>Ga0194043_1000995_pt1 | contig 15966 bp, 9 predicted proteins | sample JunL4415m_MetaG_FD_161274 | JGI IMG/M metagenome (GOLD analysis project Ga0194043, IMG submission 161274) | Anoxic zone freshwater microbial communities from boreal shield lake in IISD Experimental Lakes Area, Ontario, Canada - Jun2016-L442-15m | ecosystem: Environmental > Aquatic > Freshwater >...
GACCTATTCGACCCCAAGCCCGAGTTACAAAAAAATCATGGCAAAGAATATACAGGCAATATCGCTTACAGTTTCGTGGGTAGGGCTAATAAAAAGCTTATGGCAAGCCCGTTTAAATTCTCTAAGCATGGCCAATCTGGTACTGAACTTTCCGAACTACTGCCGCATACCGGCATGATCGCTGATGATATTTGCGTGATTAGATCCATGCACACAGGCCACAATGGCCATGAGGTTTCGATCCGCTTTTTCCACGGCGGCATTGCTGGGGTGCTTGGCCGCCCAACCATGGGCAGTTGGCTCACCTATGCTTTGGGCAATGAATCCAAAAATCTTCCTTCCTATATGGTTCTTTCCGATGAAGGCGGGTTACCTGTTGATGGAACCAACAACTGGTCTAGTGGGTTTATGCCCGCCTATTATCAGGGAACCGTTCTAAGGCCGAGAGAACCCAGAATTCTTAATCTTGAACCACCCAAAGAAGTTCAAGGTATTTCCCAACAACGAAATCTTGCTCTTCTAAACCAACTCAACAAAAACCACAGCTTGCTACATCCAGGTGAAGCTGAACTCGAAAGCCGGATCTCGAGCTATGAACTTGCCGCTTCCATGCAAGATTCTGCCAGAGAAGCATTTGATCTTTCTTCTGAACCAAAGCACATCCGCCAACTGTACGGAATCGATGACGCTGAAACCCGTTCGTATGGCACACGATGCCTGATAGCAAGGCGATTGGTCGAAAGAGGAGTACGGTTTGTTCAACTATTTTTAGGCGGGCAACCCTGGGACAACCACAATACCATCACGAAAGGCCTTTCAAGCATTTGCAGAAAAACAGATCAACCTGCCGCAGCCTTGGTAATGGACTTAAAACAGCGCGGACTTTTAGACACAACCTTAGTTCATTTTGGAGGCGAAATCGGCAGGCTTCCCGTGGTTGAAGGCGACTTGGATGAAAAGGCTGGCCGAGACCACAACGGGCAAGGGTTCTCAATCTGGCTCGCTGGGGGCGGAATAAAACCTGGCATCACTTATGGCGAAACCGACGAAGTCGGACACCGAGCCGCTGTCAACATCGTTAATCCAAACGATTTCCAAGCAACTATCCTGCACCTTTTTGGGCTAGACCATTCGAAAATGGTTTATTTCCATAATGGCCAAGCTCAGGTTCTTACCGCAGGTAAACCAGCACGAGTGGTTAAGGAAATACTTTGTTAACATCTATTTCGGAACCACTTATTTAAAGGATAAGACTCACCATGAATATTGCGCTACTATCATTAATCGTAACTTGCTTTTTGTCGCAACAAACCACCACAGGCAACAAAGGAATACCCGATATGGCTTGGCGTACTCACCTTAAAAAAGAAACCTTTGAGTCTGGAAAAGAAAAACTGCTTTACCAGATGATGAAACCTGAAAACCCAGCGCCAGGAACGAAATATCCGCTAGTTATTTTTCTTCATGGAGCAGGCGAGCGCGGTTCAGACAACAACGCACAAATCGTGCATGGTGTTAAAGACTTTGCAAAACCTGAGTCACGAAAATCGTATCCTTGCTTCTTGATTGCGCCACAATGCCCCAACGATAAAAAATGGGCAGAAGTCGATTGGTCTGCAACCTCTCATAAAAGGCCAGAAAAACCTAGCGATCCCGCAACACTGCTCCTTAAACTAATCGATTCTCTTCCAACTCAATTACCCATCGATACAAACCGTATTTATATTACAGGGTTATCCATGGGGGGTTATGGCACCTGGGATTTGATTGCGCGAAAGCCCGACTTGTTTGCCGCTGCGGTTCCGGTTTGCGGGGGCGGCGATGAAAAAGACGCCTCGATAATAGCTAAAATTCCAATCTGGGCTTTCCACGGAAGCAAAGACACCGTGGTTAAACCACAGCGTTCCACCAACATGATCGAAGCAATCAAAAAAGCGGGTGGTATTCCGAAAGTAACTCTTTACCCTGAGGTTGGGCATAACTCTTGGGTCAACGCTTATTCTGACCCCGAAATGCTTAAATGGCTTTTTAACCAAAAGAAATAACATGCACCTTAAAGCTTTAGCATTAATACTATTGATGGGCGTAACTGCGGGCCTTCATGCCGAAAACTGGCCCGCTTTCAGAGGGCCTCTAGGCAATGGAAAGTCCTCAGAAAAAGATCTGCCAACCGCTTGGTCACCTACTGAAAACATCAAGTGGAAACTAAAACTCGCAGGGCCGGGAAGCTCAAGCCCTATCATTTGGGAAAACAAAATTTTCCTCTCCCAATCATTGAATAAAGAGGGATCCGAAAGAGCCCTCCTTTGCATAGACAGGAAAGATGGCAAAGTTCTTTGGCAAAAATCCGTCAACTTCCAAGGGAAAGAACCCACCCATTCCACCAACCCTTATTGTTCTGGCACCCCCGTCACGGATGGGTCAAAAGTTATTGTTTCTTTTGGATCTGCGGGCATTTATTGCTACGACTTTGAAGGAAATATTCTCTGGAACAAAGATTTAGGCAAATGTATTCACCTTTGGGGCAACTCATCTTCCCCCATACTTTACAAAAATCTTGTCATCCTAAATTTTGGCCCGGGAGAAAACTCTTTCCTTCTTGCACTTGATAAGGCCACAGGAAAAGAAATCTGGCGTGCCAATGAGCCCGGCGGTTCTCCTGCAACTGAAAAAGGACAAGATTGGCTTGGTTCATGGGCCACACCTGTACTTCACACCAAGGTTGACGCCACACAATTGATCATGCCCTGGCCCAATAATATCAAATCGTATAACCCTGATAACGGCCAACTACTATGGACTTGCAAAGGGCTCACCAAACTAGTTTATACTTCCCCATTGATTGAAAAAGATACCGTCGTCGTGATGTCGGGTTATCATGGAAGCGCAATGGCTGTAAAAACCGATGGCAAAGGCGATGTCACCGAATCCCACAAGCTATGGCTAAATACTGCCAAAAACCCACAGCGCATCGGAACTGGAATCATTCACGACAACTACCTATTCATGGCAAATGCTGGACCCGGAAACATTCAATGCATTGACATCCTCTCAGGGAAAGACCTTTGGGAGAATCAAAGACTGGGGGCGAATCATTGGGGCAGTATGATTTATGCTGATGGCAAACTTTACGCAACCGACCAGAATGGCGATACTTTCATTCTCGAGGCAAAGCCTGTATTCAAACAGCTAGGAAAAAACTCGTTGAAAGAACATACAGACGCAACCCTTGCGATTGCAGATAAAGAACTGTTTGTTCGAACTTTCCAGCACTTATGGTGCATTAGCAACCCTAAATAGCCTATAATTATTTCATGTAATACTTGTAATTATTGCCCTGCTTAAGTGTTGATATTTGAAGGTGCTGTAAATTGTTTAATGGAAGTAAATGAATATGAATGCATTAATTTTAGTTTCTGTACTCTTACTGAATCAGTCCTACGCCCCGAAAGTAAAAGCAGATCCAAACAATCCCCAACCCGGTTCGATTGGCAGGAAAATTCCCAACTTCGTACTTCCATTGCCCAACGATAAAAAAGCCTCCCTCTCTGACTTTAACGAAAGTAAAAGCCTAGTCTTTGTGTTTCTTAGCACAAATTGCCCCGTAAGTAACGCCTACATTCCCACTCTTAATGAACTAAGCCAAAAGTACAAAAAAAGCGAAGTACAATTCATTGGGATTTATGCCAACCCTGGCGACACCAAAGAATCCATCAATCAACATGTACGCGACTTTAAAATCAGCTTCCCTGTGGTTTATGATGTCGAACAAATCACTTTACGACTATTTGGAGCACGCAGAACAAGCGAAGTTTTTGTTCTAGATCAACGAAGAAACATTCAATACCAAGGCCGCATTAATGACCAGATTAGTAACACTGCCAGGAAAGAAAAACCCACGGTTGATGACCTAGCAAATGCTATTGATCAGGTTTTAAATTTAAAGAAAGTAACCGTGGCATTTACGGAACCCCCAGGTTGCCTGATTACTCATTTGTCTAAATCCATCAATTCGAAAATCACCTATGAATCGCACATTGCAAAGATACTTTTTAAGAATTGTGCGGATTGCCATCATCCGGGAACCGCAGCACCCTTTTCATTACTCTCCTACGAAGATGCAAAAAACAACGGGGCGATGATTAAAGAAGTAACTTCGCTTCACACCATGCCGCCTTGGCATGCTGATACGCGCTTTGGCCATTTCGCAAACGAACGAAAATTAAGCTCGGAAGAAATCGCCCAAATTGCATCCTGGGTTGATTCAGGTATGCCTGCAGGAGATCTTGCTAAGGCACCAAAACCACCAGCTTTTAGCGAAGGCTGGCGATTAGGAAAACCCGACATTGTTTTTCAGATTCCCGAAGAAGTAACAATTCAACCCAAAGGCACGGTAGGTTACAAATACTTCAGCGTTAAGACCAATTTTAAAGAAGATATGTGGCTTAAAGCTGCTGAGCCTAGGCCAGGTAATCGTTCTGTGGTTCATCATATTATTGTTTTCTATCGTGAACCCGGCAAAGGAAAGCGACCTGTTTGGATTGCTGCTACTGCACCGGGGGCTGAACCCGTCATTCACCCTGATGGAATGGGAAGAAGAATCCCTGCTGGAGCCGACATCATTTGGCAGATTCATTACACACCCACAGGCAAAGAAGAAAAAGATCGCTCAGAAGTAGCTTTTGTTTTCTGTAAAGAAAAACCCAAGCAAAACATCGAAACCCATGGTATCGCAAACAATTTGTTTCTTATCCCGCCTCTTGCCTTTAACCACGAAGTTGTCTCTTCGATCACTGCTAAAAAAGATGCAGTAATCCTTACTTTCTTCCCACATATGCATCTTCGAGGAAAAGATTTTGAATATCAGGTTCAATATCCCGATGGCAAAGTAGAAACCATTCTTTCCGTGCCACAATATGACTTCAACTGGCAAAGCACCTATCGACTTAAAGAGCCATTGAAAATCCCGAAGGGTAGCAAAATCAAATGTGTTGCACATTTCGATAATTCCAAACTGAACCCCGCTAATCCTGCTCCATGGAAACCCGTTTTCTATGGAGAACAAACTTGGGAGGAAATGATGATTGGCTACATCGATTTTTATTATGTCGATGATGTGGCCCCCCCTAAAACTGCTGCAAGGGCCAATTAATTCCTCCAAGCCTTAATTTACTTGCGTAAATTCACTGTCATTAATCATCGAAATGATTGCAAAAGCTTTCATTTGACATCATAATCATATTTACCAGCCGTCAAAAAAAGACAACCGAGCGGGGTATTGGTTTGATGTTTGATTCAAATCCACACGCGAGCCAAAAATTAAGCAGAAGAAACCTGCTTGAAGTTGGAGCACTTTCTGCTCTGGGGGTTAGCCTACCAAACATTCTTCGTGCAGATCAAAACACAAAGCCGATCAAAGCTAAATCGTGTATTTTCATCTATCAATATGGGGGATTGAGCCAACTCGATTCCTGGGATCCAAAACCCGATTCCCCAGAAGGAATCCGAGGCCCCTACAAACCCATTGCTACCAAACTTCCCGGTTTCAGAGTGGGCGAACTTATGCCCAAACTTGCCTCGAAAGCGGACAAATATACCGTCATCCGTTCTATGAGTCACACCATCCCGGTGCATGATATTGCCAATCGAATGCTGCTTGCAGGGCAATCAAACCCGCCTTTAAATGCCCCAGCTTTTGGTTCGATTGTTACAAAATTAAAACCTAGCCCAGGCGATATACCTTCCTATGTTTGGTTGCAAAAATTCGGTGGCGGCGCTGCCCCCCCTGATAACACCTACCTTACTGGTGGATACCTCGGCATGGGGAATAGCCCCTTATTAATTGGCAACACTCACCTAGAAAATCCATCGATACCCGGATTCAAAATCAATGCATTCGAACCCGCGGGGCTTTCTACCGAGCAACTAGCTAATCGCATTAAACTGCTTTCTCAAATGGAAGTTTCTGCAAACAAAAACAAATCACACCAATCAATCAACGAATTTCGGGACAAAGCTTTCAATATTCTTACTGGAACCAAGGCTAAAAAAGCTTTTGATATCGAACAAGAAAACTTAAAAACCCGTGAACAATATGGCATGCACCCCATGGGCCAAAATCTTCTCCTTGCTAGAAGATTAATCGAGTCAGGCGTTCGCACTGTTGGCGTTGTTGCCTGGACTGGACTTGCACCAAAAGAAAAATTTGTCAGCCTAGAAACCTGGGACATGCATGGCAATGCAGGGATCAGCATTTTCGATAACGGCTGGAACGGCCTAGGTTGGGCCCTGCCCCGATGTGATGAGGCAGTCAGTGCGCTTCTTGAGGATCTTGAAACAAGAGGGTTACTAGATTCCACATTGGTTGTTTTGGTTGGTGAATTTGGGAGAACCCCAAAAATTAGCAAGGGCGGATCTGCAATCGGAAGAGACCATTGGCCCAAATGCTACAGTGCGATGATTGCTGGCGGAGGAGCAAAAAAAGGTTTGATTTATGGCGCTTCCGATTCCACCGCTGCTTATGTCAAAGATAACCCCGTATCCCCAGAAGATTTCGCAGCAACATTATTACATCTGCTAGGAATCGTCCCAGAAACTAGACTTAGCCCAGATGGATTCACACTTCCAGCAAGCTTGGGGACCCCCATCCAAGGATTGATTTAGAAAATGTTAAAACAACCATCATACCTGAGCACTCTGATAATATTATTATCTACCTCAATGATTGTTTCGGCAGAATCCCCAGATAATGTTGCCATGAAAATCATTGTTGAAAACTGCTTGGACTGCCATTCCGGGACTAAACCCAAAGGTGGCCTCGATCTATCCACAAGAGAAAATCTTATAAAAGGGGGCGACAACGGACCGGGCATCGAAATCAACAACCTTTTAAAAGGCCAAATGCAAGAAGCACTTGCTGAACGCAGAATGCCCCCGAAAAAACCGTTAGACAAAACCTCTTCTGCCCATCTTAAAAACTGGCTTACAACTGGGGCTAAATACCCTACAACCAAAATCGATATCTTCAGCACCACCACATCAAAAAGAGCGGGAAAAGACTGGTGGTCGCTTCGCCCTTTGCAACAACCTCTATTACCTTCTTCAGTTGATCACAAATATGCATTACAACCTTTAGACCACTTCATTTTCGATGGCTTAAAAAAACTTGACTTAAAACCCGCAGAGCTTGCTGATCGTAGAACTCTCATCCGCAGGGTTTACCTAGATCTTATCGGCCTACCCCCTTCGCCCGAAGATGTTGCTGATTTCATCGAAGATAAATCAATCAATGCTTTCCCAAAGGTGGTCGACAAACTTCTTGCTTTGCCAAGTTATGGCGAAAAATGGGCTAGGCATTGGCTCGATATTGTGCGCTATGGTGAATCAGATGGGTTTGAACGAAACGCACCTAGGCCAAATTCTTGGCATTACCGCGATTGGGTAATCAATGCATTAAACGCAGACATGCCTTACGATCAATTTGTTCAAATGCAAATTGCAGGTGATCGTATTTTTCCTGATTCTTCAGATTCAATATTAGCCATGGGCTTTTTAGTTGCTGGAATCCATAACACCGTATTAGGGGCAAATGCAGATGCAAAGGAACAAGCCAGGCAAGACGAAATGGAAGATTTGGTAAGTTCCATTGGGCAAACATTCTTAGGCCTTACCGTCAATTGCGCTAGATGCCATGATCACAAATTCGACCCGATTACTCAGCATGATTATTATCAAATGGTTGCCAATCTTTCAGGAATCAGGCAGGGGGAAAGGCCTATCCCTAATGAAACCATCGTAAAGCAACTAATAAAAAAGAACGAAGAAAAAGCGGAATTGTATAAAGCGTTGTCGGATATCGAAAAAAGCGCATTCACTAAGATGGGGGCTAAAGCCGAATCGATAATATCAAAACCAATTGCCCAGTGGGATTTTCGCAAAGGCGATAAAGACTCTCAGGGAAATCTAACCCTTAAACTTGAAGGAAATGCAAAACTAACACCCAAAGGATTGGAACTAGATGGAAGGAATTCTGTAGCAAGATCTTCCACTTTAAAAAATAATCTGAAAGAAAAAACTTTAGAAGCTGTTGTCATCCTTTCCAATTTGGAGCAAAAAGGTGGTGGTGCCATCACCGTTGAAACCACGGATGGAAACCTTTTTGATTCCATTGTTTTTGCAGAATTAGAGTCCGCCAAGTGGATGGCTGGAAGTAATTTTCATAATCGAACTCAATCTTTTAAAGGTATGCCTGAAAATGAAGCGCATTTAAAACCTATTCATCTTGCAATCACTTATTCAGATGATGGTAAAATCACGGCCTATCGCAATGGAAAAACCTATGGGGCCCCCTATCAAAGCAAAGGATTAGCAGTATTTCCTGCTAATGGTTCCATTATTGCTTTTGGCATCAGGCATGAACCGCCAAGTGGTAACCATTTATTTGCAGGTACTATTTTAAAAGCCCGAGTTTTCGATAAAGCTTTAAACTCGAGCGACATCTCTAAACTTTTTGAAGAATCCGAAGTTTTCATTTCGGAAAATGATCTTACAATTAATTTAAACCAAGAGCAGATAGTTCTTCGAAAAACCATCAAAGATAAAATTGCAAAGCTTGAATCTGATGCAAGGTTGTTATCCAGCAAGAAGGGCAACGCAATCATTTACTCCGCTGTTTCCGTTTCTCCTTCACCCACCAAATTTCTCAACAGAGGACAGGTGACAGAACCCGGAATCGAAGTTGCCCCGGGCAATATTCCTGTCCCGTCATTCCCAGGTAACTTAACTAAAATCCTTCCAAACGCTTCTGATCCTGAACGAAGAGAAACTCTTGCTAAATGGATTACGGCCAAAGAAAACCCTTTATTTACCAGGGTAATCGTCAACAGAATCTGGCATTACCACTTTGGCAACGGTATTGTCGACACCCCCAGCGATTTTGGTTTTAATGGTTCCAAACCAACCCATCCTGAACTTCTTGATTACTTAAGCCAATCGTTTATTGATTCTGGTTTTTCATTGAAACAACTTCATCGAACTATTGTTCTATCCCGAACCTACCAACAAGAATCAAAGCCCTCTGCTAATTCGCTCAAAAAAGATTTTGACAATCGTTATCTTTCGCGCTGGGCACCCCGAAGATTAGATGCAGAATCGATACGCGACTCTGCTCTGAAAACTTGCGGAAACTTTAATCAAGAAATGTATGGCCCCGGATTTTCTGATTATAAAACAGAATCAAACAACGGCACCACTTACTATCATCCAATAGAAAAATTAGACTTCAGCCTTTCCAGACATAGTATTTACCGTTTTACTCCGCGTGGGGCTAATCAAGGATTGCTTGATAGTTTCGATTGCCCCGACAATTCTTCTGCAGCTCCAAAGAGAAGCAAGACCACAACACCTATTCAAGCTTTGGCATTCTGGAATGGGCCTTTCACACAAAATCTTTCAGAATCCTATTCCAAAAATCACCCTAGCTTTGATGCTTTAACTTCCACGGACCAAAAAATCAACCATGTTTTCAATCATCTACTTCAACGCCCACCTTTAGATACGGAAAAATCTAAAGCATTGGCCCTTGTAGAAAAGCATGGAGTTACCCCTTTAATAAGGGCAATATTAAACACCAACGAATTTCTCACTTTGGAATAAATCCTTCAATGTATGATTCTTTTAATAACCGCAGATCTTTCCTGTGTAATGGCAGCCAAAGTATTGCCATCACTGCCTTAGCAAGCGTTTTGGCACAGAAGTCATTTGCAAATGATAACAAAGAAAAAAGTAAACCAAAGAAAATCAGAGCGAAACGAGTCGTTCAAATCTCATTGGTTGGAGGGCTTTCACATCTTGACTCCTTTGATTACAAACCTGAACTCGAAAAATTTCATGGTAAAAAACTGCTCACCGACAAAGTCCCGGATACATTCTTTAATCAAGTTGGATTGATCCGAAAAAACGATTGGGAATTCAAACAACGAGGCAACTCTGGCCTCTACATTTCCGACTTATTCCCAAACATTGCCAAATGCGCTGATGACTTGACCATCATTCGTTCCATGGTTTCTGATTCTGCAAATCACACACCCGCACTTTTTATTGAAAATAGCGGATTCAATTCAAATGGTTTCCCTTCCATGGGAAGCTGGATTTCCTACGGCCTTGGCTCTGAAAACGCTAATCTGCCGGTCTTTATTGTTCTTCCCGATGGCAGAGGCGAACCGAACGGTTGTGCTTCCAACTGGTCCAACGGTTTTTTACCTGCAAACCACCAAGGCGTTATTTTTCAATCAGGTAATCAGCCCCTCAAAAATCTTTATCCTGCAAAATCCAGAAGCAATGCTGAAGAAATTGACTCTCTTGATTTCCTTAATCAATTAAACGCAACGCACCTCTCAGGGTTCCACGGCGACACAAATCTTGCTGCACGAATTAAATCCCATGAAATGGCTGCAAAGCTACAGCTTTCTGTTCCTGAAGCTACAACCATCAGCAACGAACCCATGCATATTCAAAACCTTTATGGTATCCACCGGCCAGAAACTTCTGTTTGCGCTCAAAAATGCCTTCTTGCCAGAAGACTTTTGGAACGAGGAGTTCGCTTTGTTCAGATATACTCAGGGGGCCCTATTGCTGGCAGCCCAAGAGCTAGCTGGGATGCCCATGAAAATGTAAAAGAAAATCATTCCGCTGAAGCTTTGAAAATTGATCAACCAGTTGCAGCATTGATCCTTGATCTAAAACAAAGGGGAATGCTTGAGGATACTTTAGTTTTATTCACCACTGAGTTTGGCAGAACTCCTTTTGCCCAATCTTCTTCAACAACCATTGGAACTGGCAGAGATCATAACAAATACGCTTTCTCAGTGGTGATGGCAGGGGCAGGTTTAAAAAACGGAACAACCTATGGCGAATCAGACCCTGTTGGTTGGAAGGTAGCAACCAACCCTGTTGCATGGCATGACTTTCACGCAACCGTCCTCCACATTCTTGGCATCGATCACGAACAACTTACTTTCTATCACAATGGTATTCAACGAAGATTGACCAATGTGCATGGCAACATCATCCAAAATATTCTGGCGTAAAATATCTATGTTAAAATCAAAAACAGTGATTATTGCTATTAGTTTTCTTTGCTCGACTATGGTTGCATTATACCCTTTAAATATGCACGCTTCTGAAGAACAAGAAATGAAAAAATCTCTTGATCTATTAAGGGCGGCAGCCAAGGGCCATATTGAAAAGAAGAGTTGTTTTGGCTGCCATAATCAAGCTTTCCCCATGATTGCATTTTCAGAAGCAAAAAAAAGAAACTTCAACATTCCCGCGGAAGAAATAAAGGCACAGTCTGATTTTGTTTTAGACTTCCTCAAAAAGAATCAAGAAAAGTATTCAGAAGGCAAAGGAACTGGCGGTGAAGCAGATACCGCAGGTTACGCACTTTTAACTCTTGAGTTAGCAGGCATTAAACCGAATGAAACCACGGATGCAGTAGTCACCTATTTTTTAAAACATCAGGCTGCAAATGGGTATTGGAAAGTAACATCGAATCGACCGCCTTCAGAAGCAAGCCATTTCACGACTAATTACTTGGCGCTCCGTTCTTTAAGAGTATGGGGTAGTGATAAACTTGCTAAAGAGATTGAAGAAAGAACAAAGAAATCTGCCGCTTGGATCTTAGAGACATCGCCCAAAACAAACGAAGATCAAGTATTTCAACTTCTGGCTTATTCTGAGTTGAAAGTGGACAAAACCATTATCGAAAGATCTGCAAAAGCATTAATTGCAAAACAAAAAGCAGATGGCGGATGGGCTCAGATAGACATTTTGGATTCTGATCCTTATGCCACAGCAACTGCATTGGTTTCTCTGCATTTTAGTAAAATGCTTTCCAATAAAGATAAGGCCTTTCAGGATGGTGTTAAATATTTAATTAAAACCAGAAAAGAAGATGGCTCATGGTTTGTAAAATCTAGAAGCAAACCATTTCAGACCTATTATGAAAGTGGTTTCCCCCATGGTAAGGATCAATTCATATCCGTTGCTGCATCCGGGTGGGCAGCTACAGCCTTGCTTCTTTCGCTTGCAGAGTAACTTTGGTTGCAGATTACTCTTGGATCGGTATTTTGATTTGCAGTATGTTTTTGTTTCTTTTAAGTGTCAGCGAAACCATATCACCTGCTTTTCTAGAATCAATAGCGTAGAAAAAGATATCCGACTCCCTTAGCAGATTTGTTTTCTCATCAAAACCCAGCAAGATATCTCCTTTCAATACTCCTGCTTTATGGGCAGTTGCATGCGGACCAAATTGACCAACATGCTTGACCCTTAAAGCCATGGCATCCTCTTTTAATCCCTCGGCTTTCATTTCTTCAGCACTCATGCTTTCCAACAAAATCCCACCAAGAACCATTCTTCTCAGCATCCAGGATGAAGAACGCCAGGATATATCGTCCAGCCTTCTCCAAGCTTCAGGCAAACACAACTCCAAGTTTACATTTTGATTATTTCTTAGCACTTCGACAGGAATTTTTCCACCAGATGCCGGTATTAAATTCAATACCCATTGAACATCAGCTATTGAAATAATGGCTTGACCATTCATCATTCGAACAACATCGCCTTTCTTAAAACCAGAATTACCACCAAACGATTTGTCTTTTACTTCAATCAAAGTTCCTAAAGTGTCAGGATGAAATACCAAACCAATTGATTTGGGGTGGGGATGGGGAAAAAGCACTTCTTCAGAAATCTTCGATTTACCCAAACGAAGATTTTCCCTAATAGCCTCGCCTACTTGATGACAATGAATGCAACTTTGCACTACTTTTCCTTCGTAATCTAATTTAGAAGTATACTTTGTTTTTAAAGATGGAAACAACTCAGGCGATGCGAAATCGGGCTTCGGCCCTTTCTTATTCACCAAAGATGGTTTGTTTTTTGGATAATTTTCATGCAATTGCAACACCTCTTGCATTGCTTTGCCCAAACCAACGAGAGAAACATCACCCGACCAGTTGGTTCGATGCGATCGCGTTCCGTACCTACCATAAATGGAACCATCTGCATTCAAAAACATAATTGCAAAGGATTGATCGTAATCAAATTGAAAGAGAGAGAGATCCAAACCATTGGTGCCAACAATCCGAACTCGAACAAACTTTTCTAAAAGCGATTTTATAACAGTATCTTTTTCCATAAGTTCATCGTCTAACTTGACACATTCTTCGCAAGGCAAGCAACGCAGAACAACCATCATTGGCTTTTTGTTAGTTTTGGCGTCTTCAACACCCTTGGTGAAGTTGTTGTAATGCCAAAAACCACTTGCTTCATTTTTGGTTTTGTCATCTTTAACTTTTTGCTCCCTTGTCTGGGCAAAAGAAAGGGAACAAAACACTAGAACACAAATAAAACTACCAGCCATCAACTTATTCATGTGGTCGAATCCTTTAAATCACGGTTTTAATTTGATACTTGCACGAAGCGAAATTTCTTTTTGATCTAATGCATTGGGATAGATAGCGACCTCGTCAATCTTTCCTTCCCAACTAAACAATCCATCAAGACGGCCGCCAATGCAAAAAGTAGAATTTTTGCTGGATGCACCTACATCGCCTTCAATTTCTTTTTTACCATCGAGATAAATAGTAACTTTTCTTCCTTTATGAACCAATGCAACGTGATGCCATTGTTTCAATGAAACGACAGTTTTTCCTGTGAGCAAAGGTGTCAAGCTATTACCTTTGGAATAAAAAAGATGCCCGGGGTTGGCAGTACCACCGATTCCGAGATGATCACTTGATGGATCATTGTCTCCCGCGGTTCCCCTAGAGAAAAAGTAGCCTGCAATGTTGCGTGCATTAAAGGGAAGGCCATTCCAAATCCAACCTTCGATAGTGTAAATATCATCAATATTTTTGATATCTGCAACCATGTTTCCGCTTGCAAAATGAACAGCATGATTAGATTTCTGTTCCCCAAACACAATAGATTGAGGCCCCGGAAGATAAAAAGCCTTACGATCCAAGTAACGCCCATGGCTTTTATTGGGAGAGGAATCGATGCAGGTATTTCCTTCGATATCTTCAAAACGCCAATAAGCAGCGGGGAATGCTTTGCTAATAATTTGCTCGTAATCACATGCTGCGGGAGTTCGCGACTTTCTTTTTGTTTTAGAAAGTTGCTCGAGAGAAAGCAGTAAAGCTTCAACAATTTTAGGTTCCGCCCCGACTTCAAGTGCTGCACTGCGCGCGGGCCAGGTCGTGTACCCACCCAAGGAATGTTGTTCTGGAGGTGGGATGTAACCTTCAGCCCCATTGGCAAGTTCAATGTTCATGGTAAGTTCAAAAGGGCTTTGTTCTTTGATTTTAATTCCAGTGATGCCAAAAACTTCGTTTGGAATCGCGGCAATACCCAACCCACCGATTCGAATTGCCTGAAGTTTTAATTCTGCACTGGGTTTTTCGAGGAGATAAAGTTGTTCCTTGGCATAGACTTCGTCTCTGTTTTTAGGAAGGGAAGTTTCCATTTTAGAGATAAGGGATCGTGCCCACTCTTCTCTTTTTTTATCTGGCGTTCGTTTATTAAAACTTAAGAGTGATTCCTTCATTTCAAGAGGAACCCAATCCTTGTAAGAAATCATTTCCAGAGCTTTATAGCAACGATCTGCAATATTTTTAGCAAATGCTTGAACATCTCTTTTGGGTGCAACATCACCATAATTCATCCACATAAGGTCGCCACTGGTTCCTTGAGACATAATCGAAACATTATTGGAACCCGGAGAATTGGCGTTAATATTTTGGTTCAAGGCGTTGCAAAAATGCCCATAGTAATCAGCAGAAACAGCAGGGCTTCCATAATAATGCATGGAGTAATTTGCAAAAATCGCAAGGGGTTTACCTTTATCTGTTTGAACCGAAAGCAAAGTAATAGCAGTATCGACAGGCCCGGAGGGGCCAATTACATTGGGATTTTTATGCCCGGGATGCATATTCGCCCTTACAGTTTTTTCGCCAAATGGATCGGTAAGCATTTTATCGGGTTGATAAATCCATCGTCTGCAAAAAGTATGTTCATCGTCGTGAAATGCAGTCCAACCTATTCGAGCGGGAACTTTGTTTTTATGGGCCAAAGTTATGGCTCGAACAATTTGCGGTGCAAGAAAAGATTTATAAGCTTCATCTGCCCGCGCGCCCAATACTCCCATAGCAGCGGGGGCAGAGTGGGTATGCGTTGCACTGATCATAATATTACCAGCAGGTATGCCGGTTGTTTCCTGAACCATGAGTTTGATGGGGTCAAGAAAATCACGGGGCATCATGCAACTATCAACAACAACAAGTGCAATTTGTGTTTTTCCATCATCAAGAACTAAGGCCCGAACATAAAGATCATCGGCTTTGGTCTTGGCGAGGGCTTCGAGAAATCCGCCATTCACAATGACTGGGAAATTCGTGGGTGAAATATCAACTACCGCAGCACCTGCTTTGAAAACCTTATTGATTGGTTCTTGGCCGTTTAACAGCAGAGGGGTAAAGATAAGAAAAATAACCAAGAAAAATGCCCTAGTCATGGTGTGCCTCGATGGAGAGTAACCCAGAAAAACGAGGGTTAAATACAAATCAAGTTCTAGCAAGTTCAGCAATAGCTTCGCCTGACCTGATAATCGGGGTGGGTCTGCCACTGAAATCTTTCAAAGTGATATTCTTGTAATCAATACCAAGATGCTGATAAATGGTTGCAAGAAAATCTTCGGGTGAAACTTTGCGTGAGATGGGGTCTTCGCCTTTTTTATCGGTGGCACCAATGATTTGCCCTGTTTGAATACCGCCACCCGCAAAGAGAAAAGATCCAGCTCGCGGCCAGTGATCTCTACCGGGTTGGACGACGCCTGCCGCTGCGCTAGCAACCCCGCCACCACTACTTGCAACATGGGAAATACGAGGAGTTCTGCCAAATTCG
>Ga0194043_1000997_pt1 | contig 15957 bp, 15 predicted proteins | sample JunL4415m_MetaG_FD_161274 | JGI IMG/M metagenome (GOLD analysis project Ga0194043, IMG submission 161274) | Anoxic zone freshwater microbial communities from boreal shield lake in IISD Experimental Lakes Area, Ontario, Canada - Jun2016-L442-15m | ecosystem: Environmental > Aquatic > Freshwater >...
CCCCATGCCCATGCCGCCCATGCCGCCCATCTGGGCTGAAACAGCGCCCGGCCATGCGAAGGACAGCAGGATGACGGCGGATCCTAGCCTGAGCGACCAGCGGTCGCGCGGTGCGGTAAAGGTCGGGAAGTTTATGCCGCAGTTCATGGGCATCCTTTCATCACGACAGCGAGTCGTGCAGTTCATGCGATTCATGGCGTTTGTGGCGGAGACCCCGCCAGCGGGCTCGATTGCGGAGCTGCTCTGGAGATGCTAGCCGCCGAGGGTGGTTCGCGGCAAACCCGTTTCCGTCCGGAAAATAACCCCGTTTTTGCGTCAGCGGGCCGGTCAGTTCCGGGGGCAGCCGGCCGGCAATGGCCCGCGCTCTCCCAAAACGGCTGCTCCTGAGTCATGATGCAGGCAGAAATTCTTACAGCATGGCCGCTTCCGCCCCCACCTTTCTGCTCGTCCACGATCCGGTCACCGGCCGTGCCGTTATCCGTCTGTTACCGGGGGAACGCGTCACGCTGGGCCGCGCACCCACCAACCAAGTTGTGCTGCACGACGAGCAGGCGAGCCGGTTTCATGCCGAGATCTTGAGTGGGACGGAGGGCTGGTTGATCCGGGATCTCTCCAGCCGCAACGGCACGCTCGTCGCTGGCGGCCCCCTGACGGAGGATCGGCCGCTGGCTGCGGGCGACGTCATCGCCATCGGCCGGGTGGAGATCATTGTTTGCGACGGCAACCCGCCGGGTGATTCGACAAGCGAGATCGAGAATGTGAGTGGCACAGTAACAGGCGAGATGCCGGCGGACATCGCGGCCTGGCAGGCCTCAATCACCCATCGCCGCGCGAAGAGCCGGCTGCTCGAAGACATCCGAGAAGCGGCAGGGACGACTCCCCGTGTGGGGCGGGCGGCTGCGGAACTCTGCCGACTGGCCTTTTCACTCGGCCGGCCGCACGACCTCGCCACGGTGGCTGGCCTGGCATTGGATTCGGCCCTTCAGGGCGCGCAGGCGGCCCGGGGCATCGTGCTCTTGCCAGAACAGATCGACGAGCCGGTCGCTACGGGCGGTCACGATCCTTCGGTCCTGAAGCTGACCGCTGCTGTGCCGGCCGACTGGACTGCCACCACGCTGCCCTCCGGCGTGATTGTTGCGGTGCTGGGCACCGACGAGGCTGTGCTGGCTTTCGCGACGAGCCTTGTCGGTGGCCAAGGGGCAACGATTTCGGCGCCGGTGCGGGTGGGCGGCCGGGCCGTGGGCGTGTTGCATGTGGAGGTGGATGCTGGCAGCCACGAAGCCAGCCCCGATGATCTCGAATTCGTGATGGCGGTCTGCGACGCGCTCGGTCTGGCGATTGACAACCTTGCGGCCCGCGAAGCCCTCTCTTCGAAGCTCGCCCGCTCTGCCGTGGAGAACCAGCACCTGCGGCAGCGGCTCGGCGAAGAACTCCAGATGATTGGGTCGAGTCCGAGCCTGCGGAATATCCTGAGCCAGATCGAACGGGTTGCGGCCACGAAAGCCACGGTGCTTATCCGGGGGGAAAGCGGCGCTGGCAAGGAACTCGTTGCCCGGGCGATTCACGAGGCGAGCAACCGCCGCACCGCGCCGTTTATCTGCATGAATTGCGCTGCGCTCTCGGAGACGCTCCTTGAGAGCGAACTCTTCGGCCACGAGAAGGGCGCCTTCACCGGCGCCACGGAGCGGAAGGCAGGTAAGTTTGAGGCCGCCCACAAGGGCACCCTCTTTCTTGATGAGATCGGCGAGATGAGCCCGGCGATCCAGGCGAAGTTTTTGCGGGTGCTCGAAGGGCATCCATTCGAGCGAGTGGGTGGCAGTAGCCGCGTGCAGGTGGATGTCCGCGTTGTGGCCGCCACAAATCGCCATCTCGAAGAGGCGGTGGCTGCTGGCGAGTTTCGCCGTGACCTCTACTTCCGGCTCAAGGTCATCGAGATTCTCGTCCCACCGCTGCGAAAGCGGCCTGAGGATATCGAGACGCTGGCGACGCATTTCCTCAAGCGGTTTGCGGCGGAGGCCGGCCGCCGCCTGAAGGGTTTCACGCCGGAGGCGCTCTCTACGATGCAGGCCTATCACTGGCCGGGCAACATTCGCGAGTTGCGGAACTGTGTTGAGCGGGCCGTCGTCTTGTCGCAGGACGAGTGGGTCGATGCCGACGAACTGGCGCTCTCGCACCTTGCCTCGGCCAGCGACACGGGCCGGATGCCGACTGGCCGGCCGGCGGTGTTCACGCCGACAACGCTCGACGAGATGGAGCGGAAGCACGTGCTGACGACGCTCGAGGCTGTGGGAGGCAACAAGACAAAGGCCGCCGCGATTCTCGGCATCGAGCGGTCCACGCTCGATCGCAAGATGACCCGCTGGGCGAAGGACTGAACCGAGACTCCGTCGTCTCGTCACCGGTCTTTGAGTGGGATAAGAGCAGACCGGCAAGTTAAAAACTCGCCTCCACGGGGGAGGGCCACTGTCTTTCGTGGGATACGTTTTCTAACTTCTGCGGATCGCTTTAAAAACTCGCCTCCACCGGAGAAAGCTAGAGGCCGAAATACTTCTTCCAGCCCTCGACGTCGGCCGGACTCGGTTCCGGCGGCTTGACATCACGCGGACGGCGCCGGTCGCGCCGCTCCTGCCGCTTCGTGAGCAGCCACTCCTCGCTGGAAATCGCAGTGGCTCGGCAACGGCGGGCCGCCACCTGGAGTCTCCGATCACTCGAGACCACTATCAGGCTCGATGGGGCGTCGTCGTTTTCGACGAGCTCCTCGATCAGTGAGTCGGCATCGGGATATTCCCTCGCAAACCAGACCCGGATGCCGCCATGCGTGAGCCGCGACGGTAGGCCGTCGGGGGCCCGCGCCGCGTCAAATACGACGATGGTGCTTGCGGCCTGATCACCCAGCAGGTCCAGCAGCATGTCAAGGAGCGCCACTCTTGACTGCTCAAAGCCCCGCGGTCCGCGGTCCTCACCGAAGACGCCCGACGCATGCAGCAGGTTGTAGCCGTCGATGATGAGCGTCATGGCAAAGGAGAGAAACGCGGCAGGTCAGTTCTGGCCCAACCGGTATTTCACACGGCCTGCCACGATCGTCGCCACCGCCCTGCCCTGCAGCGTCCAGCCGTGAAACGGAGTATTGACGCTCTTTGAGCGAAATGACTTGACGTCGACCTTCCAGGAGAGATTCGGGTCGATCACCGTGATGTCGGCAACAACACCCGCCTGCAGCGTGCCACGGTCGACACCCAGAATCCTGGCGGGTAGCAGACTCATGCTCTCGATCATCCGCGACCAGCCGATCTTGCCGGAGGCGACCAGCCGCGTGATGGTCAGGCCGACCGCCGTCTCCAGGCCAAGGATGCCAAACGGAGCGCGGTCGAACTCCAGCATTTTCTTCTCCGGAGCATGCGGCGCATGATCGGTAGCGATGCAGTCGATCGTGCCGTCGACGATCCCGGCAATGATGCCCTCCACATCGGCGGCCGTCCGTAGCGGTGGGCTCATCTTGAAGTTGGAGTCGAAGCCGCGGAGCCCCTCGTCGGTGAGCGTGAAGTGGTGCGGACAGGCCTCCGCCGTCACGCGGCTGCCGCGGGCCTTTGCGGTCCGAATCAGTTCGACGCCTGCGGCTGTCGAGACATGCATCACATGCAGTCGGCCACCGGTCATGTCGGCCAGGGCGATGTCGCGACCGATCATTACCTCCTCAGCCGCGGCGGGCATGCCAGTGAGCCCCAGCACAAGCGACACGAGCCCCTCGTTCATCACGCCGCCACGGGAGAGTTCAAGCACCTCCTCGTGGGCGAGGATCGGCTTGTCAAACATCCGGCAGTATTCGTAGGCCCGCCGCATCAGTTCGGCATCGTAGACCGGCGCTCCGTCATCGCTGAAGGCCACGGCGCCGGCTTCCACCAACTGGCCGATCTCAGCGAGTTCCTTCCCCTCGCGGTTGCGGCTCACGCAGCCCACCACGAAGACATTGCAGGTGTCGGCGCGGGCCGCCTTCTGGTGGATGAATTCAACGGCGGCCTGCGTGTCGATCGGGGGCTCTGTGTTGGGGATGCAGGCAACGCTAGTGAATCCCCCAGCAAGCGCCGCTCGCGTACCGGTCTCGATCGTCTCGTCTTCCTCGCGGCCCGGTTCACGGAGGTGGACGTGCATGTCGATCAGGCCCGGGCTCACAATGAGGCCAGCGGCGTCGAGCGTCTCGTCGGCTGCCTCGCTGCCAGGGCCGATCGCGACTACTTTGCCGTCGCGCACCAAGACGTCGTCGATCCGGTCGATGCCCTGCGCGGGATCGACTACTCTGCCACCGTGGATGAGAAGGCTTGCCATCAGTGGTTCCTTGCGGCGACGCCGGGCTGAAGAGGGGCGTGGGCGGCAGCCGTTTCTCGCGGCCCGCAGGTCAGCCAGAGCACGCCCATGCGGACGGCCAGACCATTGGTAACCTGATCGAGGATCAGCGACTGACGGCAGTCGGCCACCTCAGCGGTCATCTCCACGCCCCGGTTGATCGGCCCCGGCGCCAGGATCAGCAGATCGGATTTGGCCCGCTTCAGCCGATCGCTCGTCATCGCATAGAGATGGGCATACTCACGGACCGACGGGAACGGACGCATGTTTTGCCGTTCGAACTGGATCCGCAGCAGGTTGAGCACGTCGCAGCGGGGCACAATCGCGTCGAGATCGTGCGATACCTCAACGCCAAACTGCCGCCACCGCTCCGACACAAGCGTGGGCGGACCGCAGAGGATCACCTTCGCGCCGAGTTTTAGAAGCCCCCAGAGGTTGGAGCGGGCGGTGCGGCTGTGCGCGATGTCGCCGACGAGCCCGACCGTCACGCCCGTCAGGTCGCCGAGGCGTTCTCGGATCGAGAAGATGTCGAGCAGACCCTGTGTGGGATGCTCGTGCGGCCCGTCACCGGCGTTGATGACGCCGACGTTAAGGTGCTGGGCCAGGAGGTGGGGCGTGCCCGGCGTGCTGTGCCGCACGACCACGGCATCGATCCCCATCGCCTCAAGGTTTTTCGCAGTATCGATAAACGACTCACCCTTTGACAGGCTGCTCGTCGAGGCGGAGAAGTCGACCACGTCGGCGCCTAGTCTCCGGGCGGCGAGTGAGAAGCTTGTCCGCGTGCGGGTGGAATTTTCAAAGAAGAGATTGACGACTGTCGAGCCGTTTAGCACGGCCAGCTTTCGCCGACAGTTCTGGGTGGCCTCCTTAAAGAGGGCAGCCGTGTCGAGGAGGAGCCGAACCTCGGCGGCTGAAAGACGTTCGAGATCGAGCAGATGGCGGTGCTGCCAGGCGGCTGGCACGTGTTCGGTCTGGAAGGGTGCGGGCGTCATGTGGAGAAATAGGCAGTTTGGTGGCTGCCGGCAAAGCGTCGCCGGCCCGGACTGGGCGGGCAGAGTGTAGCAGTTTGGGCCGTTTTTCGCCGCCGCCCGTGGAACAGCTCTCCGGCGGACGGCTGGCCTTGCCTCGGCAAGTGGAAAATTTTTACTCTACCACCGCATTGCCGCCGCAGTCTGTCTTCTTGGGCAGTGTGGGGTCGGTCTCTGAGGAATGGTCTTTCGGGGCCCTCCTGTTGGTTGTGAAGAGAAACTACATGAATAGCTCCCCTACTCTGTGTCGCGTCAGGTGTCACGCACGCTGGTTTGGCAACCGGTGGTTATCGCTGATTGCAGTCGCGGGCCTCACGACGGCGCCCGGCTGCACCTCGGTGATCAGTTCGGCCTATCTACGCGATGCCTGGCTCGACGTCGTGGAGCATGCCGTCGAGAAAGAGCCTGAGCAAGCGGCCGGAGAAAAGGGAAACGAGAAGGATCGGCGGAGCGCCAAGGGGATCGCAAAGCGAGACGTCGGTGATGATGAGGCACAGTCAGCGGCGGAATCGATAGCGGTCGATCCGCAGCCGCTCATTTTGCTTGACGAGGCGGTTGAAAAGGCAGAAAGCCAACTGGCGGATGCGGGGGGGCTCACCGAGGCCGCCCGTTCCATGCTGATCGCTACGCTCAAATCCACGCCCCGGCAGGATTGGCCGATCGTCGTCGAGGAGTTTGCCGCGGCATTGGCCGTGGCCCAGACGGCGAGTGGTCTTGAGCAGTCTGCGGCGACGACTGAGCCTTCACCAACACTGTCGCCTTCTGCCACGACCTCTGCCGCGGTCGCGGAGCCGGTCGCACCGCTGCCGCCGACCGCGGCAGCGATTGAAGAACCGCCCCCGCACGCCATAGTGACTGCGGAGCCCGTGCCGCCGGCCTTCTCTATTCAAAACGCCTGCTTTGCCTCACGGGTGCGGGCCTGGGGTGTCGTCGAGCGGTTTGATGCCTCACGCTTTCAGCCGGGGCAGGAAGTGATCGTCTACTTCGAACTCGATCAGCTCTCCGCCCGAGAGCACGTCGACGGCCACACAACCCGCATCGATACGTCGCTGCGGCTGGTCGGTGCCGATGGCCGACGGATCCACGAGTGGACGTTTGAGCCCCTCGAGGAGACCTCTGAAGGACGTCGACACGACTACTTTGCTCGGTATCTCGTCACGCTGCCAGAGACGCTGCCGGAGGGGCAGTGTCAGCTGGAGGTCGCTGTGAGTGACGCGATCGCGGGCCGCACGTCCCATGCGAGCCTGCCGCTGGAAGTTGCGGGGCGATAAATTACCGCCGCGAAGCCACCGTTCCTGAGTGGGATACGTTTTCTAAAACTTGTCCGCTTCACGACAAACATGGCCATCCTGGCCATTTTGTCTTGGCCGGCCTCCGCCGGCTGGTTCTGGCGTCGCATCCTTGCGACGCTGTCTTCTGTCGAGCTCACGGCGCTGGTAATGGCTGGACTGGCGCGGCGGGTAACTGGCCCGGCGGATTGACGGGCCGGGGATTGAGTTCGCTATCGAGGTCGTTGGTGACGATCGCAGCCGGCGCATCGGCCTCCGGCGGAAACTGTTCGAGCTGCAACAGGCTGGCAATTGTCACGGCGCCGGTCCAGCGTTCGGCCTGCGACTCGACAAATGCCAGTTCCGTTTCGGTGAGAATCCGCTGGGCCTGCAGGAGGCTCAAGAACGTCACCTCACCACGGGCGTAGAGCGTCTGCGTCAGCTGCACCGTTTCGCGGGCCTTCGGCAGGATGTATTGCGCATACCACTCCGTCAGCCGCTGCGAGGTGCGGTAGGCGGCGATCACCTGTGCGGTTTGGTTTGCGAGGTCGATCTCGATCGTGCGGAGGTTCGCCCGCGAGGTGGCGATGTCGGCGCGGGCAGAGCGAATGTTGCCCTGATTGCGGTCGAAGAGTGGCACGGCCATCATCACTTGGGCCAGGCCCTGATCCTGTGCCGGACCGACCTGTCGCTGGTAGCCGCCCATCAAGTTGACGTTCGGAATCGGCTGAACTACCGCCCGCTCCAGCGCCCACTGTGATCGGGCGATTTCAGCCTCCGCGGCGCGGGGCCGAGCATTGGCCCGCACGACCGCCTCCTGCAGCATTTTTAAGTCGAAGTTGGGCAGCTTTCGAAACAGATCGCCCTCGACGGTGCCGACATCAGCCCGCGGGAGGCCGATCGCCGTGGCGACCTGCCGCCGCCCGGTCTCAATGAAGACCGAGGCGTTGAGGAGGCGGACCTCGGCCCGATCCCGCTCGATGCTCCAGAAGAGAACGTCAGCTTTCGTGCCTTCGCCCGCCTCGGCGAGCTGCCGACCGATTTCGTACGACCGCTTCGCGATGTCCATCAGCAGTTGATAGATCTCCATGCGCCGCTGTGAAACAAGCAGCGAGTAGAAGCTCTGCCGCACCTCAGAAATAACGTCAAACCGGGTGCGGATCAGGTCGTATTCCACCCTCTGTACCTCGCGGAGGGCCCCCTGCTGCGAGAGCCGCAGTTTGCCAGCGGTGACGAGGTCTTGAGCGACTGTGCCGCTCCACTGGCTTTCCGGTCCCGCAGCCTGCGGCGAGAAGCCGGCGACAACCGGATTGGGATAGAGCCTAGCCTGCACCGCCTTGCCGCGGGCCGCCTCGACCGCGGCCTGGGCAGCGCGGAGTTTCGGATGGCTTTCGAGGGAGAGTCGCACAAACTCCTCGAGCGTCTTCGGCGTGGGCCCGTGGGCCGCGTCTCGTGTGGGGTCGTCGAGCAGTGGCACAACCGCGTTTTCGGGGAGGCTGCCTAGGGATACTCCAGGCTCGGGCAGACGCAGGCCGTCTGGCGTTTTTGCCCAGTCGGCCCCGTGGCTAGCACGCAGTGACAGAAGCTCACCAGACACGACCGCGGCGATTGTCACGAGAGCGGCGAGCCCGCCGCCCCGCAGGGCGGCCTGGGGGCTTTTGGCTGAAACTCGTGTGGGATGGTATGGGTTCATGATTTGACTGCCAGGCAGTCCGCCGTTTTAACAATTCGGCAGACTCACCCTGACCGCTTCAACTGGAACCACACACCTTTTCAGGATCTTCGGAAGACTCCGCCAATCAGCCAGAACAATAGGTACGTTGGGTTACTTGAGTCGTTCCCGAGAGGCCCTGAAAGATACCGTCGCTCATGTCGATCCTCCGTGCGGAGCAGCTTTACAAGACCTTTCGCGGCAGCGTCGCCGGGGCGGCGAGCGTGGCCCACGACGGGGAGCGTGTTGCTCGAAGGGGTCGACCTGGCGACGCTCGATGACGATGCGCTGGCCCGTGTGCGGCGGCGGCGATTGAGGCTCTGAAGACGGTCGGCTTGGTGAATCGGGCGGGGCATCGTCCGGATGAACTCTCCGGCGGCGAGCAGCAGCGTGGGGCGATTGCCCGCGCGCTTGTCGCCGCGCCGGCGATTGTGCTGGCCAACGAGCCCACCGGCGCTCTCGATTCAGTGAACTCGGGACGTGTCATTGAGTTCCTTAAGGCTCTGGTGGCGGAGCGCCAGCAGACGGTGATCCTCGTCACCCACGACCATGGCATCGCCGCCGCGGCCACGCGGAGGATCCGCATGTGCGACGGCGTTATCGAGGCCGACACCGCCGCTTGCTCAGGGGCCGATGGGACTGAGACGGGGCGGTCATGACGATGAGCAGGCTCCTTCGCAAGCAGTGGCGAAAGCGGCCAGGCCGGGCGCTGGCCACGGCGGCCAGCGTGGCGGTGGCAGTGGCAGTCGGCGTCGATGCCGCGGCGCTGGTGGCGACAGGCCTGCTGACGCTCTCCGCAGGCATCCCCTGCGAGGCGGCCGATGAAATCATCCTTGATGCCGGCTTGGCTGCGGGCCTCGGCAAGCAGTTGGGTGACGAAGTGATCCTGTTTGCCCGACGGGGCGTGCGGCGGATGCAGGTGGTCGGGATCGCAGAAAGTCAGTCGATGAAATGGTTTACCGAGGGGGGCGGCGTGGTGGTGAGGATTGAGCCGCTGAAAGATATGTCAAATGCCTTCGGGCTCGTCGACCGGGTTCGCATGGTGCTTGCGGCAGGCGCGTCGCGACCGGCCGTACTGGCAGCGATTTCAAAACGGCTGCCGGCCGAACTGGCCGCGGAAGTGCCAGCCGGCCGCGCGGGCATGGCCGAAGACGTGCTCCACTCGGCCAACCTCGGTCTCGATTTTGTCACGGGCCTCACCGTGGCCATGGCTTGGTTCATCGTGGGCAATGCCATGCTCATGAATGTGACGGAGCGGCGGCGGTCATTCGCCTTGCTCCGCGTGCTGGGGGCCACCGTTCGACAGGTAGAGCGATTCGTAATAGTGGAGGCGGCGCTGCTCGGCCTGGTGGGGGCGATCGCGGGCGCGGCGCTTGGGCTGTGTCGCTGGTGCTCATGGCCCTGGTCGTCATGGAAAAAATACCGCCGCGGGCCGCGGTGCCAGCGGGCATTCTGATGATGCTCGCCTTCGTGGCGACAACGCCGGTCGTGCTGCCCACAATCTCTGCTGCCTGCGGTCGGCTCATTCCAAAGCGGTGGCGGATTGAGCGGACGCTGGCTGTCGAACAGATCATCCGGCAGCCGATCCGCACGGCGCTGACCACCGGCGTGCTGGTCGTGGCCGTGAGGAATGGCATCGGCCTGGGGCATGCCATTTGCGATAATGTCGATGATGGAATTGGCTGGTATACCCGACTGATGCGGGCCGACTGGATGCTCACCCATGCGGGCATGGTGAGTGGCGGGCTTGATACCGCCGCACCGCAGACGCGCCTAGCCGAGGATGATGTGGGGCTCCTGCCGGGTGTGCGGCGGGTTGAGGGAATCGGTGTGGCGACGGGCCGCGTGGCCGGCGGCGCCTGTGTGGTCGTGGCCCGCGATGTGCCTGACGACATGCCGCTGCCGATCGATCCCGTGGGCACGTCCGAAGCCGACCTGCGGCGGGGGCTGGCCCGGCGGGCCGGCATCAAACCTGGCGACGAGTTAGACGTCGAGGTTCATGGCCGCACCTTCCGCGTGAAGATTGCGGCGCTCGTCGTCGATTACACATCCGGCGGCGCCTCGCTCCTGCTGCGGCGTGATACGGCCAAGCGGCTCTTTGGCCTAGAGTCGGCTGATATCGTGCTGGTGACGGCCGAGCCCGGGAAGGCGGCAGAACTTGAGGCTGGGCTCCAGAAGATCGCCGACGGGCACGGCATGCTGCTGCGGTTCAGACTGGGCTGACCCTGCGGGCTGCGTCGCTGCGGTTTATTCCGGTGGTAGCGGTTGGCTCTGATCGTGCCCATTCGCCGAGCTGTGAGCGTCGATCTCCCTTCGACTCGCGGTCTTTCGTGGCAAAGCCAGTCTGCCACTGCAGATATTGTGGGGAGAAGAGTATGCGAAGGTGGGAATGGCAGTATCTGATCGCCTTGGCGGTTGTCTTCACAGTCGTAACTGACGGCCGGGCTGAGGACATTGCCTCGCTGCTCGGGCAGAGCGACGCCGCGTTTCGTGAATATCCGATCAACCTCTGCGGCAGCGATAACGAAGCGGCCGAAGCTGTTTCTGACGCACCCGACGCCAGTCTGTGCAGCGACGGGGGAGACGAGCCCGTGGGCGGCTGCTGCGGTGCGATCGACGAAAGTGCTGCAGACCGCCGGTTTTATATCACCGGTATTATCGGCGCGTCGTTCGCCACGCTTCAAAGTGGTGGGGTGAACGCGGATCCCTTTCTCAACACCGGCCGGGCGACTGACAGCCTCCTGACGGCCGGCGCCGCCGCTGGCATCGCGCTGGATTGCAATCGCGGTCTGCTCCGCATGGAAGTCGAAGGCCGGGGCCGGGATGCCCTGTCGGGGTATACGAATAGTTTCGAGCCGCCGAACCCAACCTTCTTCTACAACGTCCGGGCCGTCGATGGCTGGTCGGTGATGGCGAATGCCTGGAGAGACTGGGATCTTACCGACCGGTTGGGTCTCTATGGTGGCGGTGGCATCGGCGCCGGCGGCTATCGCCTCACCGTCGACGACGGGGTGGTGTCGGGCTACGGTCATCAGGCTGGCTTTGCCTGGCAGGTCGGTACCGGCGCAACCTGCCAGCTCACGCGGCGAACGACGCTCGACCTGGGGTACCGCTTCTTCGACACGGTGTCTGACTCGCTGCCGCTCACATTTGGCGGTGCGCCGTACGGCAACTACCAGTCGAATTTCTACGCCAGCGAACTGCTCCTCTCCGTGCGGATCTACGAACCCTTCCGCAGCCGCTCGATCCGCTGATCGCTGGCGATCCAGCTTGGCAAACGCTGTTTCCTTGCGACGCAGTCTGACGTCGTTCGTGGGATAATTTTCCAACTTGTCCGCTACTGTGTCGCGGCGGTGGCCTCTTGCCGTTAGGGAAAGTGAGGATGAGCCTGCTCCCGGGGTCTCCACTTCCAAAAGTACACTCCGATGACTTTCACATCGCGGTCAGGAGTTTCCCCTCTCGCGGCAGGCCACGCTGATGTCTCTTGGTCCCTCGAGCCTTGCCGTGCTCCCGGATCACCTCGCGGGTGTCGCTGAGGCCCCGTTCTCCTTTCCACTGAAGCCGGAGCAGGTAGGGAGTTGGTTGCTGCGGATCCAGCCCTTTATGGAGAGCAGCGAGATCGTCTCGCTGTGGAGAACGCCCGCGACGATCGATGACAACGGCCATGCCAGCAACGGGCTGGTTTCGCATGCCGGGGGCAGGCTGCCGGCCGGGCGATAGACCCCGGAAAAATGCCCGGCAAAACCAATCGACCGAAAGATTGACGCGGCCGAAGCGAACGTTCAAGCTTCAAGAGTCTGGGGCCAGACACGTCTGAAAAGGTACTGTCATGAAGGCACGCCGCCGACCCCAGGAATCTCTCCGTCGTAGGTCATCCGCTGCGCTGGTTGCTTCCTTTGACCAGCTTGAGCCACGGCTGGCACTGGCGGTCAGCTATGGCACCACCAACGACTGGGGATCGGGCCTGCAGGGCGAACTCACGCTGACTAACGACACGCCCGCAACGCTTGCCAACTGGCAACTCTCTTTCAACTACAGCCGCGACATCAATTCCATCTGGAATGCCCAGATCGTCAGCCGCACCGGCTCGCAGTATGTGATCAAGGGGCTCGACTGGAATCGCACGCTCGCTGTTGGTGCGGCGCAGGGAGTGGGCTTTATCGCGGGCGGTGGTACTAGTGCCCCGTCGAATTTTGTGCTCGCGGCGGTCGGTAGCACACCCTCCCCCACGCCCACGCTGCCCAAGCTATCGGTTACTGGTGCTCCGGTCATTGAAGGGGCGGCCGGCAGCAGCACGACGGCACTCTTCACGGTGAGGCTGTCGAAGCCCTCCACACATGTCGTCACGGTTCGCTATTCCACCGCCAACGGCACGGCGACCGCCGGGAGCGACTACACCGCCGCCTCCGGCACCCTCACCTTCACTCCCGGGACCACCACCCAGACCATTGCCGTCAGGATCCTGGGTGACGCCACCGTCGAGCGAAACGAAACCCTTACCCTCGCCCTCTCCAGACCCACGAAAGCCACCGTCACCGGCGGCCGCGCAACGGCCACCATCACCAACGACGACACCGCATCACCACCGGCCGCGATCCTGCCGAAGGTGTCTATCGCAGATGTATCGGGTACCGAAGGCAACGGCGACCATGCCCATTTCATGTTTACAGCGGTATTAGACAAGGCATCGATCACCCCGGTGACCGTGCAGTATGCGACCTCCGACGGCACCGCGACCGCCGGCCTCGATTACACCGCCACCACTGGCACAATCACCTTCCCGGCGGGTGTGGTCTCGCAGCTGGTGCATGTCGGAATCCTCGGTGATCCGGCGGTTGAATCCGCCGAGACCGTCAACGTGAGGTTATCCAATCCAGCAGGTGCGACCATCGCAGACGGCTTGGCCGTGGGCACCATCCTAGACGACGATTCTGCTCTGCCCCCACCGGCCGGAGCAGCTCAATACGTCGACATCACAACGTTTGGCTCTTCCAATGGCAGTAGCCACACGGGTCACGACGCCTTCCAAGGCGGCCGGACCGCCATCACCACCGAGGCGCTCGTCGCCTACAACGCCCTCCGCCGGTTCGCTGGATTCGCGCCGTCGACTCTTGACGAAGTCGGCAGCTGGGCATTTGCCAACTCAATGACAAACAACGCGCAGGCGTGGGGCAACGATATCCAAGGCGTTGGTCTCTACTACGCAATGCAGGGAGCCAAGGTAGGCTGGCTGGCCGACGACAAATACGATCCGCAAATCGTGGCAGATATCCAGCGGACCGCCAGGCTGGGATCACCGGGCGACGTCATGGCGATGGTGGCCGCTTATGGCCATCCCGGTTTTGCTCAATATCTGATCGACAACAGCTCTCAAACGGTATTCATCAACACCCTGAAGATGGAGCCGCACTACGGCGGATGGATGCACGACCGAGCGCATGGGCGACTCGTGATCGAAGGCGCGGCAACCGCCCATGACGTCAACCACCTCACGATCCTCAGCCATGACCAGATGCGGCCATTTATGAATGACACCTGGGACTATCCGCAGTGGCCGGCACTAACGGTCTCGAAGCCGCGGGTGATCGAGTATTTCCAGAGCATGGTGACCCTCGGCGATCCGCGGGGCCCGTTACCCATCCGAGGATGAACCAACAGATTTTGCTAAAGCGGCTTTTTTCAGCAGCGGCAGCTGGTCGAGAAGGTTGTCGCAATAATCCCATTGATCGAGCGTTGCTCGCCACTCTTTTGGGATGGCATTGATTCCGTAATGCGCTCCCAAGACCATTCCAATGGCGATGCTGCGAGAAGCATTGTCACCACCGACCATGGCATTGGCCACAATGGCGTTTTTGAGACCATCTTCCTGGTCGGCATATTTGAGAATGAAGTAGACAGCCCCTGGGAGCGTGCCCTCAGTCGGACTGGCTTTCCCAACTTTAATGGGCTCGGATCGGCCGACATCCCAGAGCCGCGCCATCGACGTCAGCGCTAAATCATCCGCAAACGGTTCTCTCGAAAGCGGCTCATCCGGATGAGTTGCTTCCTTCCACTTGGCGATCGCCTGAGCGACTTTCGTCTGAAAAAACCCCCCCATGAGTCGGCCGACAGCTTCGATCGCATCTTCTGGTGTTGCGCCATGAATCACACGATGGGTCACGCGAGCAAAAAATTCCGCTCCTCCCAACGCATGAGGATCTCGATGCGTAAACATCGATTTGCGGGCAGCAGCTACGACATCCTCTTCGGTTTCGTAGTAAGCGTGTGCGGCGACATGCCGAATCGCCATCGCATTGGAGATGCCGCCTAGTTGCTCAATTGGGACTTCCTGCTTGACCTGTGCATAGGTCTCCTGGGTCATCGTGCAGATCCATGAGCCCCAGCCGTTTTCGAGACGATTCATCCAGTGGGGAATCAGGGCCGCGACACTCAGCGGTCTGGGCGGCTGAGCGGTGGCTGCCAAGTGTTCTAAGATGACGATGTTGTAGTCGCCGTAATCGGTGGTTCCGCCGGCTTTCTTTCCGGGATGATAATTTCTCTCGCCCCAGCCAATCCCATGCGTGTGGCCCCCCATCATTTCGCCCGGAGACATAAATCTTTCGATCGGCTTATTCCCGTAAGCCTTCGAGATTTTATGGGCGTCGTATTCGTAGTGGCTCCCGAGGCAGAGTGCATCGGCCACAATGGCGGCCATGAAAGCACCCCTGATCGAATCTTCTTTTGATATTTGTGTCATTCTTTTCACGTCGGTTTTCGCTCTACTCTACACCGCCTCGCAAAGGATTCATCGCCAATCCAGTTGGATATGGTATTCTGCGGTGCGGACAGTCCGCTGGGCAGCGGTACTGGAACCCGAGTCTCAAGAACCAACGGCCAACACGTCATGAAAGACCCGACCGTCCGCGGCGTCGTCCACCTGATCGAAGAGACCAAGACCTTCGGGCTGAAGGGCTTTCGCAAGCGTCTGGTGGTGCTCGAGCAGTCCAAGGGCACGTTCACCAACTTCATTCCCGTCGAGTTTGTGAAGGATGGCTGCGACGCGGTAGACGATCTGGCCGTGGGTGAAGAAATCGAGGTGAGCTACCGCCTGAGCGGCCGCCGCTGGCAGCGGGATGAGGCCAGCGAGGCGAAATATTTCCTGACTGCCGAGGGCCTGTCGTTTAAACAGTTGTCCGGAAGCGGGCGGGCTCAAGACGGCCCCGACAATACCATCGACCCCAACAATGCGTTTGCTGAGGCCGGTGACGCTGACGTGCCTTTTTGAGGGGCCGGTAAAAGAACTGCGTCCCAATCCTGTTCGGCACGGCAGTTGCCGCCCCCCGTGGGATAAGTTTTCCAACTTGTCCAATACCTTTTCCTACCGTCTGTGGCAACGCACCGCTGGGCTGACAGAAGCTATCGGCACGCAGCGGGACAAGGCCGGTAACCGTAACCTGTTTATGGATCAGTACTGCACGCTGATTTTAGTGTGGCTATTCAATCCTTTGATGAAGAGCCGTTGATCCAGAGCCGCTGAAGGAGATTGCTGCGGAACTCGCCCACAAGCTGCCTCCCATTCGGCAGGAGAAGTGTCGCGGTGTCGAGCAGCAGTTGACGGCCGTGAATGAAG
>Ga0194043_1000998_pt1 | contig 15953 bp, 16 predicted proteins | sample JunL4415m_MetaG_FD_161274 | JGI IMG/M metagenome (GOLD analysis project Ga0194043, IMG submission 161274) | Anoxic zone freshwater microbial communities from boreal shield lake in IISD Experimental Lakes Area, Ontario, Canada - Jun2016-L442-15m | ecosystem: Environmental > Aquatic > Freshwater >...
ACGGCCCCATCGACGGGTTCCAGGTCCCGCATATGGACGGTGCGGGAATTATCGAGGCGGTTGGCGCGGGTGTCCCCGATGCTCGGATCGGCGAGCGGGTCTGGCTCATGACCGCAGCAGCGGGTAACCGCTGGGGGACGGCCGCGCAGTTCTGCGTGGTCCCGGCGGAGCGTGCCCGGCCGCTGCCCGACGACGTGTCGTTCGAGGTGGGCGCGACGCTGGGCGTCCCGGCCGTCACCGCCGCCTACTGCCTGTTCAGCGACGGCCCCATCGGCGGGCGGACGGTACTCGTCGCCGGCGGCGCAGGCGCTGTCGGCCGATCGGCCGTAGAGCTCGCGCATTGGGGGGGTGCTCGCGTGGCCACGACGGTCAGCGGCCCGGAGAAGGCCGCGATCGCCGCATCGGCGGGCGCCGACTTCGTGGTCAACTACCGCGAGCCCGGTGCCGCGGAGGCCATCCTTGAGTGGAGTGGTGGTCGCGTCGATCGCGTCGTCGAACTCGCCCTCGGCCCGAACCTCGACCTCGATCTCGCCGTGTGCGCGCCGGGCGCCGTCGTGATCACCTACGCGATTGACGGTCCCGATCCGGTCATCCCGGTGCGCCGGTGCATGTTTGGCGGCATCACGTTGCGGTTCATGCTGCTCTACCGGGTGGCACCGGACGCCCTCGCGAGGGCCGCGGACGACGTCAGCGCAGCACTCGCGTCGGGCGCGCTGACGCTTCCGCCGGTGACGCGGTTCAGTCTTGCTGACGTGGTGGCCGCGCAGGAGGCGCAGGAGGCCGGTCCGCTGGGCCGAGTCCTCGTCGATCCCTGGGCCTAGGCGGACGCATTCCATCGGCCGAGCAGGGCGAGGGCGGCGACTGACGTACTGTCGGTCATCCTCCCGTCGGCGATCATCGACCAGACCTCGCCGAGGTCGAACCAGGCCGACTGCATGTCCTGCTCGGTGTGCTCGCGATCGACGGGGCCCTGGGTCAGCCCTGTCGCCAGTACGACGTGGAACCCGTTGTCCGCGATGCCGTAGGCGCTGTGCAGGAAGCCGAGTACCTCGAGTGAAGTCGCCCGTAGCCCGGTTTCCTCGGCCAACTCGACCGCTGCCAACTCCTCCGGCGTCACCGCTCGTCCGTTGCGCAGGCTGCCCTGGGGGAACTCCCAGTACCGGCCCGAGACGGGATACCGGTACTGCTCGACGAGGTGGACGCGATCGCCGTCCAGCGGTATCACGACGGCGAAGTCGGGCTTGTGCACGACCCCGTAGATCCCGGTCGATCCGTTGGGGTACTCGATCGCGTCCTCGGTGACCGTGAGCCACGCATTCTGGTAGGCGAGCCTGCTGTCGAGCCGCCGGGTGATGGGTCCTTGCGAGGTCATGGGCGAATCGTCGCAGCACTCATGCCATGGGTGGCTCGCGGTCGGTGCGTGGCTCATGGGTGCCGCGGAACGCGACCCCCAACGAGGAGCGCCACTCGTGCCGGCGCTCGTTCGCATCTGCCCATACGGCGATGACGGCGTTGCCGATCACGACTGCGGCCGACAGCAGGATGACCGCGTTGGTCGATGTGTCATCCCTGGGCACCAGCACCAGCCCGATCGACACGATCAGGAGTCCGCACGCCAGTTGCAGCCAACCCTGGACGCCGAGGCGCCCCTTGGCGGTGAACGTCAGCGCCGCGAAGGAGAGCAGGACGAGCGATAGGCAGATGACGAAGTACGCCAATGCCTCGTCCCCCAGTTCGGTGGCCTCGCCCGCGGCCAGCAGAACGAGCACGTCCACGGTGCCCACGATCCCGAAGATGAGAGTCAGGTGCGCCAGTAGCGTCAGCCGCCAGCGCACGTGGACGAGATCCGTGTAGTCGGAGAAGGTCCCGTCGAAATAGATCCACCACACCGCAAAGCTCAGGACGAAGAGCAGGGCGAACAGGTCCGCGCGGGGAATGGTCCCGAGGAAGTGCAGTGCGCTCACCAATTGGGCGAACCCCTCGCCGAGGATGATCAGCACGAACAGTCCCAGCCGCTCGCGAAGGTGATCCAGTCGGATCATCGACTCCTCGCGCCATTCTGAGTACTGCATGAGCAGGATCGGCAGCATGCTGACGAGCAGGGCTGCCACCAGGTACAGCCCCGACCGGTAGTGGTCGTCGATCGCCCCCACGACGCAGATCGCTGCCGCGATCGCAATCGGGCCGATGACGCGGAGGCGGACCCGCCTCGGGGTCGATCGGGCACCCCAGGTGATGAGGGCCCCGACTATCGCCAGGGCTGCTGCATACGCGAGCAGGCCGATGCGGTTGTCGATCCCGTGGTCCTGGTCGATGGCTAGGCCAGCGATGGCGATAGCGGCCATCTGGGCGAGAAGGAGCGCCCGCCGGAGGAGGTCCTGCCCGGGGAAGAGGTTGTTGAAGAGCGTCGTGAGGAACCAGACCCAGGCCAGCGCTGCCATCGTGACCGCGGCGAGGACCGCGTTCTGCCATGTCGGCCGGTCGAGGAAGACGTCGTTCGTCAGCCCGACCGAGGCGACGACGACCAGGTCGTAGAAGAGCTCGAACCACGTGACTGTGGGGCTGTGCCCTTGGTAGGGGTCGTACGGCTCCGTTGCCTCGGCGGCCATGAGTGGATTATCACGCACGCACTGGCCACGAGGCCGCTTCGCGCGTCAGTCCGAGAAGCTCGGTGCAGTCGGCCACACATCCGCGGTGAACTTCGACCGCGGGGAGTCCGGGCCAACGGCCAGGTTCAGTCGGTTCGGCCCGCCGGATTCAGCCGGAGTGCCGACCTGGTTGACGGTCCAGTTGTAGGTCTGCAGCCACGGACTGCCGACGAAGGGGCAGGTGCTGCTGTGCGTCGGTGTTGCAGACGCCGCGACCTTGAGCCAGCGACCGGTCGATGACTGCACGAACAGTGCCAGCGGCACAGAGGTGGCCGAGCACGAAGTGATGGCGTATGGACGCGAAACACGCAGCACAGCATCGCCGCTGGCGAGTTCGATGACTGTGACGGTTGTCGAATTGGCTGCCGGAGCGGCCAGTCCGACCGGGGCTACGGCGACTGCGAGAGGTGCTCCAGCGAGAACAGCGGTCGCCAGACTGACTCCGGCCCGTGCTCGTCGCTGCATCGACCATGCCCTTCGCGGTCCACCCTCGGGCCGGCGTCTTGGCGAAAGTCGCGTCCAAGTCACCGGTTGTCTACATGCTAGATGTTCACCGTTGCCGGGTGCGACTCCTCGCGACCCCTAACACGCGGGGGCTTCGGCAACAGCCCCCTGATCCTAGGCGATTCGCCGCCGATCATCCCGTGTGTCCCTGGCGACGCGCCGCTGTCGTGAACTAGTGCTCGGCGAGGTATCGGGTGAACAGGAACCCGTCGTGCTGGAGCGTCTGCACGAGGGCGTAGCGGACGGGACTCGGGACGGGTGGGCCGACATGGACCTGTCCTCCGGCCGCGAGCAGGGGCGACAGTGACAGGTCCACCTCGTCGATCAATCCTGCGGCGGCGACGCCCGCAAGGAGTCGCACGCCGCCTTCGCACACGATGCGCATGAGCCCGCGCTTGTGCAACTCCTCTACGCATTCGGTCGCCACATCACGCACGCCTGGCAGCACGACGACGTCAGCGGCAGCCTGTGCCGCCTCCAGGTCCGCGTTCTCGTGACCAGCGGTGGTGAACACGATCGGTCTGCGTGCCGACTCGGCGAAGAGCGGGTCGGACCACGGCAGGTCGAGTGAGCCGCTCAGGACGGCGAGTACAGGAGCCTCGGCTAGGCCGAGCGAAGCCCGTTCGACCTGTGCATCGTCTCGGGCCTTCATCGGCTTGTAGCGCTCGGCCCGCAGCGTGCCCGCTCCGATGAGTATGGCGTCGCTGAGTCGGCGGGCCTCGGCCAGCACCCGCTGATCGAAAGGAGAGGAGATGGATCCGCTGCGTCCATCCGCTCCCGCAACTGCACCATCGAGCGTCAGCACCATCATCGCTCGAAGCCATGCCCGGTCGGCGGGCCACGGGTAGGCACGGGCAAGGGCGATGGCGTCGAGGTCCGTAGTAGGCAGGCCGATGATGGACGACGGCGCGCCAGCCGACACGTGCGACCACACCTGGAGATCGTGCTGCCCGTCACGGCGCTGCTGCGCGCCACGCAGCACTCCGTCCAGCGCGAAGCCGGCGCGCGCCAGAGCACGTTGCTCGGCGATGTTCTCGACGTCGGTGCTCGCCTCGACGCGGATCACGCCGTCAGCGTGCAACTCCTCCGCGAGCAGCCGCTGGGCGACGGCACCGATGCCGTGCCCGCGCCAATCGTCGATCAGGCTGATGCCGATGTTGCTGGCACGTGAGCCGGGCGTCGGTCCGTGCCATACCGCATGCGCCGACATGTCGCCGACCGCACTGACCTCGCCGTCGTGTGTCACCTCGATCAGCCACCGCTCGATCGGCATGCCTCGCGCCTCGGGGGCGAACTCGCCCCAGTCGTCATATTCGCTCGGCGACGTCGGCCGGGGATGCTCGTCATCGATGCGTCGAATCGAGACGATGCCGATTCCGAGGCTCTCCGCGTTCGGGGTCATGCAGATGCCGGGCAGAAGAACTCGATGGCGATGCCGTCCGGATCACGCGCGGTGACGGCCCATCCGTAGGCGACCTCCTCGAGTAGGCCATGGTCCATGTCGAGCTCCTCGAGTCGGTCCTTCCACGCTCGCACCTCGTCCGCGCTCGAGCAGCCAAGGCCAAGATGATCCAGTCCGACAGCGGTGCAGTCGAAGGCACCGTCGCCAGTGGTGTCGTGACGGGTCACGCCGATGACCAGGCCGCTGGGCCATTGCATCCGGAGGCGCTCCCATGAGGGTCCCTGCCGCTCCACCGAGGCAGCAGGCCCGAGGAGCCGCTGGTACCACTCGGCGCTTCTTGCCACGTCGGTGACGGTCAGGGTGACGTGATGGATCAGGGGTGCAGTCATCGGCCCATCCTGCCTCCGATTGTGGGGACCCGCTGAGGGGACCCCACGCCGACCGGGGTGTCCTGCGTCTCATCGGCTCGTGTCGTCACCGGGACATCAGGAGGGCCCACGTACGCTGTGGCGGTGCCCCGCCCGTCAAGGAGAACCGTGTCTGCGGCGGTGGCGATCCTCACGGTGCTCGCCATCGTTCTCGCCCTGGGCGGCGCCAATGTCCTGGCACAGCGCACTCGCCGGGTGACATCTCAGCAGACCGTCCTCACGACAGGCGCGTCCGCAACGATCGGCGAAGCGCCCATCACGACGAGCCGGCCGATTCGCAACGTGGTCCTCGTCCTGGCGGATGACCTCGACTGGAAACTCTGGAACGAGGTGCCTCGCCTGCGGGCGCTGCAGGACCAGGGGATGACGTTCTCCAACTTCGTGGTGTCCGACTCGCTGTGCTGTCCGTCCCGGACGACGATCTTCCGCGGGCAGTACGTCCACAACCATCAGGTCGTCTCCAATGACGCGGTGACCGGCGGCGGCTGGCCCGCCTTTCGCGACAAGGGCTACCCGACGGACTGCCTGCCGACGTGGCTCCATGCGGCCGGGGTCCACACCGGGCTGATCGGCAAGTACCTCAACGAGTTCCCGCAGACGCTCGCCGAGGCAACAACCAAGCAGCCGGGCTGGGACGACTTCGTGGTTCCGTACACGAATGCGGCGGCGTATGCCGGGTACAACTACACGCTGGTCGACAACGGACTCATCCGGCGCTTTGGCGCGGCTCCGAAGGACTTCCTGAACGACGTCCTCAACCGCAAGGCCGTGGAATTCCTCGCGACGGCGCCGGATCGGTTCTTCCTCGAGTTGTCGTCGCTGACCCCGCACCTGCCATCCCCGGTTGCGGCGCGGCATCTGGGATCGCACACCTTCGCCCGAGTGCCACGCGACCCGTCCTTCGACGCTGCCGTGACCAATCCACCGTCGTGGCTGGCAACGCTCCAGCCATTCGGGCCCAAGATGGTGCGGAACATGGACCGCCTCTGGCAGCAGCGGGCGGAGTCAGCGGAGTCGTTCGCGGACTCCGTACAGGTCGTCATGGACGAGCTGAAGCGCACCGGCCACGACAAGGACACGCTGGTCGTCGTGACGTCCGACAACGGCTTCCACGTCGGCAGCTATCGCACCATGCGCGGCAAGCGCACCGCCTTCGACGTCGACACCGTGGTGCCGATGGTCGTCATCGGGCCTGGCGTGCCGAGGGGGACGGATGTGTCGGCGATGGTCTCCGAGACCGACCTGGCGCCGACGATCACGACGATGCTCGGCGTCGACAGTCCAGCCTGGGTCGACGGCCAGAGCATCGCGGGGTACTTCGACCCGTCAGCGGTGCCTTACGGCGCCGAGCCGAACACGCGAACGGCCGCCCTGAGCGAGAGCCTGGGCATCGCCGGACCGGGGGACCCGGACTTCGAGATTGCGGCACCCCCCAACTTCACGGCGATGCATACCAAGGAGTGGCTGTACGTCGAGTCGCTCAACGGCGAGAAGGAGCTCTACAACCGGATCACCGATCCGTTCGAGCTCGACAACGTGATCGACTCGGCGCCGCCGGACATCGTGCTAGCACTGCAACGGCAGTTCGCGGCCATGAGCGTGTGCGCCGGGGATTCCTGCCGGGTCGCGGACTCGATGACCCTGCCCTGAGTAGTGTTCTGACGCATGGCGGATGTGGTGCTGCGGACGGCGGCTGCCGACGACGTGCCGTCGATTGTGGGTATCTTCCAGCGCAGCCGGCGTGCTGCGATGCCGTGGCTCCCGGTCCTGCATTCGCACGAGGAGGATCTCGCCTTCTTCAGTGCCCAGATCGCCGACCAGGACGCCTGGGTGGTGACCGCTGACGGGCTGGTGCAGGCGTTCGCGATTGCCGGTGACGGCTGGCTGAACCACATCTACGTCGAACCGGATCGGCGAGGTTCCGGTCATGGCACTCACCTCGTCGGGGAAGTCAAGCGGCGCTTCCCGGCTGGAGTCCAGCTTTGGGTCTTCGAGCAGAATGCGGCGGCCAGGAGGTTCTATGCCGGGCAGGGGTTCGTCGAGGTCGAGATGACGGACGGAACCGGCAACGAGGAGCGGATGCCAGACGTGCGCATGCAGTGGTCGGGGTCAGTCGCCGATCTCCGCGCGCACGGCGTATAGCTCGGGAAAGAACGTCAGCTCGAGTGCGCGCCGCAGGAAGGGCACGCCGCTCGAGCCGCCGGTCCCAGACTTGGACCCGATGATCCGCTCGACGGTCTTGAGGTGCCGGAACCGCCAGGTCTGGAAGTTGTCCTCGACATCGATGAGCGACTCGCAGGCCTCGTACTCCTTCCAGAACTCGTGCGAGTTGTCATAGATCCGCGCGAAGGACGGGACGAGGTCTGCATGCAGGTGCCACGGAACGGTCACGTCGCGGTCCAGGATCTCTGCGGGCACGGGGTGGCCCAGCCGTTTCAGGAATCGGAGGAACTCGTCGTAGAGCGTCGGCTCGTTCATCAGATCCACGAGGGTGCTGTGGATCTCCGGGTCATGATCGAAGACCTGGAGCATGTCGGGGTTCTTGTTGCCGAGGATGAACTCGATCGCCCGATACTGCCAGGACTGGAAGCCCGATGAGCTCTGCAGGTAGGAGCGGAACTGCGCGTACTCGCTCGGGGTGAGCGTCGTCAGCACGCTCCACTGCTCAATCAGGGTGTTCTGGATGTGCTTCACGCGGGCCAGGCACTTCAGGGCCGGCTGCAGGTCGTCGTTCTTGAGCAGCGTCCTGGTCGCGCGCAGTTCGTGAAGCATGAGCTTGAGCCATAGTTCGGACGTCTGGTGCTGGATGATGAAGAGCATCTCGTCGTGCCGGGGAGGGTCGCTGAGCGGCTGCTGGGCGGACAGGATGAGGTCGAGTCTCAGGTAGTCCCCATAGGACATTGCCTGTCGGAAATCACGGCGAACGGTGGTCTCCAGTGACCTCGTGTTCTCGCCTTCGGTCATGACGGCCTCCCTCGACGGCGATCGCAAGGTTACTGAGTCGAGGCGGCCTGCGCAGCGTTCCTGACGACTGTCGCCCCGCTCACGAGCCCGCGTCGCCACGGGGGCACGCCGTCGATCTCGATCTCGAGGCTGAAACTGAGGAATGTCCGGATGAGCACGATCAGTCCGAGGACGACGACGTTGTTGAGGGTCGGCGCAACGGCCACTGTCCGGATCAGGTCGCCGGCAACGAGCACCTCGAGCCCGAGGAGGATCACGCCGCCGAAGGACTGGCGCAGGGTCCGGTAGGTGAGGCCACCGTCGTGTGTCGAGCGATAGACCCGGATGGCGAGGAAGAACGCGAAGAACAGCCCGATGATCAAGATGAGCGCGGCTGCGATCTCGAAGGCCTGTGCGACGGTCAGCATCCAGTGCGTGTAGGTGGAGTCGTCCATCTCAGCCCTCGCCTCCTGCGATCCGCGGGCTCATGCGGGTGGAGTAGTCCCACGATGTCACGGTGAGGCCGGCGATGCGGATCGACACCTCGTCATCGGTCCTGGCGAGGAGCCAGTCCGCGAGGGGGGTGCCGTCCTGGCCGTAGCGTTCGATCAGTGCTGGCAGCACCGAGGCAGCCGACGCGGTATCGACAGTCGCCGTGCCGAAGCCTCGGACCCCGCGGTAGGGGGGCGCGTCGGCCGACACTTCAAAGGCGCAGCGTGGGTCTCGGCGAAGCCGCGCTGTGAGCACCGCATCGGCCCGGGTGCAGCACCACAGGGCCTCACCTTCGAAGAGGAACCACAGGGACTGCACGAGCGGATGGCCGGGACCATTGGTCGCGAGCCGGATCGGGATGGCTGCATCGCCCAGGAAGGCGCCGACGCCATCGGCATCCCATGGACCCGAGCGCACCGTGATCGCCCCGTCGGCCATGGGGCGATTGTGCGCCGTCCGGGCGTGCCCGTCCGGCAGGCTCGCCCCGAGAGAGCCGATTTGACGGTTCATGGGCCTCATGCGAAAGTGTTGTGAGCAAGGGGAGTACACCTCAGCCGCCGATCGTCATCACGTTGCCCAGCAACCGGTCGGCGGGCCGGTTCCACCGGTGGCGGAGACCTTGTGCCCTCGGCAGCAAACGCTGCCCCGGACACCAAGGAGTCTCGTGGACGTTTCCCTCTGGGCCTGGATCGCCCTCCTCGTCGGCGTGCTCGCGATGCTCGCAGTGGACCTGCTGCTGCATCGTGATGCGCACGTCATCAGCGTGAAGGAGGCCGGGATCTGGTCGGCCATCTGGGTGGCGATCGGTCTCGCGGTAGGTGGAGTGATCTGGTGGCTGGCCGGATCGGAATTCGGCCTTCAGTACTTCGCCGGCTACGTCATCGAGAAGACCCTCGCCATCGACAACGTCTTCGTGTGGGCCATGATCTTCAGCTTCTTCGCAGTCCCTCGGCAGTACCAGCATCGGGTGCTGTTCTACGGCGTCGTGGGAGCGCTGGTCTTCCGCGCGGTGTTCATCGGTGCGGGATCGGTGCTGATCGCCAGTGCCAGCTGGGTGCTCTACCTCTTCGGCGCGTTCCTGGTACTCACCGGAATCCGCATGCTGCGCCGGCGCAACGAGCATCCGGACCCGTCGTCGTCTCGCACCCTTCGACTGTTCCGTAAATTCGTCCCGACGACCGATGAGTTCGATGGCGCGAAGTTCCTCACCCGGCGCAACGGGGTACTTATCGCGACTCCGCTGCTTGCCGTTCTCGTGCTCATCGAGGTGACCGACATCATCTTCGCCGTGGACTCGATTCCCGCCGTGTTCGCCGTTACGCAGGAGCCCTTCCTCGTATTCGCCAGCAATGCGTTGGCGATCCTGGGGCTGCGGGCCATGTACTTCCTGCTGGCCGACCTGATCCATCGATTCGTCTACCTCAAGGCGGGCTTGTCGCTGGTCCTGGTGTGGGTCGGCATCAAGATGATCGTCGGGCACAGCCTGATCACGATCCCGACGCTGTTGAGCCTCTCGGTCGTGCTCGGGATCATCGCCGTCTCGATCGTGGCCAGCCTCATGGCGACGAAGGACAGAGTCCATGCATAGTGACCGCGGCCTGAAGGCCTGGAATGCGCTGCCTCACCCGATCCGCTGGGTGGTGGTGGCCGGCGTCGGCAGCACGCTCGTCGTGATCGGACTGGCCCTGCTGGTGCTGCCGGGGCCGGGCATCCCGATCCTCATCCTCGGCCTCATCGTGCTGGCCACGGAGTTCGCCTGGGCGGAGTTGGTGCTCCGGAAGGTGAAGCAGCACAGCACCGACGCGGTGGGCAAGGCCAGAGCCCTTGCCCGTAGGAAGAGTCGGTCAGCCGACGACTGACACGCCTTGGCGAGAGATGATCCGCTGGCCGATGAGCACCGCCGCCAGGTACAGCAGCGCGGCGATCACCAGGAGCAGCTGGTAGCCCAGGACCAGGGACAGGTACTCCAGGCACCCACCCACCATGGCACCGAAGAGGTTCGCCGCGAACGCGGCCGTCGGATTGGCAGCATCCTTGAACCGTGTCGTGAACAGCAGGTTCGCGAAGAAGATCGGCGCGAACGCGAGGACGACCGCAGCCACGAGGCGAACCGGCACTGGCAGCCCGAGCAGTGCTGAGTTCGGGATCAGGAACGCGATCGCGAGCGATCCGAACAGGGCCGGGATGATCACCTTGCGTGGGATCACGTGGCCGCGTCGGGCCGTCCGCTGCGTCACCTCGATTGCCGCGAGAACGGCGACAAGGACACCTGTGAAGACCAAGGCGTTCACGACCCAGGTCGTGCCGAACAGCAGGGCGAAGGTCGTGACGGAGCGGGTCTCCAGCAGGAGGAACGCGGCGCCCATGAAGAACAGGTCGCCGTACCCACGCATCGTCTTGAAGGGGCCGCCGAACACCCGGATGCCGATCAGTGAGACGCCCAGGATCAGCGCGATGATGATGAGGTACAGCGGCGGGATCGTCCGGTCCTTCAGGTACAGGAACGGACGGTCGTCAACGGCGGGAATCGGGATCTCCCCGCCGGCAGCGGCGATGGCGGCCCGGTCCCACACGGCACCGGTGGCGCACACGGCGTTGGCCTCGTCCTTGGCCACCGTGATCGCTGCCAGGGACTGGCCCTGGAACTGGTCCAGGCACGGGTCGTGTCCGAACACCTCGTTGACGGTGCCGGCCAGTCGGTTGATCAGCCATGGCTCGCGGTAGTAGTTGTACATCGCGAACACGCCGTCGTCGGTGAGGTGGTTCCGTGCATTCTCGATCGACTGCTTGGTGAACAGGTACGACTCGAGGCGCAGCTGGCTGGACCCTGACACGAGGGTCAGGGAGTCCGGCAGAGCGAACAGGATGAGGTCGTACTTGTCGTTATTGCCGGACAGGAATGCCCGGCCGTCGTTGATGTGGACCGACACACGCGGGTCGTCATACGGCTTGTTGGGGTTGACCTGCTGGCCGATCTGCTGGATGCGCGGGTCGATCTCGACCGCGTCCACGTGCTTGGCGCCCTTGGACAGGGCCAGGGCGACGTCGGTGCCCGTGCCCGCACCCACGATGAGGACGTTGTTGAGCGGGTTGTTGATAGCGCGCTCGTACGGCTTGCCGTAGACGGCTTCCACCTTGAGGCGCTCGTTGACGTCCATGACGTTCTGATGCGGGATGCCGTTCACCTGGATGTGGGTGAACTCCTGCGGCGTGCCGACGTTGTAGGTCGTGGTGTTGACCTTGTAGTACGGCGACCACGAGACGCCGGCGCCGAGCGACTCGAAGACCAGCGCTCCGATGACGACGGCCATGGCGATGCGCGACACCCACGGGAGCTTCAGACCGTAGAGGGCCCACAGCACGATGAAGGTGACCAGCGGCCACACCCATGAAGGTGCGCGAAGGAACGAGATGAGGGTGAAGAAGAGGGTGCCGCCGATCGACCCGATGATGTCCCAGCGATAGGCATCAAGGGCCTTGAACTCACGGAAGGCGCGGCCGGTGATCTCGCCGAGCATCGTCATGGTGATGGCGATGACGACGAAGACGAGGGGGAGGGTGACCCACGACGGCAGACCCGAGGGGGTGACCTCGGTGAAGAAGATGAGGTCCTTCCCGCCGACCTCGATCGTCGCCGGGAAGAAGGTGATGAACAGGACCACGATCAGCAGGCCGAGGGGTGCGTAACGGCCCATGTCGCGCTGGTAGCGCGAGCGCAGGAAGCCCAGTCCGATGCCCAGGAACGAGGCCAGCAGGATCAGGTTGCTGAAGTAGGACAGGTGGATCAGGTTCGCGCCAGCCCACCGGATCAGCGCCAGCTGAACGAAGAGCATGAGGGCACTGGCGGCCATGAGGCGCCAGCGTCCGGTGAGGACTCGGGCGTAGGCCGGAGCGGCTTGCGTTGCGGTCGTGGTCACCGCGGAACCCTAACAAGTGGGGATCGGGCCCCCCGCATGGGTGACGGCGGGGGTCGAGGATCTGGACCGAGAAGCCTCGACCCCCGCCGTCTTCGGGGGATGGGTGTACCTAGCGGGGACTAGGCACCCTTGGGGTGACTGTCGCGCGAATTGAGGATGCCGTCGCCGTCCTCGTCGCGGTCCTTGGAGTTCAGGAGCTTGTCGCCGTCGATGTTCGAGTCGAACAGGTTGAGGATGCCGTCGCCGTCGATGTCGAGCTCGCGCAGGCTGCTGTCGAGGAGCTTGTCGCCGTCGATGTCGAGCTCGCGCAGGCTGCTGTCGAGCAGGCCGTCGCCGTCGATGTCGTCCTCGGCGAAGGCGTTGTTCAGCAGGCCGTCGTCGTCGATGTCGTCGCTGAAGAGATCGCCGGACAGGCTGTCGACGGCCTCGTCTGCATCGTCGCCGTCGTCGTCGCCGAATACACCGGCAATGGACGGGGCGGGTGCCGGCAGCGTCGTGGGCGTGGCCGGTGCCGTCGCTGCAACGCCGCGCTCGGCGATGTCGTTCAGCGAGTCGGTGCCACCGTTGCCACCGCCCTGCGACGAGCCGTTGCCGTGGTCGAGGGGCGCGGCTGCGCCGGCCGAGGGAGCGGTCACCAGCAGGGCCGCGAGTACGGCGGTCGATGCCGTGGCTGCGACGAGGGCCGGAAGGGTGCGCTTGCGAGTCATTGTTCCTCCTAGAAGTCCGAGTCGTGCCCGGTGTGATCCGAGTCGTGCCCGGGTGAGAGGAACGTATGCGGGAGCGGGTGAAGGGCAACCCTCTCGGCAGTTAAGGCAAGGCAAAGCAGACCCCCCCAAAGTTGGGGATGCGGGCGGTCTGCTCGCTATGCCACGCCTGCGTCGTGCCTTGTCAGCGCACTGAAATCGAGGTCGAACCTGGGTTGTAGCCGGTCTTCTTCGCCGTGGCCGCCTTCCGGCCGTGACCCGATGCGTCGAGCGTGGCCCTGCCACTGGCGTTGGTCGTCGCGGTGTGGCCGCAGAACTTCACGTGGACGCCCGCGACGGGGTCGCCTGCATCGGTGACCGTGAAGACAACCGCGTGTCCGCGACGAGTGCTGTCAGGTGCGCCCTTGATGCTCAGAGTGCGCAGTGCCTGCGTGTGCCACACATTGATCTTGCCGCCGGCATTGGACGAGACCACGATGTCCAGGCCGCCGCTGGATCCGACGGCCGTGGTGTGCCAGATCGTGTCCGTTCCGCTTGGTGCGCCCCACGAGCCGGTAGCGCCGAACTGGGTGGCGGCGGTGTTGGTGTGGACAGCCTTGATGCGATTGTCCTGGGCGTAGACCAGCCAGACCCGACCCGCGGGGTCGGAGGTGAGCGAGATGCGCCCGATGCGACCCTTGAGGTTCAGCACGTCGAGATTGCGGCCGCTGACGACCTCATGAACACGGATTCCGGTCAGGGTTGGGTAGCCCATGCCGTAGGCCACGAAGACCCCGCCGCCGGCGCGGCCGGTCATGGCGATGCGCTGGTCCGGGCTGATCGAGTTCGTCCCGTAGTCGTTGACGGTGACTGACCCCGGCGCCTGCGCGAAGGCTCCCTGGGTCGGCAGGATCTGGCCGACCTGGATGCCGGACTCGCTGGTGCCGCTGCTGTTGCTGTAGAACGCTGAGTAGACCGCGCCGGTGGCCTCGTCGCGCGCGCCGGCAGCTGAGTAGGCGCAGCAGCCGGAGAGCCCGAAGTGAGTGTCGGAGCCGGCCGGGGCAGGGTCGGTTGCGGCGATGCCTGAATGCCACGAGACGCCTGAGGTCGTCCCGGCGTTGCCCACCCAGACGGGTGTGCCCGCGTTGCTGACGATGTCGTTGCCATACGCCGCGTACGCGCTCTGGGTGCTTGAGAGGGAACCCGCGCCGAGCGTGAACGTGTTGCCGTCGCCGGACGTCGCGTAGTACTCCGCTCCGCTGGTGTAGGGCGCTCCGGTGGTCGTGCTCTGCAGCCCGCTGAACCCCAGGAAGCGCTGCCCGCCGACGTCGACGAGTCGCGGGTTTCCGGTCAGTGTCGACCAGTTGGAGAGGATCTCGTGGGAGGGCGTGGTGACGTTGCCGGCGCCGTCGACGAGCGCGGCGTAGTAGTTGCCGCCGCCCGCGCCCTGTCCGGACCAGACCACTGACAGGTTGGATCCGAATCGGGCCGCTGTGGGCTCGATGGTGTTCTCCATGCGGGGCAGGTTGGTTGCAGCGTCGAAGGTCGACAGCTTCGTCCACTGGCCCGGCGCAGCCGTGGCGGACGGCGTCGACGCGACCATCAGTGCGCCGGCTACCGCACCTGTAGCGATCAGTACCCGGATCTTCCCTGGCTGCTTCATGACGCCCTCCCTCGTGGGCGGTCGTGGACGACCAGCCGCGCCTAGGCGGACGCTAGCGGAGGGAGCCCCCCTGAAGCCTGTCGGCGGAATGGGCGAAATCAGCGAAGGCGATGACCCGATCGGACATATCGGTCGCCTCGGCGAGGTCATGGGTGACGTGGATGGCGCTTACGCCCTCATGACGGAGCATGCGCGCGACGTCGCCAGCCAGTCGCTGACGCAGGTCGCTGTCGAGCGCGCTGAACGGCTCATCGAGGAGCAGCACCGCGGGCCGCGGAGCAAGCGCGCGGGCAAGGGCCACGCGCTGGGCCTGGCCCCCGCTGAGCTCCTCGACGTTGCGGGGCCCGTAGCCCTCGAGTCCTAGCCAGTCGAGCAACTCGATGGCCCGCGCCTGGGCGACATCCTTGGGGGCCCGCTGGCGCCTGAGCCCATAGGTGACGTTGTCCATCACTGACAAGTGGGGGAATAGCAGAGGCTCCTGGAACACCAGCCCGACGCCGCGCTCGTGAATCGCTGTGGCCGTTACGTCGCGCCCTTCGATGATGACCGATCCGCCGAGGGCTGGGACGACGCCGGCGATCGTGGCCAGCAGCGTCGACTTTCCGCTGCCGCTCGGTCCGACGATCGCGACGACCTCGGCAGGCGCGACCGCGAGCGTGATGTCGCTGGCGACCCGCCGGCCGAGGTAGCCGATCGACAACGATTGCGTCGCCAGCCGCGGCCCGGTCATGCCGCTCCCGTTACTGAGCTCGGCCGACCAGCCCCGAGCCGGTCCACGAGGAGCACAAGCACCAGCGTGAGGGCCACCAGGACGACCGCAAGCACCGCCGCGATCCCGTAGGACTGCTCGCCGGGGCGGCTCAGCAGGCGGACGATCTGGACCGGCACCGTCGGGCTGCCCGCCCGGGCCAGGAAGGAGGCGGCGCCGAACTCGCCGAGCGAGACCGCGCACGCGAGGCCGGCCGATGCCAGCATGACCACGCGAAGGATCGCCCCGTAGGCGGTGAGGAAGGCCCGAGTCGGCCGGGCTCCGAGGGTCGCCGCGACGGCCATCGTCCGCGAGTCCGCGCTGAGCAGTGCCGGGGCCACCACGGCGACCACCAGAGGGACGGCCACGAGCGAGTGGGCGATCGGGACGAGCAGCCCGGAGCCGCGCAGGTCGACCGGCGGTCGCCCGAAGGCGAGCAGGGTGCCCAGGCCCAGCGTCGCGGACGAGATGCCGAGGGGCACGATTGCCAGCAGGGAGATCAGTCGGGTGCGTCCATGGGTCAGC
>Ga0194043_1001001_pt1 | contig 15946 bp, 17 predicted proteins | sample JunL4415m_MetaG_FD_161274 | JGI IMG/M metagenome (GOLD analysis project Ga0194043, IMG submission 161274) | Anoxic zone freshwater microbial communities from boreal shield lake in IISD Experimental Lakes Area, Ontario, Canada - Jun2016-L442-15m | ecosystem: Environmental > Aquatic > Freshwater >...
CCTTAAAGGTAAAGGCATTCCGAGTACGGAGCCTGGTGACTTATATGTAGTTCCTACTATTGCGTTACCACCTGCCGGAACCGATGCCCAAAAAGAAGCCTATCAAAACTTTGAGAAGGCTTTTGATTTCAACCCCAGATCTCACCTGAAGGGATGATGACCATGACGAAGATCAATACCACTTGGATTGAAGCAAGTATTGTTGAAAACGAAGTACATATGAGCATTGTGGAGCTCTCGCACGCTTCTCGCACGCCTCAAGAATTGATTATGTCTTGGGTATCAGAGGGTGTCCTCAGTCCTGCAGGCTCATCCCCCGAAGATTGGCGCTTTAGTGGAGATTCTCTTAGAAGAGCCAAAACTGCAGCGCACCTCACACACGATCTGGAATTAAATATTTCAGGAGTTGCCCTGGCGCTTGATCTCTTAGATGAAATCGCACAACTGCGTGCGCGCCTAAACCTAAAATAAGTCAGCTCAAGACTCGGAACGGCTAAGGAGTAGCTCCCAGCGTTGTAGATTTCGCTCTAGCTTTTCAGTAATCTCTGTTAAGCGGGCTTGCATACTAGCCGCCAACTCAGGTTCATTCTTATAAAGATCTGGGTTGCTCATCGCAATGCCAATATCTGCCTGCTCTGTTTCCAGTTCCTCGATTTGCAAAGGTAAAGCCTCTAACTCTTGGCGCTCCTTGCCATTGAGTTTTTGTACCCCACTCTTGATCACTGACTTTACTTCTACTTTAGGCGCTTGCTTGACCTCGGTCTTAGGCTCAACTTTAGATTCAGGTTTTGCACCATTTGCACGGATTTGATCTGAACGTGCTTTTTGGATCTTCCAATCCTCATAGCCACCCTCATACTCACGCCATAATCCATCACCTTCATGAGCAATGATGCTAGTCACTACGTTATCCAAGAAATAACGATCATGGCTCACTAAAAATACAGTACCTTTGTAATCTTGCAGCAATTGCTCAAGCAAATCTAAGGTATCGATATCTAAATCATTGGTTGGTTCATCCAGAACCAATACATTTGCCGGTCTAGCAAACAAACGAGCGAGTAGTAAGCGATTGCGTTCACCGCCCGATAAAGTACTTACCGGAGAATTAGTGCGCTCTGGTGCAAATAAGAAGTCGCTTAAATAACTCTTAACGTGTTTCTTATTGCCATTGATTTCAATCCATTCGCTACCTGGGCTAATGTAGTCCTCAAGCGAAGCATTAAGATCAAGACCTTCGCGCATTTGATCGAAATAAGCCACTTCAATACGAGTACCCATCGTAGCGCTTCCTGAGTCAGGAGCAATAGTTCCTAGAATTAATTTCAGTAAGGTCGTTTTACCTGCGCCATTAGGACCCAGTAAACCCACTTTATCGCCACGCAAAATCGTTGCAGTAAAGTCTTGCACAATTGGCCTGTCGTAGGATTTGCTCACATTCTGGAGATCCGCCACAATCTTGCCACTCCGATCGCCCGCTGAAACAGCCAATTTCACTTGGCCCATCTCATCTCTTCGCTCTGCGCGGCTAGTGCGTAACTTTTCAAGACGGGCAATACGGGCGACGCTACGCGTCCGCCGAGCCTCGACACCCTTTCGAATCCACACTTCTTCTTGGGCTAATAATTTATCAGTTCTGGCATTAGCCAATGACTCTGCATTGAGCTCTTGTTCTTTGAGAAATTCGTATTGGGTAAAGTTGCCAGGGTAGCTGCGTAAAATTCCACGATCAAGCTCAACGATTTGTGTGCAGACATTATCTAAGAAAGCGCGATCATGGGTAACCAAGATGACAGAGCCTTGATATTCTTTTAAAAGCTCTTCTAGCCATGCAATTGAATCTAAATCTAAATGGTTAGTTGGCTCATCTAACAGTAAAACATCGGGCATTTCTACTAAAGCACGTGCAAGTACCACACGTTTTTTAGTTCCACCGGATAGCGTGCTGATCGTAAGATCCGCCTCTAAATGCAATCGGTCAAGCGTCTCATGCACCCGCTGCTCCCAATTCCAGCCACTGATTGCCTCTAATTGAGATTGCACTTCATCCAAGCGGTGGTGAGATGCATCATCCCAGTCGCCTACGCTAAGGGCCTCATATTCCTCGCGCAAGGCTTTGGCCCTGGCTACGCCCTTTGAGACTGCATCAAAGACCGTCTCTTTGGCATCAAAGATAGGCTCTTGGGGAACATAAGCAATTCTCAAACCTTGCTGATATTGCAAAAGCCCATCATCCATTTTTTCAATGCCAGCCAAGATCTTCAATAAAGAAGATTTACCAGTGCCATTGCGCCCAATTAAGCCAACGCGTTCACCTGATTCAAGTGAAAAAGCGGTATTTGCGAGGAGGTCTACGTGGCCGAAAGCCAGTTTTGCATCAGTAAGTACGATTAAAGCCATGGCGACATTATCGTCACTTCCAGAAAAGAGGGGATATTTCTGCAATAACTCAAAAAAGGAGAGCCCCTTAGGGACTCTACCTCAAGCACTAAGAACTCAATTCTTAGAACTTGTAAGTCACACCAACGGCTGGCATCCATGGGTTCAAAGTTAATTTACCAATGTTACCGGCAGGAGCTAAGCCATTTTGGCCCGTTACATTGGTACTCATAGTTGCATACTTAAGATCCACGTTCATACCCCAATGCTTATCCAGCATATAGTCTGCTCCAACTTGGCCAACAAAGCCGAAGCTAGATTGATTAACTGTTAGGACATTATTACTCCCGCCAACTGAGAAGTTATTTCTATTGCCAAAGATGGTGTAATTCACGCCAGCGCCAACGTAAGGTTTTAAAGCGCCGAGCTCAGTAAAGTGATATTGCAGCAAGAGTGATGGTGGTAATGCAGTAATTGTGCCTGTTGGGCCTGGAGTCAAATTAGAGTAAATATTCACGCGTTGTGGGTATGTCAATACCAACTCAGCAGCAATATTCTTGGTGAAGAAATAAGAAACATCAAACTCAGGAATAATCTGGTTTTTTGCACGTACATTATTCTGCTGGACACCTGCACCTGTATAAGCGCCATTAGATTGGCCATTCTGAAACAAAATATCTACAGCACGCACGCGTACCATCCAGGGATTTTCTTCTGCGGACTGGGCTTGTGAAGCGATTGGGGCTAAGGTGGCTACAGCAGCCATTGCTAGCGCTAGTGATTTAAGTCGCATGATGAATTCCGCTTTCTGTTTTCAATTTCGATGAGACTATTTTCGAACTGATACCGAGAAAGTGATTTGATGTAAATCAAATGCGGAATGGCTGTGAATTTTTGAAGGACTTAAAAGCAACAGTGTTTGATTACTTGTTTGATCTAGATCAAATAGTTTCGGATTACCGCTATAGCTGAGCTTAAAGAACCTTGGAGTAAGAGCCTATAGCCTGCGATTCCCTGAGATGACGATCAAAAGTCATTGCAACACGTCTCGCCAGGAGTCTTCCTTTGATAGGGACTTGCATATTGACCCCCTGCCACTCTAATAAACCAGCTTGCTCCAGACCTTTAAGCTCTTCAATCTCAGTCTTAAAGTAATTTGAGAAATTAATTTGATGGGCTTTCGCAAATGTTTCGGTATTCAGTGTAAATTGGCACATCAACTCACCAATGAGTTCGCGACGCAATAAATCATCTTTATCTAATTGCATACCTCTGAGTACTGGCAGATGGTCGTGATCTAAGGATTCATAATAGTCATCCAAGGTACGAACGTTTTGAGAATAACAATCATCTACTTTGCCAATCGCAGAGATTCCAAAGGCTAAGAGATCACACTCCGCTTGAGTAGAGTAGCCCTGAAAATTACGATGTAACCGTCCCTCTTTTTGTGCAATCGCTAATTCATCATTGGGTTTTGAAAAATGGTCCATACCAATAAATACATAGTCCATTTCTGCAAGACGCTCGATCGTATTCGAAAGAATGCTTAATTTATCGGCTGCTAGCGGAAGATCAGCTTCAGAAATACGACGCTGAGGCTTAAAGATATGTGGTAGATGGGCATAGTTATAAACCGCCAAACGATCAGGATTCATCACCAATACCGCATCAACTGTCTCCTTGAAGGTCTCAGGAGTTTGTTTGGGTAGCCCATAGATCAAATCTACACTGCTAGACTTAAAGCCATACTTTCTGGACCAGTCCATCACCGCTTGAGTCTCCTCAATGGTTTGTACTCGATGAACAGCCTCTTGTACTGCAAGGTTAAAGTCTTGCACACCTAAGCTAATGCGGTTAAAGCCAAGCTCTGCTAATAAAGCAATATCTTTTTCAGCTACGCGCCGCGGATCAATCTCAATCGAATATTCACCACCAGGCAATAGTTCAAAATGCTCGCGAGTGTGCTGCATTAACTCAATCATTTCTTCATGTGAAAGAAAAGTTGGTGTACCACCACCCCAGTGTAATTGAGTAATGGGTATTTTTTTCTGCGCTCCTAAGGCCTTACACGCCATCGCCATTTCTTTAGCTAAGTACTTAATGTACTTAGCACTGCGGCCATGGTCTTTAGTGATAATTTTGTTACAGCCACAGTAGTAGCAAATATTGGGGCAAAAAGGTAAATGAAAATATAAAGATAGGGCTTGATTTGTTTTGGCGACACGCTTTAATGCGCATAAGTAGTCTGCCTCACAAAATTCATTATGAAAACGGTCTGCACTCGGATAAGAGGTATAGCGCGGCCCATTAATATCAAATTTTTCCAATAACTCTGGATGAAATAAAACTTCTTTTTCTGTTGACGAGCAGGAATTTATTACAGGGTTCATAAATAACCAAGTATGGGGGAGGGATCTACTTTGATAAGTAATCTAGCGCAAGTGCTTCTGCTACTTTAATCCCATCAACGCCAGCCGAGAGTATTCCGCCTGCATAACCAGCCCCCTCACCTGCAGGATAGAGCCCTTTGATGTTTAAACTCTGAAAATTGAGGCCACGAGTAATGCGAAGGGGGGAAGAGGTTCTGGTCTCTACACCTGTTAAAACAGCATCTTTCATAGAAAAGCCTTTGATTTGCTTTTCAAATGCGGGCAGTGCTTCGCGTATTGCTTCAATTGCATAGGCCGGTAGACTATCTGCTAAGTCCGTCAAATGAACGCCTGGCTTATAGGATGGAATCACACTTCCAAATTGCGTTGAAGACTTCCCTTCCAGAAAATCTCCCACTAATTGCCCGGGAGCCTCATAGTTTCTGCCGCCTAGCTCAAAGGCTCTAGATTCAATTGCGCGCTGGAATTCGATCCCAGCCAGTGGACCGCCAGGATAGTCAGCCGGAGTAATACCCACCACGATGCCGGCATTCGCATTGCGTTCATTACGGGAGTATTGACTCATGCCATTAGTCACAACTCGATTGGGCTCTGAGCTTGCTGCAACAACTGTGCCACCAGGACACATGCAGAAGCTATAAACTGAGCGGCCATTCTTAGCGTGATGAACTAACTTGTAATCAGCAGCACCAATCAACTCATTACCAGCGTGAGGGCCTAAGCGGGCCTTATCAATCAGCGATTGTGGATGCTCAATACGAAAACCGACTGAGAATGGCTTCGCTTCCATGAATACGCCTGCTGCATGCAAAGCTTCGAAGGTATCGCGCGCACTATGGCCAAGCGCAAGCACTACATGACTTGCGGGTAAATCATCATGGCCTTCAATTTTGACACCAGTAATTTGCTCATGTTGGATGTCAAAACCAATCACTTTTTGAGAGAAGCGAATCTCGCCACCAAGATCAATGATCTCTTGACGCATTTTTTCTACTACGCCTACTAAACGAAAGGTGCCAATATGTGGCTTAGCAACGTATAGAATTTCTGCTGGCGCACCAGCCTTCACAAATTCGTTAATCACTTTACGGCCATAAAACTTCGGATCTTTAATCTGGCTCCATAACTTACCATCTGAAAAAGTACCCGCGCCGCCCTCTCCAAATTGCACATTCGACTCTGGGTTTAGTACATTCTTACGCCACAACCCCCAAGTATCTTGAGTGCGCTCTCGCACCTTCTTGCCACGCTCTAACACAATCGGATGAAATCCCATCTGCGCCAAAACGAGCGCAGCAAATATTCCACAAGGGCCAAAACCAATGACTACCGGGCGCAATGATTTGCCTGTGGCAATGGACTCAGGCGCCTTGGCTTTAAAGTGATAACTCGTATCGGGTGATGTTCTGATATGAATATCGCCATCAAACTTTTTAAGAATGGCTTCTTCATCCTTAACGGAGAGATCCACTGTGTAGATGAAAGAAAGCGCCACATTCTTTCTAGCATCGTAGCTACGCTTAAAGACTTCAAAGCTGATTAAGTCCTTAGCAGGCAAATTGAGGCGCTTAAGAATAGCTGCTTCCACAGCTTCTGGAGCATGGTCGACAGGCAGACGTAGTTCAGTAATGCGAATCATGAGTCTCTACAATACACAGTATTGAGACTTACTCTGCTTTTGCCCCTGAGCTTCTCACTACATTTGCCATACGATCGAAATCCTTGACAAGCAGTTGATTGAATTCAGAAGGTGTCAGACTCCCAATTTCTATTCCCTGACGACGCATACGCTCAATGATGTCTGGCTGCTTGAGTAATTTAGCCATTTCAGTAGAAATTTTATTGGTCACCTCTTTTGGAGTCCCAGCTGGGGCTAATAAACCAAACCAACTATCAAATGCATAACCCTTGACAGTATTAGCAATGGGCGGAATGCCAGGCACAAATGGCGAAGACTTCTCGGAAGATACTCCCAAGAAACGAATCCGGTTATCAGCTGCAAATGGCAATGCAGCCACATTTGCGGCGATGACTGCCTGAGCTCGGTTTGCTAGTAATTCGGTAATGGCATCTCCCGTCCCTTTGGTGGGTATATGCACTAAATCTATACTAGCCATACTATCGAAATAGGCCATAGCTAAATGAGAGGCGCTGCCATTGCCAGCGCTAGCGTAATTGAATTCACCGGGCTTAGCCTTTGCTAAAGCAATAAACTCAGCGACAGTCTTTGCCGGAAATTCAGTATTCGTCATCAAGATATAACTACTAGTGCCAATATAGGCTGCTGCCGTGAAATCTTTGATCGGATCAAAACTGAGTTTAGGAAATAAAGTGCCATTGATATTATGACTCGCTGCAGCCATTACTAAGGTATATCCATCGGGGGCAGATTTAGAAACAATGCCAGTGCCAACGGTGCCACCAGCTCCCGCCTTATTTTCAACTAGGACTGATTGACCAAGCGCTTGGCCTAGTTCATTGGAAAAGGATCTCGCTAAGGCATCTTGAACGCTACCTGGAGAAAATGGCACGACGATCTTGATTGGCTTGCTAGGCCAAACTTCAGCCGCTAAGAGCGCATGCCCAAAGCCAATAAAAACAAGTCCAACTACTAAGTGCAAGAAATAGCGGATTTTTCGAGTAGGCGAAGTATTCATAGATATTCCGTTTGAAAGGTCTAGTTCCTAAAATGATACTAGGGATATGAATAGCCCACTTTAAGGGCGATAATGCGGGATGGCTCTTCGCGCAACCATCCACAAAGCCGACCTTCACGTCGCAGACTCTGACCGCCATTATTACGGAAGTCACTCCCTGACCATTGCTAAGCACCCCTCTGAAACTGAGGAACGGATGATAGTCAGAATTATCGCCTTTGCTTTGCAGGCACATGAGGATTTGGTTTTTACCAAGGGTTTGAGTGATACCGATGAGCCAGATCTCTGGATTAAAGATCTCACCGATGCCATCAAGCTTTGGATTGAAATTGGTCAGCCAGATGATCGCCGAATTCTGAAGGCCTGCGGTAGATCAGGCCAAGTGATCGTATATTGCTATGGTGGACACACCAGCAAAATTTGGTGGGATGGTATTGCTAATAAACTAACGCGCGCTCGCAATCTCCAAATTATCTCTATTCCAGCCGAACAAGCAAAAGAATTAAATAAATTGGTTGAACGCAGCATGGTCATTCATGTCAACGTTCAGGATGGTGAAGTTTATGTTTCTTCAGATCAAGGCCAAGTGACCATCACACCTGAAGTTTGGCGTAGCAATCAAAACTAAGCAATTTCTGGAAGATGAAATCTGTCGTCTTTGATACCAATGTTCTGCTAGACCTATTTGTCTTTAATGACTTTAGAGCGCTTCATTTAAAGCAGGCATTGCTTGAGCAGAAAATCGATGCGCTTGCTAGCCCTAAGACCTTAGAAGAATTTACAGATGTGATCTCTCGACCACTATTTGCCTTGGAGACGATAGACCAAGAGAAGATCTTGCTGCAATGGACATCGCTAGCAAGAGTCTTAGATGATCAAAGTCTATTGAGCGCCCCCTGGCGATGTCAAGACCCAGACGATCAAGTCTTTTTGGACTTAGCCTTCACAGCCAGACCCTGCACTCTTATTAGCAAAGATCATGAAGTATTAAAGTTTGCCACTCATGCCGCAAAAGAAAATATCTTGATTTCTGCTGACTACAAGTCTTTAGTCTTCTAAAGACTTGGCAGCCTGAGCTGCAATTTCAAAAGATCTTAAGCGAGCTTGGTGATCATAGATTTGTCCAGTCATGATGATTTCATCTGCCCCGGTAGCATCTAACCAGTGGCGCATTTCTTTTTGAATCGTTTTTAGTGAGCCTACCGCAGAGACCTGCAAGGTATGGGCTGCCGCTGCCTTCTCATGAGGCTCACAAAATTCATCAAGATTGGCTATTGGTGCGGGTAATTGACCGCGAGTATTACGCCTCATCCGCACTACATTTTGTTGTAAGCTCGTAAATAGGTGTGCAGCCTCTTCATCCGTATCAGCAGCCACAACATTCATTAAAAAAGCACAATAGGGTTTATCTAATTTATCTGAGGGCTGAAAGAGTTCACGATACATCTTCATTGCCTCCAACAATTGTTCAGGCGCAAAGTGTGAGGCAAATGCGTAAGGCAAACCAAAATGGGCAGCCAGTTGAGCACCATATAGACTGGATCCTAGAATCCAAATGGGCACCTCCGTGTTAGCACCTGGGATCGCCTTAACGGATTGTCCATCTTGAAGTGGGCCCAAATAATGTTGCAGCTCGCGAACATCTTGCGGAAACCGATCATCACTCCCAAGCAGGTCTCGACGCAATGCTCTTGCTGTCACCTGGTCAGTGCCGGGTGCTCTACCCAGACCTAGGTCAATGCGTCCTGGATACAGAGACTCTAAAGTGCCAAACTGCTCTGCAATCACTAAGGGGGCATGGTTAGGCAGCATCACGCCACCAGATCCCACCCTAATATGGGATGTTCCTGCAGCTAGATATCCTATCAATACAGCTGTTGCAGAGCTTGCATTACCTGTCATGTTGTGGTGTTCGGCGACCCAGTAACGGGTATAGCCCCATTTTTCAGCATGCTGGGCAACATCCAAAGAATTACGCAAGGCATCGGCGGCAGTAAAACCCGCAGGGATGGGAGATATATCTAGAATGGAGTACGGGATGGGATTTGCCATCTCAAGATCATACTGAGAAAGTACCTAGTTGACATGACTAAGCCCAAAATGGCTACCCCTGATGCAGGGCTCTTCAAGCCTGGTAGCAGACTAATGCACAAAAAGACTGGTGGATTTTATAAAGTAGTCTTGCTGGCCAATATTGAAGCCTCGCTTGAGCCAGCCTATGTTTATGAATCAATGCAATCTCATGATTTTTGGATTAGGCCAAAAGCAGAAATGGAAGATGGGCGCTTTGAGCTCGTCTCAGAATAAAAAGGTAAATCAAATGAATGATGATCGCATTACCAACTTAGAAATTAAACTCAGCTTCACTGAAGATCTCATCGAAAAGCTCAATGAGACCATCTATAAGCAACAACAACAAATTGAATTTCTGTACCGCGAGCTAAAGGCGATTAAAGAGCAGGCAAGCAGCTCTGGTGGTAGCAGTGGCAGCCTTAAAGATGAAATCCCCCCGCATTACTAAGTGGCTGATAAGATAACCTCTATAGGTCGTACTCTATAACCTTCTCACCAGAAGAAAAGGAAAAATATCATGGGTAACTTAACGCTGTTTGTGGTGCAATGGGGCTTAACCTCTCTGTCTCTTTGGGTAGCTAGTTATATCTTTAGCGGCTTACGTTTTGCCGATGGAGGCTCACTAGTCATTGCTGCTTTAGTCCTGGGATTTGCCAATGCCATCGTTAAACCATTGCTTATTCTATTCACACTACCTTTAACAGTAGTCACGATGGGTTTATTTTTATTAGTCATTAACGCTTTAGTCTTAATGCTGGTATCAGCTCTTGTTAGCGGCTTTACGATTTCCAGTTTCTGGACTGCGCTCTTTGCGAGCATCTTTATTTCTTTATTCAGCCTCTTTATCAGTGGCTTAGTTTTCTAAAGATCCAATCAATTAGGCGCTGAATAAATATCCGCCCAAGAGTGTATTGCCGTTTTACAGGGTTGCCTCTTGGTGCTGATGGATTTGGCATTCTCAGCAGCAATACTCATTCCGGCAGTCAAAATTCCCAAACCAATTGAGACGGCACTATTAACTACACCTTCCTTGTTAATACCAGCCTTGGGATCTTGTAAGGTTCCCTCGAGCTGAACTAGGCTACCTAAGTTCACCCCTGTGGTGATGCCTGATCTCTGATGGGGATCAATCTTCAGATTGATTACCTCAGTATTGAGATTGAGTGTTCCCGATAAAGTAATGTCTAGCTTATCAGTCTCTACTCCAATGGAATCCTTGATATTGATCATGCCATTACTCAGAGGTAAATAAGCAACCGCACACTCTAAGATGGTTTGATTACTTTGCTTACGCATTGGATTTACGGTATCCATGATAGTGACGGCTAAATCGCCCGTAGCATTCAATAGGTCTGAGTCAATGCGGGCATTACCTACAGTCATTTGTACTGCGCCATTTGCAGCTCCAACAATCTGATGCAAGCTCTTGCCCCTACCAGATAAATTCAAGGCAATTTGAGCATCTCCCCCGCTCATCTTGGCACTTGAATCTCTACTAGATAGCACTTGATCCACAGTAAAGCCTTTGGCAAGCGCCTTGATAGATACTACTGGAGCGGCGCTGCTGATCTGCGCAAGCGAAATTTGTGCTTGGGCTTGCCCTTTACCCAACTCAAATTTCAGGTCATCAACACCTATCTTGTCGTCCTTAAATACAATGCTGCCCTTCAAATTCTGCAATGTGGTCTTATTCGGCAAACTTAGCTGAGTAATTTTTAGCGCAATCTTTCCATTAGCATTTGGCAGCAAATCAAATGGCAAGGGGTTATCACTAAAGAAATATTTTCCTTGGCTCTCTGTGGACTTCACTGCTGCTGTTGTTTTTCCAGCCGAGGATGCAAGCGATGCTGCTGCTAACGGTACTAAATCAAACGATTTAGACTCTAGCTGGATATCGAATTGTGGCAATCCATTAGGGGCTTTATCTATCTTCCCTGAAATATCCAAAGACTTTCCATTGAGTGTGAGCGTCAAATCGAGATTTGTCTTGACGGGATTTTGATCCCAACCCATCATGACCTGGCGCAGTGAGTCTACCTTCCCCTTAAGACCCACCTTGTAATTAGCATGCTGGAGGTCTAGCAAGATGGTGGTCTTACCCCCTCCGCCGGTTAATGATAGTTTCGGGACCTCTATTAACTTTAAGGGGCTACTGCCATCTTGATAAGTAATGCGTGCATCAGAAATATAAATGGTATCTATGGCCACAAAAGTTCTGTCATCAGATGATTTCTGAGAAGGGCTACTAGCAGCACTTGTTGAATCGGCTGGACTGGTAGCGCTTTTTGAGTCAGCCGGTTTTACTGGTGGCGTTAAATCCCAATTACTTTGCCCTGATTTATTAGTCTCCAAATGGGCATCTAGTCCCGCAAGATGAATGCTGCTAATTTCTACGTTCCCAAGAAACAAAGGAAATAGTTTTACCTCGAGCTCAATCTGCTTTAAGGCTAGCATTTGAGATTGGTTTGCCCATAATGTATTGCTTAAGGTAACCAGCTCCGCCTTAACCCCAATTGAGGGGAAAATATTAAGACTTACTGGCCCCGCAATTTTAAGATCTCGTCCTATTGCAGTTTTCACTGCGGAGCTGAGCAACTGAGTTAATTGTGCTGGATTAATGGATGATGTGGCATACCAAGCGCCCAAGCCACCCAAAGCTAAGACAGCAGCGAAGATAATCAGAATAATTTTGAGGGTTTTGCTCATTGCGCATTCATTCTATATCGAGCAGATAGCGATAGTAAGCCCCAGACTAAAATATTGATGTTTAGCGGTCTGCCCTTGTTATGAGGTGGAAAAGCCCCATATAGCCAATATTAAAACTATGAGCCACTTGCAGTAATATCTATAAGTACTTACGCACATTAACACCAAAAGAAGGGTAATAAACCATGGCTACAAAGAAGTCTCCAGCAAAAAAGAAAGTAGCTACTAAGGTCGTAAAAAAAGCCCCTACAAAGAAAGCTGTCAAAAAAGTTAGCGCTAAAAAGGTAGTGAAAAAAGTAGTAGCAAAGAAAGCTCCCACTAAAAAAGCAGCAAAGAAATCAACAGCCAAAAAACTAGCATCAAAATCTACTAAGGTAGATCAATATGGCCTTGAGAAAGATGATGAGTTTTATGGTCTTTACTTTGCCAAATCTACCAACAAAGGTTTAGTAGAGGTGAAACCCTGCACCTTCACCTTGATGTATTGGTGGAAAGGTTTGCTTGGCTATCCTGACATGATCGAGATTTCCAAGGGCAGTAATACTGCAATGCTGCAGTTTGAATCTACTTTTGGTGGTGGCGATTCTGGTGAAACAGAATTAACAGAGCAAGATGTTCTCGATATTGATCACATTATTGAAGTAGACGAGCAAGAAATGTTGATCTCGCTCTACTCCTATGTGCCCATTCCAGTTCCAGATAAATTGATTGGTGCACTGGGCTTGGCTATTCTGAACATCAATCCAGAAACACGGTATGGTAGCCTCGAGTTATGCACTACTGAAAACGAAGAAGGTGCAACAGAGCACTTCTTACGCTATCGTGCGGCAACCTACTTGCGCGGCATTAAATCTGGAAAAGTGGAAGCAATCGAGAGCATGGTGACCAATGGCTCTGAGTTCTTTGGGTTGGCTTTGGATGCTATGTGTGTCAATAAGTCGATTAAAAAGTGGTTGCTAAGCTAATTGATAGCCTGAAGTGGGTTTTAATTACAACTTATCTACACATGTAGGTATAAGTCATAGGAAAACGGTCATTGACCGTTTTCTTACTTCCAGTAGCTACAGCATTATGCATTCCAAGCTTCTTACATTCTGCCGTAGCCATTTCCTGAGACTCACTATCCTTAGCGCCAGCTGGCGCAAGCACCCCAACCGTACCATCTGATTGTTTGTATACCCCGAAATCACGTTCTGGAGTTCCACAAGCAGCCAAACCAAAAATAATAATGAGAGGTAAGTAAGCAGTAATTTTCATTAGAAGAACCCGTAATTAAGAATCACTCCATTCTATTCTAGAAATAATTCTAATAATACTAAAAAATATAAATACATCTCCTTAAGATGTCTATTTGGCTACCTATTAAGCTATATTGCTGATAAATTCAGTAGATGTTTAGTAAAACCCATGAATTAATGATCGAAAGTATTTTTGCATTGCGCTCTTGGTGCAAAGATAACCTCCCAACTGAAAACTCTTTTATTGCCTACGATTTAATTCTTGTCTTGGCCATTAATAACTATGCCAAAAATAATATCTCAATCAAAGAGCTCTTTGCCTCAGTACCCTACTCCTATACGGCTGTGCGTGGGCACTATCTCAGGTTCGTAAATGACGGCTGGGTTGAGCACTATTTAGATGAGTCTGATAAACGGATCAAATATGTTCGTCCGACTGCTAAGCTTGTCAAAACAATGAATGATTACGCTGCTGCAGCCCATAAAATCTTAATGAAAATCTGAATTGGTTTTGGCGGAGAGGGAGGGATTCGAACCCTCGGTACCTTTGACAGTACGCCTGATTTCGAGTCAGGTACATTCGACCACTCTGCCACCTCTCCGAACCGAAGAGTAATTATAGCTTTGGGGCTTATTTTAAAGGGCTAAATTAAATTGGCTTGAGGACTGTTAAGCCACTCAAATAGGGCTGTAGCGCTTTAGGTATAGCAATGCTTCCGTCCACTTGTTGCTTGTTCTCAATCAGAGCTACTAAAGCCCTGCCCACAGCAAGACCTGAACCATTTAAGGTATGAACCAATTCTGGCTTTCCTTGGCCAGCTTTAAATCTCGCTTGCATCCTTCTAGCTTGGAAGTCCCCCATGCTGGAGCAAGAGCTAATCTCGCGATAGGCTTTTTGGGATGGTATCCATACTTCTAGGTCATAAGTCTTGGTGCTACCAAAACCCATATCTCCCGTGCAAAGCAATACTTTTCTATACGGTAACTCGAGGAGCTCCAGAATACGTTCAGCATGACCGGTCAGCTCTTCAAGGGCTTGCATCGAATGCTCTGGTTTAGTAATTTGTACCAGCTCTACTTTGTCGAACTGATGTTGACGAATCATGCCACGCACATCACGACCATAACTCCCCGCTTCAGAACGAAAGCATGGTGTATGTGCCACATACTTCATCGGCAATTGATCAGCGTTGACGATTTCGTCTCTTACTAAATTGGTTACAGGTACTTCTGCAGTTGGGATGAGATAAAAATTTTCTGTTTTTGATTCTCCACCTTCGTCCTCGCCACCCATCTGACGTGGAACTTTAAAAAGGTCTTCTTCAAACTTCGGTAATTGTCCGGTACTGCGCATGGAGGCGGCATTAACCATATATGGCGTATACACCTCTTGATAACCATGATGGCTTGCATGAGTATCGATCATGAATTGCGCAAGCGTACGATGCAATCTAGCAATTGGCCCTTTGAGCACTACAAAGCGTGAGCCGCTAATCTTGGCTGCCGCCTCAAAATCCAAACCTAAGGGGCCACCGAGATCAACGTGATCTTTGATCTCAAAATCAAAAATAGGCTCTACACCCCAACGCTTGATTTCTTTGTTCTGTGTTTCATCTTTACCAGTGGGCACAGACTCATCAGGCAGATTGGGAATCCCCATCAAGAAATCTGATATCTCTGCTTGCAAGATCGCCAACCTTGCTGAACCAGATTCCATGTCAATATTGATCTGACTTGCTTCTGCCATCTCAACCGCGGCATCTTCACCTTTACCTTTTTTCATACCAATGGCCTTGGCTAATTGATTGCGTTTAGCTTGTAATTCTTCGGTACGAGTTTGCAAAGATTTACGCTCAGACTCTAAAGCGTTGAACTTCTCAACATCCAATTGGAATTTACGAGTAGCGAGGCGCGCCTGTACTGCGGCGATATCTTTACGGAGTAATTGCGGATCAATCATATGTTGCTCTGGTTTGGTCTAGTTAAGTATTTAGACTCTAGTTTAAGCGTAAGACCTCAGCACCGGCGGGTGGCGTAAAAGTAAAGCGGTTTGCCGGTAAATTCACGTTCAACTGGATCTTATCTAGGGTAACCAGAACTACACTTCCTAGGCCATCAATCAATTCCAGGGCTTTTGGTAAGCCATTAGCCATTCCTATCGAGATCTTTGTGTATGGGAGATCATTAGCGCTCTTTACATTGGGATCTTTCTTGGGGGATAAGGAAACCCACTGCATACCCAAACGCGCTTCGCCTTCCACTAAATCAAAATGCTGATCTAGAGAGGCCTCACCAAACAGAATCGCTGCTGGTGTAGCAGCCAATGCTTGCCCTGCAGGGCGAATAGTGGCTTGATTTAAATCTTTATCCCACAAAATAAGTTGCTTACCATCGGCAATCAACTTTTGCTCATATGGCTTTTGTGTATCCCAGATAAATCTTCCTGGACGCTGAAACACAAAGTGGCCTTGCGTCTGGCGCACCACCTTTAAACCTTTATCTT
>Ga0194043_1001003_pt1 | contig 15941 bp, 16 predicted proteins | sample JunL4415m_MetaG_FD_161274 | JGI IMG/M metagenome (GOLD analysis project Ga0194043, IMG submission 161274) | Anoxic zone freshwater microbial communities from boreal shield lake in IISD Experimental Lakes Area, Ontario, Canada - Jun2016-L442-15m | ecosystem: Environmental > Aquatic > Freshwater >...
CCCAGAGCGGTGCGCCCGGCCGTGGCCTCCAGTGTGCCCGTGCCGTGGTGCATCAGCTGGACTTCGGCCGCTGACTCCGCGACGTGGATGGCGACGGGTGCTCCGAGGCGCTCGGCTGAGTCATGCACCGCTCGGAGGAGCCCCGGACCCGAGGTGTAGGGGGAGTGCGGTGAAAGCCCCGCGACTACGCGCGTTCCCATGGCGTCGGGCGGCGTCGGGTAGCGGAGCGCAGCAAGGCGCTCGGGCAAGTCCTCACCCTGGATGCCGAGGACTTCCCAGTAGAAGACGCCGCCGAGGCCGGCACGTGCCGCCGAGGCCACTTCTGCCACACCGTAGGCGATGTCGCCGACGACCGTGACTCCGGATGCGAGCGAAAGCTCAGCGCCGACGACGCCCGATGCCTCGTGATCGGCAATCTCCCAAGGTTTAAGCGCCGCAACGAGTCGGGGCAGCCACTCGGCAAAGGGCGCCGAGGGAACCACGCCCGCGAGCGCCGTCAGGGTGAGATGTGTGTGCGCGTTGACGAGCCCAGGCGTGATGACGCAGCCGGAGAAGTGCGAGCACTCTTCGGTCGGGTAGCGGGCTTCCAGTTCGCCGCGCGTGCCCACGGCCACGATGGTTTCGCCGCACGTGACGACAGCTCCATCCCGGATTGGCTCCCGATCCACCGGAAGGACCCAGTCGGCAGAGACCAGCACCGGTGCTAGCGCTTTCGCTCGTCGGGCAGGCCGAGAAGGCTCGGCTTGCGGAACTCCGCGCAGCTACAGCTCGTCGTCGTGAGGTCGGTGTCTGCGATCGCGTCCAGGACGATACGCGCGATGGTCTCGGACTCGTCGAAGAAGACGGCCTTGAGCTCGTCGTGCTCCCAGGCGCGGATGATGCCCTCGCCGTAGTTCACCACGATGTAGATGCCGGCGTAGCAGGCGCCGATGTCGCGTGCGAGGAAGACTTCCGGCGCCAGTGACTGGCCGATGACGTCGCCGCCGAGGCGCTTCATGTAGTCGACCTCGGCGACGGATTCAAAACGCGGGCCGTCAGTGACGAGGTAGGTGCCGCGCGGGAACACGCGGCCGAATTCTGCCGAGGCACCGGCGTAGAGGTGGCTCGCCAGGTCCGGACAGATCGGCTCGCGCATGATGAGGAGGTGGTCGCCTCGGACGTAGATGTCCTGCTTGATGGACAGGTCGATGAAGTCGTTGGGAACGATGACATCCCGTGGGTCGAGCAGGTGGTTGAGCGAACCCACACCGCCGTCGGCCAGGACTTTGCGCACGCCGGCCTCGTGGAAGACCCAGAACACCTGCAGCGACGCATCGGCGCGCTTTACGCCACGACGCCAGCCGTGCATCTTGACAGCGAGGGCCTCGCGCGGACCGTGTGGGCCGTCGACACAGAAGTGCGTGAACTCAGGCGAGCGGCCGAACGGCGTTTCGAAGACGAGGTGTTCGGCGAGGATTGTGACGCGCGGATCCGAGAGCGCGGCAGGGAAGTCGAAGCTGAGCGAACCGGAGCCGCCGCAGATACCGAACTGGGCGGTGGGAACTGTCTGGGATGCGTTGGGCATGGGATCCTCCTTCTCAAACGAGAGTACCCCAAGCGGGCCCGGCAGTGGGCGAGCGCCGTCCGAGCTGCTCGGGTAGTATCGTCTCAAGACACACGGATGGGAGGAGCGACAGATGTCAGGCACGGGCACCGCGTTTGAGATTATCGTGCTGAGGATCATCAAGGCCCTCACGTGGCTGGTGTACGTTGCCGCAACGGCGGCGATCATCTTCTTGGGATTCGACTTTGTGCTTCGCGCTCTGGGAGCCAACCCCGACCAAGCGTTCGCGGCGTTCATCTATCGATGGGCACACGTGTTTCTTGGCCCGTTCACCGGTTTGGTGAAGCCAACGCTCACGGGCAAGATTGCCTACCTCAACTGGAACGCCCTCATCGGCATGGCCGCCTATGCCGTCTTGGCGTGGCTCATCGGATTCGTGCTGGATTCGTTGTCGCGGCGTCTCGCGCGCGACCAAGCGGCGCAGCGTCTGGGGAGAACGGCCGAAACGTCGTCCGCGCCAGCTGCGGCTCCGGAAATCGCTCCAGCCGAGGCTGCGCCGACAACGCCTCCTGTGAGTGTGGCGCCGACCGATGCGCCCGCCGCGCCCCAGACATCGCCTGACGCCTAGCCCCGAAGGACCTGCCCGACCCGGCGTATCCTCTGCCGGGTAGCCCCACGCCTCCGAGAGGAACCGCTATGGAAGGTCCGATGCTCGCGCGAGTCATTCAGTACGCGCCGGCTTGGGTGCGTTACGTCTTGACGCTCTCCGAAATCGGTCGTTCCGGAGAGGGTTGGGTCTTGGCTGCGGGGGACGATATCGCGATCATGGATGCGGGCGGTACGCCGGCAATGCCACTGTGGCCGTTCAGCAAGCTTGCCGAGGGTGCTCGGGCCGATGACGAGGACTGGGGCCCATCCAATCCCGGCCCACAACCGTTGTCGATTGCAGCCCTCGAACTCGCCGACAAGACCTTGCCCGCGCTGGCCGAGAATGAGATCAGCGTCGCAGTATTCCCGGGGCCAGGCGAAAACCGGCTCATCGGCGCGAGCGGTGTAGTTCGCGACCTGCGCGCGTTCATAGACGAGCCGCGCGACGTCACTGCCGAACTCGAGCTCGAGCCCCGCACCATCGAACTCGAGGGCTGGGCGAACCTCAACGTCCCTGACCTGGGGGAGCAAGATGCCGACGATGACGCGCGCTTCTGGCTGCTCGCATCCCAAGACGGCGCCAGCGTGATTGCGGTCGTCGCCGACGACCGGCCCGCGCTTGCACTCTTCACTGCTCGCGCAACCGCCGAGGACTTCGCGCTTCAGGCGAAGGTTCCGGCAGCCCCACGTGCGGCCAGCGTCAACTCGCTCATCGGCCACTGGCTGCTGATGGCGTTCACTTCCGAGTGGGATGCGGCAATCGTTACCGACGATGGCGAAACCGGCGCGGTCAAGCCGATCAGGCTTGCGCTGGATCTGGCCCAGACCGCCCAGCAGAGCGAAGCGGACTAGAACCGCCGTACTTCTCGGTAGAGCGTGTCTCGCTGGACAGGGGTGTAGCCGGCGTCGGCGATGAGCCGAACCAGCTCTTCGCGGGCTAGCATGAACTTGGTACCGGCGGCGGCGACCACGTTCTCTTCGATCATCGTCGAGCCCATGTCGTTTGCCCCGAAAGCCAGCGCCACCTGCCCCACTTTGGCCCCCTGTGTGACCCACGAAGCCTGCACGTTGAGCACGGAGTCGAGGAACAGTCGAGAAATCGCGAGCGTTCGCAGGTACTCCCATCCGCTCGCGGCGGTCATCGACTCACCGTGCGCAGCGAACTCGTCCTCGGCCAGCGCGGTGTTGCCGGGCTGAAAGCTCCACGGAATGAAAGCCCGAAAGCCGACATGCCCGCTCGCGACAGCTGCATCTTGGACCTCGCGGACGCGCGTCATGTGCTCGACGCGTTCCTCGACGGTCTCCAGACCGCCGAACATCATCGTCGCGGTGGTCGAGATGTCTAGCGCATGGGCCTCGCGCATCACGCCGAGCCACTCGTCGCTTGTCGCCTTCTTGGGGCTGACGTGCCCACGGACGCGATCCACCAGTATCTCGGCGCCGCCGCCCGGCAGCGAGTCGAGGCCTGCGGCGCGAAGCCGTTCGAGGACTTCCCGCGTGCTGATGTTTGATACGCGTGCGATGTGGACGACCTCGGGCGGGCCAAAGCCGTGTACATGGATGCTGGGATGGTCGGTCTTGATGTCGGACAGCATCCCCTCGTACCACCCGATGTCGAGATCCGGGTGCATGCCGCCCTGCAGCAGAATCGCGGTGCCGTCCAAGTCGATGGTCTCGGCGACTTTGGCCGCCAGCTCCTCACGCGTCAGGACGTATGCGTCGGCGTCGTCGGCTGATCGGTAGAAGGCGCAGAACCGGCAGCCCGAGACGCAGATGTTGGTGTAGTTGACGTTGCGGTCGACGATGAAGGTGACCTCGTTGTCGGGCACCAAGCGGCGGCGCATCGCGCTCGCGGCTGCGCCCAAGTCGAGCAGGTCGCCGTCGCGCAGCAGCATGAGCGCTTGTTGCGGAGTGAGGCGAAGGGTGCCGGCTGCGGCTGAGTTGGCGATCGCCGCTGCAGCCGCACGTGGGCCCAGAGGAGTTGTCACAAGGCCGCCTCCGTCAGGGACCCAAAGATGGCCGGTTCGGGCACAGCTTCGAGCTGCCCGATATCGTGCGCCTCTTGCAGATACCGCAGCAGCCCCTCGCGGTAGTGCGGCTCGAAGCGGAACTGCAGGGCGTCAAAGTAGCTGCGGAAGCGTTCGGGCGGGAATGGCTCCCAGCGAGCTGCGTATTCAGCGATGTCGTCGAGGTGCTCTCGGCAGTAGCCGAGCGACCCGTCGAGCTGAGCCATCACCGAACGCACGGCGTCCGGCTGTGACTCGGCGAACTCGCGGCGCACCGCCCACACGGCGTAGACCATCGGCAGGCCGGTCCACGTGGTCCACTCGGTACCCAGGTCGTACTCGAGCACGCCTTCGGGTTTGTCCCAATAGGCGCGCAGCGCGTCGTCGCCGATGAGCAGCGCCGCGTCGGCATCACGCAGCATCGCCCCCAAGTCGGGCGGCATCTCCACGTAGCTCGCCGAGACGCCCCAGCGCTTTGCTAGCAGGATGCGTGTGAGCACTTGCGATGTGCGCGAGCTGCTAGTGAGCGCGACGGTCGCGCCTTCGAGTTCCTCGGCGGGGCGTTTTGAGAGCAGCAGGATGGACTGTACCGGGCCATCGCTTGAGATGGCGATGTCGGGGAGAAGCACCAAGTCGTCGGCGTGGCGCGCGTATTCGATCGTGGGGATCGGTGCGATATCGAGCTCACCGTTCACGAGCGACACTGCGAGGTCCTTGGGGTCAGCCTTGACCAGGTCGACGTCGAGCAGCACGTCATTCTTGACCAGGCCGTAGTAGAGCGGCAGGCAGTTCAGGAACTGGATGTGGCCGAGCCGGGGACGGGGCATCGTAACTCCTCAGGCCATCTGGATCATCTCGGAATGCAGCAAGTCACATCGTAGCGCGTTCGCGCCTCTAGCCAAGCAGCCGGTCCACTGCCGAGCGAACCTCGTCTGCCGAGAGCCCCAGCTCGCTTGCCCGCCGGCGCATCTCGGCGGCGAGGGAGTCGGCGGGCGTGTAGTCGGCTCGGGCGGCGGCAACCACGCGCGCAGAGCGCTTCAGGGTCTTGAAGAGCCGCACCGGGGGCGCGCCGGCGCCTGCGACGCGCGAAGTCACCGGCATCACGACAAATCCAGAGCGCTCGTAGAACCCCTGCGACTGCGGCTTCGCGTCGACGACGATGCCCACGCAGCCGACGCGCGCGCGCATCTCGAAGGCGATGTCGACCGCAGATTGCAGCAGCTCTCGGCCAATGCCCTGGCCCTGGATGAGCTCGTTGACGCCCATTCGCGCGAGTCTTAGCACGGGGGCAGGGTAGGCGGGCAGGGAGGCGCTGGTCTCCTCAGGGAGTAACGAGGGGTCGATCTCGCCAGCGCTCACGGTCGCGAACGCGACTATCTTGCCTTCGGCAAGCGCACAATACGTGACTCCGATGTGATGCCGGAACTGGTTCTGCCCGGCATAGCGACGGAAGAACTCATCGGTCTCCGGCTCTCCGGATGCGAAGTCAGCCCGACGATCCTCGCGGAGCAGGGATCTAGTCTCCATCGGCGGCGTGGAGCAGGGGGAGGATCTTGTCCTCAAGCGACTTGCCGTTGGTCTGGATGTACTCGACGTGTCGGCGGTACGACTCGGTCTCGAACGGCGTCGGTTCCTCATCGCTGTCGAGCAGGTCGCAGATCATCTTCCAGCCCTCGGGCGTGGTGGTCAGGTGGGTCTCGATGATCATGGTGGCCGGTATCTCATCGATTGCGGCGAGATGGCGCTGGAGCGCCTCCTCGATCACGCGGTTCTTCTTGAGGCCGGTGGCTGCGACGTAGTCGTCGAGCGCAGCCTTGGTCTCCTCGGCGATGAATGCCGAGATCTGCACCTGTTTGCGTTGATAGACCATGTCTACACCTCCATAGAGAAAGTCTAAGAAAATGTAGAGATGATGTCAATTAGCCGATAAGGACCTCGCGCCTTGGTGTCTGTCCGGGTGCGCCACGCGCACTATTCGTCGCTCGCGTGGCCCGTAGCCACGGTGCCACGCGCCACGCCCACGCGCGGCGGCGCGCCAATCGGTCCCGCATCCCACGCTGGCGTCGCGCCCTCTTCGTCATAGGTCCTCACGATGCGATACAGCGTGTCGCGCTCAACGGCGACGTGTCCGGTCTCCTCAATCATGCCGACGAGGTCGTCCTTGGACAGCGCCTCGGGCGTGGTGGCGCCCGCCATGTGCGTGATGCGTTCCTCGACCACCGTGCCGTCCAGGTCGTCGACGCCGAACGCGGTCGAGATCTGCGCGATCTTAAGGCCGAGCATGATCCAGAACGCTTTCACGTGCGGGATGTTGTCGAGCATCAGGCGCGCGATGGCGAGCGTCTTCAGGTCATCGAAGCCGGTCGTGGCCGGCAGGTCGGCGAGCTCAGTGTTGGCGGGATGGAACGCGAGCGGGATGAAGGCGAGGAAGCCGCCGGTCTTGTCCTGCTGCTCTCGGAGGCGGATGAGGTGATCGATGCGCTCCTCTGCGGTTTCGATGTGGCCGTAGAGCATCGTGCAGTTGGTGGCGATGCCGAGTTCATGTGCTTCACCGTGGATGCGCAGCCAGACGTCGGCCTTGGTCTTCTTGTCCCAGGCTGCCACGCGTGTGCGGTCGCTAAAGATCTCGGCGCCGCCGCCGGGCAGCGCGTCGAGGCCGGCAGCCTTGAGGTCGGTGAGCACTTCACGGGTCGACTTCTCGCTGATGATCGCCATGTGCTCAATCTCGACGGCCGTGAACGCCTGAACGATGACGTGATCCGGCACCGCGGCGCGTGTGCGCGCGACCATGTCGATGTAGAACTCGTAGCTCCAGTCAGGGTGCAGGCCGGAGACGATGTGGATCTCGTAGGCGCCGTCGGCGGCGCCCTCTGCTGAGGCCTTGGCCACCTCGTCGAGCGTCATCTCGTATGCGCCTTCTTCGCCGGCGTCGCGTGCAAACGCGCAGAACTTGCAACGGTTCCGGCAGATGTTGGTGGGGTTGATGTGGCGGTTGACCATGAAGTAGACGCGGTCGCCGTTGATGCGCTGCCGAGCAAAGTCAGCCATCTGTCCAATGCCGAGCAGGTCGTTGCTCGCGTAGAGGGTGACACCGTCTTCGCGAGTGAGGCGTGTTCCGGCGAGGACCTTCTCGGCGATGGGGGAAAGGGCGGGGTCGGTGAGATTGAAGGCGAGCATCAGACGGTCTCCCTGCATGAGGACGCGGCGTCGGACAGAACCACTACAGGGTATTCCTCACGTGGCGAGCGTGCCAGCGGTACAGACGGGTGCGCTCGCAGCAGTATCCAAGAATGGTATATCAGCAAATACCAGATAGCGGATAATCTGGTATAGTCCAATATACCAAAGAACCCGCTGACAAGGACGTACGGAATGTCTGACCTTCTCGAACGCCTCATTCAGGAGTCCATGAGCGCTCCGTTACCCGGAGCCATGCCCCGCGATGTCCGGCCGCTGATGCTGCCACGCAAGGCCGACGTGTTTGTGGGGATGCGCAGGTCAGGAAAGACATTCGCCATGTTTGACACGATGCAAAGGATGGCTGCCGAGGGAGTTGCCCGGGAGCGGATGCTCTATCTCAACCTCGACGACGATCGGATTGTCGCCCCGGACCTCGCGTTCCTGGGCGAAGCGCTTGAGACGTTTTACCGCCTTGCTCCTCGGGCCCGTGAGACTGGTTCATACCTTTTCTTCGACGAGATCCAGGTCGTCGATCAGTGGGAGAGGTTTGCGCGCCGTGTTCTCGACACCGAGAATGCCCAGCTCTTTGTGGGAGGATCGTCATCAAAGCTGCTCAGCATGGAGGTTGCGACGACGTTTCGCGGTCGCGGTTTCACGACTGAGGTGCTGCCGTACGGATTCCGGGAATTCGCCCGAGCGCACGGCCGCGAGCCTCTCGGTGCGGTCTCGTACACGCGAGCGACTGAGCTGGAAGCTCTGGCTGACCGATACCTTGCAGAGGGTGGCTTTCCCGAGACAATCGATATGACGCCGATGGTTCGGGCGCAGACCCTGCAGGGCTATGTCGAGACGGTCGCCATGCGAGATGTCATCGAGCGTCATGGCGTACAGAATGTTGCGGCGCTCAGACGGCTTATCGGTGGGGTGTTCTCGGCGAACGCAGGGCAGTTCAGCGTCAGCTCCTTTGTCGGGACGTTGCGGTCGCAGGGATTCAAGACCACCAAGGTCACGCTGATGAGCTACCTCGACCATCTCGCCGACGCATTCCTCTTCTTCTTGGTGTCAATCGATTCGAGGTCCGAGAAGACGCGGATGGTCAATCCCCGCAAGGTGTACGCGGTGGACCCCGGGCTTGCGCTGGCGATGTACTCGGGGGGCTCGGTGAACCGGGGCGCTCTACTGGAGAATGCGGTCTACCTCGAGTTGCGACGCAGGCTGGGGCCGCTCGGCGGCTCATCGATCGCGTATCACCGAACCGCGAGTGGGCGTGAGATCGATTTCGTTGTTGACGCGCCGGATTCAGACGTGCGGGAGTTCTACCAGGTGTGCTGGTCTTTGGGCGAACCGGGGGCTCAGGAGCGAGAGACCGTGTCGATCGCCGAGACGCTTCAGGCAAACCCCGGCTCGTCGGCCACCATCATCACGCGACTGGAATCGGGCGAGCTGCAGACGTCGGCGGGCAATGCCCGCATCGTCCCTTTCTGGCAATGGGCGCTGGAGAAGGGCGTCGCGCGCGACGCAGGTATCAAGGCCCCGTAGTCGCTGCGGCGGAACCGCCGTACCCGTAGAACTCATCGGCGAGGTTGCAGCCTGCGCTGTCCAGACCGCTCTTGACCGTCACCGACTTGCCCAGCTCGATGTTCTGGTCGCTCGCCGGACTATAGGCGGGCCACGTGACCTTCGTGGTCGAGCCATTTGGGTCGCCGGTGCGGGCGAAGTTAGTCCAGTAGTCCACCATCTGAGCCGAGAGATCCACGTCGCCCGGCGCGAAGGTGAGCATCAGCGAGTCCGCGAGCGGGCGCTCAAATCTCTCGAGCACCAGCGACTGCATCGACTCCTGCGCACCGTTGTGGCTCGGGCCCTTGACCAGCGTGCCGAACACGAAGGCGATCTCTGAGCCGTGACAGGGGCCGAGGAGGCCCATGGGCGGCAGGGGCATCTTGTCGAACTGGTACAGGAACGACTTCTGACCGAGGGCGACCTGACGCGCCGCAGTCCAGCGTGCGACCGAGGTGAAGTCGAAGTTGGTGAAGACTCGGCTCAGGGTGGGCTTGACTTCTGACTGCTTCGTGACCGGGTACTGCGCCATGACCTGGTCGGCGTATGGCCCAAAGTACTGCGCGATCTTGTGCTCGTACTCGGCGATGGTCATGGTCTCGAGTGTGGAACGCTTCGCAAACGTGAAGAGGTTGCCCTCCTCGGAGTTGGATCCGATGAGCAGCGGCACGGGATGCTGTTTGCCCGCCGCGAATACCTTCCCGGGCTCCTCGGGCAGCACCCAGCCGTCTACGACCGGCATGAACAGCGCCTCCGAGAGGAAGAGCCCGGGTCGGGTCTGTAGTGGCAGAGAGATGAGCTCGCTTACCGGCTTTGCTCGCAATGCTGCCAGCGTACCGGTGGTGCCGCTAGATCCTGTTTCCACGGCGTATCGTTCGCCGATCGCTTCGGCTTCGGCCAGCGGTCTCGTGGCATGCATCAGCAGCCCACGGTCGATGAAGAGGCTGCTCTCAGAGATGGCCTGCTGGAAGAGCCCCTTGGAGAGCGGGCTGGCCATCTGGGTGCACACGCTCATGGCGCCTGCCGACTCGCCAAAGATGGTCACGCGACTTGGATCTCCGCCAAAGGCGGAGATGTTCTTCTGCACCCATTGCATCGCGGCTTGCTGGTCGAGGAGGCCGTAGTTTCCCGACGACCCGTGCCCGGACTCCTTGGTCAGCTCCGGAAGCGCGAGGAACCCCAGTGGGCCGAGGCGATAGTTGATCGAAACGACGATCACGCCTTTCTCGGCCAGCTTCCGTCCGTCGTAGAGAGGCGAGGATCCTCTGCCGAGCTGATAGGCGCCGCCATGAATCCAGATCATGACCGGGAGTTTCTCGGCAGGGGCCGGTGTCGGCGTCCACACGTTGAGGTAGAGGCAGTCCTCGCTCTGAGGCTGCTTGGCGCCGGCGCTGTTCTTGCCGGTGAGGACCACCTGCGGGCACTCGGGGCCGAATACCGTGCACTCGCGAACGCCGCTCCACGACGCTACCGGCTGTGGCGCCTTCCAGCGCAGCGGCCCGATGGGCGGCGCCGCGTAGGGGATTCCCCGGTACACGCTGGTGCCACCGTCGACAGCGCCGCTTATCTGGCCGGAGTCGATCTGTAGAGTGCGGCCGGCTGTAGGGAGCGCGGCCTTGTCGGCCGCGGAGTTCGCGCAGCCCGTGGAGGCGAATACGACGGCGACGAGGACGAACACCGCGGAGCGCTTGAGCGAGCTACGTAGTGGCACGACGGTCTCCTCATGCAACATGGATCGTTCCAATGAATGAGTATGCGCCAAGCGAGCCGATGGTGAGCCCGGGGATTAGCCTCACAGAAAGGGGTGCTTCTGCCGAAGAAGAGCCGCGTGAGTAAACACGCCGATGGCCAGGTCCGTGTGGCGGGGCGTCTTGCCCATACCACTGTGGACAAATCACTTGAGGGACGGCGAGTCGATCACTGGCGGCTCGTGCTCGAATCCAGCAGGGAACACTCTTGCTGCTGGTATACTCCAGCCGCGGGGGCGTCTGGCATGGCGATCGGGGAGAGGGTGAACGACTCAATGCAGTCGAACAGCGCGGGCCCGGCAGCTGAGAGCACTCACAAGCGGGAGTTCAGGGACTCACTCACGCTGTTCTTTGAGGCACGCTTCCCGGTCCTCTACATCGAGTCCTTCGAGGAAGCGCGGGTCATTGAGGACGTTACAGCGGTGGCATCGGATGCCGGGCGCTTGCGCACCCCACGCCCCGTTTGGATCTGGTCAGCTACCGGGGGGATCATTGGGCCGGACGGCAAGCGCATATCAAGCACTGCTGAGCCGATCAAGGCTCTGAATTGGATTCTCGCTCGAGCGGAGCACGGTGTGTTTGTCTTCTGCGACTTGCACGCATTTCTGGGCGATGGAAACCGACCCGCGGATCCGGCATTGGTTCGATGCATCCGGGACATTGCCAGCGCTTTTCAGACTGGCGCAACAGCTCGCACTCTAATCATCGTGGCGCCCGGGTTGAGGATTCCAACGGATCTGGAGAAGGACGTCACAATAGTTGACTTCCCGATGCCCGGTGAGGAAGAAATCAGGCTACTGCTAGACACTATGATTCAGAACAACACGCAAGACGGGCGGATTCGAGTCGAGGTTGATGACAAGGGCCGCGAGCGAATGGCAAAGGCCGCATTGGGTCTGACGATACAAGAGGCCGAGAACGCTTTTGCGCGAGCGATGGTCGATCAGGGGGTTCTGACCAACGACGACGTGCGGGTGATCTTGGAGGAGAAGCGGCAGACAATCCGCAAGTCAGGACTACTGGAGTTTGTCCCCGCGGACGTCAATCTAGATGATGTCGGCGGCCTCCAGAATCTAAAGCGATGGCTGGACAAGCGAAACAACTCGTGGATGGCCGAGGCCAAAGAGTACGGGTTGCCTTCCCCCAAGGGCGTCCTCATGACAGGAGTTCCAGGTTGCGGCAAGTCGCTTACCGCAAAGGCGATTGCCTCTGCATGGGGCCTTCCGCTGCTGCGATTGGACATCGGGAAGGTGTTCGCCGGACTCGTCGGATCAAGCGAGCAGAACATGCGGAACGCAATCAGGTCTGCAGAGGCAACGGCGCCGTGCGTGCTGTGGATCGATGAGGTCGAGAAGGGGTTCTCAGGAGGCACTGGCGGTAGCCTTGACTCAGGCACATCCACCCGGGTGTTTGGCACCTTCCTGACATGGATGCAGGAGAAGACGAGCACGGTCTTCGTGATTGCTACCGCGAACAACGTCGCCGCCCTACCTCCGGAGTTTCTGCGAAAGGGACGGTTTGATGAGATCTTCTTCGTCGATCTGCCCACCACTGCGGAGAGGCGCGATGTGTGGTCGCTGCACCTTCGCAAGCGCCTGCACAACGAGAAGGTGGCGGCGCAGATTACGGTGACCGATGATCTAATTGGACGACTAGCCGAAGCCACCGAGGGGTACTCCGGTGCCGAAATCGAACAGACCGTGATCTCTGGCCTCTTCGAGGCATTCGCCGAAAGGCGCCCGCTAGCAGAACAGGATCTCTTCCGAGCGGCGCAGAACATGGTTCCGCTGAGCGTCACTCAGGCCGAGCAGATCGCAGCTATTCGTGGGTGGGCCGCGACCAGAGCGGTAGCCGCGACCGCGGCAGAGGATCGGGCTGGCTATGGGCCCGCTGGCGAATCGGGCGTTCCCCCGCCTGCAGCTCCGCCCAGCGTGGATATGGCGCCCGGCAACGAAGAGCACGCTATCCGCGAACGCGGCGGAAGGCTGGTTGATTTCTGATGAGCCTCTCTCTGATCATCATCCCGATTGCGTTGGCCGCAGTGAGTGTCGTCGCAGCTGCGAGGGCAGAGACGGGCGAATCGAATTGCAGTTCGGTGGTGGTCGGCACCCGCATGCGCAACGAACAACTGTTGTGCCAGTCGCTGGCTCAGTTGGGGGCAACGGTATCCAGGACCGTAGACTCCATTGCGGCGAATTGGCCACAGGGCCAAGCCAAATTCCGCAAGGATAGCCAAGGGATATGGTCTGCACATTTCTCTGGGAGTTTCGACTACGAACGGGCGGCCTCGCTCATCGTTGAAATTGACACGGCCTACGCGGCGTTGGTCCAGCAAGAGGTGTTGAGCAGGCTTCGAGAGCGGGCACCCTCATTGGGCATGTCCATTGAGTCGGAGAACGTCGAGGAAGACCTGAGCGTGACACTGGTTCTCAACGTCCAGGTGGGTGATGCCGCATGACCGATCGAGAGCAAGTATTCCTGCGCGTGGGCCGCGACGGGGCAATCTCGGCCGAAACCAAAGGCGTCAAGGGTCCCAAGTGCTTGGACTACGTAGCGCTGCTCGAAGACCTGCTCGGAGGGCAGACCATCGATAGCAGTTTCACGTCTGAGTACCTAGAGACGGCCGCCCAGACGTTCGGCCAGGCAGCCGATGAGCTACACAACTAGCAACGATCCATTGGTCCAATCGAAGCTCACCAACCGATGGTGGCGCTGGATCAACTCACTGTGGGTTCTGCCGCCGATTCTGTCTCTCGGGTTTCTCGGATGGGCAGGATTCATGATTGCGGCGATTCGTACGGGCCAGCGCAAGTACTGGGTGTCCTGCGGGATCTATGCCGGGACCCTGGTTGTCTGGATCGCCTTGATCACGCCGGCCCCGCTCCTTGCCATATTGCCGTTCTTGGGGTGCTGGATTGTTCCGACCATCCACGCCATCGTATGGAACCGGGAATACCTGAGGACTCTGGCGGCCAAGGAGGCCAAGGGAGCATGGTTCGAGGCTCCCGAGACTGCTGCGGTTCGAGTTCCGGCACAGCAGGGGTCTGGGCAGTTCGGAGTTTCGAACCAGGAGTTCTATGCCACCAGCGCCAGTACTGGCCCAAGCGTGTCCCAGAACCCCGCACCAGCTCCTGCTGCTCCGCCTATAGAACCCGTGCCGGTGTGGATTCACTCCCCGTCCAGCCCAATTGACATCAATTCGGTCACCGTTGAGGCACTCAATGGCGAGCCAATCGACCCGGTGCTTGCACGGCGGCTCATCGACGTTCGTGACGCGCGCGGCGGCTTCCGGGACTTCGATGACCTCGTGCAGACCACCAGCCTCAAGCCTCACGAGGCCGCCCGTATCAGAGGGATGTTTGTGTTCGGAGAATCGAAGTCTGCCCCGGCGGGCCATGGAGACTCGGGGCGCATCCTTGATATTTGATCAGCCGATCCGGATCGTATGCAGAGGGGGCCAATGAACTCCGCGATCAACGACAACCCTTCGGTTCAATCGAAACTCTCCAATCGTCGTTGGCGTTGGGTCAACTCGCTGTGGGTCCTGCTACCGGTTCTGTCTGTCGGAATGCTTTCATGGGCTGGATTCTTGATTGCCGCGATCCGTACGAGCCAGCGCAAGTACTGGGTGGCTTGCGGGGTCTACGCCGGGCTGGTGGCTCTCGGGTTTGCCTTCATCGGCGCGAAGGGGGGGTTCGAGGTCCTCCGCCAGTTCGTGACACTGGGGATTTGCTGGATCGGCGCAACCATTCACGCCATCATATGGAACCGGGAGTACCTGAGGACTCTGGCGGCCAAGGAGGCCAAGGGGGCATGGTTCGAGGCTCCCGTGACCCCTGCGGTTCAAGTTCCGGCACAGCAGGAACCCGGGCAGTTCGGAGTGTCGAATCAGGAGTTCTATGCCACCAGCGCCAGTACTGGCCCAAGCGCATCCCCGAGCCCCGCACCAGCTCCTGCTCCGCCGCCGATAGCACCCGTGCCGGTGTGGCTTGACTCCCCGTCCCGTCCGATTGACATCAACTCGGTCACCATAGAGGTTATCAATGGCGAGTCCATTGACCCCGTGCTTGCACGGCGGCTCATTGACGTTCGTGACGCGCGCGGTGGTTTCCGCGACTTCGATGACCTCGTGCAGACCGTCAACCTCAAGCCTCACGAGGCCGCCCGTATTAGAGGGATGTTCGTGTACGGAGAAGCGAAGTCTTCTTCGGCCGGCCATGGAGACTCGGGGCGCATCCTTGATATCTGATCAGGCAATCCGGATCGCACGAGTCGCACCGTCAACGACCGCGGAGGGGCCGGGAGTCCGCTTCGCTGTGTGGGTACAGGGCTGCACGATCCGCTGCAACGGTTGCTTCAACGCTCACCTGTGGGGCCAGAGCGGCGGGACGCTGATCTGTCCGCGTGATCTTGCGCAGCAAGCCCTCGAATCGGATGTCGAAGGTGTCACTTTGCTCGGCGGCGAGCCGTTCGAGCAGGCCGAGGGGCTCTCAGTATTCGCGTCGCTGGCTAGGGTTTCCGGATTATCGGTGATGACGTTCACTGGACGAAACCTGTCGGACCTTGAACAGGAGGCAGGAAGCAGGCCGGCTGTCCGGCGTCTCATCGACGCCACCGACCTTCTCGTGGATGGACCATACGTTGCCGATCACCCCGACCTCGTGCGGCCGTGGGTCGGCTCAACAAATCAGCACTTCCACTTCCTGACGGATCGCTACGAATCGCTGCGAGATGATCTCCCGTCCGTGGTTGATCGGCTCGAAATCCACGTTGCTGGGGATGGGACGGTCTCAGTGAATGGATGGGCGACGGTGGATCAGCTTGAGCAGCTGCTCGCGGATACAGGGATCGCTTCTCCCAAAAAGGGGAAGCCCCGCTGAATCGCGACGTGTCTGCAGACCCACCTCGAGAACCGCGAAGTGCGTACGCAGACGACGAAATCGAGATGCGCGCTGTATCCAACTCTCCTGGGGGCCAGCGTTTCGCTTGGCATCAGTACTCGCTCGCGCACGGTCGCCTCTGCGCTACCCTGTAGCCATGACCTCCCTCCCCTCCATCGCCCGCGCCACCAGCGACCGTCTCGGCATGCTGCCGCTCGGAGCGCCCGTACTTGCGCTTGTGAGCGGTGGTGCTGACTCGGTCACGCTCTTGCGGCTGCTTGCTGCCGGTGATCTCGGCACGATCGGCCCGCTCTCGGTGCTGCACGTCAACCACCTCCTCCGAGGGGCCGACGCCGACGCCGACGCCGATTTCGTGGTC
>Ga0194043_1001009_pt1 | contig 15905 bp, 10 predicted proteins | sample JunL4415m_MetaG_FD_161274 | JGI IMG/M metagenome (GOLD analysis project Ga0194043, IMG submission 161274) | Anoxic zone freshwater microbial communities from boreal shield lake in IISD Experimental Lakes Area, Ontario, Canada - Jun2016-L442-15m | ecosystem: Environmental > Aquatic > Freshwater >...
GGCCCGCGCTTCCCGCCGTCCGGCGCCGGCGCTAGACTCGCAGCATGACGCGCGCGCCACGAAACCAGGCGGACGAGCTGCAGACGATCCCCGGCGTCGGGCCGTCCATAGCCGCCGACCTGCGCCTGCTCGGCATCGAGAAGGTCGCCGACCTCCGCGGCCGCGACCCCGGGCAGCTCTACGTCGAGCTGGAGGAGCGCGCCGGCCACCACGTCGACCGCTGCGTGCTCTACGTCTTCCGCGGCTCCGTCTACTTCGCCGAGCAGACGCGGCCCGAGGCCGAGCTCACCAGGTGGTGGAGCTGGAAGGACGGGGGCCTCGCCGAGAGGCGCGGGCTGCTCCTTGGTCGGGAGCGCCTGCGGCAGCCCGTGCGCACGCCGGGCGCCGGATCTCCACCCGATCGGGCGGGCTGACCACCCTATCGTCGCGGCGCGCGCGGCAGCAGGTAGAGGGAGCATTTGCCGATCGGGTTCGCGAGAATGAGATAGCCGGTCGGCTCCGCTCCGCGGGGAAGCGCGGGGTACAGCACGCTCATCTGGCTGTCTCCAGGCAGTGGGTCCATGCACGACGGCTTGCCGTGGGCGTCTGTGTAGGGCAAATCGTCGACCAGCTTGCACGCCCTGGCGAAATACGCGCCGTGCTTCTTGTACTCGATGGAGACCCTCGGCGGCTTCGTGCCGAAATGGCTCCCCATGAGCACCAGCGACGAACCCTGCGTCCGGTCGCCGGTCACGGAGAACAGGACGGGCGGGACCACCGCGCAGGCGGCCACGTCGACCAGATCCAGCTTGGCGCCGTCGGCCTTCGTGGCATCGACGACCAGCGCCTGGAGGCCGACGGCGGCCATCGGTTCTTCTTCCAGGAGGACCCCCAGGCCGTTGACCGGATCCCGGTAGTCGGCGGGATCGTAGATCTTCGGCTGCGCCTGCCACTCCGCCGCGACGGTCTCCGCCGGGAATCCCCCGACCACGTTCATGGCGTACGGTCCGCCGACCATCGACCCAGTGACTTTCGGCGCCTTCGTGAAGGCCGGGATCTCAAGGTAGGCGGCGGGGACCTGGGCGACGGATCCCTGGGTCAGGTCGATGTCGGGCGCCCTGAAGACGGCGGTCAGCGTGACGTCGCCCCCGATCAGCGCGATGGTGCTCACGCTTGCGGCGCCGGCGAGCTGCGCGTGCGCCGCGGGGTCGGCGGTCCATTTGACGAAGCTGAAGGTCGCCGAGGGCATGGCCATGATCGCCAGACCGGCGCCGACGTTCACCGCGACGCGGTCGCCGGGGTCCGCGAGACCTCCCGACCGCGGAAACACCGCGAAGGCGACCGACGCCGTCTCGGGCGGACTGGCCGAGAACACGGCGCTCAGCGTGGCGTCGCCCGAGAGCGTGACCGTGGTCCGCGGAGACTGCCTGCCGCCGAAGCCGAACGCGACGTTCTGTTCGGGGTCGGCGGTCCACTCCGTGAAGTGGTAGCCGGCGGCGGCGGCGGCGCCGATGCCCGCCGCCAGGCCCTGGTCCACACGGGTGGACCCTGTGGGGGAGACGCTCCCCCATCCCGCCGGCGAGGCGACCGTGGTCAGGGACACCGCATCCGCGCCTGGGTCCGTGCCGTAGACGACGAGCCCCCACTTCGTGAACGTACCGCCGCCCCTGGCGCCCAGATCCCTGACGGTGAGCGTCCAGTCGCCGGCCGACATCTCGCCGAGGTGCCGCTCGGAGCCGAAGCGCCAGTCGGCGTAGCTGGACTTCGTGCCCGAGGTGTCGTGCTTCCCGGCGAGCACGCTCGACGTGCCGGACGGCGCCGTGAGGACGACGCTGAGGTCGCCCCAATCGTGATGGTCGGCGGTGAAATACACTTCGACGCTCTCGATGAGGATGCTTTCGGGGAGCGTGATGGTGCTCGCCACTCCCCGGCTGCCGCGTGGGATCGCCTGTCGTGGCGAAGCGATCCCCCGCGCGCTCACCTCGGCGGTGAGGTTGGTCCATGCGCCGGCTGCGGCGACCGCCGCGGCGACATCGACTCTGCCGAACCCGTACTTGTGGTTGACGTGGTAGCCTGCGGCGTTCGTCGTCCAGTCGCCGTCGCTCGGATCGTTCTTCACCGCCGTGGTCATGAGGATCTTCTTTACGTCGCGCCAGCCGAGGTCCGGGTTCGCCTGCAGCATCAGCGCGCAGGCCCCGGAGACGGTGGGGCAGGCGGAGGAGGTGCCGCCGAAGCCGTTGGTGAAGTCGAGGTCGGCGAAATCGCCCTGCCCCACCCCGTCTTGTTCGCGCCCAGCGGGCCGCTGCGGTCGACCGTGGTGATCCCCGTGTCGGCGCCGCCGCTCGACGGCGCGTTGACGCACAGGTTCGCCCCTCTCTCGGAGTAGTCCGACTGCTTGCCGGCGCTGTCGGACGCCGCCACGGCGATGGTGTAGCGCCAGTTGGCATAGCCGTCGTAGTTGGAGTCGTCACCGGCCATGAGGCCGTTGCCGGCCGCCCAGGTGTAGATGGCGCCCTTGCCGCCGCGGCCATGAGTGATGCCATACGTCATGGCCTCCCTGGTGGGCTCCTTCGGCCCTTCGAGCCGCTTGCCGTCGTCCTTGGGCCCCCAGCTGTTGTTGTAGACGCTGATCCGCTCGCAGTTGCGCACCTCGGCTTCGGCCTCGTCGGCGTCGGTCGCTCCGGCGCCGTGGATGCGGTGGCCCGAGAGACCCGCCTCCGGGGCGACGCCCCTGACGCCTACGTCGTTGAAGCCGCGGGCGGCCGCGACGCCGCCGCACTCGGTGCCGTGGTCGCCGGCCGTCGGGTCCGCCTGCTTCCTGATGAAATCCCAGCTCAGGCCGGCGACGACGTTCGCCGCAAGATCCTTGTGCGCGATCTCGAGGCCGTCGTCGACGATGCAGATGACCTGCTCCGGGCTTCCCTTGCAGGCGGCCCATACGGACTCCACGTTGATGTCGTTGCCAGCCACCGTCCCCGCGACCTCCCCGGTGTTGTCAAGGTGCCACTGGTATGGATAGAGGGGATCATCCTGCCGGCGCTCCGACCTCTGCCGCAGCCAGTTCGGCACGCAGAAGACGACCTCGTCCGCGGCGGCGGCCGCGGCGGCGGCGGCCAGGCTTTGCGACGGGCTCGACGCCTTGAGGAGGAACGTGTTGGCGAGCGCCAGCGGGCGCACGAGCGTGAGGCCGTGGGCGTCGACCCATGCGGCCGCCTGCTTCCCGGTGGCAGGGAGCTTGAACTTGACCATGACCTCGCCGGTAGGAAAGAGGAAGGGCGCGTCGGGACCGTTCCCGGCGCGGAACACGGGGGCCAGCGACGGGTCCGTGAGATCGACTCCCGCGGCGTTCCGCCCCACGGCGACGATCACGAAGCGCTCGTCGCCGGCGACGGCCCTGCCGGCGATCCCCTTGCGACCCGCCATCCGGGATGGCGCCGCGCCGTCCGCGCCGCGGAGCACCGCCACCTCGCCGGCCGACAGCGCGCACCGCTGATCGCGCTCGGCGGCGGCGACGACCGCCTGATCGAGCTTGCCCCACGGCCGCGCGCCGGAGGCGCCCGCCGTCAAGGAACACAGGGCGAAGACGATCCCCAGGGCGGCGACCCATACGATGCTCCGACGTCTCATGCTCCGCTCCTCACCGGGATCCTGCGGTTCGGGTGCCATGATACTCATTGTCGAGACGCCGAGGCGGCCGCGTCGCGGCCCTCAGCCGCGGCTGCCCGCGGCCCGCGCGGGCGCCAGGCGCCGGATCTCCAGCCCATCGAGCACGCTGACCACCCTCTCGACGCGCCCGCCCGGGACGTGCCAGATGTGGGTGAAGGGCAGCGCCAGCACCTCCCAGCTTCCGCGCACACGCACGCGGTAGCGGCCGATCGCGGTCAGCTTTGTGCGGCGACGGCTCATGCTCCAGGACCGGATCTCGACGCCGCTCACCTCGAAGTGGGAGGGCAGGCCGGCGAACAGCTCCATGGCCACGACGTCGCCGGCCGGGCGGCGGCCACCGAGGGCGCCGAGATCGTACACCACCCAGTACGTGGGCTCGGCGCCCAGCTGGTCGAACATGGCGAGCACGTCGTCGTCGGCGCCCAGACCGAGGGCGCGATACCCTCGTTTGATCAGTTCCTCCGCGTCCATGACATTGTTTTCCCCCGCACGACCGCTGTGGTATCCTCTGCCTCCCGCGGGGGCGTGCCCACGAGCCGGGCTACCGGCTCGGTTGTCGCAGACCAGGCGCCCAGGCCCCGCACCCGTGGGCGATTAGCTCAGCGGGAGAGCGCCCGCCTCACACGCGGGAGGTCGTTGGTTCAAGCCCAACATCGCCCACCACTTAAGGACCTATCCCGCCAGGGATGTGCGTGCGGGGCGTTCGGGGACCGAGCGGGGCGCTCACGAGACGGTTCCCTCGTAGCCCAGCTACGTGGGGATCCGGGGAGGGGCCGCAGCCGCGATGTGTCCACGGGCGCATCCGTGCGTGCAGACCTGGCGGGATAGGCCCTTACGCCACATCTGCCACCCAACGCGGACCCGTTCATCCATCCTGATGAACCTCGCGCCGGCGGCTTGCTTTGCCCCTCGTTTCTGTCTAGTGTCAGCGATTGGCCTAGCCCAAGGAGCGAGGTGCACGTCGCCGTCGCCCAGGCCGCGGACGAGTCCCCCCACGCCGCACTCACTGTCGGACACGGGCGCGGGAGGATCTATCAAGCAAGCGGACCTGCGAAAGGTCCATGGGAGGTGAACAGGGTGGCTGACGAGCCGAAGCTTTTCCCACCGTCGCCCGAGTTCTCGAAGAACGCCTACTTCAAGAGCGAGGCCGAGTACGAGGCCGAGTACAAGCGTTCCGTCGAGGACCCCGAGGGGTACTGGGCCGAGCGCGCCGAGGATGCGTTGGTCTGGACAAAGCCGTGGGACACGGTCCTCGAGTGGAGCTTCGAGCCCACGCCGAGCATCAAGTGGTTCCAGGGCGGCGAGCTCAACGCGAGCTACAACTGCCTGGACCGCTGGGTCGAGGCCGGCAAGGGCGACAAGCCCGCCATGATCTTCGAGGGCGACCCCGGCGATACCAGCACGAAGACCTACAAGGAGCTTCTCGACGAGGTCAGCAGGTTCGCCAACGTGCTCAAGAAGCACGGCGTGACGAAGGGCGACCGCGTCGCCCTGTACATGCCCATGATCGCCGAGCTGCCCGTGGCCATGCTGGCCTGCGCGCGCCTCGGCGCCATTCACATGATGGTGTTCGGCGGCTTCAGCGCCGAGGCGCTCAAGTCGCGCATCGACAACTGCGGCGCCAAGGTCCTCATCTGCGCCGACAAGGGCTGGCGCGGCTCCAGGAACACGCCGTCCAAGGCCAACGCCGACGTCGCCGTCGGCGGCGAGACCACGGTCGAGACGGTCATCGTCGTCAAGCGCGTCGATGGCAACGTGCCGATGACCGAGGGCCGCGACGTCTGGTACCACGAGGAGATGGCGGCCGCCGACATCAGCGCCGACTGCCCGCCGGTACCGGTCGACGCCGAGCACCCGCTCTTCATTCTCTACACCTCCGGCTCCACCGGGACGCCCAAGGGCGTGCTGCACAGCACCGGCGGCTACTTGCTGTACGTGCACGACACGGCAAAGTACGTGTTCAACCTGCACGACGACGACATCCACTTCTGCACCGCCGATATCGGCTGGATCACCGGCCACAGCTACACCGTGTACGGCCCCCTGTCGTGCGGTGCCACCAGCGTGCTCTTTGAGGGTCTGCCGACCTATCCGGAGCCGGACCGCTACTGGCAGGTCATCGAGAAGCACAACACTACGACCGTCTACACCGCGCCCACCGTCATCCGCAGCCTCATCGGCCAGGGCGACGAATGGCCCGACAAGCACGAGATGAAGAGCCTGCGCGTCATGGGCTCGGTCGGCGAGCCGATCGACGCCAACAGCTGGCTCTGGTACTACGAGAAGATCGGCAAGGGCCGCATCCCGCTGTGCGACACGTGGTGGCAGACCGAGACCGGCGGCCTCATGATCACCCCGCTGCCGGGAGCCTCCACCCTCAAGCCCGGCTCGGCCGGCAAGCCGTTCTTCGGCGTGCAGACGCAGGTGCTCAAGAGCGACGGCACCCCCGCCGGCGTCGGCGAGGACGGGCATCTCGTCATCACCGCTCCGTGGCCCGGCATGATCCGCGGCACGTGGGGCGATGTCGACGGCAAGCGCTTCAAAGAAGTGTACTTCTCGATGTTCAAGGGCGTCTTCATCACCGGCGACGGCTGCGCTATCGACGCCGACGGCGATCACTGGCTCAAGGGCCGCATCGACGACGTCCTCAACGTCTCCGGGCACCGCATCAGTACGTCGGACGTCGAGGGTGCGCTGGTCAGCCATCCCAAGGTGGCCGAGGCCGCCGTGGTCGGCTTCCCGCATCCCATCAAGGGCACTGGCATCTACGCCTACGTCACGCTCAACGACGGCGTGGAGCCGAGCGACGACCTCAAGAAGGAGCTCGTCGTGCACGTGCGCAAGGTCGTGGGCCCCATCGCCACCCCGGACAAGATGCAGTTCGCCAGCGGCCTGCCCAAGACGCGCTCCGGCAAGATCATGCGCCGCATCCTGCGCAAGATCGCCGAGGGCGAGTTCGATTCTCTGGGCGACACCTCCACGCTGGCCGACCCGGCCGTCGTCGAGGAGCTCAAGGAGAACAAGCAGTAGGCGGAGCTTCTGGGCAAGACGAACGCGCGAAAGGGCGGGCGGCCGCAGGGCCACCCGCCCTTTCTGCGTACGCAGGCCCGTTACGGGCTGGGGCTTGGCGAGGGCTCCACCACCGGGCCCGTCGAGACGGTGATCGTCACCTGGGAGCCGGGCTTGGCGATCACGCCGCCGGTGGGCGACTGCGAAAGCACCTCGCCCGCCGGCGTGAGGCTCGCCTCCTCGATGATGTCGGTCACGAAGCCTGCCTCTCCGAGCGTCTGCGCCGCCTCGGCCTTGGTGGACCCGACCACGTTGGGGACCTCGGCCGTGGACGGCGGGCTCGGCGCCGCGCCGCTCGACAGGACGAGCGCCACGAGGTCGCCCTCGGCGACCGTGCCGCCGGCCGCCGGATCCTGCGTGATGACGGTGCCGGCCGGCCCCTTGTCGCTCTGCTCGCTGACGACCTCGCCGAGCTTGAGGCCGGCCTGGTCGAGAGCTGAGGCCGCGCCCTGCTGTGTCATGCCCACGAGATTCGGGACGGCGGCTTCCTTGACCGGCGTCTCGCCGCTGTCGAAGGCCCCAGCCGCCCAGGCGACGCCCAGCCCCGCAAGGGCGACCACGACGAGCACGGCGAGCGCCCAGATCCAGCCGCGGTTCTTCGGCTTCACGGGCTCCGCGGCGACCTGCACCCGCGCGGCGCCGAGCACCCCCGAGAGATCCTGCTGGAGCTGCGCCGCGCCGCCGCGGCGCGCCGGGTCCTTTTCGAGGGCGCGCAGCACGATCTGCGCGAGCGCCGGCGGCACTTCCGGATTGCGGAACTGCGGCGGCTGCGCCACCCCGTCGAGGTGCTCGCGGGCGACGGTGGCGGCGTCCGGGCCGTCGAAGACGTGCGACCCGGTGAGGAGCAGGTAAAGCACGAGGCCGAGCCGGTACACGTCGGAGGCCGGCTCGGCCGGACGTCCCTGGATCTCCTCCGGGCTGAGGTAGCGCGCCTCGGCGGCGGGCGCTCCCGGGCGCAGGTCGGGCGGCGGGTACGCGGCGGCGAGCCCGGCGTCGGTCAGCTTCACGGTCCCGTCGCCGGTCTGCACCAGCGTCTGCGGCGCCACGCCGCCGTGCGCGGCGCCGCGGGCGTGCAGCGCGGCAAGGCCGGCGGCGGCCTCGGCGGCGACCATCGTCGCCGCGGCGACGGGCAGCGGTCCGCGCGCAGTCAGGGCCGCCGCGTCGTCACCGCGCACGTCCTCGGTGACCACGAACACGTCGCCGCCGTCCTGCCCGACGTCGAGCACGGCGGGCAGGTCGAGATGGCGCGCCGCCGCCACGACGCCCATGCGGCGCATGAACGCATCGGGGTCGGCGGGCCGCACCACGGCGATGCGCACCGCGCGCCCGCCGGAGTCCACAGCGCGGTGGACGGCCAACGCCCCGCCGGGAGGCAACGCCTCCGCGAGCCGGTAGCGCTGCGCGTACAGGGGCTCGCTCACGGCGACACCTCCAGGTCGACTCCACGTCTCCGGCCCGTCTTCGTGCCACTTCGCGCGAAGACGCCGGTACCGCCAGTATGTTCCGGCGAAGGCGGTTCTCCTTCTCGGCCATCACTCGCGAGGATGAACCGCAGGCCTCCACAGCGTAGGGTACACGAGAAACCCCACGCCGGACTTCCGGCTGAGCAACCACGAACGATGGGACCAGAGTCATGAGCACACGCAACCTCGACAAGCTGTTCGACCCCAGGAGCATCGCCGTCATCGGCGCCTCCAACAAGAAGGGGTCGGTCGGTTACATCCTCCTGCGCAACCTCATCGGCGCGGAGTACGACGGCATCGTCTACCCGGTCAACGTATCGGCGCAGTCGGTGCAGGGCATCCAGGCCTACGCCTCCATCAGCCAGGTCCCCCGCAAGATCGACCTGGCGGTCATCGCCGTGCCGGCGAAAGCCGTGCCCGCGACGATGCGCGAGTGCGGCGAGGCCGGCGTGGCCGGCGCCGTCGTCGTGTCCTCCGGCTTCAAGGAGATCGGCGCCGCCGGCAAGAAGCTCGAAGAAGAGGTCTGCGCCATCGCCGAGAGCTACGGCGTGCGCATCATCGGCCCCAACTGCCTGGGCTACATCCGCCCGGGGCTCAACCTCAACGTGACCTTCGCCCATGTCATCCCCCCAGCCGGACGCGTCGCCTTCTTCAGCCAGTCCGGCGCCCTGGGCACCGCCATCCTCGACTGGGCGGCCGCCAATCAGGTGGGTTTCAGCGCCTTCGTCAGCGTCGGCTCCATGGCCGACGTCGACTTCGGCGACCTCATCGACTACTTCGGCGCCGACTCGCACACCAGCAGCATCATCCTCTACATCGAGTCGATCACCGACGCGCGCAAGTTCATGAGCGCGGCGCGGCACTTCGCCAAGAGCAAGCCGATCATCGTGGTCAAGAGCGGCCGCACGGCGCGCAGCGCGCTGGCGGCCGCCAGCCACACCGGCGCCATCGCCGGCGACGACACTCTGTACAGCGCCGTCTTTCGCCGCGCCGGCGTCGTGCGCGTCGATGAGATCGAAGACCTGTTCGACGCCAGCGAGGCGCTGAGCCGCGTCTCGAGCCCGCGCGGGCCACGCCTCGGCATCGTCACCAACGCCGGCGGCCCCGGCGTGATGGCCTGCGACCGCCTGCTCGGGCTTGGCGGCGAGCTCGCCGAGCTCGCGCCCGAGACCGACGAGAAGCTCAAAGCCTGCCTGCCCACCTTCGGCGCCCGCGGCAACCCGGTCGACGTGGCCGGCGACGCCGACGCCCAGCGGTACGCGACCGCCGCGCAGGCGCTCATGGACGACCCCGGCTGCGACGGCGTCCTCGCGATCCTCACGCCGCAGGCGATGAGCGACCCCACGGCCACCGCCCAGGCGCTCGTCGAGGTCTCGCGCACCCACCAGCTCAAGCCGCTGCTCACCTCGTTCATGGGCGAGATCAAGGTCGCCGACGGCATCAGGATCTTCCGCGGCGCCCACGTGCCCACCTTCGACACCCCCGAGGACGCGGTGCGCGCCTACATGTACATGTACCAGTACACACGCAACCTCGCCTACCTCTACGAGACGCCGGCCGACATCCTCCCCGACTTCACCCCCGACCGCGAGGCCGTCAAGAACATGTTCCTCGCGGTCGCCCACGACGGCCGCGCCATCCTCAGCGAGCCGGAGGCCAAGGCCGTGCTCGACGCCTACCAGATCCCGGCCGTCAAGACCGTGGTGGCCACCACCGCCGAGGAGTGCGCCGCGGTCGCCGAGCAGATCGGTTTCCCCGTGGCCATCAAGATCCTCAGCCACGACATCACCCATAAGAGCGACGTCGGCGGCATCGCCCTCAACGTGCGCTCCGCGCCGGAGGCCGCCAACCAGTTCGCCAAGATCACCGAGCGCGTCAAGCTGGCGGCGCCGGAGGCCAGGATCATCGGCGTGGCCGTGCAGGCCATGAGCCGTGGTGGCTACGAGATCATCATCGGCTCCAAAAAGGATCCCACCTTCGGCCCGGCGCTCATGTTCGGCATGGGCGGCACCGGCGTGGAGCTGTACCGCGACGTGGCGGTGGACTTCCCGCCGCTCAACCAGGCGCTGGCGCGCTCCATGATCCAGAGCACCAAGGTGTCGCGGCTGCTCGAAGGCTATCGCGGCAAGCCGCCGGTGGACATGACCGCCCTCGAGCAGGCGCTGGTCAAGGTGAGCTACCTGCTCGTCGACTTCCCCGAGATCGTCGAGATGGACGTGAACCCGCTGCAGGTGCGCGCCGACGGCATCTGCGCCCTGGACGCGCGCCTCGTCATCGAGCCGAAAGACGTGCGCAAGATCACCCTTCCCGGGTCGCACCTCATGATCTCGATGTACCCGAGCAAGTACCACTGGGACGTGCCCATCGAGGGCGAGAAGGTCCACATCCGCGCCATCAAGCCGGAGGACGAACCGCTGTGGAGCGAGATGATCGAGTCGCTCTCGTCGGCGACCGCCGAGTACCGCTTTTTCGGCCCGATCCGCGAGGTCACCAAGTCGATGCTGGTGCGCTACTGCCACATCGACTACGACCGCGAGATCGCCCTGGTCGCGATCCGCGAGGGCAAGGGCAAGAAGAAGAGCGCGATGCTCGGCGTCGCCCGCCTCACCATCGAGACGGCCAACGCCGAAGAGGGCGAGTTCGCCATCGTCGTGCGCGACGAGTACCAGCGCAAGGGCATCGGCAGCAAGCTCATGGACGCCCTCATCCAGGCCGCCCGCGACCGCCACGTGCGCGAGATCTACGGTCACGTGCTGGCCGCCAACCCGGGCATGACACGCTTCGCCGAAGACCTGGGCTTCGACATCCGCCCCGGCGACGAGCCGGGGATCCGCAAGCTGGTGCTGCGCCTCTAGCGCGTCGCCGCCGCGACGGCCGGCAGGCGGGGCGTCCGGGCGTCCGGGCGTCCGGGCGTCCGGGCGTCCGGGCGTCCGGGCGTCCGGGCGGCATGTCGCGAATCGATACGACAAGAAGGAGCCTGATCCTGAGGGGAAGATAGCCCTCCGCCCACGCCTTCACCGGCCGCGAGTCGCTGGCCCGCACACGTCGTCTCGCGCATCGACCGGCGCGGTTCCGTCAGCCGCGGCCTGATCTTCCGGCGGCCGCGGCCCGATCTTGCGTCAGCCGCGGCTGCAGAAGACCGTGCGGGGGGTCGCCGCCCACGGCATAGGCGCCGTGCGAGCGTATGCCGCCGGCGGTACCGCCGGCGGTACCGCCGGCGGGACTTCCAACGGTATCGTTGGAAGTCCCGTCAACGGCTTCGGCCGCTTTCGACTATGCCCCCGCCGACGGGTCGCGTCCGCTGAGCGGAACGTCGACGTTGACGCCACCGTCTGGGGGGAAGACAGCCCTTTCGCTCCCATTTTCACGCGCCGCGGGTGGCGCGGCCGCCAGGGAAACCGCTGGGAATAGCGCTCCCTCCCCCATCTTTACCCCCCGCGGGTGGCGCGGCCGCCAGGGAAACCGCTGGGAAGACACCTCTTCCTCGCGACGTCTTCACCGGCCGCGGGTGGCATGCGCGCGCGCGTCGTCTTGCGCATCGACCAGCGCGGCTCCGGCAGCCGCGGCCTGGTCTTTCGTCAGGTGCAGAAGGCCCTGCGGGTGGTCGCCGCCTCCGGCATAGGTGCTGTGCGACCGTTTTCCGTTGGCGATACCGTTGGATGTACTTCCAACGGTGTCGTTGGAAGTACCGTCAACGGATTCGGCCGTCATGACCATCCCCGTCGCTCAGGCGCCGGTGAACCACGAATGGGGCGCCCCGTGAGTGCATGGCCGCCCGCGCGCCCGGCGGGCGCGCCCGGCGCGCGCGCGAGCGGCCGCGGCGACCCGGCGGCTCCGGCGCGGGGTAGTACGAAAAGGGAAGACAAGGATTCCTTAACTGTCGGGTCGCGTACGGCCGTCCGCAGGCTCGGTTCCCGGAGGGAAGATAAGGATTCGCCGGAATTCCCTATCTTCCCTCACAGTACTACCCCGCGGCGGCGGGCGCCGCGGCTGCCGCGGCCGCGGCGCGGGCGGCGCGCCATCTCCGCCTTCTCGCGGACGTCGATGCGGAGGCTGAACGCGCCACCGGACTGAGGGGGATGGTCATGTCGGCCGTTTTCGACGATGCGCCTGCGGCGGGCCGCGTGCGCTGAGCGCGAACGTCAAGGTTGACGCCACCGTCTGAGGAGAACAGGCCTCCCTCCCTGGACTTCACCAGCCGCGCGGCGCGTCGCCGCCCTCCGGCCGCGCGGCGCGTCGCCGCCCTCCGGCCGCGCGGCGCGTCGCCGCCCTCCTGGAGGCGCCGCATCACGGGGGCGCGGACGGCTGCGGCGGCCCGGCTGGCGCGCCGACGGCCCCGGCAGGTGGCGAGGGCGGCAGGCGCAGCGTGCTCTCGACAAGCGTGCCGTCGCCGAGGCGGCCGGGCAGCATCCCGGGCGGACGCCCGTCGTACTGCCCGGCGAGCCGCGGCGGGATGCCGTAGCTGAAGTCCACGGCGCGCAGCAGCACCGCCGGCCCGGCGGCGAAGCGCAGCGTGACGACGACCCCGGCGGGAGGCGGCGCGTAGTAGTCGAACCACCAGCGGACCGTCGTGCCGTCGAGGATGGTGGTGTCCCAGCCCTGCAGCGGGAGTCCGTTGACGCGCGCCGAGAGCTGCCCCACCACCGACTGCACGAGAAGGCTGACCACCTGGGCGCCGCGCGCCGAGCGCAGCCGCAGGCGCACGGTGCGCCGGTCGCCGGTGGTCGCGTCGCGGAGCACCTCGATGACCGGCGCCGCCAGGCGCACCCGCGGGGCGTCGCCGACGATCGTCGCGCGCACCCCCATCTGCGGGAAGTACGCGTCCTGGAAGGGCTGCCGCAGGTCCCCCCGCAGGAACTGGCCGGTCCACTGGTCGATGCGGTCGACCGTCTGCCAGCGCGCGACGCCCGACTCGTCGATGCGGTAGTAGATGCTCGTGAAGCGCGGGTGCTCGGTGTCGAAGGCCACGGTGGAGCCCACGGCCATGAGCACCACGAAGCCCGCGGCGGCCAGGGCGAGCGGCAGCCACAGGCGGAACCCGCGCCGCACCACCTCGAGCGGGATCACGAGCAGGCCGGCGACCAGCCACACGGCGAGCACGGTGAGCACCTGCTTGAGGCCCGCCGACATCAGCAGGAGGTAGGTGGCGGAGCTCATGAGGACCACGCCGGGGGCGGCGCCCGCCAAGGTCACCGCCACGCCCGCCACGCCGTGCAGGGCGCGCTCGCCGAGCAGGACGGCGCCGAGGAGGCCCAGGCCGGCGCCCGCCAGCGGCCACGTCAGCAGATAGGCGGCGCCCGGGACGAGGACGGCGACGGCCACGGCGCCGGCCAGCCACCAGACGAGGGCGGCGACGGCCAGATCCCAGGGCCGCAGGCGTCGCAGAAGGAGCTCGTAGGCGGCGACGATCACGGCGGCCGCCAGAAGCACGAGGCCGAGCCGGTAGAGATCGCTGATCACGACGCCGGCCTCGCTCCAGGTGCGCTGCTCGTAGGCGGTGCGGTACATGCCCCAGGCCAGCGCCATGACCAGCAGCGCCACCCCCAGCACAGCGACGGTGGCCGGCACGGCCAGGCTGAGCCCGCGCAGACTGAGCAGCCGGCGGCGCGCGGCCACGGCGACGGCCACGGCGAAGACGGCGGCGGCCAGGGCCAGAAACGGCAGCACCAGGCTCTTTGCGTAGACGACCGCGAAGCCGTCCACGACGTCGAAGTACACGACGTCCTCGCGGTGCAGATCCCAGAGATCGAGGTCGCCGAAGCGCCGCGCGAGGGCGAGGGCGGTGTCGCCCTCGTGCTGCAGGCTGTCGGCGTGAAAGCTCTGCAGCGAATCGTAGGCGGTGTGGTCGTAGGCCGGCCCGTCGAGGGCGCCGAAGCTCAGGCCCGGTACGCCGGCGGCCACGAAGGGCCGGAAGTCGCTCTGGATGGGCAGCCGCCGTGAGACCTCGTACATCAGCGACGAGGTGTACGGGCGCGGCGCCCCGGCCACGAGCTCGCGGACCAGGCGGCCGTTGCCCGGGCTCGTCTCGTACATCAGCACCGGCGACGACGAGCCCGGGCTGTCGAAGTTCAGCGCGACGCCCACGCCGTAGGCCCATGGATCCTCACGCAGGAAGGCGCGCGCCCCGAGCAGGCCGCGCTCCTCTCCGTCGGTGAAGAGGAAGACGACGTCGTTGCGCGGCCGCGGCCCCGCGACCAGGGCGCGCGCCGTCTCGAGCAGCGTGACGACCCCGCCGCCGTCGTCGGCGGCGCCGGCGGCCACGGGCACCGAGTCGTAGTGGGCGACGAGCAGGACGGCGCGCGAAGGGTCGCGGCCCGGCAGGCGGGCGACCACGTTGCGGGCCGTGCCCGCCACGCGCCCGCTCGTCGCCGAGACCGCCGACGCGGTCTGCACGTGGGGCGCCAGATGGAGCGCGTCGAGCTCCGCGACGATGGCGTCGCGCGCCCGCACAGCGGCGTCTGAGCCTATCGGGCGGGGCGCCGCGGCGACCACGCGCAGGAGCAGCATGGCGCGGCCCGCCGAGAAGCCGTCGGCCGCGCTCCGCTCCGACGCCGGCGGCGACACGCCCAGCGGCGTGACGCCCACCACGACCAGCGCCGCGACGACGGCCACGACGAGCGCGGCGAGCAGGAGTCTCTTGGCGGCCACAGTGTCAGGGTAGCCGCCGCGCCACCGTTTGCAACTCCGCGCGGCGGCGTAGACTCCGTCCATGACCAGCCACCACGACAGCGCCGTGCTGCGCAGCGAGCTCGGCGAGCCGCCGGGCGACTTCGTCACGGCGGCCGGCGTGCGCGTGCACTACGTCCGCCGCGGCGACGGACCGCCGGTCGTCTACGTCCACGGCGCCAAGGGCTCCGTCTACGACTTCGTGCTCTCGATCGGCGACCGCCTGGCGGAGCGCTACACGGCGGTCGCCTTCGACCGTCCGGGCTCGGGGTTCAGCGGCCGGGCGGCTCGGGACGGCGGCTCGCCGCAGGCGCAAGCCGCCGTCCTGTGCGCCGCGGCCGCGGAGCTCGGACTCGAGCGGCCGGTCCTCGTAGGGCACTCGTTCGGCGCCGCCGTGGCCCTCGCCTGGGCACTCGACGTGCCCGGCGAGGTGGCCGCCGTCGTCACGCTGGGCGGCTACGTGCTGCCCCTCGGGGGGCCGCCGCCCTGGGTGGTCGCGCTCATGCGCTCGCGCACCACCCTGCGCGCCGTGGGCCGGCTCGGGCGCTCGCGTCTGGGACGACCGCTCGTCGAGAGCGCCGTGCGGCGCGCCTTCTTCCCCGGCACGCCGCCGGCGAACTACCTGCGGATCGCGCCGGCGCTTGCCCTCGACGACGCACGCCTTATCAACGACGGCGACGACCGCAAGAGCGCGGAGGCCGGGCTGAGGGCCTTGCAGCCGCGCTACGCCCGCCTCGACGCGCCCGTGGTCATCGTCGTCGGCGAGCAGGACAGGATGGTGCCCCCGAGCACGTCCGAGAAGCTGCACGCGCTGCTGCCGCGCTCGGAGATCGTGCGCCTCCGGGCCAGCGGCCACATGCCGCAGTTCACGGAGCCCGACGCGGTGCTGGCCGCCGTGGAGCGCGCCGCCGCGCTGGGCGCCGTGGAGCGCGCCGCCGCGCGCGGCGGCGTCTGACGCGGCGGCCCGGGGCGGGCGCCGGGCTTGCGGCCGCCGGGGCGGGCGCCGGGCTTGCGGCCGCCGGGGCGGGCGCCGGGCTTGCGGCCGCCGGGGCGGGCGCCGGG
>Ga0194043_1001010_pt1 | contig 15894 bp, 17 predicted proteins | sample JunL4415m_MetaG_FD_161274 | JGI IMG/M metagenome (GOLD analysis project Ga0194043, IMG submission 161274) | Anoxic zone freshwater microbial communities from boreal shield lake in IISD Experimental Lakes Area, Ontario, Canada - Jun2016-L442-15m | ecosystem: Environmental > Aquatic > Freshwater >...
ATTTGCCTGATCTCCAAATCGCGCATGCGTGAGCGATTTGGCGTCCTGGTTGGTATCGCCACTGCAGCCCAAGTTCCGTTGATCCTCAATCCGTCGCCGCTGACTTCCAAGTTCATCCAACCCCGAGTCGAAGTGGACACGCTCATCCTCAATGCGCAGGATGCGGCCATGCTCGTTTCAATGACGAACGCCGAGATCCGACGCTGATCCACAATGAGGACGCGCCGCCACTCATTGCCGCCAAATGATCGTCACCCGCGGCGGCGCTTCCACGCTCGTCATCACCGCGAGTGGAATCCTGAGTATCCCTCCGCCGCAAGCTCATCCCCTTGGACACCGTTGGGGCCGGAGACGCCTTTGCGTTCACGCTCGCGTGCGCGAGCGGGATGCCGCTGGAAGGGACCATTCGTTTTGCCAACGACGCAGGAGCATTGGCGACGCAAGGCTTGGGAGCACAGCCTTCGATTCTGGGGCGCGATGCGATCTTTGCTCTGATGGGGCAGAGCGCAGATACGGTATGAGGTGTGGGGAGGTCGGGCAGGGCAGGGCAGGGGAGTTGTCGTTGCCGTTGCCGCAACGCGGCGGCAATCGCTGTGCCACACTTTGTGCTAGACTGGCCCCATTGCTGGCGAGCCCTGATGAACACAGCGTTTCAGGCCTGAAAGCCGCATAAACACTTGTTTGCAGGCCGGAAAAGAAAGCGCCATGAAACGCCTTAAGACATGCAAAAACTCAATTTTGAGTCTAGCGCGTCTGCCAATTCCGCCACGTCGGCTTTTGAAACGAGGGCGCAAACTGGGAAAGCCGCGTCACCTTTGCAGGCCCCGGGGCGGGCCGAGGATTTCCATCGCCACGAATGCGCCGCGCAGGTCGGCGGGCTTTTGCAGGAGCCTGCGCACGCTGGCGATGAGCGGATTGATGTCGCGCTCGGTGACGCTCGTGGTCCCGGCTGCGCCGCTGGCGAGGTGCGCGGGCCTGTCGGGCGTGTTCAGGGGATCCATCGTGACATTCACATTCATCGCGCTGAATTCGCCGGAGATTTTTTCGATGGATGACGCGGCTTCCTCGATGCGTCCGGCGCGCTGCATCTCCTCGGGTTCGCGCACGGGGAGCGGCCTCGGCATCGCTTTTGTGCGAGCCTTCGCGACGGGCTTCGGCGACTTCATCCGCTGCTCGATGGGCTGGGCGGTGTGCCGCGAAATCTGCGGCTGCTGCCGCGGGCTCACGAACGCCGGAGCGGGTGCGGGCTGCGGGCGCTGCGGCTGCGCTGGCTGCGGGACGCCGAGCGATTCCATGAAACGGCGGAGGCGTTCCTGTTCGTCGGTGCCGCGCTGGCCTTGTGCCACTGGCTGCTCCGGCCGCGGGGGAGCCTGCGTCGGGCTGTTCGTTGCCTCGTGATCTTTTTTCTTCTTTTCGATCAGCCAGTTGATCACGCCGACGATCGCGGCGACGACCACAAAGATCAGCTTTGGCTCGATGCCTGAGGCGAGGGGAATCATTTTCCGCCTTCGGTGCCGCGCGGCGCGCCGGCGATGGTCTCACGCATCGAGGTGTCGGCCTGCACGTTTTTCATCTTCATGTAGTCCATGATGCCCATGTTCCCGCTGCGGAACGCATCCGCCATCGCGAGCGGAATTTGCGCCTCTGCCTCGACGACCTTTGCGCGCATCTCCTGCGTGCGCGCGTGCATCTCCTGCTCGGTGGCGACGGCCTGCGCGCGCTGCGCCTCGGCGCGGGCCTGTGCGGTGCGCTTGTCGGCCTCGGCCTGCTCGGCCTGGAGTTTCGCGCCGACGTTTTCGCCCACGTCCACGTCGGCGATATCAATGGAAAGGATTTCAAACTGCGTGCCGCTGTCGAGGCCCTTGGCGAGGACGGTCTTGGAAATGCGATCCGGGTTTTCGAGCACGTCCTTGTAGGTCGCGGAGGAACCGATGCTGGTCACGATGCCTTCGCCGACGCGGGCGATGATGGTCTCCTCGGTCGCGCCGCCGACGAAGCGATCGAGGTTCGTGCGCACCGTCACGCGAGCCTTCACTTTCACGCCGATGCCGTCCTTCGCCACGGCGTCGATCGTCATGCGGCCCGCGGCGGGGTTGGGGCAGTCGATGACTTTCGGGTTGATGCTGGTCCGCACGGCTTCGAGCACGGTCTTGCCGGTGCCTTTCGTCGCGAGGTCAATGGCGCACGCACGGTTCCAGTCGAGCGTGATGCCGGCCTTGTGCGCGGCGATGAGGGAGAGGATGCAGTTGTTCACGTCGCCGCCCGAAAGGTAATGCGCCTCGATGGGATCGGTTTCGAGGAGGAGGCCCGCCTTGGTTGCGGTGATGCGCGCGTCCACGATCTGCGAGACAGGCACACCGCGGAGCCGCATGGCGATCATCGTGAGCATGCTCACGGCTGCGTCGGCGACTTTCGCGCGGACCCAGATGCCGAGGAAATTGAAAAGGATCAGCGCGATGCCGAGGAGGACGACGACGATGACGCCGATGGTGACCGGATGTGTGAGGAGGCTGCCGGCGTCGGCGATGAGGATCGGGATGTTCATAAGGTGTGCGGCGTTTTAGCGGCGCACCATCGCGGACGGAAGGGGAATCGGTATGCGATGGGCTGAATGCTCAGCCGGAACGATTCAGTTCGTGCGGTGATTTTTAAACGCTGAGGCGCGGAGGCGGGCGGGGAGGGCCGCAGAGGGAAAGGGTGGAACTGCCCGCACCGTTCGTTGCGGCTCCACCCCTCCTCTGCGCGACTCTCAAATCAACTCTGTGCCTCTGCGTTTGAAACGTCCCGCGCCAATTTCCAACGGAATCGTTCCGGCTCAGCCCTTGCGGAAGCACCACGAGCGGTAGGAGAGCGTGCCTTTTTGAATGGCGACATAGACGCGCGAGCCGGGGACTCCGGCGAAGTCGCGACCGAGCGCGTGCATGAAGTGCGGCAGCCGTTCGCGGATCAGCGTGAGGCTGCGTTCGGCGTTGCGCTCCATTCCTTTCAGCACGTTTTGCCCGATGTCGCGCGTCTGCACGACGGTGAGCGGTGCGGCGGCGATGTCGCGGTCCCATTCGGCGAAGGTCTCGCTGAAGCGGAAGTCCGTGTAGAGAAAGTGTCCGCCGGGGCGGAGCACGCGCGCGACTTCGCGGAGGAAGCGCGGGAAATCGGGGTAGCAGTGCGAGGCCTCCACATTGATCACCGCGTCGAATGATGCATCCGCGAACGGCAGCTTCTGCGCGTCGCCTTGCATGAAGCTCAGCCCCGGCACCGCATGCCGTTGCTGGCAAAAGCGGATGCCGGTGGGATTCAGATCCAGCCCGGTGTAGCTCGCGGGCTGCATCGTGCGCGTGATCCACGATGCGCCGCCGCCGTGGCCGCAGCTCACTTCGAGGACGTTTTTTCCGCGCAGCTCCACCTGCGATGCGACGTGGTGGTAGAGCTGGATGGATGCGCGGTTCGGCTCGTCCTCCGCAGCGAGCGGCAGGGCGACGGGCGGCTCGCTGTCGAACGCGTAATTGAGGAACAGAACCTCATCGCCGCGGAGCCGTCGCGTGAGGAACGGATACCACAGCCGCCAGATGGCCTTGCGGATGAACCCGATGTTGAGAAGACGTTCGATGATGGACATGAGCCGCGGTGAATAGGGCAGGGGAGGCGGTGTGCGCCAGCGCCATTCGGGCATGATGATTTCCAGCCAGTGCGGATGGCGATCGGCGCGAACTTCAGCGGGCCCTGCGAGGGAACACGGGCTTCCAGCCTGCGCGCCGCACAGCCAGGATGGCTGTGTTCCGTTCCGATCCCCCCCGGGAAAAGAACTCGCGCGCGTGGCGGGCGCGGCGCTATGCAGCGGCCATGAGGATGCCGTTCATTTTGCTATTCTGTGCACTGCTTGCCGGGTGCTCGAAGCGTGCTGCCTCGGACTCGGATGCGGGGAAGGAAATCGTGAAGGAAACGCCAGCGCCGATGCCGACGCCGACGCCGACGCCGACGCCGACGCCGACGCCTGCGCCGAGGATTCCGGTGGACACTTTGGAATCAATTCTCGAAGCCGCCGGCCGCGGCGATCCGGCGGCGCAGGCGAAGCTCGGCGCGATGTACGTGGACGGCACCGGTGGCGCGGCGAAGGACGATGCGAAAGCAATCGAGTGGCTGCGGAAGGCTGCTGCGCAGGATGACACTTCGGCGCAGGCTCGGCTCGGTGCGATGTTTGCGGAGGGAAAATGCGCGCCGAAGGATCAAGCCGAGGCCGTCGCATTCATGGAGAAAGCCGGCGCTGCCGGGAATGCCGCGGCGCAGTCGCGCCTCGGTGTGATGCTTGCGGAGGGCGCCGGCGTCCCGAGGGATCTGGCGCGCGCGGCGGTTCTGATCGAGAAGGCCGCGGTGCAGGGCCATGCAGTCGCGCAGTTCAATCTCGGCGTGATGCTCGCGATGGGCAACGGCGTGCAGAAGGACGAGGCGAAGGCGGTCGGGTGGTATGAGAAATCCGCGACGCAGGGCTACGCTCCTGCCGAGGCAAATCTCGGTGCCATGTATGCCGAGGGGCTCGGCGTGGCGAGGGACGAGACGAAGGCCGTCGGGTGGTTTCAGATGGCCGCAGCGCAAGGGCACGCGGTCGCGCAGTTTAATCTCGCGATCCGTCACGCGGGAGGAATCGGCACGCCAAAGGACGAGGCGAAGGCCGCGGAGTGGCTGCAAAAATCAGCGTTCCAAGGCTACCCCGCCGCGCAGTTCAATCTCGGCGTGATGTACGCGAACGGCATCGGCGGCCCGAAGAATCCGGTGCGCGCGCTCGTGTGGTACACGCTCGCGGCGCGGCAGAATGACCCCGAGGCCGTCACGGAAAAGAACGCGCTCGATGTGCTGCTGAGCGATGAGCAGAAGGCCGAGGCACAGAAATTTCTGACGGAAGTGCTCGGCAAGATGCCGGGGAAGTAGCGCTTTGGCATCAGCAGCGCACGCAGGCTTGCATTCCGCACCTAAGCCAGCACGTTGCGCGCGCTCATTTACCACACATGAAAACCCCGCTCATCCTCACCTCCCTGTTCACGCTTGCAGCCCTCGGAATCGCCGCCGAGCCCGCGAAAAATACGCCGGGCATTTCGACGCCGCCGCCGCCGCTCACGGGTGAGTGGAACAGGAAACAGATCACCGAGCATTTCTGGGCCGAGGGCGCCTGCGTCGCGGATGTGAACAAGGACGGCAAGATGGACATCCTCAGCGGCCCGTTCTGGTACGAGGGACCGGACTTTTCAAAGCGGCACGCGATTTATCCGGCGGCCAACTCCTTCAAGCTCAAGAAGCCCGACGGCACCGAGGAGACCATTCCTGGTTTCGAGGGATTTCTGAGCGGCAGGAATTCGTATTCGAACAACTTCATCAGCTACGCGTACGACATCAATGGCGATGGCTGGACGGACTACGTGGTCATCGGTTTTCCAGGTGCGGCGACGTTCTGGTACGAAAATCCAAAGGGCGGGGACGGAGCATGGCAGCGACACACGCTCCTCGAATCCACCGACAACGAGTCGCCGATGTTTGTGGACATCACGGGCGACGGAAAGCCCGAGCTTCTTTGCATGAGCGGCGGCTACATTGGTTACGCCGAGGCGGACTGGACCAAGCCGGGCGAGCCGTGGAAATTTCGCGCGGTCTCTCCGAAGGGGCCGTACCAGAAGTTCACGCACGGCATCGGCTATGGCGATGTGAATGGCGACGGGCGCGTGGATATTCTCGAATCCGGGGGCTGGTGGGAACAGCCGGCGAAATGGGATGGCACGACGCCGTGGACTCTCCATGGGGCGCAATTTGGCGGCGGCGCGCAGATGTACGCCTTCGATGTGAATGGCGACGGCAAGGCCGATGTGATCACCAGTCTCGCAGCGCACGGCTACGGCCTCGCGTGGTTCGAGCAGACGAATGATGGCGGTGTGCAGGGCTGGACGAAGCACATGATCACCGGCACGAAGCCCGGCGAAGGCGAGACCGGCATCATCTTTTCGCAGCCGCATGCGATCGATCTCGTGGACATGAACGGCGACGGCGTGAAGGACATCGTGACCGGCAAGCGCTGCTGGGCGCACGGCCCCGGCGGCGATCCGGAGCCGAATGCGCCGTTTGTCCTGTACTGGTTCGAACTCAAGCGCCAAGGCGGGAAGGCGAGCTTCATCCCGCACATCATCGACGACAACAGCGGCGTCGGCACGCAGGTCATGGCTGCGGACGTCAACGGCGACGGCAAGCTGGATGTGGTCGTCGGCAACAAGAAGGGCGTCTTCGTCCACACGCGGAAGTAGCGCGCATTTCAAAAACCTGTGGCCGCACGCGGGTGCCGTTCACGCCGCCGGCGATGCTGCGCTGCGCGCGTTCAAAGAGTCTGCGGGACTTGGCGTATCGGTCGGTCATCGCGAGGGGGGATAGTTTCGGCAAGCGGACTGCGGCGCAAATGACAACAGTGCTGCTGCGAAGGGGCGCGCTTCACGGCTTGCGCACAAATTTCTGCACGCGCTTCCCCGACCCCTCCGCGACATACACCGCGCCATCGGGCCCGACTGCAATGTCGTGGCCGAGCTGAAATTGCCCCGGCCCTTTGCCCGGCGAACCGAACGTGTCCAGCACACGCCCCTCGGCATCCAGCTCCACGACCTTGCCGCGCTCCGCAGGTTCCGCCGTGGGATCGCCGCCATCCACGCTGAACACATGATCATCCGCGCCGACCGCGACGCCGTACGGCCGGCCGATGTGCGGGCCTTTCCACTGCGTGAGAAATTTTCCCCGCGCATCGAAGACCTGCAGCCGCGAATTCGTGCGGTCGCACACAATCACGCGGCCCTGCGAATCCACGGCGATCCCGTGCGGGAGATTGAACTTCCCCGGCGCATCGCCCTTGCCGCCCCACTCGAATTCATAGCGCCCGTCCGCCGCAAATTTCACCACGCGCGTGTTCTTGTATCCGTCGCTCACATAGAACGAACCATCGGCCAGCACCGCGACGTCCGTCGGCAGATTAAAGTGCGAGCGGTCGTCGCCGGGCTTCGCACGCTCGCCGAGCGTGAGCAGCAGCTTGCCGTCGTGCGTGAACTTGAAGACCTGGTGCAGCCCGACATCCGTGAGCCACACATTGTCCTCGCGATCGATCGTGAGCCCATGCGGCATGATGAACAGCCCCGCGCCCCACGACGTGATCAGCTTCCCGATCTTCGCATCAATGACACTCACCGTCGCGCCCGCAATCGGCTCGGTCGGAAAAGGCGTGCTCCAAACGCGCTCGCGGCGATGAAAGACAAAGACATGATCGTGCGAATCCACGCCCACGCCCGCGCACAATCCGAGCGCATGATTTTCCGGCAGCGCCGGCCAGTCCTTCACGACTTCATGGCGAGGCTCGCCGGCCCGGAGCGGCCCCGCTGCCATCAGGAGGAATGCGGCGAAAGTGGAAGTTCGGCGATGCACGATGGTGGTCATGGGAAGAGGGCTTGCGACGGGGGACTCGGAACGTATGGGAGAGCGTTTGGCGGTGCGGAAGGAAAGAGCAAATCTCCCGTGGTTCTTAGTCCGTAAAAAACTCCCCGCGTCCATATCGGGTCGGACGCTCCACCTAGCCGGTTTAAGTGAAACTGTAGCCGTGTGGATGAAGGCGCGGCAGCGCCGGTGGAGCGTGACCTCCGGGCACGCTTCTTCGGCTGGGCGCAAGCATTCCATCCGGGAAACGCGCCCGGAGGTCGCGTTCCACCGGCGCTCCGCGCCGCTGAGAACTCAGCCCGGAGCACGGCTACACTTTCGTTTAGACCGCCCTGACGCATCCTCGCCTTCGGCGAAGCCGTCTGCATCATCATCTGCGGCCGCCCGCGCAATTCCCGGTGAGGCGCGCCCTCTTCGTTTTTCTTCACACGATCCCCAAGTCCCAAAGTCTCCAAGCCTCCGTCCTGCATTTCTTCCTCGCCACGCGCAGCACCGCCCCGCACCCTCCGCGGCGAAAACCACCCTCCCGCGCGGCATGAGACACGAGACAGCAGCCAGCGGGCAGCATTCAGCTTCCGTCTTCCGCACCCGATGAAGAACATCATCATCATCGCCGGGCCGAACGGCGCGGGGAAGACGACATTCGCGCGCGAGTTTCTCCCGCACGAGGCGGCATGTCCCGTGTTCATCAATGCGGACCTCATCGCACAGGGCCTCTCGCCCTTCCGCCCGGAGGCGGCGTCGCGGCGCGCGGGCCGGATCATGCTGGAGATGATCGCCGACTGCGTTCGACGCCGGGAGAGCTTCGCGTTTGAAACCACACTCAGCGGGCGCAGCTACGCGCAGATGATTCCCCGCTGGAAAAGGGCGGGCTACCGCGTGGTGATCTTCTTCCTCGGATTGCCGTCCGCCGAAATCGCGGTGCAGCGTGTCGCGATGCGGGTGAGGCAGGGCGGACACGACATCCCGGAGCCGGTCATCCGCCGCCGCTTCACCACGGGGAAACAAAACTTCTCGAATCTCTACAAACCGCTCGCCGATGCGTGGCGGCACTATGATAATGCAGGCGAACTGCCCGTGCTTCTCGCCAGCAGTGACGCACCATGAAAACAAAATCCAACTGGATTCAGCAGGCCGACGCCGCGCTCCACCGCGCCGCAAAACGCGCCCGTGAAGTGGCGGAGCAAACCAACACGCCGCTCATCGTGCAGAAGGATGGCAGGATCGTGAAGCTCATGCCCGGTGCGGGTGACCTCATCCTGCGCGAGGAGCCGCCGCCCTATGGCGAAAAGAAACCCTGAATCAGGAACGGATTACACCGGCCTCGTGCAATAATCTGTCCCTTGTTCCCCGCAACCTCTCGGGCAAGGTGGACATCATTACTTGTGTGCAGTGTCAGAGCAACGAGGCAATCGATCCGGGCTTCACGGTAGCTCCTGGATAATGTGCAAGAATTTGTGCCTTGAGGCTCCGGAGAAAATTGGCTGGGCCAAATTCCGGGAGGAGGATGCGATGGTTGGGCTTTTTTCCGTTGAGTGATTCATCCGTGACGATGAAAGCGCCCGCATCATCAAGCCGCGCTCCGACGCTCTGCTTCATGAAGATCTTATAGCGCTCGGCATAGGAAGGGCCTTTGAACGTCTCCATCTCGTCGCTTCCCTCGACGCGAAACGGCGGCATCGCGAAGAAGTGCGGCTGTCTCACTTTCACGGGTTTGCCATCCGAGTCCGGCTGATACTTGCCGACGAAAAGATAGCCGAGCCACGGGCGCGGTTGCTGACGTTCAAAGCCCGATTGCGCATAGGTAGTCCAGAAGTCGTGCGCATTGCCGATACTTTCCTCGAGCCGGTTATTCTGATTGTTGCCGATACTCTTGTCCTGCGACTTGAACTCGACGGCCGTGTAGAGCACAGGGCCAGACGGATTGGCTTTTGCGGAGTGAAATCGGCTGTTGGCCAGAACGATGAGGTCCCAGTTCTTGGACGGGCGAAAGTAGGAAGGCAGGATGGACGGAGTTGTGGAGAGGTGGCCGCCCGCCAAAATATGTTCCTGCCTGACTCCGAGACCGATCAGGAAATCCCGAAGGGTTGCGGCAAAGCCATCCATGGTTTTCCCGTGAAGGTTCGCATCGCGAGTGCCTCCCTGTGTCTTCTTCGATTTTGCGGTCTTCTTCGAGTTCCACCAATGGTCGATGGCAGAGCGGAAGAGTTCGGTTTCAGCGGGCGCGCTCATGACGGGAGGGATTCGATCTGGTAGGCTTTCAATGCTGCTTCGGTTGCGAGCACCACGTTTTGGGTATCGAACGCATCACGGAGTGTCTGTGCGATCTCCGGAGAAATTTGTTCCGGTCGCGGCACCCGGATCCGGCGGAGGTATTGCGCCTGAAAGCGCAAGAACCCGCCACGCATCCGCACTCCGTAACAGTGAATGAAAAACTCGCCGACTGCTGACATGAGAAGACCACCGAGCACGCGAAGGTCCCATTTGTCCGAGGTGATCCAATAGAGGTTATGCTGCGGGTAAGTTTCGCCGCAATCGAGTGTAGGGATGAGGCGTTCCTTGATGTCGGCGATATAGAGCTTCTCCTTGGCAAGGAGAGGGAGGTTCACGCGGTCAATCGTCTTATGCCAGTGTAGCGGTCGCTCCTTGGCGGTATGACGTTGGGTCAGCAGAGTGTGGTGGGGGCGCAGGAATGCCTCGAAGCGCGGATACGCCTGAAGGTTGATCAGTCCTTTCTCGTTCCACGGATTCACAAGATAGTGACCGGACCATTTCACACGTCCCGCCTTCAGATCAGATGCCATCGCGAGAGGCAGCAGACGATCAGATTCAATATCCGGTTTTTCGTCCGTGATGAAGACGTGGTCAGCCCCGGTCGCAACGCCGATGCCGATCTGGGTGCCAGTGCTCTTGCTCTCCAGCGGAATGCATGTGGCTTCGAGTTGCTTCAGGAGTTGCAGCGCCGCAGGCGAGGAGCATGGCCACGGCTCACGTCCCCGGAACCAGTCGGGAAAACGTGCCACCGAGAGAGTTGCATCAGACTGTGCATTCTTGAGCAGGCTCACGATCTTCTCGCGACTGGCTGATTCAATTCCGGGCAGCGCCTTCGCAACGATGACCGGCCCCTGCTTTTCCTGAGCGATGATGGTGATGGCCGGGTAGGCGGACACTTCCGTTTCAAAAGCGGAGACATCGTGAGCTTCGACCACGCAGCGCACATTATATCCTTCCGTCGTGATGAACTCGCGCAGGCCGCTTCCATAGTCATTGAGCATCCACCGGTCGGCGCAGATAAACGCGCAGACACCGCCGGGCCTGAGTTGCAGAAGAGCGGCTTGATGAAAGGCGATGTAGATGTCTGCGCGACCACGCATCGCGCTGAATCCGCTTCGATAGAAAGCAGCCTTACTCGCGGGAATCTCTTCGAGTCGGATGTAGGGCGGGTTGCCGATGACAAAGTCTGCGATCGGAAATGCGAGGGAGGCTTCGAGGAAATCGTCAACCTTAATCCAACTGCGGGCGAGTTCTGCGGCTGTCGCGGGAGAGACGCCCATTTCAGTCAGAGTTATTTCAACAAGGTCGATGCCGCGCTCTGCTGCGCTCCGATCAATCTCGAAGGCGCCAATTGCCGCCGTTGCCTGTGACACAGGAAAACCGTGACGACGGCAGGATTCGACTAACCGGCGAACCATGCCTTGCAAGAAAGCACCGTCGCCAGCGGAAGGTTCCAACGCGACGAGTTTAAAAAGTGGCCTCTCTGGCAGATAGCCCGCCAAGTCCAGTATGAGTTCAACCATCCAAGGCTTGGTGTAGATGACACCGGCCTCGCGCTGAGGATGAATTTCTACGGCGGTGTTGTGCACGGCGCGAAGCATTCACATTTTGACCGCTGGAAACAAAGGGAATCTGCGCGGCGATGCCTCAGCCGCTCTCGCGGGCGGTTTCCTTCATGAGGGCGAGGAGGGCGCAGCCGACGGCGAAGCGGGCGTCGAGCTTTCCGTCGCCGGGTGAAAGGTCGAGATCGAGCTCCTTCACGAAGCAACGGAAGGGCTGTCGGAGGCTGGCGAAGCGATGGCCGCCGAGTTCGATTTTGTGCCGGCCGGGAAGGAACTTGAGGAAGCGGCGCAGAGGTGGCGGGCACAGGGCCAAAGGCCCGGCACCATACCAGCCCAGGGCAGCGCCCTGGGTCGCCGATGTTGAAAAAGCCGAGGGCTGAAAGCCCGTTCCATGCACGGATGCCGGTGTGATGGGGCGGGCTTTCAGCCCTCGGAGCATGTCTCCCTTCCTCCCTGGGGCTTTGCCCCAGGCTGGTATGAGGCCGGGCCTTTGGCCCTGTGCAAATGCATGACAGGGCTAGAGCATTATAAACGAAAGTGTAGCCGTATTCCCGGGTCCAAGTTCAAAGGCGCGGAGCGCCGGTGGAACGCGACCTCCGGGCGCGTTTCCGGATGGAATGCTTGCGTCCCGCCGAAGAAGCGTGCCCGGAGGTCACGCTCCACCGGCGCTGACGCGCTTTCATCAAAGCGGCTACACTTTAACTTAAACCGCTCTAGGCGAGCGCGTCCTTGCAGTATTGCACGCACATGGCCACTTCCTTCACGGAGTCGGAGCCTGCGGGGATGGGATATTCCAGCTCGATCTCGGCGGGGAAGGTCCACTTTTCCTTCCGCATGAGCTGGAGGACTTCCCTGATGGGCGTCTGGCCCTGGCCCCATGCGACGTTGCCGCCGTCGGCGGTGCGGTCCTTCAGGTGCAGGTTGGTGATGCGGTCGTGGTATTTCTCCAGCACGGGGATGGGGGAGAGGCCTTTGCTGCCGGCGAAGTAATGGCCGATGTCGAGATTGAAGCCGATGTATTTGCCCTGCGAGAGGATGGGATCCAGCTTGCCCATGGCGGGAAGGTTGGCGGTGTGGTTGTGGAAGCCGACCCAGATTTTGTGTTTCTCGGCGAAGGGCGCGAGCTTTTCGGCCAGCGCGTCGCTGCGCTCGGTGGTGATGCCGATGCAGCCGAGGGCCTTGGCGATTTGGAAATTGAACTCGATGTCCTCATCCGTCTTTCCGAACGGGGTCTTGTGGATGTGGATGTTCACGCCGGCGTCGTTGTACATCTTGCGAAGCTCGCGGCACTTCACGAGTTGCGCCTCACGCTGGTTGTCGGTCGGCTTTTCCGCCGCAGGTGCGGGTGCGCCCTTCGCGGGCTTCGCGCCGCCGCCGATGCCGGCATAGGCCTGAATGGTGTTGCCCATCAGTTCCACCTCGCTGAGGCCGTCCTGCACGAGGGCCTTGAGGACGTCCTCCGCCGAAGTGAACTGGCTGCGGTAGCTGTAGGTGATGCAGCCGATGCGCACGCCATTGAAGACGGAGTTCGGTTTCGCGGTGGCCGCTGCTGCTGCGTGCAGCGAGCGAGGCATGACGGCCGAAGCCGCAAGGATGGCTGCGCGTCCGAGGAATTCGCGCCGCGTCTGGATGGTGTCTGTGCTGGTGGGTGTTGGAGTGTTCATGGCGCGAGGAAACGGTTTTGCGGTGCGGTGGTCAAACACGGGAAGTGCGGGGGATGCGGGAATGTGCTTTGCAAGCGGGCGCCGCTGTGAAGAGTTCGCGGGCGACGCGCATTTTTCCCCAATGAAAACGAGACTCTCCGCCTTCATCGCCACTGTCGTGTTGCTCGGCCTTTTCGGGCTGGCTCCCGGCTTCACCGCGCGGGCCTTGGGCGCGGAGGATTCGCCGCAGGGGCTGGTGTCGGAACTCTACCAGTCGGAGAAGAATGGGAAGTCGCCGTTCGAGGGGATGGCGTCCCGCACGAGGCTCGCGCATTTTTTCAGCAAGGAGCTCACGGCGCTGATCGTGAAGGACGGGGAGCTGTCGAAGAAGAACAACGAGCCGGGCGTGCTGGACTTTGCGCCGCTGTATGGCGCGCAGGATTTGGACATCAGGAATCTCGCGGTGGGTAAGGCCGCGACCACGTACGGCGGGACGACGGTGACGGTGAGCTTCACGAACTACGGCAAGAAGCAGAGGGCGAAGTTCGACCTCGTGCAGGAGGACGGCGCGTGGAAGATCAGCGACATTCATTACGCGGACGGCTCGGCGCTGCTGAAGCTGTTTCGGGATGCGGGCGTGAAGCGCTGAGGGGCGGGGTGGGGACGCGGAGATGGGAGAGGAGGAGACTGGGAGACGGGGTAACAACTCGCCACCGTTGCCGAGGCAATCGTGTCGGGGCCGGTACAAAAGCGGAATGGAGACGATGGGGTGGTTCGTTTGCCGAATGGAGAAGACTGGAATGAGCGTGAGCGCGGGTGGCGGAGCGGACACGTCAATAGGACGCGTTGTCCCAGTTTGAAGTTTGATGTTGGACGTTAAACGTTGAGCCCGCCGCAGGCGCTTTGCGATGCGGGACGCGCGTCGCGATTCCCTTGGTCCGCTGCGCGGGGCTCAACGTCCAACATTTAACGTTCAACGGTAAGCGAAGACAGAACTGCGTGCGTTCTCGGATGCCTGAGGATTTTGTCATCCGGGGAGTGCAGCATTGCAGTGGCACTGGCGCTCCTTACAGTTCCTGAGTCCACTTTTTCCAACCCCAAGAAAAACACCATCATGGCCCAGGCGATCATTGACCCCGAAGAAGTGCGGCGATTTGCGAAGGAACTGAAGCGGTTCAACGACGATGTGCAGGCGAGGGCGGGATCGTTGCAGGCGCGGTTCACGGCGCTCGGGAGCACGTGGCAGGATCAGGAGGCGGAGAAATTTGCGGAGGAGTTCATCACGACGATGAAGGTGCTGAAAAAATTCGTGGAGATCGCGGAGAAGCACACGCCTTACCTCCTGCGCAAGGCGCAGCGCATCGAGGAGTATCTCGATCAGCGGTAGGCCGAAATTTTGGAGCAGGCCCCCGCTTTTTCTTCCAACCTTCAACTCTCAACTCTCAACTCTCAACCCGCACAATGAGCCAGCAAGCCAGGGTCACGTCCGTTGATGCGCTGGATGCGTTTCGCGCGAGCCTCGTGATTTTTGTGACGAAGGCGCGCGAGGCTGTGGACACTGCGCGCGACCGCGTGCGGCGGACGCGGAACTGGCTCCAGCACGAGCAGCGGCTGTATTGGGAGGGCGAAATTCGCAGGCGGCAGCGGCAGCTCGATCAGTCGGTGCAGGATTTTTACAGTGCGCGGCTGACGAAGCTGACCGGCGCGATCGCGATCCGCGAGGCTGCGGTGCGCAAGGCGAAGGCGGCGGTCGAGGAGGCGCACACAAAGCTGCGCTGTGTGAAAAAGTGGAACCAGAATTTTGACGCGACGGCGGATCCGCTCGTGAAGAAGCTCGACGGCTTTCGCGATTATCTGGATCACGAAATGCCCGATGCGATCACCTTCCTCTACCGCGCCCGCGAAATCCTCGACGCCTACACGGAGCGGAATGCGCCGGTCGAAAAGCCCGCGCCTGCTGCCGTCGATGCGCAGCCAGGGCTTGCCGAAGCGCCGCCGCCTGAACCCGGAGTGACGCCATGAGCAACGAATCGAACGCGTCACTGTTGCAGGCGATCAAGGATCTGAACCGAAGCTGGGAGCGCACGAAGGAGACGTGGCGCGATGCGAAGGCGGCGGAATTCGAGCACAACTATCTCGAGCGGCTGCCGCATCTCACGGCACGCACCTCGACTGCGATGGATGAAATCGCGACGCTGATTAGAAAGGTGCAGCTCGACTGTGAGTAAGGGCGCGGACTTGCGATTCAGGCACGCGACGGAGCTGCTCGTGAAGCTCACGCGCACTGTCGCGGATTTCGCAAGGCAGGAATCCGAGCTGACATCGGTGCTCTCGGCAAGGAGCCGGCAGGAAATCCGGCGTCACCGCGAGGAGGCGCACAAGGTGGACACTGCGCTCGAAGTCGAACTCGCCGAAGTGGAGAGTGTCGCCGCGAAACGCGCCGAGCGCGTCCACGCGATCTGCGATCACCGGCTCGGCCGCGTGCAGCGCGCGCACGGCCTGCTCACGCGCACGCTGCCGAAGCGCGCCGCGGACGCGAAGGGAAACTGGCTCGCAAAACTCCAGATGCGCAAGCTGACGGCCGACCGTGAGCTCGCCGCAAACACGAAGCGGAACGACGGCGAACACGCCGCTCTCTCGCAGACGCTCGCGCAGCACGGCGCGGTGCTCGATTTGATCGCGGCGCAGGCGAAGTCGGCGTTCAGCGGCTACGGATCGTTTGCGCAGACGCTCGTGGAACGCGACGCCGAAAAGCAAAGCGCTGAGGCGTCCGAAGATTTCCTCGGCGAGATCGAGGCGCGGATCGCGGCTGCAAACGAGCAGCTTGCGAAATTCCGTTCACTTCCGCTGCCGCGGCTTTTCAGCGCGATGCCGCTCGCGGTGTGGAGCACCCTCGCGATCGCAGTCGGTGGCGCGACGTGTTTTGTGCGCGGCTTTTCGTCGCCGCTCTGGATCGCGGGTGCTCCACACCG
>Ga0194043_1001015_pt1 | contig 15861 bp, 9 predicted proteins | sample JunL4415m_MetaG_FD_161274 | JGI IMG/M metagenome (GOLD analysis project Ga0194043, IMG submission 161274) | Anoxic zone freshwater microbial communities from boreal shield lake in IISD Experimental Lakes Area, Ontario, Canada - Jun2016-L442-15m | ecosystem: Environmental > Aquatic > Freshwater >...
GGTTCGCGCTGACCACCTGCTCCACCGTCGTGGATGCTGGGACCACCTGGCCCCGGACCGTTTTGGCCATGAGTCGGCCCGGAACCGCCACCACTGCCAGAAGATCCAGATAGGCCACGCCGATTGCCGGTGCCTCCTAAAATCGCGTCGCCCGTTCCGGCCTCGTCTGACGCTCCACTGCCGCCGGCAACCAGCGGCCGCCCCGGCCCTCCATCGCCGCCATCAGCACCGGCCCCGCTGTGCGTTGTGCCTCCACCGCCCTGACCGCCGCCGCCTGGGCCACCATCTGCCGCCTCCTGGTTGGACCAGTTCCAACGCGACTGATCACCCAACACGCTAGGACCACCATCGGCAATCACGCCGCCGCGAGTCGTGGCCGCGCGATACTGTTGCGATGGCCGCGAGGGCTTGGCTGGCCGCACCTCGGCCAGCCAAGCCAGCCGACGGCGAGATTCCACAATGGCCTGCGTCTCCACCTCCGCCAACGTGGCGTCACGAGGCGGAAACGAAAGCGTCCAATCTTCATCAATTAACTGATAGCCAAACTCCGTGCCCCATGATTGAATCGCCTCTCGGGCTGCGTAGTATGCCATCACACCGGACGGCCGTACCAACAGCAGCGGATAGGGCTGAATGGCAGGATCCCCAGAGGCCACTCCGCTTTTTGTGATCTGCTCTCTGGCCGCACGCAGCGCACTGGCCAACGGATTGCCCGGGCCCGGAGGCCCTTCAAAATCAGATGGACTCAGACGGATGCCCTCTGGTTGTAAAAACACGCCGTCGCCGCAGCACTCGATATACAGCGGCCTGCGGTGCGTGCCGTTGATGCCAACGTAAGGCACCACCGCATAGGCCGGGGGCTTGGTGGCCAATTCTGCCCGTGTTTTGTCGAGCGACTCTCGTGAACTCTTCAGCCGTTCCTCCAGCGTCGCCAGTTCTGCGGCTGCCGTGCGTCGCCCGCCCCCGGCCGCTAATGTTTCGCCCGTGCGCACCACCTGATCTAACTCATCGGACATCTGCCGGGTGTGCTCCTCAATACCTGCGAGTTGGAGCCTTGCCTTGGCAAGATCCGCAGACGTGCGATCCCGTACGCCGCCGAGTTGCTCCACACGCCACGCGAGGCTGTCCCTAGCCAGTTCCAATTGCTCGACCGCAGCGGCTGCCTCTGCGTGATCGCCATTCTGTACCGAGCGGCTAAACAAAACGAGCAGCACCAACAGCGCGCCCATCATGCATAACAGCACGGCGAGAAACGGGAACAGCGAAATGGTTGGCCCTTCGAGGGTTCGTTGGCGAGTCATGCAGCCTTTCCGGATCGGCGGTCAACCAATAATTCAACACGACGCTGCTCGGCCGAAGCATCGCCCGCGCGGGCGGCCAGCAACTGCACGGCAGTAGCAAGCGTGGCAAGCGTTTCCTCGAAACGCCCTGTCGCAGTCAATGCAGACAGATTTGATTCGAGCACCCGCTCGAGCGCTGCGACGTCCCGCGTGGCGTCCACAACTTTTTCAAGCAGCAGCGTTTGTCCGACGAGCGTCTGCTGATGCTGCTCAAAGCTGCGCATCGCGGCTGCCATCGATTCTGCGGCAAGCGCCCAACGATCTTCTCGCTGCGATCCCAAATGAGCGTGGGCCTGCACAAGCGAATCGGTCCACTTCGCCAACGTGACGTCGAGCGAACCTGAGAGCGACGACTGCAACTGGTGCCCGGTCGTCGTAAACACTTTCTCAATGCTGCCGGCGGCAGAATGCTCTAGGGCTCTCCACGATTGCTCTTGCGCTTCCAAGAGCTTGGCCGAACTGCGGCCCATCGCTTCGCCCAGTCGCGCCACAGCCAATGCTGTGCCGTCGGCGGTGGCCAGCGACTGAAAGCGACCCGCCAACGATTCCCATGCTGCCTGATCCACATCCGCTAGCAGCGATTGTTCGAAACGATCAGTAATAAACTGCAGGAACATCAACACCATCGACAGGGCCAGTGCCGTGGCGGTGGTGTCAAACGCCGTGCCAAGGCCCGCAACTACGCCTGAGATGTTTTCGAGTTGCGTCGGCGAAAGGCTTGCAATGGCCACCGTGATGCCGATAACCGTGCCCAAAAAGCCCATGATGGGAATGGCCCAAATCACAAATCGCACCAAGCCGTAGCTCTGTGCTGCGCGGGCCGCATCCAAATCGGCAAGATACTTGAGGTGGTCTTCCAGCGACTCGGCCGTTCCGGTGCGCACAACCAGATCGAGCGACTCTCGCAGACGACGCGGAAGATACCCACCGCGTTCGTCTGGGGCGGGCAGCGATGCTACCAACGCTTCGGCATCCACCGGATTGTTGCCCCCCTCGGGAGCGGCTTCCAGCAGCACATCCGCGACGCCAGACCGCTGGCGCACCAAATCAACGCCCTTGATCACAAGCGCGGAGAAACCCACGCCGAACATTATCACTTCGACGTACTCCACCCAGTGGCCTGCGAGATACCGGACCACATTGATATCCGTGACGATGCCGCCGTGAATCAAGGCGAAGAAACAAAATGCTAGAGCACCGCCCCACAAGAGCGGAGAACGGAGCAAAAGCGTTGATAACATGGCGATTTTTGGCACGCGAAATACCTCTCGAAGCAACGATTGAGCGGCTCTGACAGAACGCATCCTGCGCTCTGCACCACCTTCTCTATCGGTACGGTTTGCCCAACTGATTGAACCGAAACATCCGGCACAGCGAAACAGCAACGAGACTCACATGAAACGGAAGGGGTGGGCAAGATGGGGCCTTTGGGCCTAGCCGTTGTTTTTCGGGATTGTCTGAAACCTCTTCCGCGCCGTAGGGTTTTGGGGTGAGACAGCGATGGTGTCGACCGTGTGTCCTTTGTGCGTGCCCTTGTTTGAATGGATGTTGGCTATGGCTTTGAACACTCTTGAGTGCTTTCTTCCTCGCCTCGCGGGGCGTTTTCGGCAGACCTTCTGGCGGCACGCAATCCATTGGGCTGCAGCGATCCTCGTGGGGGTGTTTGTTGTGGGGATGGCTGGCGGTCGACTTTTAGCCCAGCGACCGGCTGGGGTGCCCCCGTCGCCAGCCGGACTCCCGGCAGCCAGTGGCAGTACCCTTTGGATCTCGGCGACACCGCTGGACGACGCCCATCAACTGCTCATCGTGATCGATCCACAATTGCGAAACGCCGCGATCTATCACGTCGACGGCCCAGGCGGCACGCTCACGCTCAAAAGCACCCGTGACATCACTTGGGACCTCATGGTGGGCGACTTCAACGCCCAGGAGCCCAAGCCTTCCGCACTCAAAAAAATGCTGGAAATGGCCCCGTAAAGAAACCGGTGAGGCAAAATGCGACGCGGGCGGCTCTGCCGACGGTTCCGACTGCACGACGGACGCAATTCGGGCTAGAATGACTGCGTTATTGCGTCGAATAATCGGAAGAGAAACGGGTGCCTCCCGCACGTGCACCTGAGATAGCGCCTCTATGGCTGGAAAGCATCCATGGCTGGAAAATTTCTGTCGCTCGAAGAGACTGCCCGGCAACTCGGGGTGAGCGTCGATGCGGTCAACATCCTCGTTGACCGCAAGAAACTCTTCTCCATCCGCGACGGGGCGACACACAAGTTTAAGTCGGAGGATGTCGATCGGTATGCTTCCTCTGGCGACACCGATAGCGAGCAGTTGGACAATCTTTCGCTGGATCTCGATGGCATGTCCGAGGTCAATATGTCAGCGGTTGACTCGGCCCCAAGTCACTCGCTTCCAGTCGCAGCACCCACACTGAGCGGCATCGATGCCGATGATATTGTTCTAGAAGATATCGCTCCAGTAGATGCTTTGGACATCGACGAATCGATCTTCTCGACCGATCCTTCCGACATTCGCAGCGCATCCCAAACAATCGTGCGGAGCGATGCTCCCGCCGACGTGATCGCCAGTGGGGCGAGCAACCCTTCTGGCCTCTCGATGCCCTCCATGGGCAGCGTGGCTGGGGGAGCCTCCGATATGGCAGAGGTTGTCTTTGGCGAAAGCGCAATCGGCGATGCGACCGAAAGCGCAGACTTTTCGCTTGAGTCGATTATCGGCGCGTCGTCGATCGATGCAGCCCCGCCTGCACAAGCGCCGAAGGGCGTGGTGTCACCTGCAACCAAGAGTCCTGCTCCACCACTTTCGGCTATCGGCAGCACGCTGGCTATCGACCTTTCTGGCGTGGACGGCGGCCTGCGTTCGGGTGTCACGGGTGGGTCTGACGTGGGGGCACTCGGGCTTTCTGGAGTTCTCGACAGCGGCCTCTCGCTGGAAGGCGACATCCAGATATCGGGCATCGATCAACTCTCGGGCGTGCAGTCCTCGGGCGTTGATCTAGGCGAGGGCTTGGGCTTCGACGATGCCTCGCCGGCTTCCGACGACCGCACCCTATTGGGTGGCGACTTGGGTGGCGACGACTTTTTACTGGGCGGAGGGGACGGCGACGACGAGAGCGCCTCGGTCGTGATCGCCACCGACTCCGAGTCGGGCGATTCGAGCTTCTTTGGGCAGACAATGACGTCCGACGGCGGTGATGAGAGCATGCCGTCGAGCAGCCTCGCTGGCGATCCCATGGACTTTCCAGCCGACATGATCAACATGATCAACGACGCATCATTCAGCATCTGGCAGGTGTCTGGATTGGTTTGTTGCTCGCTGCTGCTATTATTTGGTGGTTTCATCGCCTATGACTTGGTCAGGACGATTGGCAGTCCCGAAAGCACAACGCTGGCTAATCCCCTACTCAATGCCATGGCGGATGCCTTCGGCTGGCGAAAGTAACAGGGCAGGACACGCCAGCAGATCGCTGCACACCCGCGTACCTCGCCTGCACCCGACACATTTCCACAGGATTCCGATGGCAGCCAGACGGCTCGTCACCCCCGATCAGCCCAGCGTCGTGCGGGCCGTGCTTGGAGCGTATGAGTTCCTAGCGTCCCTCAAATTTGCTGTGGTGCTGATCGGGATGTTGGCCACCGTATTGGGTGTGGGCACGTTTGTGGAGAGCGGCTACGGCACCGAAGCGGTGAAATTTGGTATCTGGAACACGTGGTGGTTTACGCTGCTCGGGGCGCTGTTGGCGGTGAGCATTTTTTGTGCGGCGGCAATCCGCTACCCGTGGAAAAAAAATCAGACGGGCTTTGTGATCACACACATCGGTCTTCTGGTGTTGCTGACAGGATGCCTGCTATCGCAACGAGGTGGAATCGATGCTCAACTCCCACTGCTGGAAGGCGAGCAGGGGAGCAGAGCCTACGAAGACTCCCACCACTTTGTACTCCGCGTACGATCCCAAGGCAGCCAGTCAGGCTCGGAGGAGATTCTACCGGTTGCGTTTCGCTCAGGCCCCTTCAATTGGAACGAGTATGGCACGCAACGCAGCTGGCTGCCGTGGGGATTGGCACCGCGGGATGTGGGAGTGCTCTACGACACCGACGGCATCCGACTGGAAGTGCTCGACTTCTACGCTGATTCGACGGCAGCGTTAGCTCCGAGTGTGAGCCTACGCATTGGCAGCGACACATTCGCCGCACCGGGAATGCCCGCCGACGCGCAGACGCGTGGCATGTGGATGCCAGTGGAGCTGGCGTGGCAACCCGATCCACTTCGCGCCACACAAATGCGTCACCGCGCGAGCGTCGGGGGCGGCACCGTCGTTTTCTGGAAAGTGGACTCCCGCGCGGAGTCGGAAGCCTTTCTGGCAGGCACCCCTGATCCTGAAATCGGCTACGGCAAGCAGGGACAACTCGTACTCGTGGCCGATGGAACGCCACACCGATTGCTTCTGGACGCCGTAGTAGGCAAGGAGCGGTTTGCAATCAACGCAAGCGATCCCAGCCGGAAGGATGAGGCCAACGCTTTGTTCGTTGAAGTGACTGAATTTGAACCGAAGCTCTCGGCCGTGCGCGTGCGGGTGCGCCGCGGGCCCCAAGGCCGCGACGAGGAAATGGTGGTGCTGGCCGATCTGCCAGAGGTGACGATCCACGCACCTCGGGCCGGAGTCTACGGCACGCTCTGGATTGACCGCGAAGTCGCTGACGCTTCCGATCGCATGCAGGGCAAGGGTAAAAGCCGGATCGACATCATCCAAGCCAAGGGCTCGTGGGATAGCTCCTCGCAGGGCCGTGGGCGGGGGGGCTTGGAGCAGGGATCCGGCCACTCGCTGCTCTACCGCCGCTGGCAGGCACCCGCAGTCACCAGTGGCTCGCTGCCAACCGATGGCTCCCCGGTGCCAGCCTTTGCGATGCCTCGGGCGCAGCTCGAGATGCGAGTCGATCGATTTTTACCAGCAGACAAGATTGAAGTAGCAACGCTGCCGCGTCCATTCGACAAAGACAAGGTGCCCTCCGCAAAACGCCGCGCCGCCAATGTGCGGCTCACGATCGACGGCCGTTCAGAAAGTTTTTGGCTAGCCGGCTTGCCGATTCAGCCTATTGAGGAAGTGCCGGGGCCAGCTGAAGAGCGAACCGTCGAGGCATCCGCTCGCAGCGTTACGATCAACCTCGTGCCCGACGCCATCGATATCGGCTTTGATGTCAAGCTCGACAACTTTGAGCGGCGGCTGGACCCGGGCACCAGTCAGGCCTCGCACTTCTCGAGCGTTGTGGAGTTTCTCTCACGGCAGGGCAAGCCGCTGGTCGGGGCCCCTGTAACGATCACGATGAACGCGCCAGTGGATTTTTCCGACCCAGCAACGGGTCGTTCATACCGGCTTTTTCAAGAGAGTTTTATGGGGCCATGGCTGCCTGGCGACGAGCTTTTCGAGCGCTTTACAAAAAATTTAACGGTGCGGCCCGACAAACTCGAGGCCTCCGTACTGACTGTCAACTATGATCCTGGGAGAGGCATCAAATATGCTGGAAGCGGCCTGATCGTTGCCGGCATTTTCACAATGTTTTATATGCGGGCGTATTTTTTCGGCCCACGCAAGCAAGCCACCTCGCGAGACCCGTCTCAATGATTGACCCCATTCGGAACGACCGCACTGTTTTTCGGGTATGCATGGTGCGTGCCTCTTTGCACGCTGTGACCTACCTCGTCGCGATCTGGTTATGCCTTTCAGTTGTGCGGCCGATTGCCGGTGCTGACCAGACGCCCTCGCCAGGACTCGGCAAGGCCCTCCAGGCGTGGCGGGAAATCCCCACGCTGGAAGACGGCCGAGTGATGCCGCTGGACACGTTTGCCCGCCGACACGTTGAAACGATCTGCCACGCAGTCTGCCCGCACTTGGCCACAGCACCAGACGGCGGCTTTGTGCGGTGGCAGGCCGACGAACTTGTGCTCGACTGGCTGGTGCGACCAGACGCCTGGGAGGACGTACCCTTCCTGATCGCAGAGCACGAGGAACTGCGCACCATTCTGGAACTGCCTGTGTTTGCAGTCGCTACCGGCAACGCTCGGCGACTCAAACATGTCTCCCCGGCCGATGTGGCCGACAGCCAATCCCTGCGACGCCGATTGATTGACATCGACGAACGGCGGCGAGCCGCCCGCGTGGCTGGCGAGCAGGTTCGACTAGAGGGAGTCGATGCAAAGGTGGATCAACTCTGGCAGGCGTATGTGACGTGGAGGCAGTTGACGTTTCGAGCCTCTCATGATGGCATCGGCCGCTCCCGCTTTGTCCAGCTTTTTGAAGACCTCGCCACGGCGTGGAAGCCGATACGCGCCCAACTCTCTGCAGCCAGCCAAGTCGCAACGGCGGGCGAATCTGCCGACGCGACAGCCGCCGATGCCATTCAAGAAATGGATGCGAGCCTCGTAGCGCTCGCCGAATCGATTGGACAGTCCACCCGTTTTCAAACGGCCGATGTCCTGCTGCGAGTCCAGGACATAAGGAAGGTTTTCAGCCGCATTGAGGAGTCAATGAAACTCCCTCCGACGACCATCCCGGCGGACTCCACATCGATACAACGCAGCCTGCGACGGCTTGGCGATCGGTTGGCCGTGCTGGGCGAGTCGCTCTACGACAACGGCGGGGGCCTGCTCGTCGTACCGGCCTTGCATGGCCAGTCGCTGGAAGCGGAGCGGAGTGCCGGGGAAGACATGCCGCCATGGCTGGCGCTTTCGACGGTGCTGGATGCGCCAGAATCATTTCTGGAAGGCTATCCGCCCCAGCGAGTGCAGGCGGTGCGAGAGGCGTTTGCCTCGCTCTCAAAAGCGGTTGTCGAAAAACAAACAGGCCAGTCGCGTCTGGCCGCTGCCCAGACTGCTTCCGATCAGGTGGCTGCGTCACTGCGGACGCTGGGCGAATCGATCGAGCCGCTGCGGAAGAAGCTTCCCGTGGAGCAAGTGGATGCCGATCTGTTGCGGTACACGGCATACCCTGCAGTGGGCCGGACGCACAGCGAGGTGGCCTACAACCAGAACGATCCGTTCCGGCTCTCGTGGGTTCTTAGCTTTCTGGCAATGGGCGCCTTTGCCTTGGCATTTGGCCGCGCCCGTGGGCCAATGTTCTGGCTGGGAACGTCGCTGTTGATCTGTGAACTGGTCTGGACGGCAACGGCCTTTGCCTCCCGAATCGCCATCACCGGCTGGGCACCTGTTACCAACATGTACGAAACGGTGATCTATGTGCCGTTTTTCCTCTCGCTTCTAGGACTCTTTTTTCTCTTGGCCCCAGCCTGCGGACGAGGCGTGCAAGATGCATGGCGGTTGACTGCTCTGCCGCCACCGCTGGGCTCGCTCATTGCCGGAAAGGCAACCAGATGGAATCGACAGCAATCTCGTGCGAAGGGGGAAGGCACATGGAATCTTCTCAACTGGCTGCTGCTTGGGCCGCGAGTGGCCGGCTCAGCGATTGTGCTCTGGGTACTGGCGATGGCACCGTATGCCGCTGGGAGTCGCACGATTATCAATCTGCTACCGCAGGCCGACATCGATCGTTCGATTCCAAATCTCAACAACCTCGTCGTCTGGATCGTCGGCATCAGTATGCTGGCACCAGCGGTCTGGTATCTGCCTCGCGTGGCACTCACCGCGCTGGTGTCCATCATCACGGTGCCGAGATCGTTGGCTGGTGGCTTTCTGCGCACTGTGCTGCCTGATGTGTATGCCCGACAGTCGTTTGGGCTGGTTGTCACGGCGGTTGCATTTGCAGGCACATTCATCGCCTGGTTTTTCCCCATCCCTGGCAAACAGTTCAGCCCGCTGCAGCCGGTGCTGCGAGACAACTTCTGGCTCACGATTCACGTGCTCACGATCGTCTCGAGCTACGCCGCAGGTGCGCTGGCGTGGGGGCTGGGCTGTTTGTCGCTGGGCTACTATCTCTTAGGTAGCTACCGGGCATCGGCCGCGGGGAGTGGCCGGGGAAACAGTCCGCCGGAAGACTGCGCATCGCTTGCTGGCTTTATCTACAAGGCAATGCAGGTGGCCGTGCTCCTGCTGGCTGCAGGCACAATCTTGGGAGGCCTGTGGGCAGACGTATCGTGGGGCCGCTTCTGGGGCTGGGATCCCAAGGAGGTGTGGGCTCTTGTGTCGCTCTTGGCCTATCTCGTGATTTTGCACGGCCGCTATGCTGGCTGGATCGGCAACTTTGGCTTGGCCGCAGGCAGCGTGCTGGGAGCGGCCGTCATCGGCATGTCGTGGTATGGCGTCAACTTCCTGCTGGGGGCCGGGCTACATTCTTATGGCTTTGGACAGGGCGGACAGACGGAATTTTTTCTGTTCCTAGGTGCGAATTTCCTGCTGCTTGGAGGGGCTGCGTGGCGTTATAAGCTGGAAACTGCCGACCGGCCAGCGGCGGCGAAACAGGCGAGTCAGGCCTGATGCCGAGTTGCCTAATAGGCCGCCAGCCGCGGCCCAGCAATGGATCGCTGCGGTTGGACGAGCGAGTCTGTGCCGCGAACTGCCAGACGGTGGTTTCAGCGGCCGTCAAACGCATCGCGATGGCTCCTTCGCCGCCGGTGTGAATCACGGTGATGCGATGCCTGTCTGCCCGGGCCTCTTCGTAGGCTCGCCGCACCTGGTTCCAACTGGATCCCCCAATGCCGCTTACAAAAACCCAATCGGGAGCCGTGGCCTTGGCAAGAGCCGGCGGCAGGCTGGTGCGGCTGCCGTGATGCGGCGCGATGAAGGCATCGCACGTATCGGGATCAGCAGCCACGAACTGAACCATGGCGTTTCCTTCTAGGTCGCCAGTGAGAAGCAGCCTGCGCCCCGCCGACTCGATCGCCAGCACAAGGCTCGTTTGATTATCGCTCTCCGAACGATCGCTGCCCGAAGGCCTACTCCCGCAGGCTCGTTCGCAGCTGCCAGGCTGCTCTGGCGCAGGGTGCAACACGCGCACCCGGCAGAGAGCGTCAAACGGGATCGAGTCACCGGCATGGACGGTGCGAATCGGGATACGCAGCAGATGCACGCGGCCGAGCACCTCACCCACAGCCAGCGAGCGGCTGTCCAGAAAGGCTTGTGACACCACAAGCTCTCCCACAGAAAAACGCTCCAGTAATTCCGGCACGGCGTTGAAGTGATCGGTGTCTGCGTGTGAAATAACAAGCCTATCAATGTGATTGATGCCCGCGCTCCACAGCACAGCCGACATCGCGCGGCGAGCTGCGGCAGGCGCACCTAAGCGTCCGGCGTCGTAGACCAACACGCGATTGGTGGGGCTGCGCACAACGATCCCGCAGCCATGCCCCATAGCAGCCACCACCGCCTCAAGTGCCAGCGGCCTCGGAAAAAGAATTCCGGTTGCAGCCACGCCCAAGAACCCCACGCCAATCCATACGCCAGCCACCGCACACCACGTGGCTATGCGCTTGAGCCGTTGGCTTGGCAGTGCCATGAGCGTTGTCGCGATGAGCACATACCAACCGGCCACCCACCATGCCGGCGGCCCCGAAACCCACGCGTAAGCCCCGGGCAGGCTGGCAGCCCACGTCACAATCCAGTCGATGCACTGGAGCGTTGTATCGCATGCAATGCCGAAGAGACCAGCCAGCAGAGACGAAAACGGCGCCGCGGCCAGGCACAGAAACCCCCACCCCATCGCCATCGCCACCAAGGGTGCGATGACCGGATTGAGGACCAGACCAATCGGGCTCACCACATGAAACCAAGCCGCCACCACTGGGGCTGTCACCGCCCAGATTGCCGCGCCGACCAGAAACACATCCAGCACCTGCCGAGCGTACCGGCGAGCCCACCTGTGGAGTGGCGGCCGGCTGCGTTGGATAAGCCTATCAATCGGATCGCCGCTGGCACGCTGCGAGGGAAGGGCGGCTGCCGCTGCGATGAGCACGGCGGTCGACACAAATGAGAGCTGCGTGCCAATCCTAAATATCTCCGGCGGATGCCAAAGAAGCACGAGGATTGCGGCCACAGCTAATGCGTTCAGAGCCAGCGAGCGACGGCCCACCAGAGCAGCCAAGCAGGAGAGCCACACCAGCAACGTGGCACGCACGACGGGTGTCTCGGCACGCACGAGTAACATGTACAGCCCCGTACACAGGGCCACTGACACAAGCGACCATCCGTGCGGCACGGCCAAGGTGCGCAGCACCTTCAAAAGCGCCAGCGCTAAGATTCCAACGTGCAGCCCGGAGATTGAAAGAATGTGAATCGTGCCCGTGACCAGAAACTCACGCGACTCTTCGCTCGGCAGCGACTCGCGGCTCCCCAAGAGCAGCGCAGCAGCCAGCGGTGCCCGCTCGGGCGACACATGCTTCCGTAGCACCGCAATGCCGTTGGTGCGCACTCGATCAATCATTGCCGTCAGCGACAGGAGTGGCGGAGGAGACAGGATTTCAATGCAATCCATGCCGGGCGATCGCACGATCGACAGACACCGTAACGATCTGGCGCGCTCGCGGAAATCAAATTCACCAGGATTCAACGCCGGAGAAGGCCGAAGGCCGCGGCCAAAAACTCTCACGCGACTGCCCGCGGTGAGCGATGGGGGCGGTCCATCCAGAATGACTACAGCACGGCCGGAGGCCCCTCGCCACCGACTCCCATCCCGCACAGCCTGCACGGCCACTATGCACTCACTTGATGGTCCAAGGACGATGCCACGTAATAATTCTGGCGACGGTGGGGTGAGCAATCGGGGCGACTCGACGACAGTACCCTGGATGGCAATTGGTACGGGCGATTCCGTCAGGCTCCACGCCAATTCGTCAGCCCCGAAGAGGTCGTACCGCACAACCGACCACCCGGCGCCGCCACAGGCAATGGCCACAGTCAACGGAATGACGGCCAGATTGCCAGCGGCACATGCTGCGACGCCACTGGTACTTGAGGAACGATCCTTCAGCAAAATCCTCCGATCGCATGCCAGCAAAATCCACAACGCCAACGATCCCGTCGCAGCCAGCCACCAGACACGCTCGGAAATCCCCGCACAGGGCCCAATGGCGCAGCCCGTTGCCAGCACGATGGCGACACACACCAGCGGCCGGCTAGGCAGCGGTTCGCGACGGCACATTCTCCGTGCACTCTCCAAAAGCGATGCCGCAGCCCGATAGCCAGTTTCAGCGACTCGCTGGCAATTCTCGCTCCAACAATCTGCCGTAACACAGCACCAATCGACTGCTGCGTATCCGTATTCCTTGGTCGAAGCCATCGGAGCACTCCCACGGAATGGGAACCCGAGTGTGAAAATGCGGCAACTCGCTCTCTCTATCTATAAAGACGAGCGCGGCGGCAAAAAGGGGCAACGGCCAGGAAAGACTCGCAGAGATTACGTGCGTTGGGCCTGAACGATGCGTGGCAGGCCGGCCATATCTAGAAGTGTCGGCCCGCGGGTGAATTGCCCGTGGGATGCCACGATTGCTTCAGCCGCAGCGAAAACAGCCGGTCCGATTTCAACAATGAGCCAACCGCCCGGCACCAGCTTTTGGGCCGCAGTTGCAACCAGACGCTGGATCACCTCAACCCCCGTTGGGCCTGCGACAAGCGCCGCTCGCGGCTCATACAACCGGACATCCCTTGGCAGTGAGTCAAATTCATCTTCCCGCACGTAGGGAGGATTGCTGACGATGACATCCCATGGCCCAATAGCCTGCGGGTGATCGAGCAGATCGCACTGGAGACACTCGATCCGATCCGCAAAGCCATGCCTGGTGGCGTTGTCGCGGGCCACCGCGATCGCGTCGGCCGACGTGTCGGTGGCTGTGATCGCAGCCGTAGGCAACTGTTTGGCCAGCGCGATGGCGATCGCGCCTGAGCCTGTGCCCACATCTACAATACGCGCCGTCGCCAGAGGCCGACAAATATCCAGCACTCGCACGACCAAGCCTTCTGTCTCAGGCCGCGGCACAAGTACGGCTGGACTGACGCGAAATGGCAGCGAGAAAAACTCGCGGCTGCCAACCAGATAGGCAACTGGCTCACCGTCGCCCCGACGCTTGACCAACTCGCGAAAGCGGCTTCGCTGGGCGTCGTCAACTACTGTTTCAAACGCAGTGTAAATTTCGATTCGCTGGCACCCGCGCACACTCGCCAGCAACACTTCGGCATCCAACCGGGGCGAATCGCTGCCTCGCGTCGCGAGCCAATCGGTTGTCCACGTGAGCAAGCGGCCCACCGTCCACGCGTCGGTGCTGTTGGCGTTCATGGCGACTACGCTCCCGTTTGGAGAGATCCGGTAGAGCCCTTTGAAGAACGCTCCATTTCATTTTTTCGCTGCTGACGAGCATGCTGTTCGATCGCTTGGATCACCATCCCGAGCCGTCCAGCAAGCACTTGATCCAGCGTGAAACTCTCGTTGATCCGGTGGTCTGTGAGACGGTTTTGCGGAAAGTTGTAGGTACGAATGCGCTGGCTGCGATCGCCCGACCCCACCAGCGTGCGACGCTCGGTGGCCCGCTTTTCGTGCTCAACACTTCGCCTCAGTTCATAGAGCCGAGTCTTGAGCACTCGCAATGCCTTGGCCAGATTTTTGTGCTGGCTCTTTTCGTCTTGGCACTGCACAACTAGCCCGCTTTCCAGATGCGTGAGCCGCACGGCCGATGCCGTCTTATTCACGTGCTGCCCACCGGGGCCGCTGGCACAGAAGAGATCTTTGCGGTATTCGTCCGGCGCGATCGACACCTCCACATCCTCCGGCTCCGGCAGCACGGCCACGGTGGCCGCCGACGTGTGGATGCGACCTTTCGTTTCAGTGTCGGGCACCCGCTGCACGCGGTGGCCTCCGCTCTCGAACTGCAACTTGCGATACACCCCTTCGCCGGACACGCCCAGCACGAGTTCCTTAAATCCGCCTAATTCGGTTGTACTGGCATCCAGCACCTCGATATCCCAACCCTGCTCAACGCCATAGCGCCTGTACATCTCGTAGATGTTCCGCACGAACAGGGCCGCCTCATCGCCACCGGTGCCCGCGCGAAGCTCCACGATACACCGTGAGCGATCGGCGTCCTCATCGTCAGAACACGCATCAATCAGCTCATTCCACTCCCGCTCGCGACGGTGCTCCAAATCTGGCAACTCTGCCTGAGCCAAAGCCCTGAGATCGTGATCGTCGCCCTTGCTCATCTCAAGATGCTCGCGGATATCCCGTTCAAGCAGAACGAAATTCCGATATTTGCGCGCCATTTTTGCGAGGCTACCGTGCTCGCGGGCCACAGCGGCAAGTCGCTGCGGCTGAGCCAGCACATCAGGGTCGATGAGTGCCCGCTCGAGTGTCTCGAAGTGGGCAAGCTTGGCTTCGAGCTGGTCACGCATGAATCAATGCCCACAATCAATAGTCAAGAGGCTCTATTCTCCAGGAGACCTCAAGGCAGTCTCGATGGGGCGGTGCCTCTCGAAGAGGGGAATGCCTCAGGAGGAAGCCGCTTCCGCAGGTGTGACAGGCTGCTTCTTAGGCTTCTTGAGACTAGCGTAGCCGGCTTCGGCAAACTTCGATTTAAACTTCTCGATCCGGCCGGCCGTATCCACAAACTTGAGCTTCCCGGTAAAGAACGGGTGGCAAACGTTGCAAATATCAACCTTCATCTCGGGCACCGTGCTGCGGGTGGAAAACGTGTTGCCGCAGCCGCAGCGAACGAGGGTGTCGATATACTTGGGGTGGATGCCGTCTTTCATGGTCGTACTACTTTTTTAGCTTGTGAACGTGTGAATGGCTGACTTCAAACTGAAAATGCCGCGGTAGACAATTGTACGGCACTCAACAATTCCTGCGTGCCTCGTACGGCAACGCAGCGGTGAGCGAATCAGAATACCCGCTGGACGCCCATGGGGCAACGTAGAAACACAATCCCCGCAACTCGGGCGGCTTTTGAGCGTTGCCCACGCTCAAAACACCGTCGCACATGGACACGAGCACTGCTGCTGAACGCCGTTTGACCATCCGTTTGACCATCCCTGCGAAAGGGGTTAGCGAGGTTTTTTCTCGAGGCTATCGGCCAGCAGTCGACTCCCAAAACGCTGGGGGGATGGATCCTCGCGGAGCAACTGGATCGCTTCGGCGTTGCGACCCATTCCTATCCAAGCACGGGCTAGGTTGGTCCTTGCGGCATCGGCCCATCGCCCATCGGGAGCGGCTTTGAGTGTCATCCTGTCCAGATAATCGGCTGCTGTTTCGTAGTCTTTTTCGGCCAGCGTGAGCAAGCCGAGCCAGTACGTAGCGTCTTGCTTCATCTGTTCGTAGAGCCGCTTGATCGCGTCGGCTTGGGGCGGGGGGGCCTGTTTGACGGCCTCCGCGATCGCCGCATTGGCCGGCCTAGCGAGCAGATAGGAAAGCTTTGCTCCGTCTGCACCGTCGAGTTCACCGCGAAACTCTCGCAGACGAGCTGCGTAGAGCGGCCGCACAACTCGGCGCGATTGTCCCCCGACAGCCGACTGCTGCATAGTGACACCCATCACTGCCAACTCCCGGCCAATAGCTGTATTCACTGCCGCAGCATCG
>Ga0194043_1001016_pt1 | contig 15849 bp, 13 predicted proteins | sample JunL4415m_MetaG_FD_161274 | JGI IMG/M metagenome (GOLD analysis project Ga0194043, IMG submission 161274) | Anoxic zone freshwater microbial communities from boreal shield lake in IISD Experimental Lakes Area, Ontario, Canada - Jun2016-L442-15m | ecosystem: Environmental > Aquatic > Freshwater >...
CACTACAGCATTGCAGTCGTCCGAGAGATTGCTCTTCTGGCGGCCAAGGTTGCCGGATCGGCAGCACCAAGTCCCGCCGATGCCCGACTCCACGTAATCGGAGATATCAAGCCAGCGTTGCGAAGCACAGCGTCTCTTACAAACCGGCGCGCGGCCGTGGAGACAACCTATATCGGCGCGGTGAACGAAGCGTTGCGCCGCATCTTGGCGGCAGACGATCGAAGCCTGGTCTACGGAGAAGATGTCGGCAAGGCTGGTGGAATTTTTGGCGCCACACGCAATCTGCAGCGCGAGTTTGGGGTAGACAGGGTATTCGACACTCCGATTGCCGAGGCGGCGATTCTGGGCTCTGCAATTGGCGCGGCCCTCGAGGGATTCAAGCCGATCGTCGAGATTATGTGGGCCGATTTCCTATTGGTGGCGCTTGATCAGATCATTAATCAGGCGGCCAATTTCCGTTATGTTACACAAGGCCGTTCTTCCGTACCAATTGTAATCCGGACGCAACAAGGCGCGACGCCGGGTTCTTGTCCCCAGCACTCTCAGTCACTGGAAGCGTTACTATTCCATATACCAGGCCTGCTACTTGGCTTACCATCAACACCACAAGACGCGTACGATATGTTACGATCCGCGGCCGAAGCCTGTGATCCCACCATACTGATAGAAGCGCGGGGTCTATATCAGCGGCGGGGTGAGGTGATTTTCGATAAGAATGTAGAGCCAATCGGTACTGCTCGGCTTGTCCGAGATGGTAAAGATCTCGCAATCATAACCTGGGGAGCGACTGTTCCTGAGGCATCGGAGGCTGCGGTTCGTTTGGCGGCTGAGGGCATCGATGTCGCTATTCTCGATCTCCGTTGGCTGTCGCCGCTGGATCAAGAGTCATTGTTCTCGATAGCAAGCCAATGCCAGTGGCGCGTACTGGTCGTTCATGAAGCGAATCTCACCGGTGGGGTAGGAGCCGAGATCGCGACACGTATAGCGGCTAGACATTCAGAATCCATCGTGCATCGCCTTGCTGCTCCCGATGTCCGCATACCGGCATCACCAGTTCTACAAGCTGCATTGCTGCCAAGGGCAGACGCGATCGTGAATGCAGCGAGGCTACTGGCAAACGGTGCTTACCCCTTAGGCAACGTCTGAGCGAGGCATTCTATGACCATGAGTCGATCTAAAAATCGTAGACGGGTTTTCATCACAGGCGGCGGCGCAGGAATTGGCGCGACAACCGGTCGAATGCTAGCAGATCGTGGTTGGCAAGTTGCTCTGTTTGATCGCGATGGGGTCGCGGTCAAGAAAACTGCTGCGGATATTGGCGAAGCCAGTGCGCTGGCCTATGCTGGCGATGTAACTGATCGACTCTCTTTCGAAAGTGCACTCGACGACATGGTCAATCGCTGGGGCGGGATTGACGATCTCGTTAACAATGCCGGCATCTGGGACCACGACCCATTGCTCGATTTGACTCTCGAGCGTTGGCAAAAGGTCCTCGCCGTCAATCTACTTGCGCCCATAGAGATATCGAATGCTGCGGTTAGGCGCATGCAGACGGGCGGCGCCATAGTCAACGTTTCGTCAGTCTTGGGGCAGGTCTCCGCGCCTGGACGGGGACCGTATTGTGTGTCAAAAAGCGCATTGATAAGCCTTACCAAGATGCAGGCAATAGAATGGGCCGAAAGAGGAGTGCGCGTTAATGCTATCGCTCCGGGCTACATAATGAACGCGACTACTTTAGAGCTTGCTGCTTCCGGCAGTTTCGATCCAACTGCCATCTACCGGCGAACGCCAATGGGCCGAATGGGTAGTGAGGACGAGGTCGCTGAGGGGATCTCCTTTTTGCTGTCGCCGGACAAAGCTGGGTATGTTTCTGGCCACACGTTGGAAGTCAATGGTGGTTGGACCGCCTATGGATTTCTGTAGGAGCAAGCGATGATTACCGGCTTCAACCATACTAGTTTCACCGTTGCAGATATAGACAAGTCCGTGGCGTTCTGGACGGGGCTACTCGGGTTCAAAGCGGCTTCAGTATCACCGCGCGAGGGCAAGTGGCAGGAAGAGGTCACCGGTATTCCGGATGCTTGTCTGATGGTTGCGCATCTATTCGGTCATGGGCATCATGTAGAATTTATCCAGTATCTCAGTGGCGCGATTGTTGGACGTCCGCCGCAGCCAGCGCTACCGGGCGCCGGCCATGTCTGCCTAGAGACAGATAATATAGAAGTGACATGGAAAGTACTGATTGATGCAGGTGCTTCTCCGCAGGGTAAAATTGCTGATGTCAGCTCTGGCGCAGTTAGAGGCGCAAGGGCCGGCTATCTTAGGGATCCTAACGGCATATTGATCGAGTTGCTGCAACTTGCCGCCCAATAGGCCAGTTTGAACCTAACGAGCCGTAGGGAGTTCCGCCAGTGTTCGACTTCTCTGAACGAGTTCTTTTAGTTACTGGTGCGGCTGGCGGAATCGGTCGAGCGGTAGCCCAGGAATTTGTGACCGGTGGCGCAAATGTTGTTATGACCGATATCAACTACGACGCAACAATCGAAGCTGCACAGGCTGTTGATCCTCTTGGCACCAGGACGGAAGTCATCAGAATGGACGCGACCGCGACGGCCGACATAGAGCGAGCCATTGAGCGGTGCATGACGCGTTTCGGTAAACTCGACTATCTTGTCACGGCCGCGGCGATCTTTGAAGACAACCCATTCGACACTATGACAGACGAGCAATGGCGCCGCACTATTTCAGCTAATCTTGACAGCGTCTTCTATATTTGTCGCCGAGCCGTGCGAGTGATGACCGATGGAGGCGCCATAGTCAACGTTGCGTCAGAGGCCGCTCATACCGGCGGAAGTCCCAAGCACGCCCACTATGGCGCGACAAAGGCGGGTGTTCTGGCATTCACAAAGACGATAGCCCGCGAGCTCGCACCAAGAATCCGCGTCAATGCAGTCTCGCCGGGAACCATCGACACGCCTATGGTTTCGCGCTGGTTGGAAGAGCATGGACCTGATTACATCAACACCATACCGATGCGCCGTCTGGGTACTCCCAGAGATGTCGCCCAAGCCATCGCATTCCTGTGCAGCGAAGCCGCAGGCTACATTACTGGCACTACGATACACGTGAATGGCGGTAGCTATGTCGGTGCTTGAGAGAGGTGAATATGTAATGGCAGATGCCGACTTCGGCGGAGCTCGAAAGAGCTACGACGAGCACCGAGTGTTGCATCGCATTGACTTCATGCTCTAGTTCATGACCGCGTACGATAGGAGTCGACCGTTTCGGGGTTTAGCGACACTCCGAGGCCGGGTCGGTTTGGCACCTTTACCCGGCCGTCTATGCCGATTGGAAACTCCTCGTTGGTGAGCTTCCAGCGCAAGGGAGAATCGCTCGTCGAATACTCGAGCGGCTCATCCATCCAGTGCTGTGAAAGGAAAGCCAAGTTCGCGGCGATTGTAATATTCGATTTGTAGCCATGGGTAACTACGCGACGCCCGAGTTGCCGGGCCAACGTCGAGATTCGCATTAACTCCGTCAAGCCGCCAGCCATGGTAACGTCCGGCTGCGCGATGTCGATTTGTCCGCGTCGAAATGCCTCCTCATATTCGAAGTGCGTGGTGAGCCCGAGATCGCCGCCGCCGATAGGGATACCAAAACCCTGGAAGCGCGCATGGCCATCGAGGTCGTCAATAGGTAATGGTGCTTCTACCCAGACGAATCCGTTCTCCCGGAAAATGGGCATCAGTGGCAGCCCCTCATCGACGGTAGACCAGGCGGTCGCGGCATCGACCATCAGACATATGTCATTGCCTACATGTTCACGCGCGGTGCGGATCAGATGAGCGGTCTTGTCCAGGTCGTCGCGCCAGAACGGATCGGCGACGATCTTGATGGCCTTGAGGCCGAGTTTCAGACCGCGGTCAATGTTGTGCCTGACGTCGTCAGGCTCAGTGCCAAGTGGGTATACAGTACCATAGGCGAGAACGCTGTCGCGCTGCGGCGTACCCAGCAGTTTGCCGACACTTTCGTTCAGCAACTTGCCGCGCAAGTCCCAGAGGGCGATGTCGACGGCCGAAATGGCATGGATGACGACGCCCCGCCGGCCGTAGTAGCTGGTCAGATCATACATCCGCTCCCACAGTCCTTCGACGTCGGACGGGTCTGCACCCAGCAGTACCTGCTTCAGGCCCATGGCATGAGTGTGCGAGCGCGGCGCGTCGACAATGGCGCGGATAACGGAAGGAACGCTGTCGACTTCGGCGATCCCGGTTGCGCCCTCGTCTGTATGGACAAGAACAAGGCAATTGTCATAGGAACCGTCGAACGTTTCTCCCGTCCAGCCGGGCACCCGCAACTCGACAACTTCAATATCGCTTATCTTCATGAGCTTCCCCACCCGCCACCGGTTAAAACTTCCCGTTTCAATATACCGGACTAATGTCTAGAATACCGGAAATGAGCATGGACACAATGGGTCGCAAGAGCCACAAGGAGCGAACATCTGCAATGCCAGCTGCTGAAGAGAGCGGCGAAGGCTCGCGCAGCGTCAGGCGGGCGATCGACATCCTAGGGCTGATGCTGGCGCGCGGCGGGCCTATAACGGTCGCCCAGATAATCGCCGAACTGAAGATTCCGAAGTCGACTGCCTATGAACTTGTGCGAACGCTCATCGAGGCCGACTATGTGGCACCCGCCAGCAAGGGCACTGGTTTTTTTATTGGCCGTAAGCTTTATGAACTGGGCATGGCCTATCACAGCCACGTGGATCTCCTGCGCGACGGCGCGCAGATTGCAGAAGAGTTGCGCGACGAAACAGGAGAAACCGTTCAACTTTCGGTCTTGGACAACGGGTTGATGATGGTTCTAGTCAAGGAGGAGGGCCGCGGCCATCTGCGGATCATCAGTAACGTCGGTACCCGTGTGCCGGTGAACTGGGCGGCGGCCGGAAGACTCCTGGTTTCGGACTATTCCGATGCCGAACTGGAAAGCCTCCTAAAAAAGACCATTCGCCAGTCGCCGACCAGCAACGCCACAATGAACGTGGAAAAGATTATCGCGCAGATCAGGAAGTTCCGACGCCTCGGCTATGCCACGGAACTCAACGAAGCCAATGAACATGCGGGTTGTATCGCAGCGCCAATTCTCGATTCGGCCGGACGCTGCTTCGCGGCGATCAGTGTCGTAATTCCAGAGCAACGGTTCAACAAGGTCACTCGCAAACGTCTGATTGTCAGTGTCATGACTGCCGCGGAGAAGCTGTCACGCCGCCTGGGTTAGGTCGCTCCGTGCAAGTGCTGAAGCCGGTCGAGCATGGCTGTCTCGCTGGTTTTGCCCCTGAGATGGGCTTCTATTACTTCACCCGCGGCTTCCTGAAAGCGAAGGTACCCGTCGTAGCGCGGCCTGATCCAGCATTGATCCATGGTGGTACGGGTATCCCTGTAGCAGCAGCCGAAGTGATCGTTGATAGCTTGATCTTCCCACGCAGCGTGGTGGGCAGGCTGGCCATGGTGGCGCGCGAACAGCAGCTGCGTTTTCTGTTCGGCTGCGAAGCGTGCATAGGCGAGTGCGGCTTCCGGATGGGCGCAACTTGCCGACAGGCCAAGCCCGGTGCCGCCAATAGTCGAGCCGCGGGGGCCCAGGGGCCCCGGAAAGTCGTGAAAACGCAGCGGACGGTTGTTGTCAGCCTCGGCATAAGTCGCATAGCAATAGACCGCCGGGCAGAACACGAGATCGTCGCGTGAGGCCATCTGTTCGTGCAGCACGATGCTGTTCCAATCCACCGCTTCTGGAGGACAAAAGGCGAGAAGCGATCGCATCAGGTTCAGCACTTGGCGTGCCGCCTGAATTTCGAACAGTGGCTCTTCCGGGTTTGTGGCGCATGGCGTGCCGAGATTGGCCATAAGCGTAAAAAAGGTCATTAGGCTGTGCACGCCCTTGAGCCCGATTGCGAGCCAGAGGCCGCGCTGCCGCGCCAGATGTCCGAGGCCGAGAAGTTGCTGCCAATCGAGTGGAATTTCAACGCCGATGCGCGCCATGAGGTCAGGCCGTGACACCGCAACCTGGCAAGCCGCATCCACGGGAACCGACCAAATTTGCCCAGCCATGCGGTAGGTGGCGAGTGACGGGCCGACGAAATCACCGTCGTGAAGCTCGAGGCTGGTCCCGAGCGGCATCAGGCAGCTACTTTGCGCCACCTGCCCCATGAAAGGATGGTCAAGAATGATGAGATCGTAGGTTTTGGCGAGCACTTCGACAGGCGTGAACTCGAAACCGCTGAGCGGACGACTATGCCATGTGATGTCAATGTCCGGATGGCGCTTGCGGAAGACCTCTTGCGCCGCAATCAGCGGATCGACCGCTCGCCGGTGATCCCACGTCATGCCCCTGAGTTTGATTTTTGCCAAGCGCGCCTCCCGTTCTCTTGACTGATAACTTATTGCAGTACAAGGTCTGTCTGGCAAGACGTACAGTTGTCCGGCATTTCGGAATTGCATGTCTGCTGCAAAAAAAGCTGGAGGGTAATGCCCATGAGAATGAACAGATGGTTGTTGGGAGCGGCTGCCGCCGCGATCGGACTTTCCGCCGCTTCGCCCGTATGGGCGGCCGCCGGCGATGAATGCGTGAAGATTTTGGGGTATGAATGGAGCGGCGAGAAGCAGTCGATGGATCCCGCCGACATGCACTCAGGCGATGATGCCTATCATACCTTCGCGGTCTACAACCGGCTCGTCGATGTAGACGACAACTTCAACCTCAAGCCAGAGCTGGCAACCGAGTGGTCGGTTTCGGGCGACGGCCTCACCTGGACCTTCAAGCTCCGCCCCGGAGTGAAGTTCCATTCTGGCAAAGACTTCACCTCGGCCGATGTGGTCTACTCCTTCAAGCGCCTGCTTGACGAGAAGACCGGCTCGGGCGCGCGCGCCGTTCTGGCCTTCCTGGATCCGGAAGGCATCAAGGCGCCAGACCCGATGACCGTCACCTTCACCACCCCGAAGCCGGTGGTGGAACTCCCTGTGCTCATCACCAACAAGTTCACCAATATCGTGCCTGACGGCGCTAAGGCGGCGGATCTCAGGCTCAAGGAAGACGGCACGGGCCCCTTCATGCAGGAGCAGTTTACGCCCAATGCGCCCGTGCGTATCCTTCGGAAGAATCCCAACTATTGGGATGCCGGAAAGCCCAAGGCCGAATGCCTGAAGATCACGGTGGCCCAGGAAGCCGTTTCGGCCATCGCTGCCATGAAGGCGGGGCAGGTCGATCTGATGCTGAACGTCGATCCGTCAGTGATTGGCTCCGTGAAGGACGACCCGAACGTGCAGTTGCTCGAGACCGGTGCATCGAACTCGATGACCATATCCATGTGGGTGGACACAGCGCCCTTCGACAACCCCAAGGTACGGGAGGCGCTCAAGCTGGTGGTTGACCGGCAGGCCATGGTTGACACCGTTCTTCTCGGCTTCGGCGAGACTGCAGCCGATAATCCCGTTCCGGTGAGCAACCCTGCCTCGTATGTCAAGGAGGCGCCGAAGCAGGATATAGAGAAGGCGAAGGCCCTACTTGCGGAAGCAGGCTACAAGGATGGACTCAAATTCGATCTCTATACTGCTGAAGGTGTGCCCGGCATGGTGCGTATGGCGCAGGTTTACGCCGAGATGGCCAAAGCCGCCGGCATCGAGATTAATGTCATCGTGACGCCGGCCGAAAGCTTTTGGGACGATGTCTGGCTGAAGAAGCCGATCGTCACATCAGCTTGGTCAATGCGTCCGCCGGGCGAAGGTCTCGCTGTAGCCTACACGCAGAACGCCAAGTGGAAGGAAACACATTGGGAGAGGCCTGACTATGATGCGCTGCTGCTCAAGGCCAACACAACCGCCGACGAAGGCGAACGCAATAAGCTGTTCCAACAAACAGGGCAGCTGCTCGCAGCGGAGGGAGGCGTGATCCTACCGATGTTCGTGCATCAGGTTCTGGCCCTGCGCAAAGGCTGTGACGGCTATGCGCCCCTGGCGCAGAACTTCAACCTCAACTTCGAGAACCTGAGCTGCAAATAACGCCGCTACGGCGAAATTGAACTGTAAATGCAGGGCGAGGCGAGCCTCGCCCTGTAATTATAAGGAGGTCATTTGCAAATTTGGCTACTGATCGTGCGCCGTATCGTCCTGTCTGCAGTTACGCTGCTGCTTGTCTCGGCTTTTGTGTTCTCCGTGCTTGAAGTTCTGCCGGGTGACGTCGCCACCCGCATTCTCGGCCGCGATGCGACCCCGGAAGCGCTTCAGGTCCTGCGGGAACAACTGGGTCTCAATCAATCGGCCATGATCCGCTATATTCATTGGCTCGGTGGGTTGTTGACTGGCAATCTGGGCCGGTCGCTCGTCTCCAGCCGCTCCGTTTCCGAAATCCTAGCGCCGCGCATTTTCAACACACTAGCGCTGTCAATCTATGCATTTCTCCTGTACCTGCCGTTGACCGTGATCCCGGCGGTTGTGCAGGCGCTGAAACGCGACATGGCGGCTGACCATGTGCTGTCGGTGGTAACCCTCGTACTTCTCTCGATGCCAGACTTCCTATTGGCCACCATCCTACTACTCGCCTTCGTGCTCTGGATACCGGTGCTACCAGCAATTTCGCTTGTCGATGAAACCTCAAGTTACGTCGAATATCTGCGGGCCATGACGCTACCAGCTGCGACGTTGGCCATCGTCATGGCTGTATATGCGGTGCGCATGCTGCGGGATAATCTGATCGAGGTACTCGATTCAGATTATGTCCGCATGGCGGAACTTAAGGGTCTGTCGCGCGGGCGTGTGCTGCTGCGGCATGCGCTGCCCAATGCGCTAGTCCCTACCCTCAACGTTACGGCGCTGAACCTCGCCTATCTCATTGGTGGGGTCGTGGTGGTCGAGAGAGTGTTCTCCTATCCGGGTTTTGGCACATTGCTAGTCGACTCGCTGCAGTTGCGTGATCTGCCGGTCATTGAAGCCACAGTTATGATCGCCGCATTGGTTTATGTTTCAGCCAATCTGGTCGCGGATATAGCAGCGATTCTACTTAATCCACGGCTCAGGACGGCCTGAGATATGAGTGAAGCCAACATAGAGTTGATTGCCCCGCCTCAGATGAGGCGAAACTGGCTGATGCTTTGGAGGCAGATGCCCCTCAGCTTCCGAATCGGCAGTCTCATTCTTGTTGTCCACTTACTGGTGGCCGTCACTGGGCCCTTCTGGGCGCCTTACGGCTATTCCCAGATGGGCGCCGGGCCTCCACTCTCAGGCATGAGCCTCGCCCATCCTTTCGGCGTTGACCAATTGGGCCGTGACGTCTTCAGCAGGGTGGTCCGCGGCAGCTGGATTGTCATCTCTCTTTCACTCGCGGGCACCCTGCTGGGTACGCTGATTGGCGCTATCGTCGGGCTTCTGTCAGGCTATGTGGGCGGGTGGATCGACGAGATCGTCCAGCGGGTTCTGGAAGCGTTGATTAGCATTCCATTTCTTGTCCTCGCTCTGATTGCTATTGCAGCTGCGGGCCCGGAGTACTCCGGAAATCCTGCGCTTCTTGTGCTGGTGGTTGCGCTTGTCTATGCACCCCGCATCGCTCGCATGGCGAGGACCGCCGCCATCGATATCACCACTCGCGATTACGTGACGGTGGCGCGGCTCAGGGGCGAGAAAGCGTGGTCGGTCATGTGTTGGGAACTGTTACCCAACGCGACCGGCGTTCTGCTTGTCGAGTTCGCCTTGCGCGCCGGTTATGCGCCGGTCCTCATCGGCTCGCTCGGCTTCCTGGGTTTCGGATTGCGGCCACCGACGCCGGAATGGGGTCTCATGATCAGTGAAAATCGTGCCTTGCTGATTGTATGTCCCTCGACAGTTCTTGGTCCCGGTCTCGCACTCGCATCCCTGGTCGTAGGACTGAACCTGTTCACTGAGGGACTGGCTAGGGTACTTGGCCGGACAGTGAAGCTGGGAACGCAATGACCATGCTCGCTCTCGAGGTCTCTGGACTCTCGGTGTCGTACCGCCAGGGCCTTGGCTGGCGGCAGGTTGTCGAGGATGTGAGTTTTTCAGTACGACGCGGCGAGGTGCTGGGGTTGGTCGGCGAGTCCGGATGCGGCAAGTCCACTGTGGCTCTCCAGCTTCTTGGCTTCCGTCATGGCGGTCTCCGCACCGACGCTGGCAAGATTATGCTCAATGGCATCGATGTATTGACGCTTGATCGTGTTGGCCTCGACCGCCTGCGTGGCGCGAAGGTGAGCTTCGTGCCACAGAATCCGACTACAGCCCTTAGCCCCGGCATGCGTATCGGCGTGCAAGTTGATGAAATACTCGTCGCCCATGACCTACCTACTGGAGATCGTGCGCGGGAGTTGTTCGGGCTCGTTGGCTTGCCTGACGACGCAGCGTTCCTGAACCGTTATCCGCACCAGCTCTCTGGTGGGCAGCAGCAACGTGTTTGTATCGCAATGGCGCTTGCCTGTGAGCCAAGTTTTGTGGTGTTGGACGAACCAACCACCGGACTTGATGTAACCACACAGGAACAGATTGTTGACTTGTTGGTCGACCTTCGCGCTCGGCTCGACATGTCGATGCTTTATGTGACGCATGATCTTGGCCTTCTGTCCCAGATCGCAGATCGCATCGGCGTCATGTATGCAGGGCACATGGTTGAACTCGCTCCGACGGCGCCGCTGTTTTCCGAGCCCCGCCATCCCTACACCCGTGGGCTCATCGCCGCCCTACCACGGCTCGACGAAGACCGTCGGACCATCAAGCCTTTACGTGGGCTCCTGCAACGTGATGCGCTGCCTAAAGGCTGCCCTTTCGCGCCACGGTGTGATTTGGCGCTGACCCGCTGTTTTGATGAAGCCCAAATCCTCCGCCATGCCGGGCACGGCCATGAGGCGGCTTGCTGGCGACTGGCAGAAATGCCTCCGGCAGCTGCGCCGGCGGTGGAAGATCTGCCAGCCGAGCCAGATCACTCAGCAGCGCCTTCGTTGTTGACAGTGGCCAGCCTGATGGTTCGGTACGGCCGTGGTGTTCGGGCTTTCACGGCTCTCGGCAGCGTGTCTCTCACTATTAGAAAAGGCGAGACCTTTGCACTCGTGGGCGAGTCGGGCAGCGGCAAGTCAACTTTGGCACGGGCGATAGCCGGGATGGTCGCGCCAACCGCGGGTCATATACGTCTTACTGAGACAGAGTTATCCCCTCTCGTGAAAGCGCGGAGTCCCTCCCAGCGCCGCCTCATTCAGTACATCTTCCAGAATCCTGACGCGTCGCTCAACCCGCGCGCAACAATCGGACGCAGCCTCAGTCGTCAACTTGACTTCTTTTTTCCAGACAGACCGGACAGTGCTATGGAGCAAATCACGGCGGCGCTTGCGGAGGTTCGCCTCGATGCGGCTTATGCTAGCCGCTACCCGGACCAACTTTCTGGCGGCGAGCGTCAGCGCGTAGCAATTGCCCGTGCTCTCATCGCCCAACCCGAACTGCTGCTCTGCGACGAGGTGCTATCAGCGCTCGATGTGTCGGTACAGGCCAGCATCCTCGAACTCCTACAACGCCTCAAGTCAGAACTTGGGATCGCGATGCTGTTCATTTCGCATGATCTGGCCGTTGTGCGCATGCTGGCCGACCGAGTCTGCGTGCTTTTCCGCGGAGAGGTGATGGAAATCGGGTCACGCGAACAAGTGTTTTCACCACCCTATCACCCCTATACTCATTCCTTGCTGGAAGCGGTGCCGGTACCGCTCAAGAAACGTAAGCCCGCGCGGCAGAGGACTGTCACGTCGGTGGATGTCGGAACTGGCTGTGTTTATGCTGGTCGCTGTGTCGCAGAAATCCCAGGAATATGCGGCACCATGCCGCCCCCATGGCGCGAAACGCAGGATGGGCTGGCGATCCGCTGCCATCACACGCTTGAGGATTTGCTCGAGAGAGAATCAGGCCTTTCAAGAAGAGGATTAGAGAAGCCATGAAGATTACAAAGGTCGAGTGTTTTGTTCTGCTGGTACCCGACTTCCGAGCTGACGCCTGCTCGTCCGCACAGGATAATCTGGTCGTCAAGATCCATACTGACGACGGCCATGTCGGAATCGGCGAGACCGACACCAACCCCTGGGTGGCGCGCGCCATGATCGAGGCTCGTGGAACCCATATCATGGGTCTTGGTTTGACTGAAATGCTGATCGGTCAGGATCCGCGCGACGTTGAAGGTCTGTGGGAAAAAATGTACCGTGGATCTGCTATGACCGGCCGGCGGGGCCTTGGCATCTGTGCGATCGGTGCTCTCGACATGGCGCTGTGGGATCTGGTTGGCAAGATTGAAGGCAAGCCGTGCTGGCAACTGATGGGCGGTGCCACCAATCACCATATCGTGCCCTATGCCTCTTTGTTGCCTGAAGGCGACGACCTCGAAACCTATGGTCGGGTGTTGCGGGAGCGCGCGCTAGCTGCTCAGAAACTGGGTTTTCGGGCGGCTAAGCTCGAGATTTGCCTGAAGGGGCCCTATTCACACAATTCGCTGCAGATTGCCGATGACCGGGAATGCGCCCGCATGGTGAGCGATGTGCGCAAGGCGGTGGGGACAGAGATGACCCTCATGGTAGATGTCGCCTATGCTTGGCCCGATTGGAAGCAGGCGCTGCGTGCCATCAACATGTTCGCTGACCAGGACATATATTTCGTTGAGACACCGCTCCCTTCAGACGATGTTGAAGGTTATGCTAAGCTCTGCCATGCCTCACCAGTCAAGATAGCGCTGGGCGAATGGCAGAATACTCGTTTCGAGTTTCTCGAGTTCATGAACGCCAAGGCAGTCGATGTGGTGCAACCGGATGTTGGGCGCGTCGGGGGCTTGACGGAAGCCAAGCGCGTTGCAATGCATGCGCGTGACCGAGGCCTTGCGGTGGTGCCGCATTGCTGGAAGTCGGCGATTGGCATCGCGGCCTCGGCACATCTTGCTGCGGTCTCGCCGACCTGCACATTCATTGAGTTCCTGCCACGCGAACTAGCCGACTCCTCACTGCGCCGGGACTTGTGTAGTGTCGAACTGCCGTTCATTGACGGTCTTATTCCGCTACCAACAGGGCCGGGCCTCGGCGTCACACTCAACGAGGAGGCGCTTGCGAGGTATCACGTCGCATCGTAACTGAAACACGAGTGATGCGACCTGAACTTTTTTTTACAAAGAGAGTAGACGCTCGAAACGATTGTCTTGCCACACTGACGCGCGCGCAATTTGTGCGTCGTGGAACAGGGTTTGTTCTAGGCGCCTGCAGAAGGCCGACGCCAGCGCTCCACCAGTTCCTCGTTAAGTTCAATCCCAAGGCCGGGCCCCTCTGGAAGTGTCATGAAGCCATCGATTACCTCCGGCTCGGGAGAAACCAGCTCGCGCCGCATTGGGCTGTCGAAGACATGCGGCGAGACGTATTCGAAAATGGGCGCGGCAGGGCAAGCTGTCTGGAAGTGACGCCCTGCAGCCGATGTGATACCGGTCTTCCAGCCATGTGGCACCACTTCGGCGCCCATCAACTCGCAATAGTCCGCGATACGGCGGATTTCGGTGAGGCCACCACCCCGCCCGATGTTGGGCTGCACCACACCCACCTTGCCGCGCGTGATCCACTCCCGCACCTCGAAACGGGTGGTTGCGGCCTCCGCGCCGCAGATGCGAATGGAACTCTTCTCCGCAAGACGAGCATGACCTTCGATATCATCATGTTGCAGCGTGGCTTCTGCAAAAAAGATGTCATGTTCGGTGACCCGTTCGAGCACGAATAGCGCATCGTGCCAGTTGTGCCAGCGATAGCCGAAGTCCACTGCCATCAGGATGTCGTCGCCCAACATACGGCGTCCTTCGCCAATGAGGCGGGCAAGCTCGCGATCGGTCACAAGATCATAGAACAGCACTTCCATCTTTAAGGCGCGAAAGCCCGCGGCAAGCGCGGCGTCGAATTGGCGCCCGATTTCCTTCATGAGATCGCCGATGCTGCGGCCCTGGGAGAGGCCTGGATAGATGGTGCAATAGGGCTTCAACTTCGCGCGACGCGCGCCACCCATCAGTTTGTAGGCGGGAAGGCCGAGCTGCTTGCCCGCCAGGTCATGGAGCGCAATGTCGATGGCCGAAAGCGCATGAATGCCGAGCCCGCGCCGGCCCGGCCAGAAAGTTCCATCATAAAGCTTCTGCCACAGTCCCGCGATCTCAATGGGATCTTCTCCGACAAGGATCTCACTAGCGTTACGGCTCCACAGATGCGCGGTGGGCATTTCGATGAAGGCCTTGACGGCACTAGGCGGCGCATCGGCCTCACCGAAACCATAGCGGCCGTCCTCGTCATGGACCTTGACAATCACGGTATCTGCCGTTCCGTCAAGATCATTGGCGGATGTGGCAGGTGAGTAGACGGGTATTACTTCAAGCTTGGCGATGCGGCTGGTCATGGTGGACAGCTCCTGATGGGCCCTTGCGGATGAAAAACGTTCAACCTGAGCCACGCGTGGTAGCAGGTGCTCGGTGTGAGGCAGGGCAACTGACCGCCCTTTGCTTTCGCCTGTGCTAGGCCATAAGCGGGTTTAGTGGAGTTGGATTTGATGCCTATCATCATGGCACGGTTATCCATGGCCGCAACTCTGCCACGTCCACCCGGCTGCAGCGGACTAGTGGTCGGATCGCAAGCCTCATCAGCCGTCACCCGATCCGCCCCCGTAGGGATTTCGACGGGTTCCGCCAGCAGGTCAGAACCGAAGGTCTGATGACGACCTCTTGGAAACAGCTGTGGCCAGCCACCCGTGTAACCGGTGAGCCATTCGACTTCATCGCGAGGCGCGAGGGTTGCGGGCGGGTCAGTTTGCGTATCCCAGGGTGCGCTGCCCAACACTGAGAGATTATTTTGCGCATGGCGGATTTCAGTGATGGTGCCGCCAACTTGGGGATTAAGCGTCAATAACAGAGTCTCATTAGCAACTGAAATCATTTCATCGACCCTGCCATGAGACCCCGGATCAAGTGCTTCCGGAACAGAACGTAAATGAACATTGCCGCGCTGGCTAAAACTATGGAGGCCATGGTGAGCGGCACCTGATTATTGTAGTAGCCCTGAGGCACACTGATGCCAGCCATCAGCGTGCGTCAAGCAATTGCATGTTAGGCTTGCGTGATTTCACTCTTGGTATGCAACTTCCAGAATACCGGACCTTGATCTGAAATCATGTACAAGACTATAAGTACGAAGAAATCACCGTCAAGCCCAATCGCTGGTGATGCGCTATCCAAAACTCACTCAAAGAGGATCGCATGAACATCGAGGCCATCGACTTCTTCTATCTTTCCATGCCGGTCGTCACTGATGCCGGCGACGGCAGCCAGGATGCGTTGCTGGTGCGAGTAGTTGCCAGCGGGATAACCGGTTGGGGCGAGTGCGAAGCTTCGCCGCTTACCTCGATCGCCGCCTTTGTCTGCCCGATGTCACATGGCGCCTGCAAGCCGCTGCGTGATGTGGTGATGGGAAAGCCGCTGGCCACGCCTCAGGACATCGCGTCGCTAGCGGCGATTGTGGAACTCGAATGCATGGATCTCCTGCAGGCCGCCCATACTTGGTCTGGCATCGAAATGGCGCTCTGGGACATTATGGGACGAAAGCGCGGCCAAGCAGCCTATGAACTGCTGGGCTACAAGCGGGCGTTCCCTAAGCTTCCATATGCCTCACAACTGTTCGGCGCGACGCCGCAGGAAACGCTGGAGAACTGCCGCCGCGCGCGCGAGAAGAATTTCCGCGCTGTAAAATGCGGTTGGGGCCCCTTCGGGCGTGGTTCGCTCAAGAATGATCGCGATCACTTGCAAGCGGCGCGCGAG
>Ga0194043_1001018_pt1 | contig 15832 bp, 19 predicted proteins | sample JunL4415m_MetaG_FD_161274 | JGI IMG/M metagenome (GOLD analysis project Ga0194043, IMG submission 161274) | Anoxic zone freshwater microbial communities from boreal shield lake in IISD Experimental Lakes Area, Ontario, Canada - Jun2016-L442-15m | ecosystem: Environmental > Aquatic > Freshwater >...
CTGGCGATTACTTCCGTGGGGTCTTGGCTTTCGGATGCGAGCGCCAGTCTATGCAATCCGCGCCGCGCTTGCCGGAAGAACTGCATCCGGCGAATTGCTGCGTCGCGCCCGCGATGTGGTGCGCGAAGTGAGTGCCGATGTTCTCGCCGCGCGAGTCCGGAGCGTGCTCTCGGTGGATGCACAGGAGTGGTTGAAAAATTGCCCCTCGCCGATTCTCTACCTCGCGGGCAAACAGGATCGGCTCGTGAAGGCCCGGAGCTTTGAGGCGATCAATGAAATCCGCCCCGATGTCGTGCACCGCGAAATTGACGCTCCGCATTTTGTCCTGCAAATCGCACCGGCAGAAGCGTGGCGGGCGATCGGGGACTTCGTCGCGGAAACGGTCAGATCGTGATTTTCCCGCTCAACGACATCGGCCCCACATTGCTCAGTGCATCTCCACCGCGCACGAGCCGAGGCCGCCACGGTAGTAGTTGAACTGCACATTGAGGTGATCCGCGAGGAGCGACATCGGCACGCACGGGTCGGCGATTCCGCGTGAAATCATGAATGCGGTGAGCCGCTGGCCGAACGGGTTGTCGTGGCAGCCGGCCTGCCAGATGGAAACTTTCTCGGCCTTCCAAGTTTCCACCGGGCCGACCGTGATCGCCATCGTGGGAACCATCGAGATGTTGCCGCCGCCGCTCGTGCGCGCGTTCTGTGCGATGGTGAGCGGGTGCAGGTCAACGATGCGCGTGGTGAGCTTCCGGTAGTCGTCCACCGTCGGCGCCGCGGACTTGAATTTTCCGCGGCGCGGCAGCGGGTCGTTGAACGCCCAGTGCTTCACGTCGCCCTGCCCACCCTGCATCACGGCGCAGCGCACACCGGCGTCCCAGCTCGCGCGGTATGCGCGCGTGTCGGCCTTTGGAAAATGGAGGTGCGCGTCGGGCATCCGCTGCTTTTTCGCGATGCGGTTGAAGAGCATTTCGCGATCGGCCTTCTCGAATGAGAGCGGATGCGTGACCGGCACTTCTTTGCCCGTCGCGGGATCGAACCACTCGTCCATGCCCCAGAAATGTCCGCTGCGCACGTCGAGCCCGAGTTCGTTCACAAGCCGCGCGACGAGAGGGATCTGCTCCGTCGGGCCGATGGGGCCGCAGATGCCGACGGGGTTGTCGGCAGTGCTCTGCTTCCACGCGTCAATGTATTCGAGCGCCTCGGCGAGATAGAAATCTTCGAGCGTGTCGTACATCACGACGCGGAATCCGGGGCGCGAAAGTTTCGCGATGTCGCGCGGAGTGAGGCGCGCGGCTTCCTCGACGAGATCCTTCGGAAGACATGTGTAATCCCACCAATCGGGGGAGATGCTGGAGGTGCGGAGTTTCATGCAGGGAAGCAAAGGCGGAGGGCGCTGGGAAAGGCAAGTTCTCAGTTCTCAGTGCTCAGTTCTGGGTCGAGGCACGTCTTTCTGTGCACTGAGCACTGACTCAGCTCGCGTAGAATTTTTTCCCTAGCCACGCGTGGATCGGGACGCACGCGAGCAGCGCGAGCGCGGCGAGCAGGCTCGCGGGGGTCTTGTGCAGCGCAGTGGGCACGCTCGGGAGGACGCACAGCGAGGCCTGCATCACCGGCATGATGCGGATGAAGGTGCCGATGCGCGGCGGGAGCGGCGCGGGAGGTTCGCGCATGAGTTCGGAGGTGTTCATCGCGGCGAGGATGATCGCGACGAGCCACAGCGCGGGCGACTGATCGCGCAGGAGCGTGTCCGTCGCCTGTTTCAAAATCACGAAGCCGATCAGCAGCGCGCCGAGCGGGAGCATTCGCGCGATCTTCGGGTAGTCGCGCTTCGTCTCATGGCGCGCGAGATTTGTGACCGCGGCGATGTAGATCGAGACGATCAGCGCCGCGCCGATCGCGAAGACGAAGAACCGCTGTCCGCTCGAAGGTGCGAGCGCGGTGAGCAGCGCGGCGAGCACGGGCTGGAAGAATGCGAGGTTCGACGCGGCTTCGAGCATCTGCGGATCGGGTCCGAGTCCGGCGGCCGCGCCGAGCAGCAGGCTGAACCCGCGGCACACGCCCATGTTCAGCGCGCCGATGACGGGGATTTTTTTTGTGAGGAAATTGTAGAGCACCACGCCGAGCACGGTGCCGATGCCCATGAGCAGCGCCTGAGGGCCGGCGAGGAAGCTGAACGCGAGGCCGAGCAGCGTGAGATTCACCGTGGCGAACCACGCGGTGTTGCGCGGGATCGCGCCGCTGGGCAGCGGACGTTTCGGGCGGTCGCGCGTGTCCTCGGCGAAATCCGCGAGGTCGTTCATCGCGAGTCCCGCGGCGTAGATTGCCAGGCTCGCGAGCACGGCGCAGAGAGCGCGCAAATCGAGCCGTCCGCCGGTGGCGATTAGGAATCCCGCGAGCGGATCGCCCGGCACCGTGAAAAGGTTCGGGAGGCGGAAAAGTTGCAGCCAAGCTTTCATTCGGGGCTACGCATTACGGGCCGCACGCGAGGACGCCAAGGCGCAAAGCGTGTCCGGCAGAGCGCACACGCACGCCGCACGCCGTTCACCGCTTCTGCGTGAAGTAGTAGATGCCGTCCTGCACTTTTTCGTACTGCGTGCGCTCCGTGGATTTCAAAATCTCGGATGCGCCCGCCGGCACGATGTGCAGGCCGTATTCAAGACCCGGCGCCGCCACGAGCGAGATGGCGAGTCCGTCGCGGTAAAGGTTCATGCGGAGCGGGCGGAGCTTCAGGAATGCGGCCGGCCACAGCTCCGGCTGGACGGGGACAAGCTCGGGGCCCGCGGGCCGGAGCAGCTTCGCCGTGAGCTGCGCGACTTCGGCGCGCAGTCCCGCCGCGTCCGCTCTGCGCAGGCGCGAGAGGGAATCGCTCCGCGGGTCGGAACATGCGGCGAGTGGGAGCAGCGCGAGGAGGAGCAGCAGGCGGAATGAGAGCACTGGGTTGAGAGTTGAGGGTTGAGAGGAAAAAAGGTGTCGCACCGCGGTGCTGCGGTTCACGGGTGCTTTTCCATCTGCATGAAACTCGCACCCGAAGCGCACGCAGGTGATTCTTTGCCTCTCAGCACTCAACACTCAACTCTCAACTTCCTCAGTCGAGTCCAGCGACGAGGAGCACGATCTCGCCCTTCGGCGGATGCGCGGTGTAATGGGCGAGGAGTTCGGCGGCGGTGCCGCGACGATATTCCTCGAAGGTCTTCGTGAGCTCGCGCGCGACGCAGAGCAGGCGCGCGGGCATGAGCGCAGCGGCAGCGGTGAGCGTCTTCACGAGACGGTGCGGCGATTCAAAAAATACGGTCGTCTCCGTGCGCTCGCCCGCGGCGCGCAGGTCGCGCTCGCGCCCTCCGCTTTTCACGGGGAGAAATCCCGCGTAGTAAAATTTCGTCGCATCGAAACCCGAGCCGACGAGCCCGGTGACGACCGCGCTCGCGCCCGGCAGCACCGTGAACGGGATGCCCCGCTCGCGGCATGCGCGCAGGATGCGATGGCCGGGATCGCTGATGCCTGGCATGCCCGCATCCGTGATGATCGCGATTTTTTTTCCCGCCGCGAGCTGGCCGATGAACTCCGCGGTGCGCATTGCCTCGTTGTGCTCGTGGTAGCTCACGAGCGGCTTCTGGATGCCGAAGTGCCGGAGCAGATTCAGGCTGTGCCGCGTGTCCTCGCAGGCGATGAGGTCGGCATCCTTCAGCACTTCGAGCGCGCGGAGCGTGATGTCGCCAAGATTGCCGATGGGCGTGGGGACGAGGGTGAGCACGGGGAAGGTTGAGAGGTGAGAGGTGAGAGGTGAGAGGAAAAAATCAGCGCCTTGCGCGCTGCGCTATGGCTCCGGGTGTTTCAATCGCGGCGTGAATCATTGAGTGAAACGAGGGGGCGCGATTCTTCGCCTCTCAACTCTCAACCCTCAACTTCCCCCATCACCAGCCTTCGCTGATGAGGCTGGAGATTCGCGTGGCCATGTCCTCGACGGCGAGGGGCATCGCCTGCCGTTCATCCTGCGCGGAATCGGCGGTGAGCAGGTTCGATCCGCTCGATCCGACTGTGACGAAAAAATCCGTCGTGCCGGTCACATTCCGCTGATCGAGCACCGTGCCGCTGGTCGCGGTGACGAGCCGGTAGTTGCCGGTGATCGTGAGCCGGTATTCCGAGCTTTGCAGGACGTTCCCGCGCACGGCTCGTGAAGGCAGGCGGTCAATGCGCTGGAGTGTGCCGTAGAGAATCGCGTCCGCGTGAGCCTCGTTCGTGATTTGGTAGGTCCCGTCGAGCTGGAGCTGCTTGATGACGGCGCTCGCGAGCATCGCCTCCATGCGCGGCTCGAGCGTTTCGTTTTTGAAATTCTTCACGCAGATGCGGCGCACGTTCTCGAGCTTCTTCGGCTTCACCGGGCCGACGTGGTAGCCGCACGACACGCAGAGGAGCGCTGTCAGCACCGACAGCAGCGAGAGCACGGACCTCATTGCGCCTTTTTCGGAGGATCGGTGACGGTCTTGCCCGGCTCGGGCACGGGCGGCAGAGGCGCGAGCGGGATGAGCGAGTCGCCGGTGCGCAGCTTCGGAAGCGAGGTATCCTGTAGCGGATCCACGGCCGGGAGCGGCGGTTCGGTGATCGGCCCCATCGGCGCGAGCGGCGTCCTCAGGTGCGGGCGTCCGTCGGCGGGCAGCGGCGGGAGCGGGACGTACGGGCCGTTATAATCGGGCCGGCTCGCGACATCCACGCGCGCCTGTGCGCGCTGGCGTGCGAGCGCCATGTCGCCAGTCTGCGCCCTCTCGGGGGCGGAGCGCAGCACATCCGCACCGGCGATGGTCTTGAGTTCCTCGATGCGCTTGCGGGCCTGGTCGCTTTCCTTGCCGCCGGGCGCGCTGCGAATCACCTCGTAGTAGTACACCGCCGCGGCCTTGTAGTTCTTCGTCTTGTCGTAGAATTTCGCGATGTCCATCGTGTTCTTGATCTCGGCGGTGTTGAGCGCCTTCATGTTCTCGCGGGCCTGCGCCGTCTTCTCGCTCTTCGGCTGGCGGTTCGTGAACTCCTCAAACGACTCCATCGCCTGCTGCCGCGTCTGCTGGTTGTAGCTGCCCGTCTGCGCCTCGTGGAGCTGCACGTAGCCGATCTGGTACTGCGCGTCGTGAGCCACGGGATCTCCGGGGAAACGGCTGATGACCTCCTTGTATGCGGCGACCGCCTCCGGGACCTTCGCCTGCTTCTCAAGGGCGAGACCGTAGTTGAACAGCGACAGCGGCGCGAGGCGGTGGAAAGGTGCGCGCTTCATAATTTCGGCGAACATTTTCTCCGCATCCTCGTAGGGCGACTTCAACTGCACCGACACTCCGAGCACCCGCGATTTCTTGCCGCCGAGGTAGAGCTTCGCGATGTCGAACTGCGCCTTGATCACCGGGTCGAAATCCGTCCCGCTCGGGTACTTCGTCGTGTACTCCGTGTAAGCCTTGAAGGCCGCCTGCGTGTCGCCCTTGCTCTCCAAAATGTGCCCGATGTGAAACTGTGCCTTCGCTGCCGCCGCAGTCAGCGGGTCGGACTTCACGATGCCGCGGAACACCTTCAGCGCCGAGTCCAGCTTGCCCGCGGCCTCCAGCGCCTCGCCACTGCGGAGTTCCTGCTGCGCGGCGGAGTCGTTGATGTTCGCAGGCTCGGTCTTCTCCGCTTTTTTCGACCCGAACGGCTTCCATCCGAAGATGTCCACCGCGTGCGCCATCGGTGCCGCACAGAGGATCGCGGTGAAGGTGAGGGCTGGGATGATTGCTGACTTTCGCATAAGAACGCGCACGGTGGAGCCAGTCTGCGGATGCGTCAAGCAGCGCGCTCGCAGTTTTCGTGTGCGGATAAAAATCACACTGGCGACGAGGCCGCAGATTTTTTCTGTGCGCCGCAGATGAACGCGGATGGGATCGTGAAAGGTGTGTCCTATTTTCGAGTTTGAAGTTGGGTGTTTGGCGTTTGAAGTCTGGCCCCGCGCAGCGGCGTTGAGGTGTCACGAAGCGTATCCAAATTCGTGAGGCGCCTGCGGCGAGCCAAACTTCAAACGCCCAACTCAAAAAGCCAAGAGGAAGACCGCCCGCCGGAGCTGGCATCCGCACAGGCTGCATAAATATCCGCGTTCATCTGCGGTTCCCGCCCCGCGCCCGCGGGCATCCGCCGCGCAGATTCGGAGCTGCGCGACAAAAAGCAAAATGCCCTTTGACATCGCCCGAGTGCCGGACTATCAACGCCACCCTTTTTCCAACCGCACACCAACCGCTTTTCACCATGCCTACCACAGAAGTCATCCTCACCGCGAAAGTCGAGCACCTCGGCGCAGAAGCCGATCTCGTCCGAGTGAAGTCCGGGTATGCCCGCAATTTTCTCCTCCCGCAGGGCAAGGCGATCGAGAAATCCTCGGGTGCCGTCCATCGCATCAATGTGCTCAAGAAGAAGCGCGCCGAGCGCGAGGCGAACGAGCTGAACGACGCGCAGGATTTCGCGCGCCGCATCGGCAAGATGAAGCTGACTTTCGAACTGGAAACCGGCGAGCAGGGCAAGGCGTTCGGCTCGGTGACGGCGTCGGACATTGCGGACAAGATTCGCGCAGAACTCGGTGGCAACACGGAGTTCGACCGCCACAGCATCGTGCTCCCCAAGCCACTCAAGGATTCCGGCAAGCATGAGGTGGAGATCAAGCTGCACCATGACATCACGGCGACCGTGACGGTGACCATCGCGTCGAAGACGCCGGTGGAGGCTGCGAAGCCCGAAGCTGAGGAAGCCCCGAAGACGGAGAAGACCGTCGGCGGCTACAAGGCGAAGACCAAAGCCAAGCACAAGGAGTAGTCTCCGATGGCTGCGGATCCCACCACAGGGAATCCGGGTTCTGAGAAGAGCCGGGCCGGCAAGCCCCGGAGTGACCTGAAGGGAAAGGTCACTTATCCACCGGATTTTCACCGGGAGTTCCCACAGGCACCCGACGCCGAGAAAGGCGTGCTCGGCTCGATTCTGCTCGCACCGAAGGACGTGATCGGCCTCGCCGTCGAGAGCGGCGTGACGAAGGAGACGTTCTACATCCCCGCGCACGGCGAGATTTTCGAGACGCTGCTCGAGCTGTGGAATGCCAACCGGCCGATCGATTTCATCACCATCGCGCAATTCCTGCGCGACCGGAACAAGCTCGATCAGATCGGCGGCCCGGCTGCGCTGAACGACCTCTTCGTCTTCCTCCCCACCGCGGCGAACGCGAACTATTACATCGAGATCCTCCTCGAGAAATACACGCTCCGGGAAATCATCAAAGTCTGCAACGAATACTCCGCGCGCAGCTACGAGGAGCAGGACAACACGCAGGGGCTGCTCGACGAGGTGGAGACGAAGATTTTCCAAATCGCCAAGGACCGCTTCAAGGACAAGACGGCGAGCCTGAAGGACATGGTGATGAAGGCCATCGGCGACATCAACAAGCTCTACGAGAGCCGCGGCGCGATCAGCGGCCTCGCCACAGGCTTCAAGAAACTCGATGAGATGACCGACGGCCTGCACGGCGCAGAAATGTTCGTCATCGCGGCGCGCCCCTCGATGGGCAAAACCGCATTCGCGATGAACATGGCCGAGCACATCGCCGTGGAACTGAACAAGCCCGTCGCCGTGTTCTCGCTGGAAATGAGTTCGCAGCAGCTCGTCCAGCGCTTCCTCTGCTCGATTGCCCGCGTAAATCTCGCCGCCATCCGCAACGGCTTCCTGAGTGATCGCGACTTTCCCGCTCTCACCGCGGGCGCGGCCAAGCTCGCATCGGCAAAAATCCTCATTGATGACACGAGCAGCCTCAGCATCCTCGAACTCCGAGCAAAGGCGCGCAGGATGAAGAGCGAGCACGACATCGCGGCGATCTTTATTGATTACCTCCAGCTCCTGCGCAGCTCGAGCCGCCGCGCACAGGACAGCCGGCAGCTCGAAATCGCGGAAATCAGCTCCGGCATCAAGGCGCTTGCAAAGGAGCTGAACATCCCCATCGTCGTCCTCGCACAGCTCAATCGAAACCCCGAGCAGCGCACCGGCGACAGCAAGGGCCGCCCGCGCTTGGGCGACCTCCGCGAATCCGGCACCATCGAGCAGGATGCCGATGTCGTGGGCCTTCTTGTGCGAGAAGAGTATTACGTCGAAAATAATGAAGAGGCAAAGGCGGAGGCTGAGGGCAAGGCGACGCTGATCATCGCCAAGCAGCGCAACGGCCCGGTTGGCGACGTGCCGCTGACTTTCCTGAAGCAGTTCACGCGCTTCGAGGATCGCGCTGACGGACCCGAACCGGAAGGCTAAATGGAACCCAGCCCTTTCCGGCGAATCCCCATGAGCAAAGTCTATTTAGTCAATGTTGGAGCGAACACAGCCCATAGTTCTATCGCCCGAATTCCGGTCTTCGACGATGGGGCATTCATTTACGTCCCATTTCCCCATCGAGACTGGAATGGCGTTCGTCCATACCCACGCGAAGCACGTCCATTCACCCGCAACGTGAATGTCAACCACACTCATTTAGACCCTGACTGGTCGAACCTGACTTACGGCGATGATCTAAACAACCCAAGAGCCCGAGCGCTGAAGCGTGTGGTTCCAGGAGACATTCTTCTATTTTGGGGGCTACTCTGGCGCAACCACGGCCGCAGTTGGAATGATTTTAACGGTGAGCGTGGCTGGTATTTGATCGGCGCGCTCCGAGTTGATGAGATTCTTGAACAGAAGCAATCTGCTGCCGATGCCAAACCCGCCAATCGCAAACGCGCCGCGAAGAATGTCCATTGCTTCGGTCGCTCTCGCATCAAGCCGGACAATCGCGTTTTCATCGGCAGTAAGAACCATTCTCAGCAATTTTCGCACGCGGTTGACCTCCAGACGGCGCATCCGAAAGGCCTATTGTTCCGCACGATCCGGACTGCTAAGGGCAAGCGTCTGAGCCTTCGTGGTGCAGTTCCTTGGAACAGTTCGACCCGTAGTTGCCGCGTCATCTGGGATCTAGCCGACCCCGAACAACGCATGAGAGCGAAGATCGCAAGCGACGCTATTTTCAAGCGGACTGGCTACAAGCTTCTTCCTCTTCCTGCAACTAAAAACGTTTAGTAAGGGCAGCTCCGACTTCGCTCGCCCTCAATCTCAGACAGCGCGCCATTTTCCCCGACAAAGAAAAACCCCGGTGCCATGACGACACCGGGGTTTTCTGAAACTTGTCTGGAAGCGTCCGACTACGCCTTCGAGTAAAGCTCGACGATGAGCTGCTCGTTGACGATCGGCGCGATCTCCTCGCGGGTCGGGATGCGGGTGACGGTGCCCGTGAAGGCGTCCTTGTTCACCGTCAGCCAGTCCGGCACGGGCGCGATCTGCGTGAGTTCGAGATTCTTCGTCGCGAGCCGGCGGGAGGCGGGCTTTTCCTTCACCGTGACGACGTCGCCCGGCTTGCAGGAGAAGCTGCTCACGTCCACCTTGCGTCCGTTCACCTGAACATGGCCGTGGCCGACCATCTGGCGCGCGGCGTTGCGGCTGTTGGCGAAGCCGAGGCGATAGACAACGTTGTCGAGGCGGCGCTCGAGGAGCTGGAGCAGGATTTCGCCGGTGACGCCACGGGTGTTGCTGGCGATCTCGAAGGTGAGGCGGAACTGGCGCTCCAGCAGTCCGTACTGGTAGCGGAGCTTCTGCTTCTCAGCGAGGGCGAGCGAATATTCGCTGGTCTTGCGGCGGCTGCCTTTCGGGCCGTGCATGCCGGGCGGATAGTTCTTCCGCTCAAGATATTTGGTGGGGCCGAAAAGCGGCGTGCCGTAGCGGCGTGCGATTCTGTCTTTGGGTCCTGTGTAACGAGCCATGTGATTTTACGGGATAAGGATTAAACGCGGCGGGCTTTCGGCGGACGGCAGCCGTTGTGCGGCACGGGCGTCACGTCCTTGATGATGGAGATTTCCAAGCCGACGGCCTGGATGGCGCGGATGGCGGATTCGCGTCCTGAGCCGGGGCCCTTCACGCGGACTTCGACTTCACGCACGCCGTGGCCCATGGCCTGGCGGCAGGCGTCCTGCGCGACCATCTGCGCCGCGTAGGCCGTGCTCTTGCGCGAGCCCTTGAAGCCGACTTTGCCGGCGCTCGACCAGCCGAGCACGTTGCCTCGCTGGTCGGTGATGCTCACGACGGTGTTGTTGAAAGATGCGAGGACGTGCGCGATGCCGACTGCGACGTTCTTGCTGCCCTTCGCCTTGATGACCTTGATCGGCTCGATGCCGGCATTCAGGTCGAGCGAGAGGTCGGCGGCTGCAGGAACTGCAGCACCAGGAGCGGCTGCGCCCTCGGCGCCTGCCTTCTTTTTCGGAGCGGCCTTCTTGGTAGCCTTGGGTTTTGCCTCCGCCGGAGCGGCGGCGGCAGGTGCAGGTGCAGCCGCTTCAGGCGCGGGTGCGGGTGCAGGAGTGTTTTCGGTGTCAGCCATGGTTCGGAATTCGGATTGGTTTGAAAATTATGCCTTCGTTGCAGGTGCATCCTTGGCGCGCTGGACACCGACGGTCTTGCGCGGGCCCTTGCGGGTGCGGGCATTCGTCTGCGTGCGCTGTCCGCGGACGGGCAGGCCGCGGCGGTGACGGATCCCGCGGTAGCAGTTGATCGCCTGGAGGCGCTTGAGGTTCATCTGCAGATCGCGACGGAGGTCGCCCTCGATCAAAATCTTCCGTGCGGAGATGGCGTGGATGATCGCATTGAGCTGCTCGGGCGAAAGATCCTTCGCGCGCAGGTTCGGATCCACGTTGGCATCTTCGAGCACTTTCTTCGCATTGCTCGGCCCGATGCCGTAAATGTAGGGAAGCGACACTTCGATTCGTTTGTCGCCTGGGATGTCAACGCCGAGAATTCGTGGCATGGGTGGTGTGAGTTAAGATTAGCCCTGACGCTGCTTGTGGCGCGGGTTTTTGCAGATGACGCGCACGACGCCTTTGCGACGCACGACGCGGCAGGTTTCACACTGCCTTTTGACTGATGCTCTGACTTTCATGATTATTTCTTAGTTGGTTTCGAGAGGACAAAAAATCGCCCGGGGTGCCCGCTTTGGAGTGCGGGCGCCTCGTGCGCTAGGTGGCTACTTGCACCGGTTCGCGACCGGTGTTCGGTGATGCCGAATTGGAATTCCTATCAGAAGTCCGCATGATAGCAAGCTGTGAATGCACGGATCTTGGAAAAACTTTTAGCACGGCGCGGAGTGGAGAAAAGGCGCTCATGTTCATTTGGCGACCATCTTCTCGCGCCAGGTGAGAATTTGCGGCTCCCCTTTTGTGATGAGCACGGTGTGCTCGAAATGCGCGCTGGGCATGTGGTCCGCGGTCACGACAGTCCAGTCATCCTCAAGCGTGCGGACCGCCGCACTCCCGAGATTCACCATGGGCTCGATCGCGAGCGTCATGCCGGCCTTCAGCCGCGGGCCGGTTCCGGCGCGACCGAAGTTCGGAATCTGCGGCTCTTCGTGCAGGTTCCGCCCGACGCCGTGGCCGACAAATTCGCGCACGACGTTGTAACCATTCGCGAGCACTTCGTCCTCGATGAATGCTGAAATGTCGCCGACGCGACGCCCGGCCTCGGCGATCGGAATCACGCGGTCGAGGATGTCCTCGGTGACGGCAAGCAACCGTGCCCAAGCAGGCTTGATCGCGCCCACGGGGACGGTCTTCGCGGTGTCGCCGACCCATCCGCCTTTGATCACGCCGACATCGAGCTTCACGATGTCGCCGTACTGGATTCGGCGGGTGCCGCCGATTCCGTGGACCACCTCCTCATTCACGGAGATGCAGATGTTGCCGGGAAAATTCCGATAGCCGAGAAATGCGCTGCGGCTCTGCTCGTCGGATATGAAATCGGCGGCGGCCTCGTCAATGTCGCCGGTCGTCACGCCGGGGCGCACCAGCATCGCCAGTTTGTCGAGCACCTTGGCAGCAGTCGCGCAGGCCTCCCGCATCTTATCAATCTCACGCTCGGACTTGATGGGAATCATCCTCGGAGTGAAGCGGGAAAACGGGCCTGACCTGCGATGGAAAGCAATGCACTCAATCGGCTGCCTAATGTGCAAACCTGCTCATGAAGAAAGCAACAACGCCTCCGAGCACCAGAAGCGCCGCACCGACGGCTAGCCAAACCAGCGTCGTGTTCCCGATGGATTCGCCGCGCTGTTCCGGCGTGCGCTCGAAGCGTCCCCGCAGCTTGCCCTTCCGCAAAAATCCGTCGTAGTGCCGCTGGAGGAGGTGCGTCTCGATCTGGCGCATGGTGTCGAGCACCACGCCAACCACGATGAGGATGCTCGTGCCGCCGAAAAATTGCGCAGCGAGCGCCGGGATGCCAGCCTGCCGGGTGAGCATCGCTGGGAGCAATGCGATCACCAGCAGGAACATCGCTCCGGCGAAAGTCAGCCGTGTCATTGACCTGTCGAGAAATTCTGCCGTCGGCTTGCCGGGGCGCACTCCGGGGATGTAGCCGCCCGCCTTCTTCAGATCGTCCGCGATTTGCTGGGGCTGGAACTGCGTCGCCACCCAGAAATAGCTGAAGAAGAAAATCAGGAGACTATAGATGACATAGTAGGGCCATCCATTTTGCAGCGCGTCGGAGAATTTCTTCGCCCACGGTGCATTCGGAGCCATCATCAAAATCATCGTGGACGGAAACACGAGCAGCGCCTGACCGAAGATGATGGGCATGACGCCCGCATAGTTGACCTTCAGCGGCATGTATTGTGCGACTCCGCCATAGACCTTCCGGCCAACGACACGTTTCGCATACTGGATGGTCACGCGGCGCTGCGCCTGTGTGAGACAGATCACCCCTGCAATCACGAGCACCAGAAAGGCCAGCATGAGCACAAGCTTCATCGGCGCGACACTCGCAACCACGGCCCCGGACGGGACGACCGTCTTCCAAGCCTGCACCAGCGCCGCGGGCAGGCGTGCCACAATGCCGACTGCAATTATGAGCGACATGCCGTTGCCGACTCCGCGGTCGGTGATCTGGTCGCCCAACCACATCAACAGCATCGTGCCGGCGGTAAGGCTAACCACGCAAACCAGTTGAAACCAAAATCCATTCTCGGGCACTAACTGTCCGTGAAGCGCCATCGTTTCGTGGATTCCAGGCAGGATGGAATCCGACGGACTGACAAACTGCTTTGTCATCAGGAATCCTTGGAACACGCAGAGGATGATGGTGACGTATCGCGTATATTGCCCAATTTTCTGCCTGCCGCCGTCCTCTTTGGACAGCTTGCCTAGCTGCGGGATCACCGCCGTCAGCAATTGCATCATGATGCTCGCGCTGATGTAAGGCATCACGCCGAGCGAGAACACCGCGCACTGCTCAAGCGCACCACCGCTGAAAATATTGAACAGCGCCGCGGCCCCTCCGCCCTCGCCGCTGTTGTTCATCCGCTCGACGAAGTAATGCTTGAGGACGCTCGCATTGACGCCAGGGCAGGTAATCGTGCAACCGACCCGGTAGAGCACCACCATCAGCAGGGTGAACAGAACCCGGTTCCGGAGTTCCGGTATCTTGCGGATGTTGAAAAATGCGGAGATCATTCGGCAGAATTTGCAGGAGGCCAGGCTTGGTTCATCAACCCCTTCGGCGGACAGTATTATTGATCCGCTGGCTAAGAACCATGCTCCTTACTTGATGGTGAGGCTCCCGCCCGCCTTTTCGATGGCGGCCTTCGCGGCAGCACTGGCGTGGTTCGCGACCACGGAAAGCTTCTTTGTCAGTTCGCCGGAGGCCAGAATCTTCACGCCTTCAAACGGGCGTTTGATGACACCGGCCTTCAAGAGCGCTTCCTGATCAACCGTCGCGCCTGCGTCAAAACGATCCAGCGAGTCCATATTGACAATCGCCCATTTGGTCTTGAACACCGCGTTGTTGAAGCCGCGCTTCGGGACGCGGCGGATGAGCGGCATCTGGCCGCCTTCGAAGCCGAGACGGATGCTGCCGCCGCTGCGCGCCTTCTGGCCCTTGTGGCCTTTGCCGCAGGTCTTTCCTTTGCCGCTGCTTTCGCCGTTTCCAAGGCGCTTCACACGATGCTTGGAGCCGGGACGGGGTTTGAGATTTGAGAGGTTCATCTTGTAGTTTTCTCTGGTTGGCTATCTCGCGTCACAAGCATTTGTTGCGACTAATGGAGACACCCGGATGATAGTTAGCTGACTGGCTGGGGCTTCAGGGTGATCCCGCGGATTTTCATCACAGCGTCACGCTGCCGGAGCTTGCCGAGCGCGTTGAGTGTCGCCTTCAGCACGTTGGCGTGGTTCGAGGAGCCGAGGCTCTTCGCGAGGATGTTCTTGATGCCGACCGCATCGCACACGGCACGGACTGCGCCGCCCGCCTTGATCCCGGTTCCGGGGCTCGCAGGCTTTAGGATGACGTGGCCGCCGCCGTGCAATCCCACGACCTCATGCGGGATCGTCATTTTGCTGATGGCATAGCGGTTGAGATTCTTGCGGCCCTTGTCGCCGGCCTTGCGGATGGCCTCGGAGACTTCGTTTGCCTTGCCGAATCCGACGCCAACACGTCCCTGCTTGTCACCGATGACGAGCAACGCGCTGAAGCTGAAGCGACGTCCGCCCTTCACGACCTTGGCGCAGCGGTTGATGAAGACGAGCTTCTCGATCAGCTCGGCCTGCGGCTGTCCGGCGAAGACGCCGTCGAGCACCACGCCGCGATCCACGGGCTCGGACGGAGTGCGCGATTGCTGCGGGCGGCGGCCCCTCGGGCCGCGGGAATTGGAATCGTTTTTGGAATGAGCAGCCATAGTTGATTAGAATTGCAGTCCGCCTTCGCGCGCCGCGTCGGCGAGCGCCTTCACTTTGCCATGATAGATGAAACCGCCGCGGTCAAAGACCACCTTGCTGATGTTCTTGGCCTTCGCGCGCTCGGCGACCAGCTTGCCCACGGTCGTCGCAGTCACCGCATTTGCACGAGGCTGCTTGACCTTGAGACCGGCCTCGGTCGTGTTTGCGCTCGCGATGGTCCTGCCGACGCTGTCGTCAATGACCTGCGCATAGATGTGCTTGCCGCTAAAATGGACGGCGAGACGCGGGCGCTCCTGTGTGCCGGAGACAATTTTGCGGATGCGCTTGTGGCGCATCTGGATGCTTGCTTTCTTGATGTTCTTAGCCATGGCTTACTGGACGGTTTTGCCTTCCTTGCGGATGATTTTCTCGCCGACGTATCGGACACCCTTGCCCTTGTAGGGCTCAGGCGGGTAATAGCCCCGCACCTCGGCGGCGAGCTGCCCCACGACCTGCTTGTCAATTCCCTCGATGCGCACCTTCGTATTGTCGGTGACGGTCACCTTTGCGCCCGCGGGAATCGGGTGGTTGATCTCATGCGAATAGCCGAGGTTCAGTTGAAGGATGGCGCCCTTCACGGCCGCCTTGAATCCGACGCCCTGAATCTCCAGTTCCTTCACGTAGCCGCTGGCAACGCCTATGACCATGTTATTGATCAGCGAGCGGCTGAGACCGTGCAGCGCTCCGGCGGAAGGCGAACTGCAGGCGACGGTCACTGTCGTGCCATCCACCTTGCCGGTCACTCCGCTCGGGAGCGTCCAGGCAAGCTTGCCTTTCGGGCCTTCGACGTTCACCTGCCCGTCAGCGCCAATCTTGACGCTAACCTTGGCCGGCAGTTCGATGATTTTTTTTCCGATTCGAGACATAGCTAGTTACCAGACAAACGCCAGCAATTCACCGCCGACGTTCTGTTTCTTTGCTTCACGCCCGGACATCAGACCCTTCGAAGTGGAAAGGATGCTGATTCCGATCCCGCCGAGGACGCGCGGGATTTCAGTCGAGCCGACATAGCGGCGCAGACCGGGCTTGGA
>Ga0194043_1001019_pt1 | contig 15826 bp, 14 predicted proteins | sample JunL4415m_MetaG_FD_161274 | JGI IMG/M metagenome (GOLD analysis project Ga0194043, IMG submission 161274) | Anoxic zone freshwater microbial communities from boreal shield lake in IISD Experimental Lakes Area, Ontario, Canada - Jun2016-L442-15m | ecosystem: Environmental > Aquatic > Freshwater >...
CAGTCGGAGTTCTTTTAATCCGTAGGTTGTCGGTTCGAGCCCGACGCGACCCACTACCAAATGTGTTGCAGTGCAACGATTTTGCTCGGTACCGTTGAGACTGTGGTGGCATCTGCTGTACCCATTGCTGTACCCATCTGAGATGCAGCACACTCCCGGCGCTGACCCTGGTGGGTGTGCAGAATCCGCTGGGAAGCAACGGGATGCGCCGTTTCCTGCGGTGTTTCGGGGGTTCATTTCACTGTACCCATTGCTGTACCCATCTTGCGCGGGTCGGGTGAGGGCGGTGCGGCGGCGGCGTTGCGCTACGCGATCAGGGGGCGTGCGCAGCCGTTCGCCGGGGCGGGATCATTCCGATCGCTGGCCGGAGTTCGTCGAATGCGGTCGCCAAACGGAACACCGGCGCGACCTCAACACCGAGCTCGTAGTGGCCGCGCCGCAGGTTCCGGACGAACGCAGGCCCTCGGATCACGACGCTCGCCGTACGGTCGGTCTTCAACCCTCGCATCGGCCTCGGCCGGGCCTTCAGCCGGCCGTGATCGCACTCGCACCGATTGTTCTCGTACTGGCGGTGTTGCGGAACGCCGCAGGGGTCAGCTCCTCGATGACGCTCGCCAGGGCCGCTGCCCGATCGGTGATGACCTCGACCGGTGAACGGTGCGCGGCCAAGGATGACGTGAAGAACCGACTGGCCACGGAGATACCCCTACGGCGGGCGACGAAGACGTCGATGGCCTGGCCGTGCTGGCCGATCCCCCCGGTACACGTACCGCCAGACACCGTTGACGTGACGTACGTCTCGTCTACGAAGCACCTGCCCCCCACCGTACACCGAGAACGGCGGTCCGCGCCGATGGGCTCGGGGGTGAAGCGTTGCACCCACCAGTAGAGGGTGACGTGATCGACCTCGATGCCGCGTTCATGGAGGTGGCTCCGGACTCGGTAGGACAGGAGTACCTCAGGTACCAGCGGACCGCCAGGAGGATCACATCAGGAGGGAAACGAAACCCGGCAAACGTTGAATGAGACTGCGCGGACGGACTCGGACGACGGTTGCGCCTCATCCCGCCGCCCTCACCGCCCTCGGGCGATCCGTCAATGCAACTGTCCGTTGCCACTCCATAGTCCCGACGCCGCATTCATCTCGATTCGATAACGAAGTCAAACGTATGACTAGACATCCGGGAATCGGCGGGTATCTTCAGACAATCGTTTGACTTGGAGGTCAAGGTGGGACTGCAGGGAAGGACCGTTCTGGTCACGGGCGCGGGCGGGGGCTTGGGGGCCTCGATTGCCGTCGGCCTCGGGCTTGAGGGTGCCGCTGTTGCGCTAACCGACCTCCCTGGACTGAAGCTCTCTGACGCGGAGTCCCAGTGTCGAGATGCTGGCGTTCGGGCAACTGCGTTTCCCGCTGACCTGCAGACGGCTCAATCTGAATCGCTCATCGCGAGCGTCGCCGATCAACTCGGACCGGTGGATGGCCTCGTGCATGCCGCCGGCGTCATGCAGACGAAGCCCTTCTCTGACATCTCTGTGGAGGAGTGGCGTCGGGTCATCGACATCAACCTAACCTCCGCCTTTCCACTTCTGCAGGCGATGGCTCGCCAGGAGATTCCCGGCGGAGGATCCGCAGTACTGGTGTCGTCAGTGGCGGGCCGATCGGGTCGCCCCAACGCCCCGCACTACGCAGCCTCGAAGGCTGGTCTGTTGTCGTTGACGAAGTCCGCGGCATTGGCGCTGGGGCCGGAGATCAGAGTGAATGCGGTCTGTCCCGGCGTCTTCATGACACCGATGTGGGAGCAGATCATCCGCGACCGTGATGACGAGTTTGGGCCGGGTGCTGGTGCGGCGTACCTGGAGGATGTTCTGAGAGCCGCACCCTTGAATCGACCTGGCGATGCACAGGAGTTGACGTCCGTGGTGGCCTTCCTGCTGTCGGATGCAGCCTCGTACATCACCGGCCAGGCCCTGAACGTCGATGGCGGACTGGAGATGGACTGACATGCAGAACACAACGTCAGTACCTCGGTTCGACCTTCTGACGACGCTTTATCGAGACGAATCCATGGCTCGAGTCTGGTCTGAAGAGGCGACCATCTCAGCGTGGCTCCGCGTGGAGGCGGAACTAGCCCGAGCGCAAGCGCGCACAGGCCTCATCACGCAGTCCGATGCGGACGCCATCTCGTCGGCATGCAGCCTGGAGAACATCGACACCCCTCGACTGTGGGCCGATGCCGAGGTGGTCGGCTACCCGATCCTGCCTTTGGTACGACAGATCACTGAGCATCTGGCGGAAGGACCCAACGGGCGCGTGCACTACGGCGCTACGACGCAGGACATCATGGATAGTGGCCTGGCGCTGCAGGTCATGGCGTCCATCGATCGCACTCTCGAACTGCTGGTAGCGCTAGGCGAGGCCTTGCGGGCAGCAGTCGAGGAGCATGCGGCTACGCCAATCGCGGGACGAACCCACGCACAGCAGGCCGTTCCGACCACGTTCGGAGCCAAAATGGCGGTCTTCCTCGAGGAGATCCGAGGCAGGGTCGAGCTGGTCTCCCGCCTCCGCGGAGAGGTGGCGCGAGTCTCACTCTTCGGTGCGGGAGGCACATCGGCCGCCATGGGCAACCGGTCCCCAGAAGTGCGGGAGTTGCTGGCAGAAGGACTCGGTCTACAGCTCGAGGACGTCCCTTGGCATGTCGCTCGGGAGCGGCTCCTGGACTTCGGCCACGCGCTGGCATCCATCAGCGCCATCTGTATCCGGATGGCGAGGGAGGTGATCGACCTGTCTCGGACCGAGGTCGCCGAAGTTCGTGAGGAGTTCGGACACCATCGAGGTGCCTCCTCCACCATGCCGCAGAAGGCCAATCCGATCTTCTGCGAGGCGGTCATCGGCCTAGGCGTTTGCACGACCGCGCTGTCAGCAGCACTGCTACGGGCCGCCGAGGCCGGGCACGAGCGCTCGGCAGGTGAGTGGCAGATCGAGTGGATCGCCATCCCCGACATGTGCATCTATACGGCGACGTCGATCTCGCTCATGACGTCTGTCGTGGGCTCGATGCAGGTCTTCCCGGAGCAGATGCTCAGGAACCTGGAGGCGGAGAACGGGCTCATCCTCAGCGAGGCGGTCATGATGAAACTGGCTCCAGCCCTAGGTCGTGAGCAAGCCCACGACGTGGTCTATGCGGCCGCCGCTGAAGCCCGCGAGCGCAACGCGTCACTAACGGTCACCCTGTCCGAGCGAGTGCCCAAAGAGCTTCGTGAGGTAGTCAACGAGGTGACCCCCGAGTCGTACCTAGGCGAAGCCGCACGCGTCGCATCCATCGCCGTCAGCCGGTGGGACTCCACCGCAAAGACCCTGCACCGGGAAGGAACGCTGTCATGAGCCAGGCGGTGGCACAGGCGCTGGCGGACCTCGAGGTCATGCTTCGGATCCGCCTGCTCGAGGAGAAGATCCGAGACCTGCGACTTGCCGGCGACATCGTCGGCTCCGTGCATCTGTGCATCGGCCAGGAGGCTGGACCGGCCGCTGTCTGCGACGTTCTCGAACCCCAGGACGCCCTCTTCGCCACCTACCGAGGTCACGGGTGGGCCCTTGCTCGCGGGGTGCCGGCCGAGGCGATCCTCGCCGAACTGCTCGGCAGGGCAACCGGGGTCTGCGGCGGCCGTGGCGGCTCCGCGTACTTCACCGCCCCGCAGTACGGCTTCTACGGCGAGAACTCCATCGTCGGAGCGGGGGCACCGATCGCTGCCGGGGCAGCCCTCGCGGCGCGGTATGACGGCAGCGAGCGAGTAGCGGTCACCGTGTTCGGTGACGGAGCCATCAACCAAGGCTCCGTCCATGAGGCGATGAACTTCGCCGCGGCGTTCAAGCTGCCCATCGTCTTCATCTGCGAGAACAACAAGTGGTCCGAACTCACCGCCATCGCCGACATGGTCGGCGAGCCGGCGCTGTGGAAGCGCGCCCGGGCGTACGGGATGCTGGGCCAGCGCCTCGATGGCAACGACACCACCGCCGTGCGCGAGGCGAGCGGCCAGGCGATCGAGCGGGCGCGCAGCGGCGGTGGGCCCATGCTCCTCGAGCTCATGACCGAGAGACTCGTGGGCCACTACATCGGCGATGCCGAGCAGTACCGGGCTCCTGGCGAGGTCGAGGACGCAATGACACGAGAGCCGATCATCCGCATCAAGCGAGATCTCGTCGACCTCGGAGTCCCCGCCGACGAGATCGCTGCCGTGGAATCACGGGTCGCCAGCGCCATCGAATCAGCTGCCGCTACAGCGCTTGCCGCACCGCTCGCCGACCCGAGCACCGCAAGGGACCACGTCTATGCCTGAGATCTCGTCACTCACCTACGGTGGAGCCGTCAACGCGGCACTCTCCAGAGTCATGCGAGAGATGCCCGAGACGATCCTCTTCGGGGAGGACGTCGGCAAGCCGGGCGGCGTCTTCGGCGTGACCCGAGGACTTCAAAAAGAGTTCGGCGACCGCGTCTTCGACACCCCCATCAGCGAGTCAGCCATCCTGGGCGGTGCACTGGGCGCGGCCCTCATGGGGCGACGCCCGATCGTGGAGATCATGTGGGCGGACTTCTCGCTCGTGGCCCTCGACCAGATCGTCAACCAGATCGCAAACGCGCGATACGTGTCCAACAATCAGACGACCGCCCCGGTGGTCATCCGAACCCAGCAGGGCATGGGGCCGGGCGCGTGCGCACAGCACTCGCAGTCCCTGGAAGCGTTCTTCCTCCACGCGCCAGGCCTGAGGGTCGTCATGCCCACTACGCCCCAGGACGCTTATGACGCCATCATCAGCGCCACCTACTGCGATGACCCCGTCATCGTGATCGAGAGCCGCTACCTGTATCCCGGCGACAAGGCCGACGTCATTGTCGACGGGCCGGTGCAGGCAATCGGAGGAAGCGCCTTCCGCCGCCACGGTGACGACGTCACGGCCCTGTCGTGGGGCCCGATCACCCGCACCGTCGAGGCGGCCGCTGATCTGGCCAGTGCCGACGGCATCGGCGTCGAGGTCATCGAAGCAACCTGGCTCAATCCACTGGACATCGACGCCATCCACGCAAGCGTCGAGAAGACGGGCCGGCTGGTCATCGCCCACGAAGCGAACAGGACCGGCGGCTTCGGCGGGGAGGTGGTCTCTCAGCTCGTCGAGCGTGGCACCACCTTCGCACGACCCCCCATCCGCATCGGCTTGCCTGATATCCGGGTTCCGGCGGCCCCCACGCTCTTGGCAGCAGTCGCGCCGAGCCAGAAGGAGGTGCTCGACGCAATCCACTCGCTCATGTAGGTCATGACGCGAACCCATAACCTTAGAACAAACGATTGACTTGGAAGGAACACCTATGAAGAAGATTGCTATCGCAGGCGCGGCCCTGGGTGGCCTGTTCTTGCTGTCGGCATGTGGTTCGGCCGATCAGGCCAGCACGGCGACCAGTAGTGCAGCTGCCCCCGCCAGCAGTGCGGCTGCCCCCGCGAGCAGTGCGGCATCGGCCGCGCCGGCATCATCGGCGGCCGCTGCGGGAATCGAGGTCAAGACGATCGGCGTCTCCAACCTCGGCCTCAGCTTCCCGTTCACGGCCGCAATCTCGAAGGGCATACAAGCAGCAGCCGACGCCAAGGGCGTCACAATCGACCTACTTGACGCGCAGGGGAAGGCGGACCAGCAGGCCAAGGACGTGCAGGACTTCATCACGCAGAAGCCCGATGGAGTGCTGCTGCTGCCGCTCGACAGCGGCGTGGCGACCGGCCTCGTCGACCAGCTTGCCGCAGCCGGCATCCCCACGGTCGCAGTAGCGTCCCAGGTCGGCGACCCGAAGACACGTGAACTCAGCGACGTCTACCCGGGGCTCGTCGCACTGGTGACGCAGGCGGAGATCGACGCTGGCGCCAAGGCCGGCGAGATGGCCCTGGCTGCGCTGCCCGAGGGCGGCAAGATGGCCATCGTCGAGGGTTCGGCGGGGTTCGCCGAGAACACCACCCGAGTCCAAGACTTCAACAAGGCCTCGGACGCCGCCGGCGTCAAGTGGGACGTCGTGGCCTCGCAGCCGGGGGACTGGGTCCCGGACAAGGCGGAGACCGCCTGCCAGAACATGCTCGCCGGCAACCCCGACATCCAGCTCTTCTACGCACTGTCAGACGACATGGCCGTGGGTTGCGCCAAGGCAGTGAAGGCGGCCGGCAAGGACGCGGTCGTCATCGGCATCGGCGGGTCCAAGCTGGGCATCGACGCTGTCTCGAACGACGAGATCTACGGCACCGTCTGCTACAAGCCCGAGGACATGGGCGCGCTCGCCTTCGGGACGATCTACGACTACCTCTCGACAGGTCAGGCACCCGCTGAGAAGTTCATCACGTACGACACGCCTGCCATCACCAAGGCGAACGTGGGCGACTGCACGCCTCAGTGGTAGCAGCAGCAGGGAGAGAGTGAAAGATGAGCATCGACATCGCGCAGGGCCCGGTCCGGGAGAACGTCCTTCTCGACCTCACGGGGGTCCAGAAGGTGTTCCCCAACGGAACGGTCGCCCTGCGCGGTGTCGATCTCGCGGTCACGGCAGGGTCCGTCCACGGACTCATCGGGGCAAACGGCGCCGGCAAGTCGACGCTCGTCAAGATCGTCAGTGGCGCTCACGACGCATCGTCCGGGACGGTCCGCTGGCGCGGCGTCGAGCAGCACTGGACCAGTCCCGGCGACGCCCGCGCGGCCGGTGTCGCCACCAACTACCAGCATGTTCCCCTTGTTCCCTCGCTGAGCGTCCTCGAGAACGTGTTCCTGGGTGACGGAGGGCTGCGCAGGAAGTCCGCCGAGCTCGAACGCCGCTTTGCCGAACTTCAGGAGCGGATCGGCTACGAGGTGGACGGGGCCGAGCTCGTGGCGGATCTCCCCATCGGCAGCAGGCAGATGGTTGCCATCATGCAGGCCCTCGCCATCGGCGCGGAGCTCGTCATCCTGGACGAGCCGACCGCGTCCCTGTCGGAGCACGAGCGCTCTGTCGTCTTCGACGTCGTCAAGCGGCTTTCCGCGCAGGGCACCAGCTTCTTGTACGTGTCGCACTTCCTGGACGAGATCCTGGCCCTGACCGACTATGTGACCGTCCTGCGCGACGGGCGGGTCGTGATGGACCGGCCCACCGAGGGGCTGGACGAGAACGCGCTCGTGCGTGCCGTGGCCGGCCGCGACCTCCTCGCGTTGGAGCGCTCACACGCAGTCACGCCCGGACCGGACTCACCGGTGCTCCTCGACGTGCAGCACCTCTCCTCACCCATCGGTATCCGCGACGTGTCCTTCACACTGCTCGCGGGCGAGGTGATCGGCCTCGCGGGCCTGCTCGGGTCGGGGCGCTCGGAGATCCTCCAGTGCATCCTCGGCGCTGACCGGGAAGTCGAGGGAAAGGTCCTGCTCGCGGGTCGGCCGGTGCCGCGCAAGCCGACCGGCGCGATTCGCGCTGGGCTGGCCTACGTCCCGGAGGACCGGACGCGACAAGGACTCTTCCCCAACTTCACGATCTGGCAGAACGCGTCCATCGCGGACATCCAGCGCCTGACTCGGTGGAGAGTCTTCCCCTCTGGCGGGCGCGAACGAGAGCGAGCGCGCAAGGCCGTCGTCGACCTGGCCATCAAGACGAAGGGCATCGACGCGTCACCCTCTGAACTGTCTGGCGGAAACGCACAGAAGGTCGTGTTCGGCCGGTGGTTGTACGGGTCCGCACGCCTGTGGCTCCTAGACGAGCCCACCGCCGGGATCGATGTGGGTGCCAAGGCCGACATCCTGCTGCTCACCAGACGGCTCGCAGCCGAGGGCAAGGGCGTGATCATCGTGTCGAGCGAGTTCGAGGAACTGCTCGCGGTCTGTTCACGCATCCTGGTGATCCGCGAGGGGCGGGTCATCGCCGAGCGCCTGGCGACCGAGACTGACGAGGACGAACTACTCATGCTTGCCAACGGCCTCGGCGAAGGCCCTCGATAGGAGTGAATTCCATGGCCGCATCTTCAGGCAGCGGGGGCAAGCGAGGCTTTCACGTGCCCTCGTCACTGCGACTGACTAACGCAGGGGTCTTCTACGCCCTTGCCGTGCTCGTCGTCGTGCTGACCTTCTTCACGTCACTTCAGGGGCGTCCCTTCTACTTGTCGCCGACAAACGTGTCGAATGTCCTCGATCAGACCGCACTCGTCGGGATCATGGCGATCTTCACGACCATCGTCCTCATCAGCGGCAACTTCGACCTCTCGATCGGCTCATCTGCTGCGCTCGGGGCCGCCGTCTGCCTCCTGTTGGCGCCGTCCATCGGAGTGTGGCCAGCGGTGGCGGCAGCTCTGCTGGCGGGACTCCTCGTGGGTCTCGTGAACGGAGTCATCGTTCAGTACGTGGGCATCAATGCGTTCATCGTCACGCTGGGGACACTGACAGCCGTACGTGGCCTGGTCCTGATCATCACGGATGGCCGGACCATCACCATCGAGGACGAGCAGGTCAAGCTGGCGCTGCGCAGCCTGGACGAGTCGTACCGCGGGACGCCGAACGTCTACCTCCTCCTTGGGCTCGTGCTGCTCGCCGCCGCTGTCTGGAGCTGGTCGCGTGGACGGCGCCCCGGCCGAACGCCCAAGCCGCTCAACGCGATCGCGCTCGGCGTGGTCGGTCTCGCCCTCACCGGCGCAGCGTTGCTCATTCCCGGCTTCTACAACAGCCTCGCGCTCTCCCCGCGGACGCTCTGCATGATCGCGCTCGCGCTGGGCGCGGCCATGACCCTGCGGTTCACGATCGTTGGACGTCGCCTGTATGCCACAGGCGGCAACCCCGAGGCCGCACGGCTCTCCGGCATCGCTGTGGACCGGTATCGCGTCGTCGCCTTCATGCTCAATGGCGCCGCCGCTGCCTTCGTCGGAGTCCTCTACGCGAGTCGACTTGGCTCGATCAACCCCACCGGCCTCGAGGGGCTCGAGCTGACGGCACTCGCTGCCGCGATCCTCGGCGGTACGTCGCTGTTCGGTGGCATCGGAACCGTGGGCAAGGCCCTGACGGGCGCGCTCATCCTCGTGACGCTGCAGAACGGGTTCAACGTCCTGAACCTCGGAGCCAACTGGCAGGGCCTCATCGAGGGTGCGGTGCTCATCGTGGCCGCCGGAATCTACACCGTGTCGGGGCGGGGGCGGTCCGCGCGGAGGATCCGTGACACGTCAGGTGATCGACCACCGGATCCCATCGCCGCCGGCTCCAACCCCGTTGTCAGCGCGACCGGACCCTAGGAAGGGGGCCACCATGATCCTGCCGCAGGTGTGGCACTTCTCCTTCCACGTGCGCGACATCGAGCGATCCGTCGCCTTCTACCACGGACTGCTGGGCATGCAGCTCATCCACATGCAGGAGCAGCAGAACGCGTACACCAGCGCGCTCGTCGGCTACCCCGATGCCCATTTGAAGGTTGCGCAGCTGGCCGTCTCCGGACGTCCGGCCGGACTGGTATCGACTCACGACCTGGAGCTTGTGGAGTACGTCAATCCACGGTGCGAGCCCGCACCTATGGAGCGCTGCCGGCCGGGGATGGGGCACATGGCCTTCGTCGTGCGCGACATCCACCAGATGCATCAAGCCCTCAGCGACAACGGTGTCGACTTCGTCTCGCCGCCCATGGCCATCACGGCGGGCATCAATGAAGGTGGATTCTGCTGCTACTTCCACGACCCCGACCGCATCACGCTCGAGTTCGTGCAGCCCGCCCCGCGAGTACTCGATCAGTCGTCGAGCCAGCCTGACTGAGAGATCCTCGCAGCCGTCCGGTCCAGCTCAGGCTGCGCCTGACACCCCTGGTGGATCACCCGGTCGACCATCTCGTTGATCACTCCGCCGATCTGGGGCCAGGCCCGAAGAGCCGGCGGGCTCTGGACCGAGCGATGCACGTCCTCGATGACGTCGTAGTAGGGCGCGATGGCCCGCACCTCGGGGTTACGCCAGGTGGACAGGCGGGTGCCGGTCGCCCCCTCCTCCGAGGTGATGCGATCCATCTCAGGGCTGGCGAGGTGGCGCAGGAAGTCATACGCGCGCCCAGGGTCACGCGACCCGGCCGCAACACCGATGGCCCAGAACACGTTCATGGAGACGGCGTCATGATCCGGTTCGATGCCTCCCCCCGGCACCTGAGCGCAGCGCACCAGGCCGCGCGTCGGCGATCCCGGCAGTGACGACAAGGCGGCGAAGCCGCACCAGTTGACCGTCATGGCCGCATGGCCGTCGGCGAAGAACTGCCCGGAGGCGACGCTGTCCATGCTGCGGGCCTGCGGCGGCATGACTCCGGAGCGATTCCACAGGTCCTGCATGAACGTCAGCGCAGCAAGGCCGGGGGCCTCGTTCAGCGTCACCTGGCCGTCACGGGCGACTGCCCCCCCGCGGCTCCACAGGTGCAGCAGGAAGTCGTACACCGTGTTGTGGCCGTCGGGAAGACCTGCGAGGACGGTTCCCCACAGGCCATCCTCAGGGCGGGTGAACCACTGCGCCTGGTCGAGGTACTGCTGCCAGGTAGTGGGGGCTTCCAGCGGATAGCCGAAGCGCTGGAGGAAGCCGGCGCACTCGGACTCATCGTCGTACAGATCTCGTCGCAGCAGCGTCATCATCGGACCGTCGTGATAGGCGAGGGCATAGGGCTGCCCGTTCGTGCCTCGGAGCAGGTCGCGCATGGACGGGCTCCAGCCGTCCGGCCAGTCCTGGGGCGGCTCGGCAGCGAGCATGCCTGTGAGGGGCAGTAGATGCCCGTCCTCGATGAGCGAGGGCATCCAGTCACTGACCACGAGGACAAGGTCGGCACTGCCGTCCGTGCAGCGGCCCGATTCGAAGATGTCGGCTTCGAGGTGGGGGAGTTCCATCCACTCCGCGTGCACGTTTCCTGCCGTCCACGCACGTGCCTGCCTCGCGAGCGCGTTGCGGAAGCCGACGTAGTCGCGACCGAGGAACCGAATCGGATCGGCATCTGGTTCCTGCGCCATTTCCCTTGACTCCCTCGGTCTACTCATCTAGCCTGAACAATCGTTTGACTCAGCCTAGCGGAGGTAGCCTGTGACCGTCATCGATTCGCATCAGCACCTGTGGAATCTCGAGCAGGGGTCGTATCCGTGGCTCACTGCGGACTACGGCGTGCTGTATCGCACCTATGCCTACGACGAGCTGGAGCCGCAGCTTGCGTCCAACGGCATCGACCGAACGTTGCTCGTGCAGGCGGCGGACTCGTTCGAGGACACGGAGGCCATGCTCTCCGTCGCCGATGCCTGGAGCCGCGTCGCCGGTGTGGTGGCGTGGGCGCCGTTGACCGACCCCTCAGCCGCCGCAGGAGCGGTGGAGCGGTACGCAGCCGACCCCAGGGTCGTGGGCATCAGGACACTGATGCACACGGAGGCCGACCCGGACTGGGTCGTCCAGGACACCGTGCTGGAGAGCCTCGGACTTCTGCCGGACGCCGGGCTGACCTTCGATGTCGTGGCTGTCATTCCCCGGCACCTCGAGCACGTGCCGACGTTGGCAGCGCGCCACCCGTCGCTGACGATCGTCATCGACCACCTCGCCAAGCCTCGCATCGCGGCTGGCGAGTTCGAGCCGTGGCGTGGGCTCATGGCAGACGCGGCCGCCCACCCCAACGTCTACGCGAAGTTGTCCGGTCTCAACACGGCGGCGGACTTCGACGCCTGGACTGCCGCCGATCTCCAGCCCTACATCGACATCGCCCTCGAGCTGTTCGGTCCCGAGCGACTCATGTTCGGAGGCGACTGGCCCGTCGCCGTCCTCGCCGGTGACTACACCAAGGTCGTCGCCGAGACTCGCAGGGCCCTGAGCCGGCTGACCGAGCAGGAGCAGGACATGGTCTGGGGCGGGACAGCGATCCACGCCTACGGACTGGACGTCTGACATGCTCGACCTGTTCGCGGACATCGAAAGAGACTGCGTCATCTCGATCCCACAGAGCCAGAAGCGACCGATCGCCATTGTGGGTGCCGGGGCCATCGTCGACGTGGCCCACCTCCCCGCCTACTCCTCGATAGGCCTCGACGTTGCGGGGATCTTCGACGTCAACACCGACCGGGCGCAGGACGTCGCGACTCGACACGGTGTCCCCCGCGTCTATGCAAGCATTGACGAGCTTCTCGGGGATGATCGCGTCGACGTGGTCGACATCGCCATCGTTCCTTGGGCCCAGCCGGATGTCGTCCGGCAGGCTTTGTCTGCCGGAAAGCACCTGCTGTGCCAGAAGCCCCTTGCCCCGAGCGTGGGCGAGGCTGAGGAGCTCGCCGCGCTCGCCGAGGCGTCCGGACTCAAGGTCGCTGTCAACCAGCAACTGAGGTATGACGAGGGCATGGCTGCCCTGCGATCGATGCTGAGGCGCGGGTGGATCGGTGACCCGACCACCATGAGCTTCACGGTGAACATCACCACCGACTGGACCGCCTGGAGCTGGCTCGTCGAATCCCCCAGGCTCGACGTCAACTACCACTCCATCCATTATCTGGATGCGATTCGCTCGATCCTGGGAAATCCGACAACCGTCTTCTGCACGGGGAGCCGAACCGAGGGCCAACTGCCGATCGGCGAGACTCGCAGCATCTCCACCCTGATCTTCCCTGGAGATGTTCGGGCAGTGGTCCACGTCAACCACGAGAATCGATCGCGTGACCCCGAAGCCACCTTCCGACTAGATGGATCGGAAGGCAGCATCCGAGGGTCGCTAGGTCTGCTCCTGGACTACCCGCATGGCCGCCCCGACACTCTGGAGGTCTTCTCGCGAACCCTGCCCACCGACGGCTGGACGCCCTACCCAGTCACGAAACGCTGGCTCCCTGATGCGTTTGCTGGGCCGATGGCGAGCCTGTTGTCTTGGATCGACGGGGGACCGACTGCACCGACTGCCGCTAGCGACAACGTCCACACCATCCAGCTCATCGACGCCCTGTATCGTTCGATGGTCACGGGAACCGCACAACGCCTGGAGGAATAAGTGCCTGGGCTGCGGTCAATCAAGGGCAAGCGCGTGACGCTGGCCGACGTCGCCGCTCACGCCGGGGTCGACACCTCCGTTGTCTCGCGCATCGTCAATGACGACCCCGTGCTCAACGTGCGACCCGAAACTCGCGAGCGAGTAAAGGCGGCCCTTAAGGAGTTGGGCTACCGCCCCAACGCTGCCGCCCGAAGTCTGCGAACGTCGCAGACAGGAACCCTCGGACTCTTCCTGCCCGACTTCGCCAACCCGGTCTACGCCGAGATCATCACCGGCGCCGAGGTGGCCGCTGCCGAGCAGGGATTCGTCCTCGTCACCGGCAGTTCCACCGTTTCGGGTTCGAGTCGGCGGGCGTACCTCGATCTGCTCGGCCAAGGGAGAGTCGATGGGCTGCTTCTCTCAGGGGAGGCCTTCACCACCGACATCCGCAAGGAACTGCAGGAGTTCGACCTCCCCTACCTGCTCATCAACCGCCGCGTCAGGGGACTCAACCGATACATCATCCTCGACGACGAACGGGCCGCAAGACTGGCAGTAGATCACCTCATCGGACTGGGACACACTGCTATCGCGCACATCGCCGGTCCAGCAAACGCGGACACCGCACGCCGTCGCCGGGCCGGCTACGAACAGGCGATGAAGGCTGCGGGGCTGGGCGCCAAGGACATCAGCGTCATCGCGGCGGACTACACCCCCGAGGGTGGTGTACGCGCCATGGAGCAGGTGCTCTCCTCGAAGCGACGCCCCACCGCTGTCGTCGTCGCCAACATCGCTTCGGCGATCGGTGCCCTGCACGCGGCGCTCGCTATGGGACTGAAGGTCCCCGAAGAGCTGTCCATCGTCGCCATCCACGACTCTCCGCTTGCGGCGTTTCTCACCCCACCACTCACGACCGTGCGAATGCCCTTGCACGATCTCGGCTACCAGGCGGTGCAACTTCTTCTGGAGTCCAGCAGGACCAAGCCGCTTGAGCATGTCGTTGAGGGTCCGACCGAGCTCATCGTCCGATCCTCGACTGGGCCGGTGCCATCGACCACTGCCAGGCGTGGCCGCTGAGCGAGACCTCCGCGTCGATCTGGATTGGTCGGCGAGCATCGCCAGTTCGGCCAAACCGGCGACCGCGCGAAGCGACTTCGCGCACATCCCTTGACACCACCACTGGACTCGATCTATTTTTAGACAAACGTTTGATCTATATGAGGAGAATCGTGGGCGTGACCAGTTCGGAGCGTGACGTGGCCTGGTGGCCTCCCTTCAGTCGGGCTGACGAGGGCTCGTCACCGGATGGACCGCCAGTGCTCGTCCGTGGTGACGGAGTCTGGCTGGAGGCGCTGGATGGCCGACGGCTTCTGGACGGGGTCGGCGCGTTGGAGGCGATGGCGGTAGGCCATGGCCGGCAGCGCTTGGTCGATGTCGCGGCGAGACAGATGTCAGAGCTCGCGTTCCTCGACGTCTTCCGATACACGTCACTCCCCGCGCTGGGCCTTGCGGACAAATTGATAGACATCGCCCCTTCGGGCATGGATCGCGTGTTGTTCACTCCCGGAGGGTCCGAGGCTGTCGAGACGGCCCTGAAGCTTGCGCTGCAGTACCACTGGGTCCGCGGCGATCACGATCGCCGCCTGGTGATCTGCCGCAATGGCGCATACCACGGCGTCACCTTCGGTGCGATGAACTGCGATGGTGGGTACTACTCGACCCGGAACGACGTGTATCTCGGATCGACGCGATTCGGCGTCGTCGCCGAAGGGCCGGCAACCGGTGAGGGCTGGGGCATGGGCGCGCCGTACGCGGCCGGGGCACAGCAGTTCGCCGAGGCGATCGAGCGCGTCGGACCCCAGAATGTCGCCGCCGTGATCGTCGATCCGTGCGCGACGGCTTCGGGTGTGGCCGCCGCCCCACCAAGCGACCTGGTCGCCCTACGGGCCCTGTGCGATCAACACGGAATCCTGCTGATCGCGGACGAGGTCATCACCGGCTTCTGCCGGACCGGGACCATGTTCGCGAGCCAACTCGCCGACGTGACACCTGATCTCATGACGGTCTCCAAGGCCCTATCCAGCGGGTACATGCCGATCGGTGCAACCATCGTGAACGAACGCGTGACGACCGCGATCAACGATGCCGAGGGCCGTGACGCGGTATTCGCCCACGGTCACACGTATGGCGGGCATCCGGTCGCGTGCGCAGTCGCCTCCGAGAACATCGCGATTCTGGAAGAGGAACGACTTGACCTTGCTGCAGCGGCTCGCGGCCAGTACCTGCGCGCACGGCTCGGGGAACTGGCCACGCACGACACTTTCGTGGACGCGCGTGGTATAGGAATGCTGAACGGACTGGAGCTGTTGCCAGGCGGGGATGCGGATGCGGGCCGATTCGGCACGGCGGCGTCGGCGTGCGTGTGGCTGCGGAAGCGACTTCGTGACATCGGGCTCGTGACCCTCACCGTTCACCCCGGAAGAGTGTTCCTGCTAGCGCCCCCCCTGATCGTCTCCGAGGCCGAATTGGACACGCTCGTGGAGATGCTGGATCAGGGACTCAGCGACCTTGAGGCAGCCCGGTGATCGAGGCAACGGGAGCGCGGGTACCTGGATCGCCCGTGGCTTGGAGCGCCCAACTGGGGAGACGGATCCGCGATGACGACATCGACACCCTCGGTACCTCGAGTCTGACGCTGGCCGAGAGAGCCCTTGCGCGCGGGGACTTCGATGTTGCCGCCGACCTCATCGCGTACCAGCACGAGGAGATGACGCGGATCAACCAGGCCGTACTGACCTGGCTCATCGAGATCCTCGCGCGCCGTTCGCACCTTGCTGGCGCCTCCGAGGACTCAGCCC
>Ga0194043_1001024_pt1 | contig 15779 bp, 13 predicted proteins | sample JunL4415m_MetaG_FD_161274 | JGI IMG/M metagenome (GOLD analysis project Ga0194043, IMG submission 161274) | Anoxic zone freshwater microbial communities from boreal shield lake in IISD Experimental Lakes Area, Ontario, Canada - Jun2016-L442-15m | ecosystem: Environmental > Aquatic > Freshwater >...
ATCGACCGATTTCGACCCTCTGGGAGCATCTCAACGAGATGGATATTCCACGATAACCGTTACGTACCAACACTTTTCGAAAGTGCGCCCGGAGAGATTCGAACTCCCAACCTTCTGATCCGTAGTCAGATGCTCTATCCGTTGAGCTACGGGCGCCCGCTGCTAACAGCCTCCACAGGTTACCCCACCGTTCACATTTGGTCCGCCCCGGTAGTCCCGCTTACCTATGGTCCGGCTCACCACGGCCCCAAGCAACTCAACGCTTAGTCGCGTCGCGAGCCACCCGTCCCGTCGACCGTGACTGGAAGCAGCAAGGCGCCCACACCAACGCTGAGTGTTGGCTGCGGCAACGAACACTAATGACTGCTCACCTGCGACGGACGGCCGGAATCTCCAATATCGGAACAGCACGCTTCATGAACTTGTCGAAGTGAGGGACCGTGAACGCTGCGTATCCGTGTTCCGGAGTGTAGAGCAACCCCATTGCAATTAGCTCCGCGCGAGTCGGTGCGACTTGAGGCGATGTCCGTTGCAAGAGAGCAGCCACATCGGCTGCCTTCTGCGGTAGCGGCCCCAGCTCTGCCATGGCTCGTAGGTAGGCACGCTGCAATTCTGTCGCGCGGTCTAGGCGCACCCGAAAGAACGAGGAATCCAATTTCGACTCATAGAGCGGAATTGCAGTCTCCACATCCTCAGCCGTCACGGCAGGACCGACGGCGACTCCCCATATCGCGTAGCCAAGCTCCTGAACGAAATAGGGGTATCCCTCAGTGAGCTCGACAGCACGGTCCAAGGCCTCGGAAGTGAAAGAGGCGTCTTCACTCTCCGCCGGGCCCGCCAATGCACGACGAGCGTCATCCGGGTCTAAGACGCCAATCCTAGGGAACTTGAAAAGTCGTTCCGCGTAAGACTTCGCATCACCCGCCAACTCGGCAATCTGGGGGAGTCCGGCACCCACCATCGTTACAGGAAGGCTGCGCTGGACCGTCTTGTGGAGGGCTGAGATCACGGCTTCCAGTTGATCCTGATTCAAGAATTGGATCTCGTCGTACAGGAGTACTACGCCACGCCCTTCGTCCTTGGCCGCTTCACCGACCGCGACGAATAGGTCACTCAGGTCGCGGTTGAGATTACCGCTGTCTGCCTGGCCCTCAACTGCCTCTACATCTACGCCGGCGGTCAGTGATCCTGACGGATCGACTTGAATTGAGAATGACTTCAGCACCGACGCGGCGCGCTTCAATCGTTCGCTCCAACGTGCCTTGGGAGACAACTCAAACAAGGCCGAGCGGAAGTCGGCGACGACCTCACGGCGAAATGCCTCATTGCTGTGTTTGCTTACCTCGTTCTCAATCACGATCCAATTCTGCGACAGCGCTTCCTTGCGAAAACCTCCGAGCAGGACCGTTTTACCAACTCCACGCAGTCCGGTAATGATCATTGACTGCTCAGTTCGACCGGCTGCCATGCGCGCCAACATGAGAGCGAACGTCTGAAGCTGCGCATCCCGACCAAGGATCACGGGGGGCTGCGCGCCGGCGTTGGGTGTGTACGGGTTTCTCAGCGGGTCCACTCTTGAACTTTATCCAAGTTAGTCAACTTTTTCTACATTTCCTAAACTGTACTAACTTTACAAAAAGCCCGCGCGTTTGATTCCAGGCGCTGGTGCGCGCCCGACCGGATTGGCCGGGGGCACGGCCAATGGACCCGCCCGCTGAGGAAACCACCCCCGCAGCGCCCTTCGAGCGCCTTCCAACCCTCGGTAGGGTCGACCCGTGACGGTCCGATGACGATTGCAATCCTCATTGGCTACCTCATCGGCGGCTCACTTGGATTAGCCGCCACCCGCAGCAACAAACTGGCCCGAATCTGGCCCAAACTCGTGCGCGCACAGATCCTGATCGCCTCCGTCGTCCTCGCGACCGTGGCCGCATGGCGCCTTGCCGGACTCGACGATGTGTTGTGGCCGATCCTCATGGTGGGCGTCTTCGCAGTGATGCTGTTGGTCTCGCTGGCCACCACCAAAGGTGAGGGGCGCGCCGGCCGTGCGGCCATGCGCACCTGGGCCACGACGACCAATACCGGCTTCTTCGTCATTCCGTTCGCTGCCGCATTCGGTGGATCGGCCGCCGTTCTCATCGCCGTTCTCATCGACCGTTTCGGCGCACCACTATGGGCTATCTACATCGCACTACTGCGCCGCGACTCTCCCCGACCCCAGCGCCTCGCCACGAGTTGGATCGACCAAGCGCCCCTGATAGCGCTTGGTGTCGGACTACTACTGCGCGCAGTGACAACCGCGCCCGAATGGACTTCCGGACTCTCACTCATCGCCGCGCCCTTCATGGCCGCCACGGGCGCCGCACTTTTCGTCGGATCGGTTCTGCATTCATCGCAGCGCATTTCACCGCGCCCTGGAATCCCTGCGTGGGCCGCCTTCACATTCATGCGCATCGCGCTGTTCGCACCGATCGTCTTCTTCGCACCCACACCGGCAGTCGCACTCGTTGCCGTGCTCGCCGGACTGTCGATTCCCGCCTTCGGACCGTCGCAGATGTCACTGGTCTACGGCTACTCCGATCCGATTGTGGCCGCGAGCGTTCGCTACGGCTGGTTCATCGGCGCCATCGGACTCGTCGCCGCCTACGTCATCTCGCACTAATGACGCAGCCGGGCGAACTGCGGCATGCTTAAGGCATGTCACCAGCCGCACGTCGTCACGCCACCACACTCGCCGACCGCATCGACCACACACTGCTCGATCCCACCGCAACGCAAGCGCGCGTCGAGCAACTATGCGCCGAAGCGCTGCAATTCAACTTCGCCGCAGTCTGCGTGAACTCACGCTGGGTTCTGCTCGTCACCGACCTGCTCGCCGAGAGCGACGTTCTGGTCTGCACCGTCGTCGGCTTTCCGCTCGGAGCAATGTCGCCAGAAGCCAAAGCCTCGGAAGCCGCGATCGCAGTGGCCCAAGGTGCGCAGGAGATCGACATGGTGATCGACATCGGCGCCTTGCTGTCGGGTGACGACGACGCCGTCTACGCCGACATTGCTGGAGTGGTCAGTGCATCGGAACCGATGCCGGTGAAAGTGATCATTGAAACGTGCCTGCTCACCGATGAGCAGAAAGTCACCGCATGCCGCCTGGCCATGCGCGCCGGCGCCGCCTATGTGAAGACCTCGACCGGATTCAGCACCGGTGGCGCAACTGTCGAAGATGTGCGACTGATGCGAGACACCGTCGGCGACGAACTGGGCGTCAAGGCCAGCGGCGGCATCCGCTCGCGTGACACCGCCGAAGCGATGGTGGCAGCGGGCGCTGACCGCCTCGGCACGTCAAGCGGAATCAAGATCGTGTCCGAGGCGTCAAGCCGATAGGCGAGGTCCGTACCGCTGTCGTGCTGCTTCGCCGGTCGTTCCAACGATGACTCCGATCGCCGCCCACGAATAGCCCGCACCTCTCGCCTCGCCCACAGATTCCAAGAGTGCGCGCTCGCCTTCAGCACGCAACTGCACCGCCGAGCGGAGACGCACGATGTGCTGTGGATCGAGTGCGTCATCTGGTCGAGGGTCGAAGGCCTCGAAGCGATCAGCAAGTTCATCCGCATGAGCTAGTACGTACTCAAGTGACCTGGGCATCAGTTCACCTCATGAACTTCCGACGCGCACGCATTGCGTGCACGATCATCTGCCCGCCACGAAACTCAACGAATCCGATCTCGAGGAGCAATCCCGAGCGAGCCGCACCAATCACCATCACGAAGCCCTCCTCTTGTCGAATAACTAACACCGGATGCCTCACCGCGTGACGAATGTCGTCAACGGAAATGCCATGACGAAACGCACTGTCTGCCATGCGCGGTTCGTCATCCACACAGGCGATCGTGCGCGACGATTCGTCGTCTAACAAGTTAACTTGTGACGGCTGTGAACGTCAACACGTGTGAACACCTGTGGAAATTTCGCACGACAATGAGTAAAGGTGCCCCCGAAGGGACACCCATACTCATGTGCGGAGGCGGAGGGATTTGAACCCTCGATGGGGCTATAAACCCCAAACCCGCTTAGCAGGCGGGCGCCATAAACCGGGCTAGGCGACGCCTCCAAGCTTCCCAGCGAACTGAGCAGCCTCCACAGAGTACCGAACGCGTCGCGACGCCCACCCCGCGAGGGCGCTGCGTTACGACCCCACCGTGCGAGCGACTGACGTTGATGCCACGGAACCCTTGGAATTGGCTCCGGTTACTCGGCACGACAACCCGCGCCCGACATCAGCCGACTTCGGCGTGTACGTCTTCGAGGTTGCTCCGCTGATGACTGATCCATTGCGCAACCACTTGTAAGCCAGGCTCGCAGCTTCCGACCAGGCCGAGCTGCACGCCACTGCCTGCCCCTTGCGTGGAGTCGATTTCGACAGCGTCGCCTTCGACCGTATAAATGGTGTGGGCAACGCTGAGGTGCGCACCTTCAGGTTCGCCGTCGGGCCGACGTAGACCACTGTGGTGCGTCCCGACGCATTGGTAACGGCCGCCGCGACACCCATCGACATCGTCTGGCCCATGACTGGCCCATCGCTCATGAGCCCGGTCCATGAACGGCGGGTCTGAATTCCGACACCGACGACAGCCGTTTCCGGAGGGCCTGAGTCAAGCACCGGCCGAAGCGAGGGTGTGACATACGTACCGTCGTCAAGCAACATGGGTCGGAACCTGAACAGCGAGTACACCGACAGTGGGTCGAGGCCCGACACAGCATCGATCATTGTCGACGCCGACCAACTTCCAGCAACCCCGCGCCTCTGCACGACGAACGTGCTGATCTGGTAGGTGGTGGGGGTGCCGACGACTCCCGTTTCAAAGTCCACGAAACGCACGACCGCACTTCCGTCGGCGGTCATCGACACGGTCGGCGTTGTTGCGTAGCGACCGGGTCCGGTCAACACCTGCGATGTCAGTGTCCAGTTCGTTGACGATGATGTGCGCTGCAACACACGCACCGCCATCGGATTCGTATCAGCGTAGTTCGACGTTCCTGACATGCTCTCGATCACAGCCAGAACGGTCGACGATCCACCAGCAGTCAGCGACGCAAGCCCGGTCAGACTTGTAAAGACAGATGGATTGAATGAACTCGCAACCACCGGAAGTCCCCACGTCGATCCAATGCGCGACCGCACGCGGAACTCGAACAAGACCCCGGGCATCGACATCCAGAGGGCAGAGAGTGAACGGGTGCTATCGAGAGCCACCTGATAATCGAAGGGCAGCGACGTCAACCCCGCTGTACTCGCGGCCGACCACGCGCCAGCCACTCCGGTTCGCTGTGACACACGCAGGCTGTAGCCGCCCCCCGATGTGACCAACCATCCAGCAGCGGCACTGCCATCGGGCAACACCGCGAATGTGGGTTCAAAGGTCGTAGCAACATCTGAACCCGACACCTTGACCGATGCCGGAATACTCGTCGCGGATGCACCGAGCGTGCTCACCTGAACCGAACATGCGGCGCCCACGCAGTCAGCCCAACCAAGAAGGAACGAGGTTGACGTCAGGGCCAAGAGTTTGACAATCGGTGTATTCGTCGGTGACCCAGAGATTCCGAGAGTGTGACCTCCGGCCAGAGTCTTGATCATCGCGGCCCCGAATGAGGTGGCGCCGGCGCGACGAATGCGCACACCGAACGAGCCGCCTGATGGCTGCCACACCACAGCGACCGTGCCATCTGGCAACGCCGCAGCAGCCGGACCGAACTGAATCACACTCGCTGCCAACTGCAGCGCGGGCGCGAACACACCCGGCGCAGGTGCCGCCTGCGCGGGAGGAACGGCGAGCCCGACAAGCAGCGCGCCAGCGGCAAGCCCCGACACAAGAAGTCGCTTCATGGTCAGGCCACCGTCCGCTCGAGTGAACCGGAGATGGAACTTCCGGTGGGATTAACCGCCTTCACTCGGCACGACAATCCCTTGCCCTGATCAGCGCCTGTGGGCTTGTACGTTGACGACGTGGCGCCGCCGATCACCGATCCATTGCGAAGCCATGTGAACGTACGCGATGCCGCGTCGGTCCAGGCCGAACTGCACGCAACCGGGACGCCCTTCTTTGGCGCTTTCGACAGCTTCGCTCTACTGAGCAGGAATGGTTTGGGCATCGCCGTCGTGCGTTCGACGATCCCGCCGGCGGGACTTATGTCGACCACTGCAATCGTCGTACGACCCGAGGGGGCAATGGTCGCGGCGCTGAAGGCACCCGGCAGCACCCACGACACCGATTGTGAAACAGGTAGCCCCCAGCCCGCGCGCACGGTCGAAGCGAAAGTGATTCCCATGGGCGCTAGGCCAGCACTCGACTGAATACCGCCCACCACCAGACTTCCGTTGGGGCCAAAGGCGACAGCCGCAGTGATAAAGAGTTCAGTCACGGATGACACAGCGATGGCTGCTGCTGCCACCAGCACCGGCTGCGACCACGAACCAGTAGTACCTCGATCGACCACATACGTTTCGAACGACGCCGCATTAGAAATGCTTGTCGATCCGACCGAACCCTCGAGCCGTTTGTACGTCAGTACCGCTCGACCATCAGCGGAACCGCCGAGCACCGGCTGCAGCAGCATCTGCGCATCCGGACCGACCAGATGCGCACTCGACCAGGTCCCGGCGGCGGAAGGCAGACTGAACAAGGCGATCCTGCTCGCAAAGGGAGCTCCCGCCACGGGTGCAGTGCCTGACACTCTCCTACTCAGTGCCGAGGTGAAGGAGTTGCCCGACGCCGCGATACTCGACCAGGGGGCGAGGCCAACAATGTCCGCAGTCGCAATCACTTTCGCCGGGGGCAGTCCTGTGACCCACGTTGCAGGACTCGTTGGCGGTGTCGCTGACGTGCGGCACCGTGCGGTGAGTTTGATGGTCGCACCACTCACGGGGGCGGTCCACTGCACGCAGAACGTTCCATTAGATGCCACTGCCACCTGCGGGAAGTCGACGTTGGAAGTCGCCAGAGTCGCCGCCGCACTCCACGCAGACGTGGGGTTTGCCAGTACCGCAATGCGAGCCGCTTGGGTTGCACTCTTCCGCCACACCACGACTGCCCGTCCGGCAGCATTCACTGACACCCACACAGCTGCACTATCGGTTTCGCTTCCGGAGATCACTGCTGGTGAAATCGTCGCGGCGGCGGCGGCGACTCGAGCTGCCTGCACTCGGTAGTTACTTCCATTCTTCTCAGTCCACACGAGCAAGAACGTGCTCGACCCGAGCGGGAAAAGGTTCACCACGGTTTGGTAAACGTCTCCAGAGATCTGGTAGCCACCACTTGGCACGTAATGCTTCAGGGCCCCCCATGTCGTACTGCCGGGCGCGCGCACCCGCAGGTACAGTGCCGCACCAGAGGCGCCCGACCACGCAATCGCCGTTGCACCACTCGGCAGTGTCGCCACGGCTGGCGCTACGCCCCCGTCAGGAACTGACGACCCATTGCTCACGGCTCGTTTAGCGCCCAGAACCCCCGGTGCCACGGCAGAAGCAGGAAAAACCACTGCCGAGCCGATCAGAGCAATAACGGTGACGGCGGCCGCAGCGGCCGTACGAACGCGTGGGGGCATCAGGATCCTCAGTTCGTAAGTGGACCATTGCTTTCAAAGTCAACCACACACACCTCAGTCGCGCAGGACCTTCGGCCCCTCTTCCCGTGAATTCACTGCTGAAGGCTGGATGACCAGGAACGACCCCCACGACACCCTCCGCCGGTAGGCTGACCGCCGTGAGCGCCCGCCGAACCGATGGAAGCAGCGGTAGGAAACTGCTGCGCGTTCTGCTCGCCTTCGACACGGGTCGACCTACCTGGACCGTTTCCGAACTCAGCGCCCACGTCGGCATTCCACTCTCGAGCGCCTACCGCTACATCACCCTGTTACGCGAGGAAGGACTCGTCGAACCTGCACCCGGCGGCGACCACCTCTATCGACTCGGCCCTCGCGCCAACGCGGTCGGACGCGCTGCCGTCGACACCGACACGTCACTCGTCAACGCTGCTCGCCCGCACTTGCAAGCACTGCGCGACACCTCCGATGAGTCAGCCATCCTGATGCGCCGCGCCGGCGATGCCGCGACCGTGTGCATTGATCGGGCCGAGAGTCGGCACCCCGTTCGCCTGCAAGTCGAACTCGGTCAGACCATGCCCATGCACGTTGGCTCTGCTGGTCGCGTGCTTCTCGCCGCCCTTCCCGACGATCGACGCGCCAGCTACCTCGCTGACGTACTTCCCACCCTCACCGACGAACGCATGATCGAGGCACTGTCTGACGAAGCGCTCGCGCGCGTCTCCGAAAACGGCTGGACCGAGTCATTCGACGAGTTCGACGAAGGCGTGTGGGGCTGTGCCGCTGCCATCAGCGATGACAATGGCGTCGTCGCTGCTATTGGAACTGCCGGGCCTGTCTACCGCTTCGACGAACCCGCGCGTTGGGGCGCTATTGCTGCCGTGCGCGCCGCCGCCGACGCTGCCTCTCTTGCGTTGCGCGCGCCGGCAGACGAGAAGGTCTGACAGATGAACTCAGCACGTCACACCACGGGCCATTCCGGTAGCGACACCACGTCAACCCTCGCCATCGATTGCGGCGGAGGCGGTATCAAAGGTTCGGTGCTCGACGAGGCCGGCACCATGCGCGCACACCCGATCCGAGTTCCAACGCCCTACCCGCTCACAACTGACCGCTTCATCGCCACCTTGGCCGACCTGGCAAGCCAACTTCCGCAAGCGCAGCGCGCCACCGTCGGACTTCCCGGAATGGTGCGTCACGGCGTGGTCGTGTCGACACCGCACTACGTCACGGTGCGCGGACCACGCAGTCGTGTCGATCCCTCGCTCGTCGAGCAGTGGCACGGATTCGATGCGCGACGCGCTCTCATTCAGGCTTTCGATATGCCAACGATCGTGCTCAACGACGCTGAGGTGCACGGCGCAGGTGCTGTGTCGGGTGCAGGCTACGAACTGATGCTCACTCTCGGAACTGGTCTGGGCTGCGCCATCTTCGACGGCGGTCGGCTCGCACCGCACATTGAGATGTCGCAAGCGCCGGTGCGCTGGGGACTGTCGTACGACACCTATATCGGCGAACACGAACGTCGTCGACTCGGTGACGCATTCTGGTCACGTCGCGTACGCACGATGGTCGACGCACTACGTCCCATGTTCCTGTGGGATCGCCTCTACATCGGTGGCGGAAACGGTCGCAAGATCGTGGCGAGCCAACTCACCCGACTCGGTGACGACGTCGTCATCGTTCCGAATACCGCTGGAATTGTGGGCGGTGTGCGCGCATGGCAACTACACGGTGGCCACGCGGTCGACGAGCGATAACGGCCGACGCATCAATCAGTGGCCGCTCAGTGTGCGGGTACTGGCACGCGGACGCATCGCCACCACTAACCTAGGCAGGTGCCCGCGACCACCTCATTCTCCGACTACGACGCCATCGTCGAGAGTCTGCAGAGTCAGTTCAGTGCGATCCCCGCACACGAGCGGGTTCGCCTGGCGAAACGCACGTCCAATCTCTTTCGCGCTCGCGATGAATCACCTGTCGCCGGACTTGATGTCGCGGCTCTCGACGGTGTTCTAAGTATCGACCGCGAGGCCCGCACCGCCGACGTACTGGGTATGACCACCTACGAACACCTCACGGCAGCCACCCTGCCCTTCGGTCTCGCACCCTTGTGCGTGCCGCAACTACGCACCATCACCCTCGGTGGCGCCGTTACTGGCATGGGAATTGAGTCGGCTTCCTTCCGCAACGGCTGCCCGCACGAGTCAGTCGTCGAGATGGACATCCTCACCGGCAACGGCGAGATCGTCACCGCTCGACCCGACAACGAGCACCGAGACCTGTTCTATGGCTTTCCCAATTCGTATGGCTCACTCGGCTACGCCACCCGCCTCCGCATTGAACTCGAACAGGCAGCACCTTTCGTCGCGCTGCGCCACATTCGATTCGAATCGGCGCAAGCAATCGCCGACGCACTCGCTCAGGTCGTTGCCAGTCACCAGTGGGAAGGTGAGCACGTCGATTACCTCGACGGCACCGTGTTCTCTGACACCGAGCACTACCTGACCCTCGGTCGTTATGACGATGCACCCCCGATCGGGCAGATCCCCAGCGACTACACCGGTATGCAGATCTACTACCGCTCGATTCAGCAGCGCAAGACTGACCTGCTCACCACTCACGATTACCTCTGGCGCTGGGACACCGACTGGTTCTGGTGCTCGCGCGCCTTCGGTGCGCAGAACCCCCGCATTCGCAGGTTCTGGCCGAAAGAGAAATTGCGCAGCGACGTGTACTGGAAGTTAGTGGCCTTCGACCGCAAAACAAACGTCTCTGGAAAGATGGCCACGCTCAAGCGTCAACCTCAACGCGAGCCCGTAGTGCAAGACATTGAAGTTCCGGTCGAGGTACTGCCTGCGTTCCTCGAGTTCTTCCACCGCGAGGTCGGCATCGAGCCCGTGTGGCTCTGCCCCCTCAAGCAGCGCAACCCCAATGTGGTGTGGCCCTTGTACGAATTGAACCCCGCCACGACCTACATCAACGTCGGTTTTTGGTCGACGGTGCCGCGTCCCGACGGCGGTGACCCGGCCGATGGCCTGATCAATCGCCGCATCGAAGAAGTCGTTACCGAACTGGGTGGCCGCAAGTCGCTCTATTCCACGTCGTACTACGACCGCGACACGTTCGCGCAGTTATACGGTGGTCCGACGTACGACATGCTCAAGGAGAAGTACGATCCATCCGGACGGTTCGCAGGAATGTACGAAAAGTGCGTCAGACGGGCCTGACCACTCGGAATCAGGCATCGAGCAGCAGGGAGTTCTCGAATGAAGTTGGCAGATATTTTTGCACTTGTCGCGGGCAACGACTCCGACGTCGAGTTCATTGCCTATGACGGAAGCCGCGCGGGCCGGCCTCACTCTGACGTACGCATCGAATTGCGTAATCCCCGCGCCGTCTCGTACTTTGCCTCGTCACCTGGGCAGCTAGGTCTTGCTCGTGCCTACGTCGCCGGCGACGTCGAGATTGTCGGCGATGTCTACACGGCCCTCAGTCGCCTCTGGGATGTGCGCAAACCCCAAGTGAGTATGGCCGACAAGGCCAAGATCGTTCGCGAGCTCGCGCCTTTCGCCATCAAACGCCCTGAGCCTCCGCAGGAGGAAGCCCGAGTCACCCGGCGCCAGCACACGCGCAAGCGTGATGCCGAGGTCATCAGCCACCACTACGACGTGTCGAACACGTTCTACGAGTGGGTGCTCGGCCCGTCGATGGCCTATACCTGCGCCGTTTATCCCACGCTCGACGCAAGCCTTGAGCAAGCGCAGGAAGAGAAGTTCGACCTCGTGTGCCGCAAACTCGACTTGAAGCCGGGCATGCGCGTGCTCGACATCGGATGTGGCTGGGGTGGCTTCAGCATTCATGCCGCGAAGCACTACGGCGTCACCACCATCGGTGCCACCCTCTCCCAGCAGCAGGCCGAGTACGGCCAGCGCCGCATCGAAGCACTCGGCCTGAGCGACCAAGCGCAGATTCGCTTTTCCGATTACCGCGCAGTACAAGAAAGCGGCTTCGATGCGGTTGCGTCGATCGGTCTCACCGAGCACATTGGTTCCAAGAATTACCCGTCGTACTTCTCCTTCATTCGTACACGGTTGAAGCCAGGCGGCCGGCTACTCAATCACTGCATCACGCGCTCCGACACCAAGCAGCGAACGCAGAACATCAACGGATTCATCAACCGCTACGTGTTCCCAGACGGCGAGTTGGTTCCTGTGAGTCAGATCACCGAGGCAATCGAGCAGGAACAACTCGAGCTTCAGCACACAGAGAACCTGCGTGAGCACTACGCAATGACGTTGCGCGACTGGTGTCAAAACCTCGAAGACCACTGGGACGAAGCGGTCGCCGAAGTTGGCCCGGGTAAGGCGCGCGTGTGGCGTCTCTACATGGCCGCGAGTCGCGTGGGCTTCGACAGGAACGTCATTCAGTTGCACCAGGTTCTCGCCACGCGTACCGACAACGAGGGTGACAGCGGAATGCCGCTTCGCCCGCAGCTTGAAACGCGAAGCGTGACCCCGGTCTTCTAAGTCGCCACTCGTCAGGCCGCGGTGGCGGGTACTGCACGCTCATAGGCGCGCACGAACAGTCCGTTGTGCCAGCCCGATGTTTCGTGCACGCAGGTAAATCCGCTTTCCTCGATCACGTCGCCATGTACCGGGTTTCCATAAATGACTATCGGATCGAGCTGCGCCACGCCTTCGATGAACGCTCGCATGGCCACTGCATCGAATGGATTGAAGAAAAACAGCACGGGGCGTTGACCGAAAATCTCGGGCTCAACATCCAACGCGTCAGCAGTGATGACCGTGATGCGCTCGCTCAACCCCAGATGCTCCACGTTCGTTCGAGCGATGTCGGCAAGAGGGGCGTAATACTCAATGCCGCAGATGGGCATGGTGGCACCTGCTCGGGCCGCCTTCTCAGCCCAGACGATGAGCGGTTTCCCTTTGCCACAACCAACGTCAACGAAGGCTCTGCTGCTGAACTCGGGGCCGAGCCGCTCAGCCACCCAGTCGAACCACTGCCCGATAACCGACGTCCACGCAGCTCCGTAGAACGTGGAGCGGTCGAAGGTCTCACCCTCGACCTCGTACTGCTCTCGAGTCAGCCGGGTCGCCGTGTCTGTTCCGCGCCGAAGGTCGAAGGCGTGCGCCTCGAGAAAGTGAGTCAGCGGAAGTCGCAGTCCTCTCGCTCGCCACATCTGCCAATAGTCACCAAGATTCACCGGTCATTCCTTCCACATTTCGGCACACGCCCATGGTGCCCGAATATGGCGGCTTACGCCTGTTCAGGAATCCGGTTGAGCCATCTGCTCGACCACATCAACTACCAGTTGGGCTAACACGTCAGGATTGGGCACCAGTACCGCATCGGTTGCGAACCCTACGGTGACCGCACCGTCGTAACTGAAGATCGTCGCCGTCATCGGCTGATCACCCGAACACGGGGCGAATCCCACGATCTGTACCACCGGTGCACCCGCGAACGTCATCGGACCACTCGGACCAGGCACGTTGGTGAGGACACCGACGGCTTTGTTGGCGAAGAAGTTGGTGAGGAACGACGCGAGCGACCCCGGCGACATCGACACCGCATGCTGCACGCCAAAGGTCAGCGCTGCCTCATCGGAGTTCTTGATGCGTGACATGCGGTGGTGCATTTCGGCCAGAGCCTCGTCATCGGATTCGTGATTTAGTGGCATCGCAAGCATCACGAGGGCGAAGTAGTTGCCCAAGTCTTCGGGCAGGTTCTCCTCGAATGGCTTGAGATTCACCGGCACCATCCACACGACTTCGTCGAGTGATTCACCGTAGTTCGCGAGATACCGACGCAGACCGCCCGCAACGGCGGTCAGCAGTACGTCGTTCACAGTGGCATTGTGGGCGCGACCGATGGCCTTAATCCGCGCGAGCGGAATCGGTGCCGACCACGCCACTGCCTTACGCGTGCCCGGTATTCCGGTCCAGACCGTGCTGCCACTATCGGTGAGGACCAACTTGGTGATGGCGGCGAGATCGCTCACGCTGCGGTGCTCCGCGGCCCCCAGCAGTTCCAATGCATCAAGGAGTCGATCGGGGTGGCGGATCATCTCAACGCCATCGCCCACACCGTCAACACCGCTACGCACCAAGCCGGCCATCGCACCAAGCAGACGTGACGGTGACTTCGCAGCCTCAACAGCGGCACCTGCGGCGTTCACCGCGACACCCGTTGCTGTGCCAGCCACCGTGAGCGACACACGGGCGGCCTCTGCGGCAGCATCGGTTGAGGCCGACACCGGATTGAACCCACCACCATCGTCACCCTGGCCACGGCTCACGGCTGGAACCGTCGCCCCATCGGCCACCTCGCACAATCCGAGCATTACCTGCGTGATGCGTACTCCGTCGGCAATGGCGTGATGGAACCGCGACACAATCGCGCAGCCCACGGTTCCATCTTCGAAGATCAGGCCATTGACCAGATAGACGTGCCACAGCGGTCGCTCGCGATCGAGGGGCTTACTCCGTTGCTCGGCAACGAATTCCTGCAACGCTCGCATGTCGGCCGTACCGCCGAGCAGGATGTCATGCACGTGCTGGTCAATGTCAAAGTGGGGATCATCTTCCCACTGCCACGACTGACCGCCGTGAATCGCTCTCCGACGGAAGACGGGAAACTGATCGCCGGCGTCATCGAGCACCTGTTTGACACTCGAAAGACTGACCTGGTCGGACAGCACCATCGCCCCATCGATCACCATGAGGTTGTTCGGCCGATCCATGGTCAGCCACAAGGAGTCCTGTGCACTCATCGGAGTTAGGGCCACGCGCCTATCGTGGCCCCAACTCCGGCGCAACGCCACCGTCGGAAGGCCCCCGCGGGAGCGTCACTCACCCACACGGTTCAACCCCGTACAGTCCGAGACCTTTCTGTGAGCGTAGAAGGCCCGATTCGGGCGTTTTACGCTCACAGAACGAGGTGTGTGACTTACAACGCTCATCCCCACGCCGGACACGGGCGACATCTATCGTGAACACATGGGCACATCGGATGACGTGAGCCCGACGACAGCGCGAGAGGTTCGACGATGACCGACATCGGAAGCGACGCATGGCTCACGTACCACTGCCACTCGTTGCTCGATTTCGGCCGGCGCGTCGTGCACCCACTCGGTGGCGCGGCGTGGCTTGACGATGCGGGGCTTCCCGATCTCACTCAACCTGTGCACACCTGGATCACCGGACGCATGGCGCACGTGTACTCGGTGGGTCACTTGCTGGGTGATCCCGGTTCAGCGCGTCTGGCCGACGCAATGCTCGATGCGCTCACGGGGCGGCTGCGCGACACAGTGAACGGCGGCTGGTACTCATCGATCACCGACGACGGAACTACCCCCGATGAGAAGGCGTGCTACGCGCAGGCATTCGTAGTGCTCGCCGCCGCGTCTGGTTCGTTCGCGCAACGTCCCGGTGCACGCGAATTGCTCGACCAAGCACTGCTCGAATGGAACGAGCGATTCTTTGACGCCGAGCAGCGCATGTTCGTCGATCTCTGGAACCGGGACTTCACACAGTGCGACACGTACCGCGGCGTCAATGCAAACATGCACTCGGTCGAAGCATTACTTGCTTCCTATGACGCCACCGGTGATCGGCTATGGCTCGACCGCGCCCTCGGAATATGCCAACGTGTGGCACTCGATTTCGCCGAACCGCACGGCTGGCGTATTCCTGAGCACTTTGACCCGCAGTGGAATCCTCAACTCGAACTCAATCGTGACCAACCCGCCGATCCGTTCAAGCCTTATGGCGCCACGGTGGGACACGGCATTGAGTGGGCACGCCTGCTGCTGCACGTCGAAGCGTCTCTCGGCAGTGAGGCGCCCGGTTGGATCCTGCCAGCGGCGATCGCACTCTTTGACCGGGCCGCGGCAGACGGTTGGAACGTCGATGGTGCCGAAGGCTTTGTGTACACCACCGATTGGAATGGCCAGGCAGTCGTGCACGACCGCATGCACTGGGTTGCCGCTGAAAGTGTCAACACGGCGGCCGTGCTGCACCTACGCACCGGTGAGGAGCGATTCGCCGCGCTCGCGCAGCAGTGGTGGATGTATATCAACGAATACCTCATCGATCACGAACTCGGATCGTGGCACCACCAACTCGATCGCGACAACCTTCCGATCCACACGGTCTGGC
>Ga0194043_1001026_pt1 | contig 15762 bp, 9 predicted proteins | sample JunL4415m_MetaG_FD_161274 | JGI IMG/M metagenome (GOLD analysis project Ga0194043, IMG submission 161274) | Anoxic zone freshwater microbial communities from boreal shield lake in IISD Experimental Lakes Area, Ontario, Canada - Jun2016-L442-15m | ecosystem: Environmental > Aquatic > Freshwater >...
ACGAAGACATCGCGCTCGATGCGACCTGTGAGGCCGTGATGAAGCCGCTCGTCAACGACAGAATAGGCGACTCCTCATGCGGGCCTTTGCGGATCCAGTAGTGGGTAGTCTGAAACGCGGAGTCGGCGACCACGTCGGGAACGACGACACACATCTGCTCGATCACCTCGTCGGCAATGCCAAAGACCACGGCAAGAATCAGGAAGCGGTTCCAGATGACGACTGAGCCCGGCGGGGCCTCGTCGAGGTGTGAGAAGTCACGCAAGTAATCGCGCACAGCTCGATACTGCGCCGACAACTCAGCGCCCTGCCTGCTGCGCCGCGGCATCTTGGGCGCGATGAGCGCGATGGCGGCAGCACACGGCAGCGCGACGAACAGGGGCAGCGGGCTCCAGATGAAGCTGGACGCGAATATCCCGATCACGGTCACGCAGACCACTAGTGCCCAGAGCCCGACCCTCCAGCCGTCTCCGCCCGGCTCAATGAGCAGGAGCTTGTCGGCTTGGACACTTGCGGCGTTCTTCCACTCCGCAATGTTGTCCGAGAAGCCTCGAGGATGCGCTCGCGCGTAAGTTCTGATGTCTTCGATGGTCGCCGTGCGGCCATCCGGCGCGCAGTGAACGAAGATCAGCCTTACGAGTTTGGAGTCGAGCGCGTCCAGCGATTTCGCTCGCATGCGCGCAAACGCTATCGCCTCCTTGCGGCTCATGGTGACGTCCTCGTCGGCCGGGTCGACTTCGCCGTCAAGCGGGTCGGGGGATTGGTCAATCGGGTCGGGTGCGCAATCGGGCATGTCGCCGAGCGGGTCTTGTGATCCCGTGCGCTCAGCGGTGAGCGTCAACGCCAGCGAGGGTTTCTCCTTGGGTCCGAACCAACTGGCCTGAGGCACGTTGACTGGCCGCACCGAGATTACGCCGCGATCAGCCAAGCTCATGAGCGAAGCGGCTATGTCGACATCGGTGACCTCTCCAAATCGCCAGAGAGCCCCAACAACTGCCGGGGGCAAGTCGGGCCGCGGATCCTCTCGGAGGTAGCGGGCCTGAAACGCCGGATGGTACTCGCGGCCGTAGCGCAAGAACGCCCAGATCGCGAACATGAGCCCAGCGAGCGCGAAGAACCAAGTCCCACTAATGATGCCTACCACCAAGAGTCGAGCCTGCGAGCGTGCACGGTTGGCCGCCTCGGCAAGTGTGGTCTCCTCGGCGAGTACGACGTTCTCGCGCGCTTGGGCAATCTCGGGAGCGGCGGCGAGAGCTGAAGGTGGATACAAGATGCGGGCCTCGACAAACGTCTTGGCGGGCAGTAGTGGGACGCTCAGCGCAACAGCTCCCTCATCACCAATAGTCACCCGCCCCGTGAGCGGACCGTGCGCCCATGCCCTGACCTGCGACTTCGTGAGCTGCGCAGGCGGTTTGACGAGTACGGAAACGTCCTTGGACGACACGGCCCACTGGTCCCCAACGAACTGCCAGTACAGCTCGCCAACATCTGTATAGCGTTTGGCCGCACCCGCCACTCGGTAGGTGAGCCTGAAGGTCGCGGGCCGGTCCGCCTTGCTGAAGAAGGCATACACCGAAACCGTGTCGCCCAACTTGCGCACCCAGTAGGTACCTGGAGCCTTCACGTCACGAGCGTTGAGCTCGGTGGTGAGCCTGTATGGCGTCGGCTGACCGCCCATAATCTCGGCCAGCCCGTCAACCTTGATGTCGCCGCCCTTTTCGCGAAGGTCCCAGTACACAAAGGTGTAGTCACCCGAGAAGTGAAACGTCCGGTTCTCGACGACTGCGAGCGAGCCGTCATTGGCAACCTGCGCCTCGATGGCAACCGGTCCCATCGTATAGCTCTTAGCAGCCGCAGCGGCGGGAGCGGCAAACGCCACCGCGAGCAGGATTGCGAGCAGCAGCACAGCAAGCGATGCCTCGCCGAGAATGCCGAGCTTAGAGTTCGCAGCACGCCTGCGCGGTGCAACGGTCAACTCGGAGTCCACATCGCTCCGTTCTTGATGCCGTGCGGCATCAAAACTGGTGTCCGCGACGCATCACTAGGGCACTTGGAACGAACCCGCGAACGCGTAGACCGTCTTGACGGCTTTGGGTGGCGGCCATGAATACGTGCCGGTCTCTACGACCTGGTCTGCATCTATCTCGGAAACCTTGAACGCGTAGAACTGCTGCGTCTTGCCCGTCGCGTCTTTTCCTTCTGCGGTGTCGACGGCTTGCACTTCGGCTCCGCTCTTGAGTTGTATCACCAGGTTCGACGCTCCGGATGCAGTCGGCTTCTTCCGGAGCCACAAGCCGCCTTTGACGTTCTTTGGCACGGTTAGCGTCTTGGGAAACTCGGCCTGCACGGTCCCCGTCGGCTCGACCGGTGCCGTCACTTCCGGTGCGGTGCTCGCGACCACCGCGCCCTGCGCCGTCGATTCCGACACTTGGCCCGCACCGGGAGATGAATCGGCTGTCGTACTTGGCGACATGGCGTACTTGGAGAAGATCGCCGCCCCGATCAGCGCCAGGAACGCGAGCACGATCCAGACCGACATCACCCACAGCCATGCCCTTTCAGCTGGCGACGCGCGGAACGGGTCGTGCTGAACGGCCTGAGCCGGGGCAACAACAGCGGCGCTTGGCGGTGTTGGCGGCGGGAGTGGCGGAGGCGGTGCGAATCGCGCCCAGTCGTCACTCCACGCGACGAGCGTCACACTATTCTCGGGCTGAGCGATGAGAGCCGCAGCGGCGAGGCTGGCTGCCGCAGACTGCGCGTCGAGAGCAACCGAGGAAATCGCCAAGATGTCCGACCCGCTCAGCACGGCCGCCGCTCCTTGGCTGCAGAGGATGAGCGCGTCGCCCGGGCTCAGGTTCTCAGAATCCACCTCGATGTCGGCGCCCATGTCTACCAAGGCGATCTCGGCGATGTCGGCCTGCGCACCGTCTTCAGGGTGCTCCTCAGGCAAAGAGCCCTCAGTGATCGTGTTGTCGGGCACCGCCTTCTCGACGAGGAGCTGGCGCGCTTCGCCGTCGTGTAGCAGATAGGCCCGGCCTTCCCCAAGCTGAGAAAACCAGATCTTGTCTGCTGAGACGAACGCGCCAACGAACATCGTGCTAGCGCCCGAATCGTCCGACCCAGCGGCCCCACTCGCAATCGCGATGTTCGCCTCGGCGACGATAGCCTTAAGAGCCGACACCGGGTCGAGCACTGGCGACTTGCCCGAGGCCACAGCCAAGAGGATGGATGCGAGGTGGTCATCTGCGGCCTTCACCGCGAGGTGGGCCGCGGCATCAATGCTCGAGTCGCCAGCAGCTCCATCGCACACCATGACAAACGTCTGGAGTCCACCAAGTTGTGCCTGGAAGACGCTCAGGTCTTTGAGCAGGTATGCGCTGTCGCTGCCCCCACTGAGACCAGGAACAGATACTCCCCCGAGTTCCATCTGTCACCTTTCTGGGTGCTAGGACGTGTGGTTTGCGTTCTTGGAATCCAGTATGCACAGTATCGGGTCACAGACCAGCCCACAGGCTGAAGATGCTGCGGACTTGAAGTGGACGCGAGATGCGGCCTGTGGCCCGAGTGCTACCCTTGGCTGTGCTCGGGGGCGCGCTTCCGGGCTACCCGATAAAGAGCAGCTGCTGGCGAGGGGGGTTCTTGAGGTTCCTCGAGGCCGTTTGGGCACGACTGACTACTAGCCAGAGTATCGCCGCAGCCGGCCCGGGCTCCCGCTTGCCCGCGCCAAGTAGTCTGGCGCCGAGCGCTTCTGCCCCCGTCAGGCCCTCCCCTCGTGACGGGATAGAAGGACTCACCGTACGATGTGCTGCGGCGCTGCCCGCCGGTGTCCTCAAGGATTCCCATCGAGTCAAGTGGGTCTTGCTTCAGCCAGAGGTGGCCGCCGCAGCTCTGCGGTTTGCCTCCCTCGCGGGACTCGGCGGGAAACGCGCCGCCGAGGCGCAGGAAGCCCGCGACGCCCTGCGCAAGCTCCTGGAAGCCGAACTCCCGTCCGAGACTCCGATGCACATTGCAATGCTGTTGGACTCGGTACAAGCCAACGCCGAGAAGACGCCGCATCGCCCATCCGATGAGCTGCTCGGGTCGACGGGCGCGAACTCCCACGAGGAAGCGCAGTCATGGGTCGCCGAGGTGCCCGAAGTGATCAGCTCGGCCGCTACGCAAGGCGAATTAACAGACGGCCCACAGGCGGATACTGGTTCCCTAACCCCGGTTGAGTACGAACTGCGCGTTCTGCCCGGAACCACCACCAGAGACCTCGATGCGGAGCTCATCCGAGAGTACGTCCGTGGATCTGTTCGTCGGCGCTCGTCGTCACCGCTCCTGGAGACGGCCGTACTCGACGTGATGCGAACCCTGAAGGCGATTGATGGCCCCCGAGGCAGCGAAAGGCTGACGGTCCTGGGTGGCCTCTTCTTCGGCCAGCAACCGGAACGGCTCGTCGTGCAATCCAAGGTGAGATTCGTCGAGTTCCCGGGGGTTGAAGTGGCCTCCTCAGGTGAGAAGGTCACCTACCGCTACACGGAGGAAGTCACGGGAACAGTCCCCGAGCTCATCGCTCGGATGGAGCGGCTCCATAAAGAGAGGCTCGCTCCCGGCGTACTCGCCGACGGTTTCCGAGTAGAAGAACTCCCTGCTGTGCCACTCTTCGCACTTCGGGAAGCGATGGTAAACGCTGTTTGCCACAGGGATTACAGCTTGGTCGGAGCCAACATTCAGGTGAGGCTCTTCGCGGACCGACTGGAGGTGCAGAGCCCCGGCGGGCTGCCCGGACCAATCACTGTGGACAACATTCTCACAGAGTCATATGCGAGAAACCCTCGGGTCGCCGACATACTCCGCGACTTGGGCTACGTGGAGCGACATGGGCTTGGCATAGACAACATGTTCACGTCGATGGCGGATGCACACCTGCCCCCGCCCGAGTTCGCCAACACCGCAACATCCTTCACCGTTACCTTGAGGTTTAGGGATTCAGATGAGGCGGATCCCGCTGCTTGGCTTGCCGATGTCGGAGCTGCCGGCCTGGAGAATGGGCGCCAGAAAGCCCTCATCTTCGCCCGACGTTTCGGTCGAATCGACACGGCCGACTACCGATCGTTGAGCGGGGTCGACGAAGCCGAGACCCAAAGACAACTCCGCAGCCTCGTTCGCGACGGATGGCTCGTGCAGCATGGGACAGGCGAGCAAGCCTTCTACGCCCTCGGCCCGTCGGCTGGCTCGACGCCCGAAGCAGCGAACGACGCCAATCCCTTGCCTCAGGCCGTGCTCGATTCATTGTCGGCATCACAACGGCGCATCCTCGACATCGTCGTTCGCCAGGGCAAGGTTAAGGCCAGCGAAGTCCTCGAGATCTCGGCTCTCAAGGATCGCCGAACGATTCAGCGGACGCTCGCCACACTCGCCCAGAGCGGACTGGTGATCCGTCGCGCAAGCTCGCGCACCGATCCAAACGCCTCCTACGAGGTCAACCGTGACTTCCGAGAAGGGTCGCCCACAGAGGGCTCAACACCGTGATCTGTGCTCAAACTGCGGCAGGACCCTAGCTGCTGCGGGGGAGCTGCGGGGTAGCTGCGGGGCATTGCATGCCAACTGCGGGTTGACTGCGGCGTACTGCGGCACAACTGCGGCGTAACTGCGGTTTGGGTGCGGTCGGCTGCGACGCAGGTATCCTTGGTGCGTGAGCGATGCGATAGTGTCGTTTGTGCTCGTCGGCCATACGAGGATTGAGGTCCACCCTAGTGGCATATCTGCTTGGATGCGAGAACGTCCATCTGGAGTATCCGACGAAGAAGATCTTCGACTCGGTCACGCTTGGAATCGACGAGGGCGACCGGGTCGGCATCGTGGGCGGCAACGGCGACGGCAAGTCATCACTCCTCTCGCTGCTTGCGGGTTCGCACGAGCCTGACGCCGGCCGCATCATGCGGCGCAACGGGATCACCATCGGAACGCTGGAGCAGACGGATTCTCTCGACTCACATGCGACCGTCGCCCACGCGGTCGTCGGGGACGTGCCCGAGCACACATGGGCGTCGGATGCGCGAATCCGCAAGATCCTTCGCGGCCTCATCGCCGACATCCCGTGGGAAAGCCGAATCGGCGACCTGTCCGGCGGGCAGCGGCGTCGCGTGGATCTTGCTCGCGTACTGGTCGGAGACTTCGATGCTCTCATGCTCGACGAGCCGACCAACCATCTCGACGTCCATGCGATCGCGTGGCTGGCCGGGCACCTCCGGGCCCGCTGGCCGAAGAAGTCCGGGGCGCTCCTGGTCGTCACACACGACCGCTGGTTCCTCGACGAAGTCTGCCTGAGTATGTGGGAGGTACACGGCGGGCAGGTAGAGCAGTTCGAGGGTGGATACTCGGCCTACGTGCTCCAGCGCGTAGAGCGCACCGAGGCCGCCCAAACTGCCGAGCAGAAGCGCAAGAACCTCATGCGCAAGGAACTCGCATGGCTCTCGCGCGGCGCACGCGCCCGAGCAACCAAACCGAAGTTCCACGTCGCCGCGGCAGAGGCGCTCATCTCCGATGAACCGCCCATGCGCAACTCCCTCGAGCTCAAGAGGATGGCAGTCTCACGCCTAGGCAAGCAGGTCGTCGACGTCGTCGGCGTGAGCGAACGATTCGGCGACAAGACCGTCATAGACGACGTCACGTGGCTCATTGGGCCGGGAGACCGGTTTGGCATCTTGGGCGAGAACGGGTCGGGTAAGACGACGCTGCTGAATCTCATCCGAGGTTCGCTCGAGCCGACCTCAGGCCATGTCAAGATTGGCAAGAGCGTCAAGTTCGCCGTCCTGTCTCAGCATCTCGATGAGTTAAGCGAGCTGGGAAGCAGCCGCGTACGCGAGGTCCTTTCTCGCTACAACACGCGCTACGAGATCGACGGCAAGGAGCTGACCCCAGCCCAGCTATTGGAGCGTCTCGGGTTCGAAGCTGTCCAGCTGTCCACGCCAGTATCTGACCTGTCCGGCGGACAGAAGCGCCGTCTGCAACTGATGCTCATCCTCTTGGACAAGCCCAACGTGCTGATCTTGGATGAGCCGGATAACGACTTAGATATCGACATGCTCGCGGTGGTCGAGAATCTCTTGGACACGTGGCCCGGCACCCTCCTGCTCATCACCCACGACCGGCACCTGATGGAACGCGTCACCGACGACCAGTTCGCGGTGATTGGCGGGAAGATCCGCCATGTCCCCGGCGGCGTCGACGAGTACCTACGGCTCTTGGACGCACGCGACCTCGCGCGCACAGGGGCGAAACCCGGGAAGCCAAAATCGACAGAGGGCTCGAACAAACAGCCGCTCAGCAAGTCAGACGAGGAACCCGGACCGGCCTTGTCCAGGTCGGAAGAGTACATCCTGAAGAAGGAGCTCGCCTCGACCGAGCGCAAGCTGGAAACAGCGTACGGCAAGGCCGACGCAATCCGTGCCGAGATGAAGAAGACGGATCCTTCAGACTACGAGGCCCTGCTGGACGTCCAAGCACGGCTCGCGAGCATGGAGCAGCAGATCTCCGAGCTCGAAGACAGGTGGCTGGAGCTGTCGACAACGCTTCACTGAGTGAATCAGACGCCCTGCCAATCGGGACGTATGGCTAACCTCTCGAGCTTCGGGTGCCATTATGGATGCGCGGTTGGTAGCGCACGTGCGATGCGACGAGAGGTGGGCCCATGCCGGACAAGAAGATAGCTACGCGTATCGAGGACGAGGCAGAGGAGCTGGCGGTAAGCGGATGGCGCCTCGCAAACGAGGACCGGTACGTGCTGGTCTTCGCGCTCATCATCGTCACGATTCTCTTGAACGCGCTTCCGGCCCAGAATGCCGTCGGCACATTCCTGTTTGGGATGTCGCTCACTCTGACTTTGATCGTCACCCTCGTGACGTCGAACTCCAAGCGGCGAACCATCGTGGTCGCGGGTGGGCTTGTGGTCCTGTTGTTCGCGGCCACTGTTGTCACGCAGATGCTGGGGATGGCCATGATCAGCCGGATCTGCTTCCAGGTCGCCGCCGTCGCCGCGTGCCTCATCGTCCCTTTCGTCATCGGGCGCCGTATCGCGCTGCACCCGCGAGTCACCCTCAATACCGTGGCTGGAGCTGCCGACATCTATCTGCTGTTCGGTCTGCTTTTCGCCGTGGTCTACTCTCTCGTCGGCGATGTTGTCCTGCTCTGGTACCCCTCACTCGTCGCCAATATCGGGCCCACAACAACGGCGGCCCAGGCGTTCTTCATAGCCGGACGACCGCCGCTTCCGTCGGACTTCATGTACTACAGCTTTGTCACCTTGACCACGGTCGGTTACGGCGATCTCACCGCATCGACGGCAATCGGACGCATGCTCTCTGTGACGGAGGCGCTGGTCGGCCAGCTGTATCTGGTGACTGTCGTCGCAATCCTCGTGTCGAACATGGGCAGGAGCCGCAATCCCGCAAGTGAGTAATCGGGCTGTAGCTCTGCGCCTACGGGTATGGGGCAAATCATTCGTGAACTACTTGAGAATCCAGACAGGGCAGAAGCATCGATGGCAGTCTCTGCTCTTGTGCCGGAAGGTGGGGGTCCGAGTGGCGAAGACCGGTGGCCCAGGAACCCCCGCGCATTCTGCCGGCGAGATGCTGGCAACCACGAACAGCAAGCCGCGCCCAGCTGACCAGCGACTAGAAGCCGACGCAGTAGCCCACGCCCTCATAGTGATAGTAGTTCGAGAGACTGGCGTCGATCTCCGCGATGTTGGCCGTGTAGAAGTGCGTGTTTAGCGCCGGAGCGTAGAACCGGTGGATCGGGGTACCGTGGTTGGTGGTGTTCACCCGATAGGCGACACCTTCGAAATGGTAGCGATCCGCTAGGTTCGCCTGCACGTTGGCTCGCTCGGCCTCATCGGCGGTGTAGAAGTGCACGCCGTTCTTGAAGTTGAAGAAGCGATAGAGCGGCTTGGTCGGATACGGGGGGTTGATGTCCACGCTGTAGGCGACGCCGTCGTACTCGAAGACGTTGGCGAGGTTGCCGTAGACGTTGATGAACTCGGCATCGGAAGCCGAGTAGAAGTGCGTGCCCGTCTTCGTGTTGAAGAAGCGGTAGACGCGCTGGCTGAATTGGCTGACCAGCGGGAAGTTCAGCGTGAGGGCCGGCGTGGGAGGAACAGTGACTCCTTGACCGATCCCAGGCCAGCCCGGCGCGGCCACCTCGAACGAGTACGCGTCTGACGACACAGTAATGGAGTACCTCCCCCGGAAATCGGCGGTCGCATCGCCGACATAACTCGCCCCGTGGTAGACCTCCACGTGCGCGAACGGGATCGGGGCGCCCGTCGAGGCGCTCGTAACAACTCCGGACACCACGGTCGTAGAAACGGCCAGAGCCACCGTCGGCGCGAGCGCCAAGCCGAATGCGAGCACCAGCATCAAACCGAGAACACGCCGTCTCATATCAAGCATGATCCCTCCTTCGTGGCAGTGTCACGAGGCGCGCCCCGGGACGCCTCCCCTAACCCCGCAAGGCCGTCCGCGCTGCCCGCTATTGATACGCTACCCCATCGGGTTGCTCAGCAGACACGCGGACGAAGGCGCGATGGCTAATGACCCGCCCTCGCGACTGTGCTCGGACGCGACCCCGAGGACTCTGACGGCAGTATGTCGGCAAACGTGCCGGACAACGAAAACAGGCCAGACACGTTTACCATGTCTGACCTGCGAGTTTCTTGGTCGCGGGGGCCGGATTTGAACCGACGACCTTCGGGTTATGAGCCCGACGAGCTACCAGACTGCTCCACCCCGCAATGTATTCTGACCTGCGGTTTCTCTCGTTTGACCTGTGCTCTCACTCCCGTTTTAGGGGAATCTTCGGAGCACAACCTGAGCACAAACCCACTATGCTCGCCGCAGTCATATGCCGTTTTCAAGGCCTGAGCAGGATAGCATCCGCTACCAGGCAAGACAAGGGGCCAGATGAAGACTCTACTCCTCTTCGTCGAGCACGGGCTCATCGGCAACTAGCTTGGCGGCGTATGCCGTCGCCACCGCTGCCTCGTCGTCCCCGACTCCCCAGACGGCCCCGGCGAGCCGGTCGAGTTCCGACGTGGCCTCATGCCGGTCCGCCTCGGTCATGTCTGCTATCGCAGAGGCCATCTTCGACAAACCGACGTGTGCCGCGTTCCCGGCGTCGAACCGAGGGATGTTGATGTTGTTCATGATGTGCGTCGAGATGCTGATGCCGACATAGCCCTTGATGAGTGCCTGGGCGAGCGACGAGTTGAGCATCCCGCAGAGGTAGTAGGCCTCCTCACCGGAAGCCACCGCCACGAACACCACCTTATGGTCCGGAATCGGGGTCTTCCCAGTTTCGGCCGGAGCGATGACGCCCGCCCGAACGGTCGTGCCGACCTCCGGCCAGCCCACCTTCCAGGGCGAGAGCGTGTAGGAGCCGACGTTGTAGAGGGCCCAGAACGGTCCCTCGCCGCTGTAATACTTCAAGTAGCCCGACCGCTGTCGAAGTCCGGCCTCGAAGCGAGCCAGGTAGTCGTAAGTCTTCGGATACTTGGTCTTCATCTCGGCAGTCGGCAGCGGTGCCCGCGTGGTGGGACTCTGGGTCAGGAGGAGCGAGGCCGACGGCTCGGCCTTCCACCTCAGCACGTCCCGACCTCGGATGAGCGGATACACCAGGTCGGGCTCTATGGCCATCTTGACGGGCTCGACGTGCTTCTTGCCCACGTCCCAAAGGTTCTCGACGAGCAACAGGCCATTCGGCAACTGTTCCAGCACGCGGAGCCAGAAGACCCCGTTCAGCCAGGTGGTGCTTCCGGCATGGGCCGTGTAAGGGCTTTGCCCGGCGACCTTCCTGGCCCCTTCCAAGAGGTCCGCCGGAAGCGTAAGCCATGGCGAGCGGGACTCGTTGACCTGGATTGGGGCAGCAGCCACCTCCACGCGGTCCATCATGCCCTCGACCTCATGGAGGTCCAGCTCCTGAGTCAACCTCTCGCCCGCGTGCTTGGTCCACTGGACGTATTCGACCGGGTAGGCAAACTCCTGGTCGGACTTCTCGAACACCGCGACGGCCGTCCGGTTCGCAGCATCCAAGAAGGGCTGGAAGTCGCTCATGTCATCGACCACCAAGGGTTTGAGGTAGGCCGTCTTGCCGTCCTGCCCCTTGAATCGAAGCCGCCGGAAACCATCACCCGCCCCTTGGGTCTTGAAAACCGTCTGGGTGATGACGAATGCGAGCTTGCCGCCCGGCCGCAAGTAGCGGTCAGCACAAGCGTAGACGAAGAGCATGGACAGGTCCTTCTTCCCGCCGCCCAACCGGCCCTTGGCCTTCGACAACGAGAAGAGGCCGTAGCTCTCCCAGAGCGGGTGCTGCTCGTCGCGGTAGTCCTTCGGGAGGTTCTCCCAGTTCACCCAAGGAGGATTGCCCACAACGATGTCCACGGGTTCGAGCAACGACGGGGCGAACTGGTTCTTGATGACCCGAGCCCAGATTCCGTTCCTGCCCTCGGCGTCCAGCTTCACCATCTGCTCGAAGAGCTCGCGATGCCGAGCGACCTGTTCAGTCGGGATACCGTGGTCCTTCAACAGCCGGAGGAACTCAGTCGGCTTGTATCGGTTGCGGACACCAAGTTCGAGGAGCGTCGCCCATTGGTTGAGCACGTCGCGGGGCGAGGCCACCTCGTCAGGAATCTTGAACGGGCCGACGGCTGTTTGGAGATAGCGGTAGGGGTCGTTCGCCCCGCTCAGGTCCATGGGCTGGACGATGGAATCGCAGAGGTAGACCGGGATTTCGATGTCCGCGTCGGCATACATGAGCAGGTCCCTGATGGCCAGGAGGTAGTTCGTCCTCGCGGCCATGACGGCTAGGGGATTCAGGTCGAAGCCGACCACGTTGGCGAGGATAAGACCAAGGAGCTCACGCTCGTCCATGCCCCACTCATGACGCCGTTGGGCGAAGGCCGTCTTGATACGGTTGATTGCCATGACCAGGAACGTCCCGGACCCGCACGCCGGGTCGAGCAGGCGGAGATGAGGGTCGCCCTCAAAGGCAACTCGGTCCAGCGTGTGCTCCGCCAGCCAGTCCGGCGTGTAATACTCGCCCAGGCTCTTGCGAGCCGCCTTGGGGAAGAGCTGCTGATACAGCTTCTTCAACAGGTCGCGGCTCTCCTCGGGGCTCACCGAGAGAGTCTTCGGGTCATAGGTGTTGAACGCCCGGACCACTTCGTGGATTGCCCCGCCGACCTCATCGGTCCAAGCCGAGATATACCAGGCGAAGAGGTCGCCTTCGAGGAAGTTCGAGATGCCCCGCTGGGCCCAAACGTCCCCACCTTCGAGCTTCGCGAGCTGGGTCTTCAACGCCCCGCTGGTCGCCGCACTAGCCATGGCCCGGACGGGAGAGAGACCGTAGGGGTCAGAGATGGCCAGAATCTCAGACGCCAGCAGCTTCATGAAGATGGAGTAGTAGCTGTGGAGTGAGAAGAGGACCGTCGCCGGACGGGCATCCTCAGGAAGTCCGTAGTGTTTAGCCAGTGTGCGAATCTGGGGATTGGCCCTGTCCACGTTGTAGCCACAGACCTCGCCGAACAGCCGCTTCCATTGCTCGAAGAACGTCAGGGCCTTGGCATTGTCCGTATTCTCTATTGCGTCATAGAGGGCCGCGACGGCCCGACTCGCCACCTCACCGTCCGCCCCGAAGTCCTCCGCCAGGCGGGGCGGCGTGAACGCCCGCCCTCGGGCACCGATGGAGATGAAGGCCCGCAGGAGCCGCGATACGGAATACGGCGTGGTCGGCAGAACATCAATCGCCAACTCACGACCGCGATACTCCCCGAAGACTAGCGTGTCGCCGTCCGTCCCCACTCCGAACAGCTTCTTCGGGTCGGCCTTCTCCTTCTTGCGGAGATTCTCGAACCCGGTGCGAATCTGGGCGATGACCGCCTGGGTGCCCGGTGCGTTCGGGTTCTCCGTGATGGCGGCAGAGCCTTTCGAGGCCTTGTATTCGATGAAGACCCAGGAGTATTTCGAGTCCAGACGACGGCTGCCCACGCCGTATTCATGACCCTTGTCCACAGAGAGCTCGGCCGCCTCGATGAAGTCGTCCAAGAACCGAGACACACCCGCTCGAACGTCCTCTTCGGAACGAGCATCCCGGGCGACACGGACCATGCCCTCAGCGATACGTTCGGATTGCGTGCGAATGAGCTCTTCGAGCTTCGCAGCGGCGGTCTCCGTCATCTACCCCCCAAAGTGGACCCTAGCTGGGCCTTCATCGTATCAGAGGCCGACAGCAGCAGGCCGTATTTGACGGACTGCCCACCGTTCCCACCGCCCCGGGGTTATTCGGGGACCCCGAGACCGTGGAAACCGTAGTCGGCCCAGAAACAGAGATTCCCAATGAGACCGTATGGACCGGGGCCACCGACCGGGGATAGTCCCCGGGCCCTCGTCCGTCTCCGACCCCATATACTGAACGAGGCATTCACCAATCTTGGGGGACATCTTGGCCGAAACTCTTGAACGGGCATTCTGGAACGCATACGCCCGCTCCTACGACAACCTCGCCAGACATCACCAGCCCTACAAGGACCTCGTCAACGAGGTCTGCGACTGCGTTGACCGATTCGCCCAAGGCCGCTCATTGAGAGTGCTCGACGCCGGGTGTGGCACCGGCAACTTCTCTTGGGAGCTAACTCGACGAGGGCATCAGGTGAAGGGATTTGACTCTTCTGCGGCAATGCTCAAACGTGCCGAGACCAAGAGATTGTCACAGCCCGAACATCCGGATTTCCGCCAGCTCGACCTATCGCAGCCCCTTCCCTACGCGGATGGTGACTTCGATGCGGCTGTGTCCGTGAGCGTCCTATTTGCCCTAGCAGACACACGGGCGGCGTTGTCGAACATCCGGAGGACGGTCAGAGACGGCGGCCTCCTAGTCGTCACAGCGGTCGCAGAGCGGCCAGCCGTTTCTGCGGTCTTTCGCGAGGCGGTCCGGCGTGAGGGGCTGCTGCGTGGGATACGGACGCTGCTCCCCCTAGCTTCGGTGGGCGTGTTCAGTTGGCTCATCGACCGACGCCTGGCAAGCCGCAACACGACGTATGAGGAACAAGACCTCCGAGCCGACCTGGCCGCGAGCGGATGGCTGGCAAAGCGGCTCAGCCGGACTTACACAGACCAGAGCGACCTCCTCGCCGAGGCACTTGCTGAACCTCGAAACGCCCCGCCGGCGGACACCTAGGACGGTTGTAGTCCCAGGATGTCATAGGGGTCGAGCGAGATAACGTCCGGCACGCCGGGCACTTCAAGACCGAGCAGAATGGCCACAATCGCCATGGCGGCGAGCGAAGCCGCCATCATGGCCCCGATGCTCGTCGAGGGAATCGGACATGCCCTAGCAACAACGTCTGCGACAAGAACCTCGTCAGCGTATGCCGGAAGACTTGGGACGAACTTCTCAAACGGCGGAATCCAATCATCGTCCACATTGTCCGGAACGCCCAGGTAGTCCTCGAAGGTCACTCCCCCAGGCTTGAAGACCACAAGGGTCGCACCAAAGCCAACCACTTGGGCAGCGACGACATGCCGCCCAAGACGCTCAGCTTCTCTGCTGAGCAGAACCGACAGGCTAGGCAGGTTGAACTCAATCGCGTTGACGATGACATCCGAGTCGGCGAACTCCGCGATGTTGCCAGGTTGAATGCCCTCCGGGAAGATACGCAGCTCGATTCCCGGGTTCACGTCTCGCAAGTGCTCAGCCGCGACCAGTGTCTTGTTCTTGCCCTCCGTATCGCTGGTAGCCAGGAGTTGCCGATTGCGGTTCTGCGGCTCAAATACTTCGGGGTCAGCAATGCTGAGTCTCCCGACGCCGAGGCGAGCGACTCTCTCCGCCAGCAGGCCGCCAATACCGCCGAGTCCAGCGATGGAGACGGTCGCCCCCCGCAGGAGTTCCTGCTGCTCGGGTGTGAACACACCGATGTTCCGCTGGAATAGTTCGTCATACGAAGGCTCGGCCATGCTGCCTCTCACCTTTCCTCATCCGCGACGCGTCCCCGAAGGCGACGCACGAGACCCGTCGCACCCCCACCCATTAATGCCACCATGACAATCATGAACCAAGCTGGGAAGTTGTGCCCCCACAGGAGCACATAGACATAGGGAACGAGCCACAGGACCGCCATCGCCAGGAGCGAGATGCCGAACGACGGGCGGGATAACGACTTGCGGACCGACACGCTCCCGGTCTCTTGCCGGGTCCGCATCAGGTCCCGCACGACGACGGCGAAGGCGAGATAGAACGGCGGAATGGTAACGACTACAAGAGCGAAGTAAACGCGAGGGTCAGCCCCGTAGGTGGCGGCTACCTGTTGGGCGGAGTTCCACAGCCACTTCATCTAGCCAGGGTCGATGGCCGGGTCGGGCGTGATGAAGATGCTTGACCGCTTCGTCGGCAGGTCCCGAATGGCGGCGGCGATGTCCAGCGAGAGGGTAACCACGGGACGAGCGTAGGTCCATTCGGGGTCTTCGTATTCGTCGGACACATCAACGAAGCCGAACCGGCGATACAGGTCGCAGGCCTCGCCGTCGCCGACGTAGGTATCCAGCATGATGTGTGTCGCGTCATGTGCTACCGCACGCTGGAAGCCCGCCTTCATCAGCATGATGCCCAATCGCGAGCCCCGGTGCGTAGGGTGAACCACCAGGCGGCACAGCTCGACGAGTCGCTTGCTAGATGCATATTCCACGGATGCCGCACACCTGTTCCAGCTGATGCCGGACACCGTTCCAC
>Ga0194043_1001029_pt1 | contig 15743 bp, 12 predicted proteins | sample JunL4415m_MetaG_FD_161274 | JGI IMG/M metagenome (GOLD analysis project Ga0194043, IMG submission 161274) | Anoxic zone freshwater microbial communities from boreal shield lake in IISD Experimental Lakes Area, Ontario, Canada - Jun2016-L442-15m | ecosystem: Environmental > Aquatic > Freshwater >...
CTCCGGGCGTGGGGAGGATCTGTTCGACGCGCAGGCCAAGCAGAGAAGCCACCGTCGGGGCCTGTTCGAGATCGCCGATGCCCAAGGCCTGCGGCTGGCCTCAACTGGGACGCATCCCTGGGCTGACTATCGCGATCAGGAAATAATCAACACGGATCACTACCAGCGTGTGGAAGGTGACCTGCGCTGGGTTGCTTGGCGCAATAACACGTTTTCACTTCACATCCATGTTGGTGTTAATGGCGCGGACAGGGCGATCCGGGTCTGTGACCGCCTGAGGACCGTGCTTCCGCAGCTTCTGGCTATTTCTTCCAGTTCACCTTTCCTTGACGGGCGGGACAGTGGACTCCATTCGGTCAGGACCCAGATCTTCACCAAGAGCTTCCCGCGCTGCGGCATCCCAGACTCATTCGGAAGTTGGACGGCTTACAGGGCTTATCTTGAGACTTTGATTCGGGTCAATTCGATCATTGAGTACACGCAGGTCTGGTGGTCTGTCCGGCCACATCTTTCCTATGGAACTGTTGAGGTTCGGATTTGCGACGCTCAGCCAACTGCTGCTGAGAGCGATGCGCTGGCGGCGCTGATCACCGGCTGCGTCCTTCAGGCTGCACGCGACGACGACGATGGAGTTCCGTTTGTTGATGTCCCAAGAGGCCTGCTTGAGGAAAACTTCTGGCGGGCGATCAGATATGGAGTTGAAGGGAAGCTGATCGACTTTGAAGAGCAGACGGAGTACGACTCGGCGGGAACCCTTGATCGGCTTCTCGCTTGGACGGAGCCCGTCAGGTCTGAGCTTGGTATTTCACCGCAGTTCCCGCTGTTCAATGGGACTCAGCGTCAGCGAACGGCCTTTGAGTCCGGCCAGCCCTTGCGTGAGATCTATCAGGAGACTCTCCGCGATACCGAGTCCACCTATGCTCCCGGGACAGTCATATGAGCGAAGAAGAAATCACACCAGAGCCAAGCCTTGGCGAACAGCCCACTGAGGATGAGATCCGTGCTGCTCTTGATGAGGAGATGCGCCGGGTACATGTAGGCGACATCGTCCTGCAGAGCGTTGTTTCGCTTGTCAATGTCGGAGCCAGAAGAACAGGCACAGCGCCAGAGACCGAGTCCGAGAAGGACCTTGAGCAAGTGAGGATTGCGATCGATGCAGTTCGCGCGCTCATGCCATCCGTTGACGCTGTTGCACCCGAGCAGACCGCCGCGGTTCTGGATGCTCTTTCGCAGCTGCAACTGGCCTATGTAAAGGCCGGCGGCGGAGAGGATCCGACCGGTCCCAGCGGTGGTCCCGATGGGGGCGACAACGGTCCGGGCGGGACTGGCCCAGGGGAACGCCCAAGCAGGATCTGGACTCCGGGAAGCTGACTTTCCACCCAACTTTCCAGTTGGGGAGGAAACGCGGGTCCGACGGGGTAAGTATGCTTGGCGCCGCTTGACGGTTGGGTCGCATTCGTGACCCTTGCCAATTACGGCGCCGTTTTTATCTACCTTCCAGAGAAACCCCCGGAGGATTCCCTTGACTCAGTTCCTGAATGATCACGGTGTGCTTATAGCCCTGATCTGTGCGGCTGCCGCAGTTGTATACGGCGTCGTTACGTCCCAGTCACTTCTTCGCCTTTCACCAGGCAACGAGAAGATGCGCGAAATCAGCCTGGCCATTCAGGAGGGCGCAACCGCCTATCTGAACCGCCAGTACCGAACGATTGCCGTTGTGGGCGCCGTGTTGTTCGTCGGCCTCATCTTCATCCAGAACATCTGGGTTGCTGTTGGCTTTCTAATCGGTGGCGTGTTCTCGGCATCAGCCGGCTACATCGGGATGAACGTTTCGGTCCGGGCCAACGCCCGCGTTGCCGAAGCTGCCCGCGGTGGCGTTGGCAAAGCACTTGACGTCGCATTCCGCGGAGGTGCCGTTACCGGCATGCTCGTTGTCGGTCTTGCGCTCGTCGGCGTTGCTGCTTACTACGGAATTCTCACCTCATGGGCGGGACAAGATCCAAAGGAAGCCATTGCCGCACTCGTGGGACTTGGCTTTGGTGGTTCGCTGATCAGCGTGTTCGCGCGTCTTGGCGGCGGCATCTTCACCAAGGGTGCTGATGTGGGCGCAGACCTCGTCGGCAAGATCGAGGCTGGTATTCCAGAAGACGACCCTCGTAACCCTGCAGTGATCGCCGACAACGTTGGCGACAACGTAGGCGACTGCGCCGGCATGGCAGCAGACCTCTTTGAGACGTATGCAGTTACCGCAGTTGCAGTCATGCTCCTCGGAGTTCTCATTTTCCCAGGCGCACAGGTCACAGTTGCTCTTTACCCACTGGTTCTCGGTGGCGTTTCGATCATTGCCTCGATCATCGGCACATTCGCCGTGAAGTCAGCTGAGGGCAAGGTTGAACGTGCGCTCTACCAGGGACTCGCCGTTTCGGGGATCCTGGCAGCGATCGCGTTCTACCCAGTCACGCACTGGATGTTTGACGGTGCGGTACTCGGCAAGGGTGCAGCTGGACCAAGCATCAATGATCTTTACTTCTGCACGCTCGTCGGCCTGGGCGTAACCGCCCTCCTCTTTGTCATCACCGACTACTACACCTCCACGCGTTTCGCGCCGGTGAAGAAGACGGCTGAGGCATCACAGACCGGTCACGCAACGAACATCATTCAGGGACTTGCTCAGGGCTATCAGGCAACAGCCCTTCCAGCGATTGTTCTCTGCGCAGGGATCTACGGATCATGGAAGCTTGCTGGCGGCGGAGCCGACGGCATCTACGGAATCGGCGTTGCAGTAATGGCGCAGCTTTCCCTCTGCGGTCTCATCGTTGCGCTTGACGCATTCGGACCAATCACAGACAACGCCGGTGGCATTGCCGAGATGGCAGAGCTTCCAGAAGAAGTACGCGCTGTGACAGATCCACTCGATGCAGTTGGCAACACGACCAAGGCTGTAACCAAGGGTTACGCCATCGGTTCAGCTGCTCTTGCCGCACTTGTGCTCTTTGCAGCGTTTGAGCGCGAGGTCAGCACTTCAGCTGGCAAGGTGTTCGACTTCTCAATCGGTAATCCAGAGGTTCTTATTGGACTTCTGATTGGCGGCATGATGGTCAACCTGTTCGCTGCTCTCTCCATGGAAGCCGTAGGCCGCGCAGGCGGTGCGGTGGTTGAAGAGGTACGCCGACAGTTCCGTGAGAAGCCAGGCATCATGGACGGGACAGAGCGTCCTGACTATGCAGCCTGCGTTGACCTCGTAACCAAGTCAGCTCAGCGCGAGATGATCATTCCAGCACTGATCCCGATCGTCGTTACGACAATCGTCGGAATGGTCAGCATCAAGGCACTCGGCGGACTCCTCATGGGCGTCATCGTTGTCGGCGTGTTCGTTGCAATCTCAATGACTGCAGGCGGTGGAGCATGGGACAACGCCAAGAAGCTCATTGAAGACGGCGCATTCGGTGGCAAGGGAACCCTTGCTCACGAGGCCTCAATCACTGGCGACACGGTTGGCGATCCGTTCAAGGACACAGCTGGACCAGCAATCAACCCAATGATCAAGGTTGCAAACATCGTCGCGATCCTTCTGATCCCGATCATCACCTAGATTCACCAAGATTCAAACCAGCCCGTCTGCGGATTCGTTCGCAGGCGGGCTTTTTTGTTTAGTGGACGGATCGATTAATGCGATGTATTGCTCTTCATGTTGCGCGAGAGCAGCTGGCCTCAGCGCGGCTGGGTGTCCCTACTGGAGAGTCATTGGTTGCCGTCACAGAAGACGGCAGCGAGGGCTCAGTTGGGCTGGGAGCGTCAGCTGACGGGCTTGAGACCAGCAGCAGCGCAGGCAGCCGTGAGGCCAGGCAAACCGAATGCCTCTACCGGGCCAAGCGAGCCGACCGACATAGGTCCGGTCGTGCTGAGTGTACGTCCGGCAAAGTCAAGGAAGGCGGCGGTCAGGTCGTAGCCGTTGGGACCATTGAGCTCCACTGTGGAGAGGACCGTTCCGTCGGAAGCCAATGCTTCCGCAATTGCCACGGAGCTCGATTTGGCCCGTTCTGAAAGTGTGGGCCCGCCAGTGGAGCCTGGGAGCGCCTTCCGAAGGGCTGCCGATATGGCCGCCTTTGAATCCGGCAAGCGCGGCGGCTCCGTAGCGAATTGGGGCAGTCTTTGGACCGAACCAACCCAGGTATGCGCCGACGTCTGTTACCTCCGGCGCGATCCTGGGGATCGCGAAGTGCTCAGAGGAGCCAATCGAGAGCCCGACCCGGGGACCGAGCTTGGTCTCAAAGCGGTGATCTGAGCTTGCGCCTCTGATAGTTCGGAGTCGGCCTCCTCGGAATTCGAAGCCGGGTGTAAGCATTGCCCCGGCCAGTGAAGCCATGGTTCCGCCGCTTGCGCCGAAACCTCCTTGAAAGAAGTAGCCAACATTGACGCGCGTGGCATCTGGGCCAGCCTGTTCAAGGGCCATGGCCGCAGCAAGGTTGCCGGGAACATAGTCGTAGCCAAAGGAGGTGATGGCACCAATCTCTGAAGCCTTGGCTTGAGCGTCCGCCTCAAAAACTCTGCGGATCCAGGCTGGCTCACCTGTCGAGTCCACGTAATGGGCGCCCTTGGCCAATGCGGCCTGCAGAGCGGGCTCACCCAGGCGGATGAACGGCCCGACGGTGGTGACGAGGGCATCGCCCTTCTCAAGGACTTGGGCGATTGATGCCGGATCGGTCACATCTGCCGTTGCCGTATCCAATCCACCGAGCTCTGAGGCGAGCGCCTCGAGCTTTTGCGGGTTGCGCGCAACGAGGAGGGGCTTGGCTCCGGATACCACCATGCGGCGGGCCGTCAGCTCACCCGTGTACCCAGTTGCCCCAAAAAGAATGATTCGTCCGGCCATGTCGACAACCCTAGCCGTCCCAAGATTGTTCTGTCAGTCGCAATGGCATGCTGGAAGCGTAGGATCAGCGCCTATGGCGAGACGACTGCTACCCGGACTGGAACGCGTACTTGGCGTCAACGCCCTGTTTGCGACGGCCTACGGCAATGTCGGGTCGTCGATCTACTACGCGTTGGGGCTTGTTGCGAGCTATGCGCTCGGACTGACCCCGGTTGTCTTCGTGATCAGCGGCATCCTTTTCTACCTCACCGCGGCTACCTACTCCGAGGCGACATCGATGTACCCGGAAGCCGGAGGCTCATCAAGCTTTGCCCGTCATGCCTTCAATGAGTTCTGGTCCTTCTTTGCAGCATGGGGGCAGATGCTCAATTACACGATCACGATCGCGATCAGTGCATTCTTTGTCCCGCACTACATAGGCGGTCTGTTCTGGGAACCACTGAGGCATTCCCCCGGCGACATCATTGCCGCCATCGGAGTGATCGTTCTCCTCAGCATCGTCAATGTTCGCGGTGTTGAAGAGGCGGCTGGAGTCAATATTTTCCTCGCGGTCATTGACTTCGCCACACAGCTGCTGCTCGTTCTCGCAGGTCTCTTTCTCGTGTTTTCGCCAGACGTGCTGATCCACAACGTGAATCTTGGTGTGGCGCCCACATGGACGAACTTTGTCATTGCGATTCCGGTAGGAATGATCGCTTACACGGGGATTGAAACGATCTCGAATATGGCGGAGGAGGCCCGCAGCCCGGGAAAGACCGTTCCTAAGGCAATTAACCGGGTTGTGATCGCTGTGTTCGCAATCTATGCCGTACTCCCCGCAGTCGCCCTCTCTGCGCTTCCTGTGACATGCGTGGATGGGAAGTGCCAGACACAGTTGGGGATTCCCAGTGAACAGGGAGGGTTCGCGGGAGATCCGGTTCTGGGTGTCGTTAAACATCTGTCGCTTGGGGCTCTGCAGGGTCCCGCAGAGATCTACGTCGGAATCCTCGCGGCAACGATCCTCTTCATCGCTACCAATGCCGGGATCATTGGTGTTTCTCGGCTCGTCTATTCAATGGGACTGCACCGGCAGGTTCCGGACAGACTTCGCGAGCTGCACCCCAAGTACAGAACTCCGTGGATTGGGATCCTTGTGTTCGGGGCGATTGCCTGTGTTGCCGTCATTCCAGGGCAAGCTGACTTCCTGGGCAACCTCTACGCGTTCGGAGCGATGCTTTCATTCACGATCGCGCATGCCGCAGTAATTCGCCTCAGGACGTCTCGGCCGGATGTGAACCGGCCATACAAGGGCCCGGGCAATCTGAGGGTCTTCGGATACGACCTGCCTATGTTTGCAGTCGTCGGAGGGATTGGCACGCTGTTTGCATTCGTGACGGTCACAGCCCTGCACGTTGATGTTGCACTGGCTGGTGTTGGCTGGCTTCTCACCGGAGTTCTCGTTTTCGTTGTGTTCCGAAAGTCTCAGGGCCTCGATCTGACCACCACGGTCACAGCCCACGTTGAGACTCCGGTACTGCCGTTTGAGGCGGAGTATGAGTCTGTCCTCGTTGCGCTTGAGGGGAAGGACTTCGACCCCGACCTCCTCTCAACTGCCAAGGCTCTTGCTGGAGAGAGCAACGGCGCCATTCATGTACTCGTGACCATTGCCGTCCCTGCTGAGAGTCCGATTGACGCCCAGCTTCCACAGCAGGAGGCACGAGCCCTTGCTGTGATTGAGGAGGCCAAGGTTTCGGGGGGTCGTCGGGTCACTGGGGACTGGGTGAAGGTGAGATCAGGTCAGACTGGTCGAGTGATCGTTGACTTGGCAAAGGCGATGAACTCGCGCGCGATCGTCATGCCGGCGCGACAGCGGCCGGGCGGGGCTCCCTTGAGCCGAACGCTTGACACGGTCCTTGCCGAAAGGCCTTGTCGAGTAATCGTCCAGTCGATCCCAGAAGGCGACCAGCGGAAAACGGCAGGGGGGAAGGTCAGATGAGCCAACCTGGAGTCCACAGGTCAACTACCCGGTTCCTCTCCGTGGCGATGGTGCTGGTCGGCATTGCCCTTGTCGTTCGGGCTCTTACGGGAGGCGGAACGATTATCTCCCTTGGAGTCATTATTGGGGTCATGTTTGTCGCTGCAGGTGCTGGGCGACTGTGGCTGACAATGAGGGATTCATGAGCTCACAAAAGGCACCTGAGGGACAACGCATTGGGGCGCTTTCGCTCTTCTCGCTGGTCTACACCACCAGCGCCGCAGCTCTGTATTTCGCGCTCGGACTGATTGCCCAGAGGGCATTGGGTCTGACGCCGCTGGTTTTCCTCGGAGGAGGGCTCTTTCTGGGCCTCGCTGCAATGAGTTACACGGAGGGTGTGCTTGGGCATCCGGAGCCTGGCGGATCAAGCTCTCTGACGAGATTTGCATTCAACGAGCTTGTTTCCTTCGCGGCCGGCTGGGCTGTGGTTCTGGACTTCCTGGTCGTTATCGCGCTCGCGGCAACCACGGCGGCAAGCTATTTGGGGACTCTTTGGACCCCCGTTGGCCATGGGCTGGGTCGTACTCTCGTCACATGCGCCGTGATCGGATATGCGGTCGCCAGCTCAATCCGTGGCGGGTCTATTTCCGCTGTGAGAACCAGAATTGTCGTAGCGATTGCGGACATTGGAGTACAGGCACTCCTCTTGGTTCTTGGGGCGTTCCTGATGTTCCATCCCGAGCTTCTCTCCAACTCAATTCATCTCGGAAGCTCTCCGACGTGGACCAATCTCATCTATGCGTTCACGCTGGCGACAGCCGCCTTCACGGGAATTGAAGCCGCAGCCAGCCTTGCTCCGGAGATCAATCTCAACGGGGTTCGTTTCCGCAGGTTGATTGCGGGGGGAGTGGGGGTCATCGTTCTGCTCCATGTGGGGATCGCATTTGTCGGTCTCTCCGCGCTGCCCGTCACCAACGGAGTGACTGAACTGGGCGGAAAGTGGTTGAACGCACCACTGGTCGGCGTTGCACGTGGAATCAGCCCTGGGAGTTGGGGTCACTTGCTGGGGCAGGTTGTCGCCATCAGCGGATTCGTGGGTCTTGCGACTGCATCCCGCTCAGCTATGACTGGGGTTTCCAGATTGGCGTACTCGCTTGCACGGCACCGGCAGATTCCGCGAGTGGTCGCTCGCCTGAGTTCTCGTTACGGAACCCCGTGGATCATTCTCATACTTGCCGGGCTTGCTGCGGCTGCGCTCGCACTGCCGGCTGATATCGAGATGCTGGGCGGGCTTTACGCGTTTGGAGCAATGCTGGCTATCACGCTCACCCACGCATCAGTGGTGCGCCTGCGGGTGAAGGGCGAACTTGCGGAGGGAGCATGGTCAATGCCCTTGTCTGTGCGCTTCAGGGGCGGCACCCTTCCGCTTCCGGCACTTTTTGGTGCGGTTGTTTCGGCCCTTGCGTTCTTAGCTGTGATGGCTCTTCATGCGCCAGCCAGATATGTAGGAAGCGCATGGCTGCTGGGTGGCGTGGTTCTTTACGTGATCTACAGAAAACTGATGGGCAACAGTGTCTTCGAGGCTGTTGAGGTCTCCGATCGTGCTCTGGTCTACGAACGCGAATCAGCCTCGTATGGATCCATTCTTGTCCCGATCCTTGGCTCGGCCCTTGACGACGACATCGTGCAGACAGCCGGCAGGCTCGCCGGGGCAACGAAGGACGAGCTTGATGAGCACGGTGCTGTCATTGAGGCCATCTGGTTCCACGAGATTCCGCTGTCCTTGCCACTGGACGCGTCGATAGCGCCTGAGCGGAGTGCTGATGCGCTTGAGCGGCTCAGGCACGCGAAGGCAGTTGGTGAGGAGTATCAGGGCGTGACTGTGTCCACAGCGCAGGTCCGAGTCAGGAAGTTGGGCCAGGGGATTGTCCGCGAGGCCAAACGGCGAGGAGTCGACGTGATCGTTCTCCCGGGGGAGGAACCGACCCGAGCAGCCCGTACGGCCCCCGCAAGCCGAGGTAAGCAGGCGGGGCTTGGCGAAATGACCAGGTTTGTGCTGCGCAAGGCCCATTGTCGAGTGCTCGTGACGGTTCCGTCCAGCAACGTTGCCGGAACTCGCAGCCGACCTGAGGACGGCGGGGAGCCCGAAGGTGGATAGGATGCCGTTCGCATGTTTGTTCTAGTCGTAGGAGCCGGAAGAGTAGGCGCGAGCGTTGCCCGCGATGCTCTTGCACAAGGTCACACGGTGTCCGTGCTCGACCGCGATGCAATGTCCCACGAGCAACTCGACCAAGGTCTTGAAACATCGTGGGAGGAAGCCGGTGGGCAATTCACAGTTGGGGCTGCGCTGGAGAGCTCCGCGTTGATCGCCGCTGGGATTGAACAGGCCAACGTTTTTGTCGCAGCAACCAACGGTGACAACACGAATCTTGTAGTCGCTCAGATAGCTGAGCAACGGTTCGGCGTGAGCAAGGTAATCGCCCGCGTTCTTGACCCAGCCCGTGCGGAATGGTACGGCGCCCGTGGCAGCATCCAAACGATTTGTGGCACAAGCAGGGCGATTGAGCTGGTCGAGAAGTCAATAGCTGACAGCGTCGGTGGAGCCTGATGTACGTAGTCATCGCAGGAGGAGGCAAGGTCGGCGTCAATCTGGCCCGCGAGCTGCTCTCCAAAGGCTACGAGGTGACATTGATCGAGCAGCGCCGTGACCGCTACACGGTGATCGAGGACGAACTTGAACATGTTGTCCAGTACGGGGATGCCACAGAGATGTGGGTTCTTGAACGGGCGGGAGTCCTCCGAGCAGACCTGCTCGTCGCGGTCACCGGCGATGACGAGGACAACATCATGATCTGCCAGATGGCCCGTGAGAAGTACATGTGCGAACGGATAGTCGCCCGGGTCAACAACCCTCGCAACCTTGAGCACTTCCAACTTCTCGGCATCCGTCCCGCAGTCTCCGCGACCAACATGATCCTTCGCCTGATCGAACATGAGGTTCCGAAGATCGGTTTGGTCCACCTCCTGGAACTGACGGACGATCAGATTGAGATCATTGAGGTGGAGGTTCTTGAGGGCACCGTTGCCGCAGGAAAGATTGTCTCGGACATTCCCCTTCCCGATGGGAGTCTGATCATCAGTGTGCTTCGTCCTGAGGGGGGCTTCGTCCCGCGCGCAGACACGTTGATCAATGCTGGCGACGAAGTACTGGTTGTTCTCGCTCCAGGCCTCGAGACCGAGGTAGCCGCTGTATTCAGCGGTACGCAAGCCGCGTCCGGCTCCTAGGAGCCTGAGAAGCCCTTCCATGCCGTCTGAGGACTTTCCGGTTCCATTTCCCAGCCTTGCTGACTGTGCTGCCACACTGATGGCCTACGCAGATGGGACTGGCGCTCTTGCCGTCGGTGTGCTGATCCCGCAAGGGGATGAGGTTTCACCGGTGATCGTGCGTTATGACCCACTTGAGGGCGTGCTGACGGTCGCGGAGGGTGACGAGCTGCGAGCCGTTCCCGCCTTGGACGGCTTAGGAGGGAAGGTCCTTGGGCCAATGCACTTGCACGCTTTCCCGGAATTTGAGACCGACGTTGAGGAGGGGAAGATCATCGGTGCCATCGGCGCGATGGAAGACCTGGCCAAGACACTCAGGACCTTGGCGTCCTATTTCGGCACAGAGGCCCTCGCATCCGCTGAGTTTCGAACCAAAGGGGAATCTGAGCCGTTGGAAATTGGCGCGAGTGCCAGCGGTGACTACGTGGTCGGCTGCGGTGAGGTCGAATTCGAACTTCCTGAGGGCTGGCCCAAAGCCTGAGGCTCGCTAGTATCCGCCTTCGGTCTTTGCGCGATCGTCTAACGGCAAGACACTCGGTTCTGGTCCGAGGAATTGGGGTTCGAATCCCTGTCGCGCAGTCAAGCCGGTCCCGGATGTGTCAACGGGCCCGCCTGGTCCATCCAGTCTCTATGCAGGGCGCTGAAACGACCCCCTGACGCAAGCAGTTCATCGTGGGGTCCCTGCTCAACGATTGTTCCGTTCTCAAGCACAACAACAAGGTCAGCGGTTCTGATGGTCGAGAGTCGATGGGCGATGATGATCGCTGTTCGGCCGATCAGGAGGGTTTCCAAGGCCGCTTCGATCCGTTCCTCGCTGTGGACGTCCACGTTGGCGGTAGCCTCATCAAGGATCAGAATTCGGGGGTCAGCGACAAGCGCCCTCGCAAAGGCGACAAGTTGACGTTGACCTGACGAGAGCTGCACTCCTCGCTCACCAACAGGGGCATCCCAACCAAGGTCAAACGATTTGATGACCTCGTCAAGGCCCACAAGCGTCCCTGCTTCGACGATCTGCTCCCTTGTGGCACCTTGCAGGCCGAAGCCAATGTTGTCAGCGAGAGTACCGCTGAAAAGAAACGGTTCTTGAGGCACGATCCCAAGCTGCGACCGAAGGGACCTTGCAGTTATGTCACGGAGGTCGAAGCCGTCGATGCAAACAGACCCTGTGGACGGATCGTGGAAGCGGGCCGCGAGCTTCGCAAGGGTGCTTTTTCCAGCACCTGTCTCGCCGACCAGTGCGACGCTTGCCCCTATTGGGACATCAAGGTTGATGTCTCCGAGCGCGAGTGGCGTGGTCTCATCTCCGTATCTGAAGGAAAGCTCCTTGAATTCAAGGCGGCCTTCGATTCTCGGGAGGTCGGCTGCTCCCGGGTGATCGATGATCTCCGCTTCTGTGTCGAGAAGCTCGAAGATCTTGTCAAGGGCTGCCATGCCTGACTGATATGTGGTGTAGAGCTGGCTGAGCTGTTGGATCGGGTCAAAGAAGTTGTTCAGCGCGGCCACGAAGGCGAATACAACGCCCACGGTGATCCTTCCGGAGACTGCCGCAGCCCCGCCGACGAGCAAGATGCCAGCGGTAACCGCCCCGCTGAGGAGCTCAACCGCGGGGAAGTAGCTGGCGTTGAGAAGAACTGTCTTCATGTTTTCGGCCCGGTTTGCTTCATTCAGAGCCGTGAACTCCTTGAGGTGCCGCGGCTCCTGTCCGAAAGAGCGGACCACGCGGATTCCAGAGAGCGTCTCCTGCAGATAGGACGTCACAGCGGCAATTCGTTCTCTGGTTCGTCTGTAGATGTCAGCCGAGGCGATTCTGTAGAGAACTCCACCAAGGAACAGAATCGGCACGACAACAAATGTTGCCAACGCGAGCTGAGGGTCAAGGTAGATGAGTACTGCTGCCGTGCCAAACAGCGTCAGGGTGCCCTGGAAAAGGGCAACAATGCCGTCGCTGACGAGTGAGTCAAGAGCCTCAACGTCATTGGTCAGGCGGGAGATGATGACTCCCGCCTTGTTCTTGGAGTAGAAGCTGACGGACAGTGATTGGAGGTGTTGGAAGAGCTCCAGTCTGAGGTCGGCGAGGGCTCGCTGCCCAACCCAGCCTGTGAGCCAGGTTTGGGCTGCTGTTGCAAGCAGGTAGACCACGGCGCTTGCTACGAACAGGGCAACTGTCGTGTTCAGTGCGGAAACGTCGTGCTTGTTGATGCCCTGGTCGATTGCCATCTTCGCCAAGGGGGCTGGGGCGATGGACGCGGCGGTTGCTGCCAGAAGGGTCACGAACATCAGCGCCACGCGGCCTCTGTACGGCTGCAGAAGGCGGATCAGCCCACGGAGCTTGCGCCCCCGCCCGCCTGTACCGCGGAACCTGCGGCGGACATCTGCCGCGAAGCTCGGCTTTTGCGCAGCTGCGGTCATAGGCCTGCCACCTCTGATTCAACAGGCTTGCGATTAAGGAAGACCGTGTCCGGAAGTCCCTTTTCCACGATTCGTCGATACAAGGGTGAGCGATCAACAAGCTCTTCATGGGAACCGTGGTCAACCAGCTTGCCGGAGTCAAGGACGGCGATCTCGTCCGCCAGCGCGATCGTTGAGAGTCGGTGCGCAACGATCAGAGTCGTGCGTCCCTCCATCACCGTCGCAAGTGCAAGCTTGATCTCCTTTTCCGTGCTGGCATCAACGGACGAGGTCGCGTCGTCAAGAATCAGCACGCGAGGATCGGCAACGATCGCGCGTGCAATTGCGATCCGCTGTCTCTGGCCACCTGAGAGGGTCAGCCCACGTTCACCGATCATGGTGTCGTATCCGTCTGGAAGTGAGCTGATGAACCCTGAGGCTTGAGCCTGCTCGGCTGCGAGCTCCACTTCCTCCCGGGTGGCGTCTGGTCGTCCATAGGCGATGTTCGAATGGACCGTGGCCGAGAACAGGAATGGGTCATCGCCAACTATCGCGACCTGCTGTCGCAGCAGCGGAATGTCGAGCGTCTTCACATCCGCGCCATCAAGACGAATGGACCCTTCTGCCGGGTCGTAAAGTCGAGGTACCAGTGCAGCAAGGCTGCTCTTGCCAGAGCCGCTTGGGCCAACGATCGCGACTGTTCGTCCGGCCGGAATCACAAGGCTTACCTGGTCCAGTGCGGGTCGCGTGGATCCTGCGTAGCGGAGGGTGACGTTCTCAAACTCAATTCGCCCACCACCGGGTGGGGGTCCCGGCGCGCCATCTGGGCTGGTGAGCTGTGGCTCGCGGTCAAGGATCTCGAAGATTCGAGCTCCAGAGGCAGTAGCTCTTTGGGCCATTCCGAGCATGATCCCAAGGGTCCTCATCGGCCCGATCAGCATCAGCAGGTAAGCGTAGAACGCTACAAATGCCCCGACTGTGAGCGAACCGGAGATCACATCGCGACCCCCAATCAGCAGGATCGCGGCGAGGCCGAGGCTTGGGAGGAAAGCAATCAGGGGGTTGAAGAGAGCTTGGAGTCGAGTTGCCACCAGTGACTGCTCAAACACTCTTGTCGTTGCGTGCCGAAACCGCTCAAGCTGGCGCTCCTCGGCGGCAAAAGCCTTGACTACACGCACTCCGGAGATGTTCTCCTCTGCTTCGGCCGTAAGTTCAGCAATTCGCTGCTGAACCTCCTGAATGGCGGGCCGAGACCTCCGGCCATAGGCGCGAGCCACCAAGACCACGAATGGGACGGGTAAGAGAGCGATTGCGGCCAGCTTGGGCTGCAATATGCCCATCGCAATCGCGGACAAGATGATCGTCAGCGCTGACTGGACGACAAAGACAAGGCCGTATCCCAGGAAGAATCTGACGCCCTGCAAGTCAACGGTTGCCCTGGACATCAGCTGTCCCGTCTGTTGGCCCTCGAAGAACCCCAGCTCGAGTTTCTGAAGGTGGCCATAGAGGCGGTCCCTCAGGTCAAATTCAATTCCCAATGAGACTCGCCCCGCGATCAGACGCCGACCTACTGAGAGGATCAGGCGGATTACCCCAGCACCAAGGATTCCGAGAGCGAGCAGGTGCAGCTGCTTCCCATGGTCATTTGCTGCAATGGCGTTGACGGCTTTGCCAATCAGGAGTGGGATGACCACGGTCATTGCCATCGCCCCGAGTGCAAGGAGTAGCGACCATAGGACGCCGCGTCTGTATGGCCGGAGGAAGCCGAGTAGTCGAATAAAAGTCTTCATGGGCTGTTGTCGGCACGATAGTGGCCTTCTGCGACCCCGACGGGCCCGGAGGGAGCAATACTGTGGAAATGGACGAGCTTGGCGCTTACGGCATCTGTTCCCAGTGTGCCAATCAGAGGCTTATCGCTTCCGGTCGAGGTCAGGAGTTTTCCCTCTGCGCCCTGTCGCAAGTGGATCCCGAGTGGCCCAAGTATCCGCGCATGCCAGTGAGCAGATGCACTCGGTTTCAGGAGCGGGGTAGTGAGCCTGTCAGACGCGGCCCCCGAGGCTGAAACTCTGCATCTTCGCCCTCCGTGTCAGCTGATCAGAGGGCATCTGCGCTTGTGGACCGCGGGTTGAGCTATTTTCCTCCTGAATGACTTCCGCCAATGCGCCGAGAAAAGAGCAGCTGCTCGAGCGCTGGGAACGGATCGTCCGGTGGTCTGATCGGCGACCGATGCTCTCCGCCGCATTGGTCTTTTCGCTCCTCCTCCTTATCTTCTTCAACCCGCTCTTGATGGGACGGCAGCTCTCGCAGCAGCACATTCTCTGGGCTGAGTGGCCTTGGCATGGCTTTCAGCCAGCCGCGTTGAACCAACCGATTCTCGCCAACGAGGGCGATGAGGCGCATACCTTCTACCCGCTGCGGGTCGCGGCAGGTAAAGACGTAAGGTCCGGGGAGCTTCCCCTCTGGAACCCCTACTCGTACGGGGGACACGTGATGCTCGGTGACCAGCAGTCGGCACTCATGTATCCCCTGACATGGATCGGACTTCTGCTGCCACTGGCCTGGGCCTGGGGGCCCATGTGTCTTCTCAATCTGCTCATCGCGGCAATGGGGATTTTCGCCTTTGCGCGTGGGGTCGGGATCAGACGCTCGGGAGGGCTTGTTGCCGGAACTGTTTTCATGCTTTCGGCTCCCATGCTTGGATGGCTTCAATGGCCACACTCAACCGTGTTCGCGCTGTTTGGGTGGCTCTTGTATGCCACTGATCGACTGACCAAATCCGGACGCTGGCGGGACTTTGGCTGGGTCGGACTGATAGTTGGTCTTGAGATCCTCGCGGGACACCCCGAGTCGGCGATCCTCAACTCTGCGGCGGCGTTCACCTATGCGGTTGTCGTGATCCTCGCTGACCGGGAGAGGAGGGCCAACTGGAAGGTTGGGCTGCGGAAGCTGGCGATGTGGATTGGCTCTCACCTGCTCGGCGTGGTCATTGCCGGAGTCGCCGTGTTGCCCTTCTATCCGGCTTATGACCTTTCAATTGAGCGGATCAGCCACAAGTACCAATCCCGATCCCCCCTCGACTTTGCGGATTCAATTCTTTATCTGCTGCCTGACCTCTTCGGTCGTGCTGACAGCTGGCCAAACGTTTCGCGACTCGATTTCCTTTTTACGTCGACCCTGGTGGACTTTGGAGTTGGAGCATTGGTT
>Ga0194043_1001031_pt1 | contig 15732 bp, 12 predicted proteins | sample JunL4415m_MetaG_FD_161274 | JGI IMG/M metagenome (GOLD analysis project Ga0194043, IMG submission 161274) | Anoxic zone freshwater microbial communities from boreal shield lake in IISD Experimental Lakes Area, Ontario, Canada - Jun2016-L442-15m | ecosystem: Environmental > Aquatic > Freshwater >...
CGCTCGAGTGGTTGACCGAGGCCGTGGCCGGCGTGCCGGGTGCAGAGCCGGTGGTGCTGCAGGGGCATCCCCCCGATGCCGTGTGCCTGTGGGCCGAGGAGCACGGCGTTGACCTGGTGGTGGCCGGGGCCGAACGCGGCAAGATTGAGCGCCTGCTGCTGGGATCATTTGCGCTGCACCTGTCGCGGCACGCAGCGTGCGACGTGCTGCTGGCGCGCATTCCCAAGGGCTGATCACGGCCTGATCGCGGCCGCCGCGGCAGCGGTGTGCACCCGTCGCGCCGGGTAGGGTGCCTCCCTAATGTCGCTCCTTCAGTCAATCGTGCTTGGAATCGTGCAGGGACTCACCGAGTTCCTTCCCATTTCCAGTTCCGCCCACCTGCGCATCGTCCCGGCCCTCTTCGGCTGGTCCGATCCCGGCGCCGAGTTCACGGCCATCATCCAGATGGGCACCATGGCTGCCGTGGTCATTTACTTCCGGCGCGATCTGTGGAACGTGGTGACCACGTGGTTCAGGAGCCTCACCCGTCCGCGCCTGCGCTCAGACCTGAACGCGCGCATGGGCTGGTACCTGATCATCGGCACCATCCCCATCGTCATCTTCGGGTTCCTGTTCCGGCACCAGATCGAGACCGGCGCACGCAGCCTGTACCTGATGGGCGTCACGCTCATCGTGTTCGGCCTGCTCCTGGGCGCGGCCGATTCGCTGGGGTCGAAGAAGCGCCCGGTGGAATCCGTCAGCCGCAGGGACGCCATCGTGGTGGGCCTGGCCCAGGCGATGGCGCTCATCCCCGGGGTGTCCCGCTCGGGCGCCACAATCACCGCCGGCCTGGTGATGGGCTTTGACCGCGAGGCAGCCGCCCGGTTCTCGTTTCTGCTCTCCGTTCCCGCCATCGTCCTCTCGGGCCTCTACGAACTGGCCAAGGAAGTGGGTGGGTCCGGGTCGATGGGCGCAGGCCCCGGATCCGTGCTGGTGGCCACGATCGTCTCGTTCATCGTGGGCTACGCCTCGATCGCATTCCTGCTCAGGTGGCTCATGAAGCACAGCCTTTACATCTTCGTGGTCTACCGCGTGGCACTGGGGCTGATCGTCCTTATTCTCGCCGGATCGGGCGCAATCAGCTGATCAGCAGGGCACGATCCTCAGATCGCGCTACCCTGCTCAGTCGTGTTCGGAGCTCACCATGACAGCACCCTCGCCCGCGCCAAGCGTAAGGCCGCGCAGGATGCGAAGGACAAGGAACAACGCCGCTACGACATGATCGAGGCGCTGCGGAATGCCAAGAAGGCAGCCGCCGACCCCGAGGAGATCACGCGACGCGAGCGCGAGCGGCGGCACAAGGACTCGCTGGAGCGCTGGCCCGCCAACTGGTAGGCAGCACCGGATCCCCACATAAGAAGGGCCGCCCGGGCAGGCGGTACCATGTGGGGACACTTGACGGCGCACCGGATCTCCCAGAGGGTCCGACCGGAGCGCGTGAATGCGCCCGCCGCCCGGGGCGCGATCTGATTGCACGAGGAGATTGAATGTTCGAGGTTGGGGACAAGGTCGTCTACCCGCACCACGGTGCGGGAACCGTGTTGGCCAAGGAGTTCCACGAGATCCGTGGTGAGCGGCGCGAGTATCTGACGATTGAGATCCTGCAGCCGCCGATGATCGTGATGGTGCCGTGCGAGAACGCCGAGACCGCCGGTCTGCGCCCGGTCATCAATGAGCGTGCGGTGTCGGAGGTGCTGTCGGTGCTCGCCGCCGAGGGCAGCGAGATGCCCGCGCAGTGGAACCAGCGGTTCAAGCGCAACCAGGAGAAGCTGCGAAGCGGCGACATCCTGGAGTTGGCGGAGGTGGTGCGGAACCTCGAGCGCCGCCAGCAGGATGCCCGCCTGTCGCCCGGTGAGATGCAGATGCTTGAGCGCGCCCGTCGCGTGCTGGTAAGTGAGTTGATGTACGCCCGCCACGTGGACGAGGAGGGCGCCAGCCAGCTGATCGACGACGCCCTTGCAGGCAGGTTGGTCATCAAGCACAAGCCCAGCAGCAAGCGTGTGGCTCCCAAGCCGCCGCCGAAGGCTGATCCGAAGGCCGCGGCCGCCGCACGTGCCGCCGCCGCCCAGCAGAGCCGCACCGGTATGCGCCCGGCCGTGCGCCCGCCGCTGTCGTCCACCCCACCATCGGCGGCCACCATGGCCAAGGCTGCGCTGCAGAAGGCTGCTGCGAAGGCCACTGAGGAAAAGGCCGCAAAGGCCGCTGCCAAGCCAGCCGCGAAGGCCCCGGCCAAGGCTGCTGCGAAGCCCGCTGCCAAGCCTGCCGCCAAGAAGGCTGCTGCCAAGCCGGCCGCGAAGGCCCCAGTCAAGGCTCCCGCGAAGCCCGCTGCCAAGCCGGCCGCCAAGAAGGCTGCTGCGAAGCCTGCCGCGAAGGCGCCGGTCAAGGCTGCTGCGAAGCCCGCTGCCAAGCCGGCTGCGAAGGCCCCGGTCAAGGCTGCTGCGAAGACACCGGCCAAGGCTGCCGCGAAGCCCGCTGCGAAGAAGCCCGCTGCCAAGCCCGCTGCAAAGGCCGCGCCGAAGAAGAAGTAGTCAGCCGTGGGCCCGACGCCTGAAGACGACGGTGCTGCCGTCGTCTTTCAGGCGTCCGGGTCCGAGGCCTTCCACCCGAAGGTCGGCCACATCGGCTGCCGTACGGGCGTCCTCGATCACAATTGCCCGGGCCAGCGCGCCCTTCAGCGCCTTGCCCGCGTGACCCACCGACCTTTGGCCGCCGGGGGTGTCGTCCACGATGTCCACCCGCACCCTCACGCCGGGCCGGAAGTGGGCGAAGTCGAATGCGGCCGCGTGCTCCACGGGCAGCAGGTCGATGACCGCGCCCCGGCGTGCCCGGGCCGCAATGACCGGGCTCACCCGCGGCTTCCAGAAGGCTGAGAGAAGCCCGATGGGTGCCACACGCGCACCCATTTTGAGCCGATAGGCGGGAATGGGATCAGCAGCCGACACCACGCCCCAGAGCCCCGATGGAACCAGCACCCGTGCCATCAAGCGGCGCCGTGCGGCGGCGGGCATGTCATCCACCCCCACGGCACCCCACACCACACCCGAGTACCGGTACGCCGCCGGCAGCGTGGGAGCGGCGTCCAGGTCCATCCACTGTTCGAGGGCGCGATCGAGATGAGCACCCCGCACCCCGAGCAACTTCTCTGCTGCCACCCTGCTGCGAAGCACGGCTCGCACGGCGTCACGCACGCGGGCACGATCATCGGCAAATTGCGGAAAGGCGCCGGTATCGATGGCGGCCATCGGCCCGTTGCCACCGGGAGCCTTGCCCTCGGATGGCGGAAGCAGGATGACGGGAGGCGCTGGAGGCACGGAATGAGGCTACCGGCCCCCGAAGTGTGAGAAAACCGTGAACTGTGGCGTCGAAGCACCCACGATCGCCCTTTCGGGAGGGGAACCCGCCTAGCCTGTACGCACCATGCGTATAGGTATCCCCTCATCTCACGGATTGTCCCGTGCCCTTCGTATGGGTGGAGTGGCGATCGCTGCGATGGGTCTGGCGGCGGGCGTGGCATCGGGTGCCACCACCGATCCCACGCCGCAGATCGTGGTGCTCAGCCCCACGGCGAACGCCAACGCGAAGGCCGTGACTGAGATCATGCGCGGCAACGACGTCACAGACGTCTACACCGCCGCCATCGATGGCTTCGCGGCCAGTCTGGATCCAGCCGACATCGCCCGGCTCCGCAACGACCCGTCGGTCATCAGCGTGGAGCCCGACCAGCGCGTGAGCATCAACGCCGCGCCGGGCAACGATACGTTCGCCTCGGCCACTGGCGTTGCCGGGGCAAGCGGCAACATCACCGGCACGACGCGCAGTGCCACGCGCGAGTCCGGTGAGCCCAGGCCGCTGTCGGTATGGGGCACCAGCGGGTCATCCATCTGGTACTCGTGGACCGCCACCGACACGGGCACGTTGTCGCTGTCCACCGTGGGCAGTAACTACGACACGATGCTCGCCATCTACACCGGGTCGGCCGTGGGAGCGCTCACCGTGCTGCCCAATGGTGCCAACGACGACTTCGGTGCCGGGCTCCTCACCAGTTCCGTGGGCGTCAACGTGACCGAAGGCACGACGTACCGCATCGTGATTGACGGATACGGGCGAACCAGCGGTAACACGAAACTCAACTGGCTGTTCACGCCCGGCGCGCCCGTGAACGATGCCTTCGCCCAGGCCACGGCGATTAGCGGGTCTCAGGGCAGCGTGACGGGATCCACCGCCTTCGCCAGCCGCGAGTCCAGAGAGCCGACCCACGGCGGCAGTGGCGCCGCATCGGTGTGGTACTCGTGGACCGCACCCGATCACGGTGTGGTGTCGCTGTTCACCACCGGCAGTTCGTTCGCCACCCTGCTGGGCGCGTACACCGGCACCGCCGTAAGTGCGCTCACCCCAGTGGTGGCCACCGACACCACACCGCTCGGCAGCACCCGCAGAGGCATGTCGTTCACCGTCACGCCCAACACCACCTACCGCATCGCGGTCGATGGGGCGAATGGGGCAACCGGGTCGGTGGCGCTGGGCTGGAACTTCACAGCCGTCGCCCCCATCACCCGGCCGGATCCGCCCCTCGGCGTCAGTGCCGGAGCCCCCAACGGCACATCCGTCACCGTCTCGGTGACGCCCCCGGCATCTGACGGCGGATCGGCGATCGTGTCGTACATGGTCTCGTGCGCGTCGAGGACCGGCGGCATCACTCGCGTCGGGACGTCGCCGGATACGTCGGTCCCAATCGTCAGCCTCACCCCCGGTGCCGCGTACACCTGTCGCTCCAAGGCAACCAATGACCACGGCGCCTCGCAGTGGTCCGAATGGTCATCCGAATTTGTGATGCCCACTGCTCCTGGCGCCCCGAAGGGCGTCACCGCGGTCGCCCGCGACGGTGCCGCCACGGTGTCGTGGGTCGCACCCGCCTCGAGCGGTGGGTCCGACATCACCGACTACACCGCAGTGGCATCGGGCGGCAACCCTCACACCACCTGCACCACCGCGCTCACCACCTGCGGCATCACCGGCCTCACCAATGGGGTCGCCTACACATTCACCCTGCGCGCCACCAATGCAGTGGGCCAGGGCAGCGCATCCGCCGCCAGCGCCCCGGTGACGCCCGCCATGCCCATCGCCCCGCTGCCCACCGACCCTGCACCCGGCCCGGCACCTGCCGAACCGGGGACCACCGATCCATCCACTCCGGCGCCTGTCACCGGACCCGGCCTGCCGCAGAACCGCGAGGCATTCGACTGGGGGATTGACCGCCTGGACCAGCGCGCAAACACTCCCGACAATCGGTACGTGGTGCCACTCGACGGCACTGGGGTGACCGCGTACGTCATCGATACCGGCGTACTGGCAAGCCATGAGGAGTTCGGTGGGCGTGTGCTCAGCGGTCTGGATGGCGTTGGCGACGGGGGCGGCACGGAGGACTGCAACGGGCACGGCACGCACGTGGCCGGCACCATCGCTGGCACCCACTATGGCGTGGCCCCTATGGCCCGCGTCGTACCCGTACGGGTACTCGGGTGCACCGGCGACGGATCGGTATCCGATGTAATCGCGGGCATCAACTGGATGGTGGGCAACCACGTGGCCGGCACGCCAGCCGTGGCCAACATGAGCATGGGTACACCGTCGTCGGCGGCGCTCAACCGCGCCGTTGACACCGCCACCGCAGATGGCATCACCATGGCTGTGGCCGCTGGCAACAGCAATACCGACGCATGCACAATGTCTCCCGCGTCTGCTGCCACCGCCGTCTCCGTGGGTGCGACAGACGATGCCGATGCCCGTGCCCAGTTCTCTGACTACGGCCCGTGCGTGACCGTGTTCGCCCCGGGCGTGGAAATCGAGTCGGCCTGGAGCAGCGATCCCAAAGCGACCGAGGTGCTGTCGGGCACATCGATGGCAACACCGCACGTGGCTGGCGTAGCGGCGCTGCTGCTGTCGGGTACGCCCGGCGCGACTCCTGCACAGGTGCGTCAGGGGATCATCGACGCCGCCACTCCGGGCATGATCAGCAATCCCGGCGGCGGATCGCCCAATCTGGTCCTATTTGCCGGGGCCTCGTCGGTGCCCATGCCGTCAGCGAGGAAGAACAGCCAGTCGAGCAACGCGGTCACCGCGCTGCAGGCGCCGCACATCAAGTCCGTACGGCGTACGCCGAAGGGCCTGCGACTTGTGGTGACCGCTCCCAAGGGCCAGAAGATCCAGGTATTCGTGAACGGCAAGCTGGTACTGACCACGGGGTCGCACACGCCCACGATCCGGCGAAAGGCACCGAAGGGCGCGCGAATCACGGTGAAGGCGGTGAGCGCCGCGAATACATCAAAGGCTTCCAACATGGTGCGCGCGCCAGCCTGATGAAGCCCCGGTCTCCCGGTTTGTGAGAAATCCGTGAAGGGTTGCGTTGATTTCTGCGTAAATCGCCGAAATCGCCATATCCGGGCGTAGCCTCAAGGCGTGTCCTCCCTCCCAACACTTCGCACTCCCCGCGCACTCGTCGCCCTTCTCGGCGGCATGGCGATCGCGGGAGCGCTGGGTATCGCGACGGCATCAGCAGCCGACACCGCGACGCCGCAGATCGTGATGATCGATCCAGCTGCGAGCCTGACCGCCAAGGTGCGCACCGAAGAGCGTCGGGGCAACGACGTGGGCGACACGTTCCGGGCCATCGGCAAGGGTTTTGTGGCCGAGCTTGACAAAGCCGACATCGCCCGCCTCAACCGTGATCCAGATGTGCTGCTGGTGGAGCCCGACCGCCCCATGAGCATTGATGAATCGCCCGGCACACCCGTTCCGCCCGTGAGCACCGCCGCCGCGCCGCCGAATGACGCCTTCGCCAACAGCCAGGCGATCAGCGGCACCAGCGGCACCGTCACCGCCACCACTGCGGGGGCCACGCGCCAGACCGCCGAGCCCGTCCATTTCTCCTCATCCGGCCATATGTCCGTGTGGTTCACGTGGACTGCGCCGTCATCAGGGACGGTCCACATGGACACCCTGAACAGTGCATTCGACACGCTGCTGGCCGCGTACTCCGGCGATGCCCTCGGCTCTCTCACCCAGTTGGCCGCGAACGACGACGCGGCCGGGACCACAAGCGCCATCGCCTTCGCGGTCACCGCGGGAACCACGTACCGCATCGCCATTGATGGATGGGGTGGACAGTCCGGCGCGGCCACCCTGAACTGGGATCTCACCGCGATGCCTGTGGCCCCGGCGCCCCCGCCAGCTCCGGCCAACGACTCCTTCGTGGGTGCAGCCGCACTTTCGGGCGACTCGGGCACCATCACCGGCTCAACCGCCAACGCGACGCGCGAGGTCGGCGAGCCCACGCCGTTGCCGGTGTGGGGGAACAGCGGGTCATCCATCTGGTACTCGTGGACCGCCACCGATACGGGCATGCTGTCGGTGTCCACCGCGGGAAGCAACTACGACACGATGCTGGCGGTCTACACCGGGTCGGCTGTCGAAGCACTCAGCGGGCTGCCAAACGGCGCCAACGATGATGCCGGTGGGGGGCTCCTCAGCAGCTCCATCGGCGTCAGCGTGACTGCGGGCACGACCTACCGCATCGTCGTCGACGGATACGGTGGCCATTCGGGCGACTCGACCCTTACATGGAGCACCGCGGCGGCGGCACCAGTGGCACCACCCGTACCCACGCCGCCAGCGGCACCGCCGTCGGCGCCAGGATCGGGGGCCGCACAGGATCGCGCCGTCACTTCGTGGGGCCAGGACCGCATTGACCAGCGCGCGCTTCCGCTGGACGGCCGCATCACCGCACCGCTTGACGGCGGAGGGGTGACCGCCTACATCATCGACACCGGCGTGCAAGCCGATCACGTCGACTTCGGCGGCCGGGTGCAGTCCGGGTTCGATGCTGTGCACGCGTCCAACCCCGCCGACCCGGCTGTTGATCCCACGACCGACTGCAACGGCCACGGAACACACGTGGCCGGCACCGTGGGCGGAGCCACCTTCGGCGTCGCGCCTGCAGTCTCCATCGTTCCGGTACGGGTGCTCTCGTGCGCTGGCAGCGGCAGCGCATCAGGTGTGATCGCCGGCATCGACTGGGCAACCAGCAACCATCAGACCGGCGTGCCCGCTGTCGCCAATATGAGCCTGGGCGGCGGCTACTCCCAGGCGCTGAATGCCGCGGTGCGGTCGGCGGTCGCCGATGGCATCACGTTCGCCGTCGCGGCAGGTAACAGCAGCGCCGACGCCTGCGGCGCCTCCCCCGCGTCGGAGCCCTCTGCCATCACGGTGGGCGCCACGGAGTCGAATGATGCGATGGCCTACTACTCGAACTGGGGGTCGTGCGTCGACGTGTTTGCGCCGGGCTCAGGAATCGTGTCGGCCTCCAACGCCTCCACGACCGGATCACGCTCGTTGTCGGGGACGTCCATGGCATCGCCGCACGTGGCCGGTGCCGCGGCGCTACTGCTCTCGGGCAGCACCGGTGCCACCCCGGCCACCGTGGCCGCCGCCATCCGGGAAGGGGCCACGACCGACGCCATCTCAGGAATCGGCCCGCAGTCGGCCAACGTCCTGCTCGACATCAACTCCGGAGTCGTTCCGGCGCCGAGCCCCCCCAGTACCCCGAGTGCCCCTGATACCCCGGGAACGCCAAGCCCACCCACTCCCAGCCCGCGTGGTGGCGGCCCAGGAATCCCCGCTCCCGGGAACCCATCCACGCCGCCGGCGAGTGGACGCCCGGGCGGCATCCACTCGCGCGACATTCTTGCCACCCCGCGCCTTCGCTCAGTGCGGCGCACCCCCCATACCCTCACCATTCGAATGACGGCAAGCGAGGGTGCCACCGGCTACCAGGTATTCGCCAATGGACGCCTGATCGGTCGCATGGCCCACACGAATGGCGTCATCCGGGCATCGGTGCGACGCGGCGCCAAGGTGCAGGTGCGGGCCATCACGCCCACCAGTACCTCGGCGCTCTCCAACACGGTCAGCGCGTAGCGTCGTCATCGAGCGGGGTCTCTGCGGTGTCTGACGCCCGGCGCGCCTGGCGCATTCGTCCGGCCCGGGCCGCGGTGAGCAGCACCCGGCCCAGTGCCACCACCAGAATGAGGTCAACGATCATCTGGGTGGTGACCACCCACCGGGCCGTATGGCCGATGGCGGTGATGTCGCCAAATCCCACCGTCCCCAGAATGGTGACCGTGAAGTAGATGGCCGACGACTTGTCCAAGGGCTCCGAGAACCACTCGGGGTGCGCGCTGGCCAGCGTGGCGTAGGTCATTGAGAACATCAGGACGAGCAGGGTGACGGCGGTGATCATGGACGACCCGGCCCGCAACTCGGGCAGCGGGTCGCGGATGATCGCAAAGATCTGCAAGGCAAGTACCCCCGTGAACAGCAGCAACGCTCCCACAAGCCGCATGCCGACGTTGCCGGCGGCGAGGTCGCTGGGCGACATCACCGCGTAGACGGTGATGAGGAGGGCGACGGTGAGCAGCGTGCGCACCATCATTCGCGTGAGCGCCCGGTACCGCTGCATCTTGGTGAGATCACCGAAGGTTGGCGGGGGTGCTGCTCCCTGCAGGCCAGACTCGTGGGGATGGGTCATGGGCGCGACTGTACCCCCACCTCGCCCATGAGCCCACTTGGGACTCACCCCGCTCCGATTGGCGGGATGCACGCCCGGTGCATACCGAAAGGGATTCCATCGGCGCACGCGGCGCGCGTTGGAATGGCTCCGATCCTTCCATCTGCTTGTCGGTTGCCCATTGCGTGCTGCGCATGCCAGTGCCCGGGCGGACCCCCGTATCGCACGCCCATGCGAATGCAGCGCGCGAGGGCCTGCGGGCAGCCTTCGCGAGGCCCCCTGCGGCCCGGGCCGGGCCAGTGGCGTACCGACTGGTGGGCGATCGGCAACTCGGCCCCCGCGCACGTGAACGACGCGGTCATGACGAGGCGCTGGGTGGGTCTGGCCGGGCCGCCACCCTGATGGTGCCGCGGCGATCACCTGCCTCACGCTCCGCCTGTTGATGCCGAGCGTGTTCGGCTGCGGCCGTTGGTGGTGGCCCCAAAGGCATGGGCGCGGGGCCCGCGCCGAGGAGATAATGGCCCTGTGACCGACGCCCGCCCGCCGTCCGACGACATGCGCCCCGACCCCGTCTCCATGCGCTCTGGCGCGCGCCCCCACACGGAGTTCGGGCACGACGATCTGGACGCAGATGCCGAGCTGGTGGTCATCCGTACAGCGGACCATAAGCACTGGGATGGCCTGCTCATGAGACCGCGTGATGACACCCTGCCCCAGGCAGGCACGCTGGTGATCGTGGTGCACGGATCGCTCGGCAACTACATGGGCGGGGTTCCCCGACGTCTGGCCTTCGAACTCGCTCACCACGGGTACGCGGCGCTGTCGATCAATACGCGCATGGCAAACTTTGGAGTGGTGTACGGCGGAGGCCTGTTCGACAACACGCCCGACGATCTCGCGGGCGCAATGGACCTGGCCAGGGAGATCGGCTTCGAGCGGGTCGTGCTGATGGGCTACAGCCTCGGCGCCAGCATCGTCACCAACTACCAGGCCCTGCGCCGGCCACCAGAGGTGGTGGGCCTGTGCACGCTGGCCCACCCGTGGAGCCTTCCTGAGTCGATGCGCGCGCGATGGACCCACCTTCGCGCGCAGCCCTCGTACACCGAGGTGACGCGTATGGCGCTACGCGCCGGGGTCGATCGCGACGGCGGGGATGATGTGGTCGTCGTCCATCGGGGGGCGGGACCCACCGACTCCCCGTACGACGCCGAGGCGTGGTCGCTGCGCTGCTGGTGGCAGTGCCGTGGTCCGGAGTCGCGCAACCCAGTGTCGGTGGACCGCATCCGCGACATCGGCGTGCCCGTCGCGCTCATCCAGGCGGGGGATGACACGGTGCTGCCGGGAGACGACGGCGAGAATCTGGCCGAGGCCGCGCGGGCCGCCGGGCTTCCGGTGCATCTGGAATACGTGCCCGGTGCCGACCACACGTTCTGGGGGATGGTGCCCGAGGTGGCCGAGCGGGCCGCGGCGTGGATCGGCTCCCTGCCCGAGGAGCGCGGCGCAACGGTGCCGCCGCGCAGGGCGGCGACCGGCAACGTGCGATTGGTGACGGTGCGCGGCCCCGATGGCAGCCTGCATGACGGCATCCTCGAGCGCCACGCAGCCCCCACCGATGCCCGGTTGCAGGAGACGGGGCGGCGCACGGCGGTGGTGCACCTGCACGGCAACCAGGGCAACCTCAGCGTGGGTGCGCTGCGCTTTCTGCGCGGCCCGGTGGCGGGGCTTGGAGTGCCGATCCTCACCATGGACACCCGCATCGGCAACGTGTCGCAGCTCTTCGGCACCGCCGTGCTGGAAGACGTTCTCGATGACGTGCGGGCGGCCACCGCGTGGCTCGCGGGCGAGGGTTACGACCACGTGCTGGTGTCGGGCTACTCGCTCGGTGCCACGGCTGCGCTCTACTGCGCTGCTCACGACCTGGGTCTTCCGATCGTGGGCGCGGTGGGTCTCGGCACCGCCTGGAGCCTTCCGGAGTCGAGTCGAGCCCGCATGGACAGATGCGGGGCCTCGCCGTCGTACGAGGAACTCGTGGAGATCTGCCGGCCGTACGCCGATGCCGACCCTGAGGACGACATCAGTCTGGTGATCCACCGCATGTACCTCGCCGACGACAGTCCCCATGCCGCTGGCGTCTATACCGCGCGCACGTGGTGGCACAGCCGCGGGCCCGACTCCGAGGCTGCGAAGGCATATCTGCACGTGGGCCGGATACCCGCACCGGTGCTGTTGGTGCAGGGGACCGACGACGTGATTGTGGCGCCCGTGGATGCCCACAGGCTTGCCGACCGGGCGCGGGCCGATGGCCACGCGGATGTGGAGGTGCGAATGCTGGACGGCGTGGGCCACGACTTCGGCGACCACGACGCCACCTTTGGCGCCCTGCGCGATTGGCTGTTGCGAGTGGCCTAGGCCATATGTAGTGCCCGTCCGAACCAGGCACTGCGCGACATGCGGTCTACAAAGCCCCCGACGGAATCGCCACGCCCTCAACCCGCAGACCCGGGATCCCAGCGAAGTCTGCGACGTTCGCCGTATACAGCGGAAGCCCATTTGCCAGAGCGACCGACGCGATGAGTGCATCGAATGCCCGAGCTGTGGGCTTTCGACCACGCGACTGGAGCGCTGCCGCGACAGTCCCAAACGCACGTGCTGCGGCGGCGTCGAAGGGCAGGGGTTCGAAGTCGGCTTCAGCCTGCTGCAGCACCGCCTGCCTGCGAGCGCGTTCGGCAGGGGTCCGTGCCACGAGCGGGCCGATGGTGAGCTCGGCAAGGGTCACCGCGCTGATGACCGGCTCATCGGGAAGTACGGTCGGGTCGGCGAGTGAGGGGAGCGCGATGACCACGCTGGTATCCAGCAGCCCCGCCTCGCCAGATGTCACAGCCACTGATCCACGACTGCGTCGACATCTGCACGAAACTGCTGGGGATCGACAGGGGCCAGATTGCACCAGCGCCCGAGGAGCGTGGCGGCATCAAGTGCATCGCGCCGGAGCGGCCGAAGCTCTGCCACCGGTGTGCCTGCCCGGGTGACCAGCACGGTCTCCCCCGCCGTCACGCGATCAACCACATCGCCGCCGTGGTTCCTCAGGTCCCTGATGGTCACGCGCTCCATCGCATCAAAGTATCACGCGTGAGACACAACCCCTGCGCGAAATATTCCGCGCAGGGGTGTTGCGATTCTCAGCCCGCGGCAGGCGTGGCCGTGGACATTCCCTGCACCCAGAAGTTCTGCTCGGGAACCACCTTGTGACCGGTGGCCAGCTTCCACACGCCGGTGACTACACCGCTCGGTGCGACAGTGAGGCGGGGCTCATCAGCCTCGCGGTTGGACGCCGACAGCCAGGTGGCCGGGCCCCACGTACCGCCCGCAGGACGCGTACGCGTTTGAATCCGGACCTGCCCGTTGGAGCCGACCTGCTTCCACATGCCAGTCGCAGTACCGTCGCCCGCCAGCGCGATGACTGGATCGTCGACATCGGGTGCCGACGTGGGGTCGGGCCGGCTGGTGGCGCGCCTGGAGAGGGTCTCGATGGAGGCCCACGTACCGCCCGCAGGCAGGGTGCGCGACTGAACAATCTTCAAGTCGCGTGCGGTGGAGTCGAACTCCCACAGCACGGTGACCGTGCCGTCGGGGCCCACACCCAGGTCGGAGTCGCTCGCGTGCACGCCGTGGGTGGATAGATCAGTGATTGGACCCATCCCCTGCCCTGCCTGCCCGCGTCGTGCCTGGATGACGACGCCCTTCGGGGCGACGCGCTCCCACGTGGTGGTAACCATCCCCGACGCGTCCACGCCAAGTGCGACGTCCGTGGCCGCGCCGCCCGACTTCGACACCTGACTGAGCTTGCCGAAGTGCTCACCCGGCCTGCGTGTGCTCACCTGAATGACTGACGCACCAGAGGCTGAGGCGCGCTCCCATGCGATGGTCACGGTGCCGTCTGGTGCGATGGCGATCTGTGGGTCAATGGCGTCGCCACCCCTCGCCGACAGCGTGGTGGTGGGGGCGAATCGCTTGGAACCAGCGGATCGGGTGCGGGTCTGGATGACACGCCCGTCGCCGGTGTTCCATGCCCATGCCACCACCGTCTGCCCCTGCGGGCCGACGGCGACGCGGTCCTCGGTGGCATCTCCCGTACTGCTCGACAGCGTCTGCGTGGACCCGAGCGAGGCCCCCGGCTTTTGGATGCGCACCTGCACAACCCGATTCCACTCACGCATGTTCTTCCAGGCGACGGCCGTGGTGCCATCGGGGCCCGTGGCCACCCGCGGATCCTCGTGGCTTGCTCCCGCCGCAGATAGCGTGCGAATGCCCTGCATCACCCCGCCGGGCGTGCGGTTACGCGTACGGATCTGCCAGTCGGCGCCGTCCCAGCCCTCCCACACGAAGGCGACGGATCCATTGGGTGCAGATGCCAACTGCGGATCGTCAGCCGGCTGTGGAAACACCGACACTCCGTATGACGGCGACACCCAGGGGCCCTGAGGCGCGCCTGCCATGCCGCCGAGCGCAGTGGCTGCACCGAGGGCAAGCCCGGAGATGACCATAAGTGGGATGAGGGGCGTGCGTGCAGGCACGAGGGCTCCTTCTGGACGTCATGGCCGGGTCAGCCGCGGGATCCTACGGGACGCCCATGTGCACACGGCCCCACCCGGGGGGGGCCGTGTGCGGACCCGTGCGCTGCCCCCGGCTGACCGGGGGTCAATCGTCAATGCCCTCGGCACGATTCGAACTTGCGACGCCCAGACTAAGAACCCTGTGCTCTCTCCCCTGAGGTACGAGGGCGCATCGGACATATCGCCGTGCCACTCATGGGTCGGGGCCCAGCGCGATCCCGTCCATTTGCGGGGGTGCGCTCGTAATGGGTCGGGCGCATAATCGCCACCAGACCGGTCTGGGACCCGCACACGATGCGGTGGACATCTGTCGTGTGGAAGAGGCAAAACGAATCGCAGCGTCCGCAGTAGGCGAAGCACCCGACGGGATGACCATGGCCAGAGGGCCGTCACCCCGTCGTCGTATCGGCGACCATGCCCAACGGGCGCGACGAGAGGTGACGGCATGCACACCAGTGATTCGCTGAGGGCGCTGCAGGCGCCGCTGAAGGACCAGTACCAGCGCGACCCGGCGACGGCAGTGGTGACGCTGTCGGCGCAGGGCCGACTGGGCGAAGGGCTCACCTGCTCGGTCGACACGGGTCGTGCCCTGGCCGAGGCCGGGCTGCACCCGGCGACTGGCGGCGACGGCACTCAGCTGTGCTCGGGCGACATGCTGCTCGAGGCACTGGTTGCCTGCGCCGGCGTCACGCTGCGGGCCGTGGCCACCGCGCTTGACATTCCGGTGGCGGGCGGCACCGTGCGGGCCGAGGGCGACCTGGACGTGCGTGGCACATTGGCCGTTGACCGCGACGCGCCCGTGGGTCTCAGCGATATCCGCCTCACGTTCGACCTGCAGACCGATGCCGACGACGAGCAGGTGGCAACGCTCATGCGCCTGACCGAGCGTTACTGCGTGGTGCTGCAGACGCTCAGCAACGCACCGCGGATGGCGGTCACCTGCACGGCGGCACCTCCTGGCCCAACGGGCACCTGACCCGTCGCGCCGGTCGATGTGCCCGGCACCTCAGATGCAGCGCGCGGCCGTTGGTGCCTCGAGTGCGGCCCAGTACGAAGCCGCCTGCTGACCATGTGCTGACCCCCAGCGTCTGGAGGAGGGTGAATCGTCAATGCCCTCGGGAAGATTCGAACTTCCGACACCAGGATTAGGAATCCTGTGCTCTATCCCCTGAGCTACGAGGGCGGTGCCGGTGAAATGTAGCCCGCCGGGAGGGCGCCCCCGAACCGGGCCGGCACTGGGCGTTGGCAATGACACTGATGGCGGGGCTGACGACGTGCCTCACCGCGGGTCCGCCGTGAGGCGAGGTGCAGTACTGGTGCGCGAGATATATGCCCCACATCCCTGGCCATCGCGTCGTCACACCCCCAGGGCCTGATGACGCTCCGGCGATGCAATCAGCCAGTGACCGCCCGCTTGGGAGCCACCCATGAGATCCGCACGTTCTTGACCGACCGCGCGACCACCGTGGAGCCCTTCAGCGCTGTGGTGGTGATTGCCCAGCGACCGCGTGAGAGGCG
>Ga0194043_1001034_pt1 | contig 15703 bp, 10 predicted proteins | sample JunL4415m_MetaG_FD_161274 | JGI IMG/M metagenome (GOLD analysis project Ga0194043, IMG submission 161274) | Anoxic zone freshwater microbial communities from boreal shield lake in IISD Experimental Lakes Area, Ontario, Canada - Jun2016-L442-15m | ecosystem: Environmental > Aquatic > Freshwater >...
CCCCTACCCACCGCACCCACCGCACCCACCGCACCCACAATTCACCGAGACCCCACTCCAGAGCCATTTCACGTGCCCGGAAGTGACGCTGGAACGGGGTCTCGACGATGGGTTGAAATGAGCACGGCGGCTCCCGGACGCTTAGAGTCAGTCTGTGGCCGGGCAACGATCGTCATCGATCAAGGGCAGTCGCGTGCCCGGCCGGTCGGGCACCGCGCCCGACGAACGGCCTCAGGATGCGCCGCGAGTTCGCGTTGCGAATCCGGCCGAGCCTCGCGATGTGGTGAGTTTCGCACTACAGCGCCGGGCCGCCCTCGAAGATCTCTTCACCGGTGGCGCGCTCAGAAGCGATGCCTGCGACGCCGATCCGTATCTGCTGCGTGCGGCGCAGTGGCATGGTGAGGCCACCGAACGAAAGTGCCCAGTATGCCGACGCACCGAACTCACACACGTCACCTACACGTTTGGCGCTCAGTTGGGTCCCTTCTCAGGCCGCGTTCGGGCTACCGGTGCATTGCCCGCGCTGGCCACTGAGTACGGAGAGTTTCGGGTGTATGTGGTGGAGGTGTGCCAGATGTGCACCTGGAACCATTTGGTGACGTCGTACGTATTGGGCGACGGAATTCCGCGAGCGGCACCGCGCCGTCCGCGCGATCTACTCGACTGACGCACTACCATCACGCGCATGAGCGATCCCATTGGGCAGGAGCGTCGTCAGGGCGGCACGTATCTCATTACTCAGGCCGATCGCGAGGCCTTTGCACGCGATGGCTATGTGCATCTGCGCGGCGTCATGTCGGCCGACGAGATGGATGCCATCGACGATGTGTACACCCGATTCCTTCGGCGTGAGATCGACGTTGTGGGCAAAGACTTCAATGACATGACCACAGGCGAGCACGGAACTGATCCATCCGGCTACGCGATCGTCAATGTGATGCTTCCGCGTAAGTACTACCCGCAGTGGCAGGGCAATGTCTTTGAGCAGCGTGCCATCAGCATTGCCACACAGTTGTGCGGTGAGGGCATGGTCATCGACTTCGACCAGCTTCTCGCCAAGCGCCCGGGCCGCGTCGACGCGGTGTTCGGCTGGCATCAAGATCAGGCCTACTGGATTGACACCGACGACCGTCGCACCGCGACGTGCTGGTTGGCCGTTGACGACTCGACGGTCGACAACGGATGCCTGCAGTTCCTCCCGGGAAGTCAGCACGAGCCAGTACGCCCACACTTTCCGTTGCACGGTGATCGAGGCGAGAGTCACACGCTGGTCACCGATTTGCATGAAGGCGACGTCATGAGGCCGGTGCCGATTTCGCGCGGCGACATCACCGTTCACTGCGAGGGAATCTTGCACGGATCCGGCGGTAACGTCACCGTCGATTCGTGGCGGCGGGCTTACATCGTTGCCCTGCGCAGTGAAGAGACCGTGGGCGAAGAGCGTCGACGCGGTTTCACACACTCGCATAACGACGGTCTTGAGGTACTCGACAGTGTCGCGGGCGTGCTGGCGGCCGATGGTGAGGCAGGCTAGAGGGAACGTTCCGCCTCCTCAACGCGTTGTGCGGTGAGGACCACCTTCCCCGTGTCACCTCCTAGTGAGCTCCTAGTAAGGCAGCGACATGCGCATCGATTACCCGCGACGTAATCGCATGGGCTGGCGACGCTGGTTTCCTTCGTGGCGGTTGATTCTCGGAACGGTGGTCGTCGCAGGGGCGTTGGCGGTCGGGGCCTTCGCAGCGGCCGTGGTGTTGACGCCCATTCCCGAACCCAATGATGTGGCGCGCGCGCAAACCTCGATCGTCTACTGGAATGACGGCACGACCGAACTCGGTCGACTCGGTGACGTGAACCGAGTCGATGTGCCGCTCAGTTCCGTTCCGGATTATGTGCAGCACGCTGTGCTCGCTGCCGAAGACCGCGAGTTCTACAACCACGGAGGTTTCTCTCCCACCGGCGTTGCACGCGCTGTGATGAATAACCTGCAGGGTGGCTCGACTCAGGGTGCCTCAACCATCACACAGCAGTACGCGAAGAACGCCTTCCTCTCTCAGGAACGGTCCTGGCAGCGCAAGGCCAAGGAACTCGTCCTGTCGGTGAAACTCGAAACCACCGTCGGAAAGGATCAGATTCTCGGTGACTACCTGAACACCGTGTACTTCGGCCGCGGTGCCTACGGCATCGAATCGGCGGCGCAGGCGTACTTCGGTGTACCCGCGTCGCAACTCACCGTGGCGCAGGGGGCCATGCTCGCGGCACTGCTGAAGTCACCAGAAGGTATGTCTCCCGATCGCAATCCTGAGCGACTCAAGGCGCGCTGGGTGTATGTCGTTGACGGCTTGGTGGAGAAGGGCTGGCTCACGGCGAGCGCTCGCAAGAAGCTCACCTTCCCCTCGGTGAAGGCACGTTCGTCAAGCGTTCAAATGAGCGGGACGAACGGCTACTTGATCGATGCGGTTCGCGAGGAACTGGGTGACCGCGGCATCACTGAGGCCGAACTCGGCATCGGCGGATTGAGCATCGTGTCGACCTTCGATCAAAAGGCGCAGGCTGCTGCGGTCGCGGCAGTCAAGGAGCAAGGTCCTACTGAGGGAACCAAGGGCCTGCGCATCGGACTGGCTTCCGTGCGACCCGCGACGGGCGAAGTAGCGGCGATGTATGGCGGCGCCGACTATCGCAAGAACCCGCTCAACAACGCGACGATGGCGATTGGTCAGGCCGGTTCAACCTTCAAGCCATTTGCGCTTGCATCCGCGCTGCAGAACGGAATCTCGCTCGACTCGATGTGGAATGGCGACAACGGACGCGATATCGGTGGCTACAAAGTCGTCAACTATGGCGACGAAAGTTGGGGAGACATCTCGCTGCTGACGGCGACCGAGAACTCGGTCAACAGCGTGTACGTCGATGTGGAGAACACCGTGGGTGTCGACAAGGTCGCCGATGCCGCACTTCAAGCGGGGATTCCGGCCAATACGGTCGGGCTCAAACCCAACCTGACATTCGTGCTCGGAACGGCGAGCCCGCACGTCATCGATCTCGCACACGCCTACGCCACGTTTGCCGCCCGGGGTATCGACAACTCGCCCACAACGATCGTGCGAGTGACAGGCCCGGATGGCTCATCGCTCTACGAGGCCGCAGCTGCTGGTCGCCAGGTGTTCGATCCGGCGATTGCCGATCAGGTCAACTACGCCTTGCAGAAGGTTGTGACCGACGGAACGGGCGCTGCGGCGCAGGAACTCGGACGACCCGCCGCCGGCAAGACCGGAACGACCAACGACAACAAATCGGCGTGGTTCGTCGGTTACACCCCCCAATTGGCAACGGCGGTGATGATGGTCAAGGACGGCCCCAACGGACTGCCCGTGTCGCTCTCTGGAACCGGTGGTCTCGACACGGTGACGGGTGGCTCATTCCCCGCCCGTATCTGGACGGCCTACATGTCCGGCGCTCTCGAGGGGACCCCTGTCGAAGAGTTTGTTGACCCATTCGCCGATGGTTCAGGTACGTCGTCTCCTTCAGTGTCGCCGTCGCCTACTGATTCGCCGTCTCCTACGGTGTCTCCGTCGCCGACTGATTCGCCGTCTCCTACGGTGTCGCCGTCGCCGACTGATTCGCCGTCTCCTACGGTGTCGCCTTCGCCGACTGATTCGCCGTCGCCGACTGATTCCCCATCTCCTACGGTGTCGCCCTCGCCGACTGATTCCCCGTCTCCCACGGACACGGCTTCACCCACCCCGTCTGCCTCGCCGTAGCCGATCGGCCATGATTGGCGCGTGAGCGAAGTCGCCGTCGATCCCACGCGCGATGATCCGCTGCTGATTCCTGCTACTGAGGGTCTGGGCGGACCACTGGGCGCGCACGCGTGGGCGGCGTTTAACTGGTGGACGCCGATTCGCGTCATCTTGCTGGCCCTGGGTGGCGCGCTGACGGTTGGCTATTTGCAGAAGGCACCATGCCGCGATCCATCGCGATGGGCCGATCAGTTTCAACTGACACATGCCTGCTACACCGATGTGCTGGCGTCGTGGGGATCATTCAAACTCATTTCAGGCGCAATTCCGTACGTCGATTTCGCGACTCCCTACCCGACGCTCACCGGTGTGTTCATGGAAGTCGCCGCGCGTCTGACCGGGCTGATGCCGGTGAGCGAGGCGCAGCGCGTGGCGGCCTACTTCGACATCAGCGTGGTACTGCTTTCGGCGCTGGCCGTGATCGCGGTGGTCACAACGGCACTGCTGTCGCCGCGACGTCGTCCGTGGGATGCGTTGATGCTCGCTGTCGCGCCGGTGATGATCTTGCAGGCATTCACGAACTGGGACCTGCTGCCTGTGGCGCTTCTCGGTATCGCGATGGTGGCGTGGAGTCGAGGTGCACCGGCGTGGGCCGGGATGTGGCTCGGTCTTGCCACGGCCGCGAAGTTTTGGCCGCTGCTCTTGCTCTTGGCGCTGGTGCTGCTGTGTTGGCGCGCTGGCCGAATGCGTGAGTGGTTCACGATCGTGCTGACGACAGTCATGACGTGGGCTGCCGTTTCAATACCCGTGTGGCTTTTTGCGCCGGCCGGTTTCGGCGAGTTCTGGGCGCATAATCTCCATCGCGGTGCTGACTGGGATTCGCTGTGGCTGCCCATCGAGAAGGTTACTGGATGGGAGACCGGCCGAGCGACGGATTTGCGCGTGCTGGCTGCCTTGATCGTGGTGACGATCGCCGTTGCGGTGGTGGTGTGGAAGGCGCCGCGGCGGCCTCGAGTTCCGCAAATCATGTTCGTGTTGCTCGCGCTCTTTCTCGTTGTGGGCAAGGTCTTTAGTCCGCAAGACGCTCTGTGGCTTACTCCGCTGGCTGTGTTGGCGCGACCGCGCTGGCGCGCATTCCTGGTATGGCAAGCGGCCGAGGTGTTACTCACCATCAACCGGTTGCTGATGCTGGTGGGCTTGGAGAAGTCAGACAAGGGACTTCCCGACGGATGGTGGTACGTCACCGTTGCGGTGCGCGATATTTCGCTGCTGGTGCTGGTGGGATTCGTCGTCTGGGACATCTGGGATTCGCGTCGCGACGTGGTGCGCGATGACGGGGTAGATGATCCTGCAGGCGGTCCACTCGATGAAGCGGCAGATCGACGTGAACGCGCGCGCGCGAGTGAGAGCGAAACCGAACCGATGCCAGTATGAGTATCGAGCCAACCGAGGGCCGAACGGTTCGGGTTCCACCGCTGTGGTTGGTGCTGCTGCTTACGGCGCTTGTGTTTGCGATCGGTGCCCTCTGGAAGATCGGATGCGGCCCGCCGTACGAGCAACTCTGCTACAACGACGTCTTCCCGCTGTACAGCGGACGTGGTCTGTTCAACGGCGTGCGCGTGTACCTCGATGCCTATGACGGTCGCTACCTCGAATACCCGGTGCTCACCGGAGTAGTGCTGCAAGTTGCCGGTTGGATCACCGGCTCAGGTGGCGACTTGATGGAGAAGTCGCACACCTTCGTCGCGGTGACCGCGTTGCTGCTCCTTCCGTTCGCTCTGGCGACGACAGCGGCGATGTGGCACACCGAGCCCGGTACACGGATTCACCCCCCTTCGTGGGCATCTTTTGACCGAAGAACCCCGAAACGGTCTTCTAGTGACCGAAGAAGCCGTTGGCGCGGGGCTGCTGCTGTGGGTGCTGTGGGTGCTGTGGGTGCTGTGGGTGCGGTGCGCGAGCGGGTGGGGCCGCGGGCGGCTCTGATGGTGGCGGTTGCTCCGGTGTTGTTACTCGACGGGACCATCAACTGGGATCTCGTTGCGGTTGCGTTCACCGCTCTCGCGATGTGGGCGTGGTCGCGCGATGCTCCGCTCTGGACCGGAATCTTCCTCGGGCTAGGTGCCTCCGCCAAGCTCTATCCGCTGTTCATTCTGGGACCGTTGTTGGTGTTGTGCGTGCGCGACCGCCGGTGGCAGGCAGTGCTGCGCGCTGTTGCTGGAACGGCGGGTGCGTGGCTGATCGCGAATCTTCCCGTGATGCTGCTCAACTTCCAAGGGTGGAAGGAGTTCTATACCTTCTCGCAGACGCGCGGAATCGACTTCGGCTCGATCTGGTTGGCGTGGTCGAATTTTGGGCACCCGTTCATCGATTCCTCGACTGCGAATACTGGGTCTGCCGCCCTCTTCCTCGTGGGCTGTCTTGCGGTCGCTGTGCTCGCGTGGCTGTGCCCCGCAGCGCGCCTGGCGCAACTGGCCTTCTTGGTCATTGCGGTCTTCGTGTTGGTGAACAAGGTGTACTCACCGCAGTACGCACTCTGGTTGTTACCGCTTGCGGCTTTGGCGCGACCGCGGTGGCCCGCTTTTCTTCTCTGGCAACTCGGCGAGGTGGTCTATTTCGTTGCCATCTGGCGATTCTTGTCCGGATACGGACAGGTCATCGTTCCCGACGGCGCCATCAGCACCTCTGCATACACGTGGGCGATCGTGATCCACGTCGCGCTCACCGTGATGTTCGGAGCACTCATCGTCGTGGATGTGGTGCGTGAGAGTCGTCAGTTCCAGACGATCGCATCAGCGCGCGTGGTGGTGTAGCGAACGACGCACGGAACTTCGTCGCCGACCGCAGGCGGAACGACGCCGCGTGGGATACGCAACAGCGACACCGACACATGCGGCGGCTCGGCGAACCATAACTGTTCGCCGCGCAGGCGGAAGGGCGAACGTGAACGACCCGTTGCTTCGAGTGCGCCATTTCCGGCAGTAGCAAACCGAGCTCTCATCGAGGTCACTGACGACGGGGCGCTGAGTGCGACTCCGTGAGACGTTCCGCCGCTGACGACGATGATTCCGCCGCCGGAGGGTGCTCGCCGTTGTCGGTACCCCACTTCGCGATCGGTGATGTGAACCGCGAGTACCGTGCCGCTCGCGGAGAGGGTGCTGCGAGCGCCGTGCCAGAGCCGAGTGCCGACACGTGCACGCAACGGGATGCCGGCAACAGCAGAGCGCACGGAGGTGAGTTCGGAATCATCAAGGTGGCTAACCCACAACGTCGCTGCGCCATCGGGTGCTGCCGCACCGAGCCGGTCGGAGATGAGAGCGGTCCACAGCAGCGCCCAGGCAATGACTTCTCGAGCGCGGGCAGTTCCGTGTTCGACCATTCCGGTGGTGGTGTCGTGCAACATGGCCGACGCGGGGCGCCGGGGTGCGGGCGGCTGGGTGAGCGGTAGGTGAAGCGCGAGTCCTTCGAGCACGATGGCGTCGGGCACGCGGGCATCGCTGAGCAGGCGCGCGACATCGCTCTCGTCAAGTCCGAAACGATGCATTGACGTGAGGCCTTCAATGAGCACGCGAATCGGGCGACCGAGTCGGCCGGCGGTCTCTATGGCACTGTGCCATCCCTCTTCACTCGCGATGGCGCGAATCAGTCGGGGACCGTAGTCGGCGTTGTCGAGTTCACCCCAGGTCGCGTGAGCGACGGGGTCACGCGGGTCATGCGGTTCGAGTACGACGATGGCCCCACTGAACGTCGAGGCAACATCGGCTACTTCGAAGACCGTGCCAACCGCAATCACCTCAGAGCCGAGAAGGGAAGCTTCGGACGCGAGGGCGTCATTGCGAAGTCCGTAGCCGTTGCCCTTGATGACGGGAACGAGGCCACCGATGCCACCGACCGCCGAAGCGATGGCGTCGCGGGTGGTTGCGGCGTTGGCACGCCAAGGAACGGTGTCAACGCAGATGCGGAAGGTCACCGCACCAGCCTGTCACACGGGCGGCTGTTCACGGGAACGAGATTCACGGGAACTCCTTGCGGGCAAGGTAGGCGTCAGATGCCTTGGCCATCAGCGGACGTAGAGCAAAGTCCCACTCGCCCACGTACTCACGCGCCACGCCACCGGTGCCGAGTGTGAATCGCATCCGGCGCCTTCTCGGCCAAGATGGGCCCGCCGGTCCCCGCCGGTCACAGTGCGCACGTGGTTGGCCGACACCCTCAAGGACGCGATCGCCGAGGGGCTGGCCTCACGCCTGATTCGGCGGTTATACTCGCGCCACGCCGACCGATCGATTGGAATCGCCATGTCACCGTTGTTCCGAGTCGCTGCTCTGTGCCTGTCCGCCGCGCTCCTGGCTGCCGTGGCGCCTGCCGTCGCGGCAACGGGAGCCCCCTCTCGGGCCACGGAGGCGGCGTCGGTGCCGCTGAAGGCGCGGCCGACGTCATTCGTCGCGACGAAGAAGCCGGCCGCCCGACCCGCCAAGCCGGTCAACGGGACGCTCGACTCCGATCGCATCAAGGCGCTCACCGCCGAGGCCTACGTCTGGGGACTGGCCCCGGAGTTCATCTACCGATTCTCGAACTACCAGGAGCTGGTGACGGCTCCGGCGAACACCCTCGCGTACGGGGCGTACGAAGCGGCCTGGAACAACGCCGCATCGAACGGCGGGGACGCGTCGGTGCTCTACCTCAGCGCGATGGTCGACTTCAACAAGTCGGGCAACGAGCCCCTGGTGCTCACGGTGCCCCCGTCGGTCGACCAGTACTACGTGGTCAACCTCATCGACGGGTTCATCAACGGCATGGGCAGCATCGGAACACGCACCACGCCTACCACTGAGACCACCCAGTACCTGCTGGTGAGCCCCACGTCGAAGTACGCGCACAAGACCCGTGTTCGCATCGGCGGCCACACCTTCCGCGTGCTCGCCTCCGACACCAACGTCAACGACATCCTCATCCGGGTGCGCGCCAACTCTCTCGTCCCCGATAGCGACCCCACCTCGGTGCCCAACGTGTCGAAGAACGTCGTGCAGAAGTTCGCCCTCAACACCCTGTCCGCGTTCGCCGGCAACGGCTTCGCGCCCGTGTACCCGCCCAGCTTCGACCCGTACGTGCCGACGCCCCAGCAGGTGAGTGACGCAGCTGCCTTCTCGTCCGCGCCCACCAACGCGGCCGACTTCTTCGCCCAGATGGGACAGGGACTCGTGGAGAGCCCGCTGCCCACGCGCCGGACCGCGCTCTCGGGCACCCCCCTCCGGATGCTGCCGTCGTGGGTGATCCCGCAGTACGGGGCGAAGCAGACGTACATGGTGCCCGCGTTCGGGCAGAAGCGGACGCTGGAGCGGTTCGCGTCCATCGGCCTCACTGCGGCGGGCTGGACACAGCCGAGCAACTGGGGACCCGACCAGCTCGCCGCGTTCGAGGCGGGGTTCCAGGCCGGAGTGGACGGACTCGCGGCGGCCTCGGCGAAGGGAACCGCCAGCCCTTCGACCAACTACTGGACGTACGTCAACGACATGATCGGCACCTACCCCAACTCGGCAGTGGGGTACCTGACGCGCGGAATCGTCGTGCTGCAGGGCGGATTCGCCAACGTGCCGCAGGATGCCGTGTACCCGGTGATCAACACCACCGACGGCACCACGACCCTCGACGGCAACAACACGTACTCGATCACCTTCACGCCGCCGGAGGCCTCGTACCCCTCGTCGGCTCTGCCGGTCGAGGGCATCTTCCCGCCGATGGTGACCTACACGAGCGGGCCGTCGGCGGGTGACGTCAGGGGCTTCTGGTCGATCGTCGTGTACCAGCCCGACACCAAGAGCAGCTCGGCCCCGTTCATCCCGCAGAGCTCGGTGCTCAACACGTCGTACTCCGACCCGACCAGCACCAGCGTCGTGTCGATCACCGGCAACACGCTCACCGTGAACGCGCCTGCGATGGGGCCGATCCTCATCAGCACGCCGCTCGTCTTCGGCGCCAACGCGGCGACCTACGGGCTCACGCCGGGAGTCGTTTACTACGCGGCGACCCAGCCGGTCAAGAGTGGATCGACCTACTCGTTCCAGGTGTCGACCCAGTGGGTTCAGGACCTCTCGCCCGGCCTCGTCCCCATCCAGCAGAGCGGCACCGTCGGCGGCCACCCCGGCTCGATCGCGACGCTGACCGCCAGTGCGAGCCCGAGCCTCACCTTTGGGCTCGTGCAGCCGGTGTCGCAGCTGGGGTCGCAGCAGATCACGGCCGCCAGCCTGGCCCGCAACGGCGACGGCTCGATCACGATCTGGCTGTCGCCCACCCTGCCCGACGGCGTCTCCCCGTCGAACTGGATCCCCACGCCGTCGACGGCGTACTACGACTCGATCTACGGACCGGGGTCGGGGGTGAACACGGGCATTGAGGCGATGATCCGCATGTACTATCCCACCCCCGGAAACAACCCGCCGTCGATCCTGCCGTACACGCCGAAGCGGAAGTCGCAGCCGAGCCTGTCGACGAGCTACGTGCTGCCGCCACTCGTGCAGGTCCCGTAGCGCGTCGGTTCGTCATCGATCGGCGCCCATCGCCGACCCGGTTACCTACGGGCGAGGTAGGCGTCGAACGCCTTGGCCATCAGCGGACGCAGAGCGAAGTCCCACTCTCCAACGTATTCACGCGCCACGCCACCGGTGCCGAGCTTGAATTGCAGCAGACCGAAGAGGTGATCGTCGGGGTCGAGGGTGTCGGTGATGCCGCGCATGTCGTACACGGTGGCTCCGGACTCAAGCGCGTCGACCATCATGCGCCACTGAATAGCGTTGGACGGTCGCACGTCGCGACCCTCATTGGAGGAAGCGCCGTAGGAATACCAGACGTGACGGCCAACTCGCACCCACGTCGTGGCGGCGATGACCTTTCCTTCGTAGCGTGCGAGGTACAACCGAATGCGGTCGGGATCTTCGGCCGACATCGCGGCGAACATGCGTTGGAAGTAGGCGAGCCCGCGCGGAGTGAATCGATCGCGGTGCGCCGTCTCGACGTATACGGCGTGGAATTCGGGAAGGTCATCGGCCGTGCCGCGCTCAACGACAACGCCCGATTTCTCGGCCTTCTTGATGTTACGGCGCCACAGTTGGTTGAAGCTGGTGAGCAGGCTCGCCTCCGTTTGATCAGCCAACGGAACCTGGAAGACATACCGCGGCTGCACGTCACCGAAACCGGCTCCGGTGTCGGGCTTTTGTCGCCACCCCATCGAACGCAGACGGTCAACGAGTGCGCGTGCGCGGTCGTCGTGTCGATCGGCGTCGACCTCGCGAAGGCGCCGCGCGGTCCCTTGAGCAATGGCCTCTTTGAGGGTGTCGGTTGACCACTCGCGCACCGTGACGACAGGCCCCATCTTGACCGCGAATGCTCCCGCTGCCTTGAGGTGTTCCAGCAGGGGGTTGAGCCAGTCGGCCAGGTCGTGAGGCGAACTGTCGGGCGCGGTGGCCCGCTCGCCGAGCCAGTCGATGTCGGGTCCTTCGGGCAGGTAGGCCAGGAAGCGCTTGAGTTTGGGAACCTGGCGGTAGAGCACCAGCCCGGCGCCGACCAAATCTCCGGCCGGGGTGAACCATCCGACGGATTCGTTGGTCCACTCAGCCTTGACCGTTCCCCACGAGGGCAACTGCAGGAACGAGATGGTGTGACCGTCAGCCGTGTGGGCGTTGACGTAGGCCAGATGCTCGTCGCGGCTCAGGGTCCGCACCGTCAGGGTCACGGGAAGTCAGCCTACGCGGGGCGCGAGGGTGTTCTCAGCGACCCTGCGCCGTGGCTGTGAGAATCTCCTCAAGTCGCGCTGCCGTGGCCGACCACGTGAAGCCAGAGGCGTAGATGCGGGCGTTGTCGCTCATGACGCGGCGCTGCTCGCGATCGCGCAGTAGTCCGCGCACCTTGTCAATGAAGTCACCCTCGTCCTCGGCCAACCAGCCGGTACGACCGTCGAGCACCGACTCAGTGACTCCGCCGGCCTCACGGAAGGCGACGACAGGTGCCCCGAGTGACCCCGCCTCGATGACGGCCAGCCCCCAGCCTTCCTTGAGTGAGGGCAGCAGACTCACGGCCGAGGCGCTCAATACGTCGGCCTTTTCTTGCTCGGAAACAAATCCGGCGAATCGCACCGATTTTTCAATTCCGAGAGCTCGCGCCTGCTCACGCAACTGAGGTAACCAGTACCCCTGGCCGAGTACGTCGAGGGTGATTCCGGGGAATTCCTCTTGCAGCGCGACCACCGTGCGCAGTGCGATTTCGACGCGCTTGTGCGGCACGAGCCGGCCAAGCACCGACAGCAGGGGAGGTGCATCCGGGTCGTAGACCACATCGGAGGTGGGGCGGTCGAGGCCGCTGACGACTACTTCAATGCGGTCAGCGTCGACTCCGAGGGAAATGAGTTCGTCGCGGGTTGCTTGCGAGACCGCGATGTAGTGCGAGTTGCGATAGATCGCAGGGGCCACGCGCGATTCGAGGGCCCAGCCAAAGCGTGCTCGTGTGGTGCCAAACACCTCGGGCCACTGCTCTCGGTGCACGTGGTGCACGAGGTTAATCACCGGAGTACGCGTCACGGCCGGACTCCAGAATGGAATGCCGTTCTGGACGTCGACAATGACGTCGGCGGCGTTGCCCCTCAGCGCTGTGGTGATCATCGAACGGCCGTACACCGAGAAGCGACCGCCCTTGCGAATGAACGTCCGTCCGTCAATGACTTCAGTTGCCAAACTGCCTGGGTATCGGGCCGTGACGATGGTGACCGAGTGGCCTCGCTCAGCGAGCCAACTGGTGACGCGGTCAAGGAAGATCTCGGCCCCGCCTGCCTCAGGATGCGCGTGGTCGCGCCATGACAGGAAGAGGATGCGCAACGGGCGTTCTCCCATGTCTCGGACTGTACAGGGCCGCCTGCTTAGACTGCTTGGGTGAAGGGCAACGGAGTTGGCAGATCGGTCGAACTGCTCAAGGCATTTCGACTCGAACAGTCTGCCCCTGAGGTCTTCTACGGTGCTTTGGCGCACGACACTGCATCGATGATTGCTCGGCATCGCCCACTTGAGGGCGCGCTCGTGCTCGATGCAGGCTCGGGTCCGCGTCAATTCGCTGAAACGTTCACCGCGGCTGGTGCGAGGTACATCGGCATCGATCACGATGAGTCGGCGCTCGATCCCATCACCAACCCGCGGGCGCACGCGCTCGTCGCTGACGCTCGGGCCATTCCGCTTGCCGACGGGTGCGTCGATATTGCGTACTCAAGCAACGTCTTCGAACACGTCAAGGCACCGGAACAACTCGGTGATGAACTCGTGCGGGTCACTCGCCCCGGCGGACTCATCGTGGTCTCGTACACAAACTGGCTGTCGCCATGGGGCGGGCACGAAACGTCGCCGTATCACTACCTCGGTGGTGAACGGGCCATCGAGCGCTACACCCAGCGCCATGGCCGTGCACCCAAGAACCGAGTCGACGTCACTCTCTTCCGCACTTCGGTGGCACAAGGTCTTCGCTGGGCCCGTACCCAGCGTGATGCGGAATTGATCGAGGCGCGCCCCCGCTACTACCCCGGCTGGACATCGTGGCTAGTCCGCGTTCCGGCAGCTCGTGAGGTTCTCACATGGAACCTCTGGATGACGTTGCGCCGGCGATGAGTGCCGCAACGCGTACGGCGTCCGTGAGTGCCATCCCGAGTCGCAGGGTGTGGCAGGCCGTAGGAGCCGTGGTTCTACTAGCGCTGGCATTTTCCCAAAATGGTGGCCTGATTACGCCCGACACCAAACTCGACCTCGTGATCGACCCGGTGGGCTTCCTTGGCCGGGCCTTGTCGGCATGGGATCCGCAGGCAGCATTTGGTCAGGTTCAGAATCAGGCGTACGGATACCTCTGGCCGATGGGCCCCTTCTTCGCGGCGGGGCACAGTGTCGCAGTGCCCGACTGGGTGACTCAGCGCCTGTGGTGGTCGCTGTTACTGCTCGTTGCCTACTTCGGAATTCTGCGACTGCTGGCATTGTGGCGCGTCGGAACACCGACAACTCGCGTGATCGCTGCTCTGGCTTACGCGCTCTCACCGCGGGTGCTGTCAGTCATTGGCACCATTTCCTCGGAGGCGTGGCCGCTGGCGGTATTGCCGTGGATCCTCATTCCACTGGTTCGAGGGGCCCGAGGCGGTGATCCGCGGCGTGCGGCGATGTGGTCGGGCGTTGCGATTGCGTGCCTCGGTGCAGTGAATGCCGTGGCGACTGTCATGGTGCTGGTACCCGCGGTGTTGTTCTTGCTCACTCGCGCACGAGGCGTTCGTCGGCGTGCATTGGCGGGTTGGTGGACTCTTGCGGCCGTTCTCGCCTGCCTCTGGTGGTTGATCCCTCTCGCGGTGCAGTCGCGCGTGGCACCGCCCTTCCTGTCGACCATCGAGTCGGCGTCAGTCACCACGTCGCCGACTTCACTGCTCAACGGCCTGCGTGGCACCGCGCAGTGGATGGCGTATGTCGGCGGTGGCAGTGGTGCCGTGTGGGATGCCGGGGGATGGTTGGCGTCAAATGCGTGGGCTATCGCGGCGACGGCCGCGGTTGCCGCACTGGGCGTGGGGGGACTCGCTGCGCGAGTCGGTGGAGAGCGCAGATTCCTCGCGCTCACAGCGCTGGTGGGATTAGTTGCTCTCGCGATTGGCTATTCCGGGGCAGTCGGAAGTCCGGTAGCAGGCTTCGCGCAACATCTCCTTGATGGGCCACTTGCGCCATTGCGCAACGTGCACAAGGCAGATCCTTTGATTCGGCTTCCGCTCGTGGTCGGACTCGCAGCAGCACTCGCCGCCTTACCGCGTCTGTTGGCGCCGCTGGCAGCACGCATGCTCGAGCGTCCCGATCCTGTGCGGCAGTCTCGGTACGCTCATGTGCTCGCGGGTCTGCTCGTAGTTCCTGTTCTCATTCTCGCGGTGGCCCCAGCCCTCCAAGGGCGATTGTCACCGCCCGGTTCTATGCTGGCTATTCCCGGTCAATGGACCGATGCCGTTGAGGCCCTCGCGGCCGATCCCGAGGCCATGTCTGGCACAACCCTCCTCGTTCCCGCATCGAACTTTGGTGCCTACTCGTGGGGTCGCCCGCTCGATGAGCCCATGCAAGCTCTGGCGAAGAGTCGTTGGGCGATCCGCAATGGAATTCCGCTAGGGGCGCCTGGAGCCACGCGATGGCTCGATGGAATCCAAGCTTCGCTTGCTCAAGGCGTGCGCGACGACCACCTCGCCGATGCTTTGCGTTCGGCCGGCGTGAGCAGACTGCTGCTGCGCAATGACCTTGACCCAAGCGCTGGCATGCCATCGGCCGCCGCCGCGCGCGCCACCCTGCTCGCGTCTCCCGGAATCCATGTGATCGACGGGTTCGGCATTGGTGGAAGTACTGCGGCGGGACTGCCGGGGGTGGCAACAGGAACCGATGGCCTTCCTGCGATCGAGCTCTTTGCGGTCGATGGTCCGAGTCAGGATGCCGAAGTCATCACGTCACTGCTGCATGTCTCGGGTGGACCTGAAGCGACCGCCGCGGCCCTCGCGGGAGTGGCGACCGTTCTGGGGCCCGATGATTCCACTGCACCTCTTGACGTCGTGACGGACACCTACCGACTTCGCTCCCAAAACTTTGGCGCTGAACGCGGTTCGGATCTCACCACGACGCTCGATGCTGGTGCCGACTTCTTGCGTGGTCGACCCGCAGGTGACATCACGGCGTGGGACTCCTCCGTGGCACGCTCACAGTTGTCCTTGCCACCTGCCGCGACTGCAAGTTCGAGTGCGGCCGATCCGTTTGGACTGATCTATCGGGGAAGCGGCAGTGGTCCGGCAGCAGCGGCCGATGCAGACCCGGCCACTGCGTGGGTCTCTCAACCCGATGACGGCGACCCGTGGTGGCTACAGACCTTCTCGACTCGCCCTGTCGGAATGGTTCGAATTCTTGTCAGCCGTGACACGGCACTTGCCACCGTCAACACCGTTG
>Ga0194043_1001036_pt1 | contig 15696 bp, 12 predicted proteins | sample JunL4415m_MetaG_FD_161274 | JGI IMG/M metagenome (GOLD analysis project Ga0194043, IMG submission 161274) | Anoxic zone freshwater microbial communities from boreal shield lake in IISD Experimental Lakes Area, Ontario, Canada - Jun2016-L442-15m | ecosystem: Environmental > Aquatic > Freshwater >...
CTGTCCTTCGACGGCATGGACGAGGAGCCTGCGGTCGAGGAGCCTGCGGTCGAGGAGCCTGCGGTCGAGGAGCCTGCGGTCGAGGAGCCTGCGGTCGAAGAGGCCGCGTCCCAACCGGCAGCCGCGGAGACCACGCAACCGCTCGCGCTCACCCCGGCCGTCGAGCACCCCGCGATCGAGGCGGCGCCGGTCGAAGTGGCGATCGAGGCCGCGCCGGCGCAGGCGCCTATCGCGGGAATGGCCGAAGCCGTGGTGACACCCGCCGTCGCAGCGGTCGCAGCGGTCGCGCCGGCTGTCCCGGTGTCGCATGCGGCTCGCCGACGCCGTCGCTGGCCGTGGGTCACCCTTCTGTGCGTCGTGCTCGCGGTGCTCCTGGTCGCCAGTGCCGGCTTGTGGTACATCAGCGGGCTGATCGGTGCCGCCACGCAGGTGCCGCAGACCGCGGCCCCCTTCCCGCTCACCGTGCTGTCCGCGAGCGAGACCTCCATCTCCTACAGCGGTGACGCCAGCGGGTGGAGCGACCAGGGGCTGATGGGGATCGGCACCACCGAGGGCGGCTACGTGCAGACCCAGAGCCCGAAGGAAGTCGGCTCGGGGGGCACGAAGACGACCACCCGCGAGGTGACCGCCCAGGTCCTGCCCCCTGCACCGACGGCGGGGCAGGCTGCGGCGCTCGATGGCTGGTACTTCCCGCACAATCCCCAGGTGGGACTCGGCGTGGAGTTCCAGGACATCCTCTATCCGAGCCCTGCCGGGCCAAGTCCCGCGTGGTACATCCCCGGGACCGCCAGCACCTGGGTGATCTTCACGCATGGCCGCGGGGCCACTCCTCGCGAGGGTCTGCGGATCGCCAGCACCGTGACCAAGCTCGGATATCCGATGCTTCTCATCAAGTATCGCGACGACCAGAAGGCGCCCGCCGAAGACGGCCAAGGCAACTTCGGCGCCACCGAGTCGCCTGACCTCGAGGCGGCGGTCAAGTACGCGCTTGATCATGGGGCGTCGAAGGTGGTGCTCACGGGAGCGAGCATGGGCGGTGCCATCACCTTGGCCTTCCTCCACGACTCCGCACTCGCGCCGAAGGTGGCGGGAGTGTTCCTGGACTCGCCAGCGACGAACTTCGGCGCCATGGTCGAGGCCGGGGCCCAGGACATGGGCCTGCCGGGGTTCGTCTCCGCCGCTGCTATGCAGGTCGCCAGCTGGCGGTATGGCATCGACTGGCAGGCGACGGACTACACCGACATGGCGCCGTCGATCGCCACGCCCACGCTGATCGTCCAGGGGACCGCGGACGACAGGGTGCCGGCGCGCGTCACCCAGGCCTTCGTGAACGCCGCCGATCCCCAGACGGTCAAGCTCGAACTGTTCGAGGGCGCCGGGCACGTGATGTCGTGGAACGTCGACCGGACCCGTTACCAGACCCTCCTGACCGGCTTCCTTGGACAGGTCGCACCGGCCTCCTGACGAGCGCGCCACGCCGAACGTTTTGCGGCAATTGCGGTCAATTTGCGATCGCTTCGGTCAATTCCTGCAGAAAAAGTGGGAATCCTGTCCGTTTTGTCCTTTTCCGGCTTGACTCAGGTAAATGACACCGGTGTAATGCGTTGCGAAAGGCGTTTGTCGTGGTAGGGGTCAAGTGCAGGGTCGAGGAGGTTCCCGCGTGACTGACATGGTGCTGGTGCCCTTGTCCGACGTCGAGGAGTTGGAGTGGCAGGAACGCGCTCTGTGTGCCCAGACCGACCCCGAGGCCTTCTTCCCTGAGAAGGGTGGAAGCACTCGCGAAGCCAAGAAGGTCTGCCTGTCGTGCGACGTCCGCATGGAGTGCCTGGAGTACGCCCTGGGGTCCGACGAGCGGTTCGGCATCTGGGGCGGGCTGTCCGAGCGCGAACGTCGCCGGTTGAAGAAGCGCGCCGTCTAGCGATCACCGCCCGGTGGACGGACGGCGCGGGTCAGCGCCTCCAGTCTGGCCAGCACGTACAGTGAACCAGTGATGGACGACGACGCGGCGGTGCCTGCCGACCACTCCCGTCCCATCGAATTAGAGGCTCCCTCAGTTCCGGACTCCTTCGACGAGCAGCTCGACGACTGGAATCTCGACGCTCCCTCGCAGATCGCACCCGACGACTTCGTCGAGGAAGTGCCGGAGGACGTCCGCACCACCGAGTGGTTCAGCCTCGAGGAGGACCTCAGCGAGGAGGAGCCGCTCGCAGCCCTCCCACGGCGCAATCACCACGTCACTGCAGTCGTCGTCAGCCATGACGGCAGCGTGTGGCTGCCCGCCGTCCTCACCACGCTGGCCGCGCAGACCCGTCCGATCGATGCCGGCATCGGCGTCGACACCGGCTCGGTCGACGGGAGCGAGGGCCTTCTCGCCGAGTCGTTCGGTCCAGACCGTGCCCTCGTGCTGGACCACCTTGTCGGTTTCGGCGATGCGGTGCGCGCCGGCCTGGCGGCGCTGGAGCGACCCGTCCATGAGCCGTTCACGCCGGAGTTCGTCGAGTGGGTCTGGCTCCTGCACGACGACAGCGCGCCGGACCTGCGGTGTCTCGAGGGGCTGCTGAACACCGCTGATGACAACCCGAGCGCCGCCGTCCTCGGTCCGAAGATCCTTGGCTGGCACGACCGGCGACTGCTGCTCGAGGCGGGCGTCACGGTCACTGGATCCGGACGCCGGGTCACGAACCTTGACAAGCGCGAGCACGACCAGGGCCAGAAAGACGGCGTTCGCGACGTCCTGGCGGTGAGCTCCGCCGGCATGCTCGTTCGTCGCGACGTGTGGGACCGGCTCGACGGATTCGACCCGGCACTGCCGCTGTTCCGCGACGACATGGACTTCTGCTGGCGTGCGCACCGCGCCGGCGAGCGCGTCCTGATCGCCACTGACGCCGTTCTCCACCACCGCGAGGCCTCGGCCCACGGCCGGCGAGCCGACGACCTTGCCGCACGCCCTCATCGGGCCGACCGCGAGGCGGCCGTGCACGTGCTTCTCGCGCAGTCCTCGACGGTCGCTGGTCCGTTCGTGGCGCTTCGGCTGTTCCTCGGTGCACTGATACGCGCCGGCGTCTACCTGCTTGGCAAGGACGTGGCTGCGGCCCGCGACGAGGTCGGCGGCGTGCTGTCGGTGGCGCTGCACCCCTCGCGACTGCGCGCCTCCCGCGCCCGGATCCACAAGACCGCCACGGAGCCCGCAAGCTCGGTGCGCCATCTGCGGGCCAGCACGACGCAGCAGCTGGGGCAGGTCCTGGAGGCCGTCGGCGGCGTGCTCACCACCAGCGGTGCTGGCGAGGGTACCGGCTCGGTGAGCGCACTCGAGAGCGGGCCGGTCGGCGACGACGCGGACTACATGGACGACGGATCGTCGGGCTTCCTTCGCCGATTCGTCCTGCGGCCGAGCGTCCTGCTGGCGCTGGTGCTCATCGCCGTGGCCGTGGCCGGCACCCGCGGGCTGTGGCTCGGCGACGGAGTGCTGCAGGGCGGCGCGCTGCTGCCGGCCCCGCCCGGGGCGAGCGACCTTTCCGAGACGTACCGGCAGGCCTGGCACGACGTCGGACCCGGCTCCACGGTGCCGGCGCCGCCGTACCTCATGGTGATCGCCGCCGTTGCCCTTCTGCTGCTGGGCAAGGCACCCATCGCCGTGACGGTCCTGCTGCTGCTGGCCATCCCGCTGGCAGGCTGGAGTGCCTACGTTGCCCTTCGCGGCATGGTGTCGAGCCGCTGGCTGCGCGTGTGGGCCGGCGCGGCCTATGCGCTGCTCCCGGCCATGACGGGCGCAGTCGCCTCAGGTCGCATCGGCACGACCATGGTCGCTGTCGTGCTGCCGTTCGTCATCCGCTCGCTGGTGCGGATCTGGCAGTCGCAGGGCACTGTGCGCAGGTCCGCCGGCACGGCCTTGCTCGTCGCCGTCGTGCTGGCCGTGTCACCGTCGTTGTGGATCGTCCTTGTCGTGGCCGCGGTCATCGCGCTGGTCTACCGGTGGCGGGCGAGCGGCGACGTCGATCGCAACGTCCTGGCCCGGCTGGCCATCGCGCTGCTGGCACCGCTGATCTTGCTGCTGCCGTGGACGATCTACCTGTTCACCCATCCAGTGCTCCTGCTGCTTGAGCCGGGCATCAACAGCCCGACGATCACCGACCCGGGCCTCAAGCCATGGGACGTCCTTCTGCTGCACCCGGGCGGTCCGGGAATGCTCCCGCTGTGGGTGACGATCGGCATCGTCATCGCCGGCTTCGTCGCGTTCCTGCGGACCGACCGGCTCAATGCCATCCTCCCGATCGGGATCCTCGGCGGCCTGGCGCTGCTCATGGGTCTGACGCAGTCGATGCTGCTGGTCACCCCGCCCAGTTCGACGATCTCGCTGCGCCCGTGGCCCGGTCAGGCGACCCTGCTCCTCGGCCTGGCGATGATCGTGGCCGCCACCGTCGCGATCGACGGGCTCCGCGAGCGACTGGCCGGTTCCAGCTTCACCTTCGGTCAGCCCCTGGCCGCCGTCGTGGCCGTCCTCGCACTGCTGGCACCGCTCGTCACGGCCGGCTACTTCGTCGCTGGCCTCGAGCAGGCGGTCATCAAGGGTCCGCTGTCGCAGGTCCCGGCCTTCGTCGCCGCCGATTCGGAGAGCGCTCAGGCCCCGAGGAGCCTGGTCATCGACGACGATGCCGGCGGCCGGGTGCGCTACTCGCTGCTGACCGGACCGGGTCCGACCCTCGGCGACGCGGAGACCAGCCCGCCGCAGGACGTCTGGGCGCAGATCGACCCGTACGTCGCAGCCATGGCCTCCGGCCGTGGTGGTGACGAGATGGCGGCCCTCGCCGGCTACGGCATCCGCTACGTCGTGCTCTCCAAAGGCAGTTCCCGCGATCTCATCCCGACCCTCGACGGGGAGCCCGGGCTGCGTCGCCTGTCCAGCTCCAAGGGCGAGGTCCTGTGGCGCGTGGCGGGCACGACGTCCCGCGCGCGCGTGGTCGACGGCGACAAGCAGGTCCCCATCGGCCTTGCCCCGGACGGCACCGTCGGAGCCAACCCGTACATCGCCCAGGTCATGCCGGACGGGACGGGGAAACGCGTCCTCGTCAGCGGTGCGCAGCAGGACGGTGGCTGGCGGGCATTCTCGACCGATGCGCAGGGCAACCGGCAGGACCTCGAGGCCGTCGCGGGTCCGGGCGTGCTGTCCTGGTCGCAGGGATTCTCCCTGCCCGGCGGCGCCCCGAAGGTGACCGTCAGCTACGACGGCCGCACGCGCTCCCTGTGGATGTGGTTCGAGCTGATCGTGCTGCTCGTGCTGATCGTGCTGGCCCTGCCTGAACGTCGCCGACTGGATCCGGACCCCGACATCGACGAGCCCGAGCCGCAGGCCTTCGAGCCCGGCGACAGCCCCGAACTGGTCGAGCCGCGGAGTGCGGAGGCCGAGGTCGTGCACCGCGAAGCCGTCGATGCCGAGGTCGACGAGATGGCAGAGGCACAGGTCGGCGCGGAGCAGCCGATTCGGCCGGCCGGGTGGGACGAGCGCCCCGACGCGACGAACTCCAGGGAGGTGTGACATGGCACGCAAGGTCCGGCTGGAGAAGCGAGTTCGACTGAGCGACGACGCCGTCGTCGCACCGACCGACATCGAGGGCACGGACGGCAGCGGCGCGCACGGCGCGGCCCGTCGTCGCCGCGGCCCGCGCCCGCCGGCTGGGTCAGGGGCCGCCATTGCCAGCGGCAAGGTGTTCGGCATCGTGCTGGTGGCGGCGTTGGTCATCACGCTCGCGGCCACCCTGCTTCAGCGGCCCACTCCCGCCGTGTCCGAAGGTGCTACGACGGTCGAGCCGATCGGGTCGTCCGTCCTGCTGTGCCCGGAGCCGGGTGCGGGCACCGATCTTGGGGTGCGCGTCACCTCCGCGGTGATCCCCGGCCAGCCGGGGCAAGGCGACGGCCCGGGAGCGGCCGGCCTGGAGACACTGCCGGGCAAGAACTCGGCGTCGGCCAAGATCAGCACGCCCGGCGGCCAGGCTCAGATCGAGGCCTTCGGGCAGACACTGCCGCCCATCAGGGCCTTCGGCGAGGGCTCGCTGGCCCCAGGCCTCATCGCCGACCAGTGGGGTCGCGATCCCGGCGGCAGGGGCCGCGGCATGGCCAGCACCGCGTGTGCCCCGGCCGCGTCGGAATTCTGGTTCGTCGGCGGCGGCGCCGTCGCCGGTCGTACGACGCGCATCGTCCTGGTGAACCCGGACGACACCTCGGCGGTCGTCGACGTGATCGTGCACGGACCGGACGGCATCATCGACGCACCGGCCGGACGCGGGCTGGTCGTCAAGGGCCAGGATCGCCTGGTCGTTCGCCTCGACGTACTTGCGCCAGGCGTCGCGGCCACTGCCGCGCAGGTCCTGGTGCGCACCGGACGCGTCGGCGCAGCCGTCGATGACGAGCAGCAGGCCGGACTGGCGACCGTCGGCACCGACTGGATTCCGCCGGCGGCGGCGCCGACCACGAAGGTCTACGTTCCGGGCATCGTGGGCGGCGACGGCGCCCGCGTCCTTTCCGTGGTGGCGCCTGGCGACAGTGACGCGATCGTGAACGTGCGCGTGCTCTCGCCCGATGGCACGTTCGCCCCGGCGGACCGCTCGACCATCCAGGTGCCGGCGAATTCCGTCGTCACGATCGACATGTCCCCGGTCCTCGACAAGCAGCCGTCAACTCTCGAACTGACGTCGGACGTCCCAATCGTCGCGGGTCTGCGGATGTTCTTCGGCGGCAAGAACGTGCAGGACGAGACGGCCTACACAGCGGGCTCACAGCCGTTCAACGCCCCCGCAGCGGTGAGCGGGCTGCCGGTGCGCACGAACACGGACGTTCGCGTTTCGATCACGGCGCCGGACACTGCGGCCGCCGTCGACATCACGCTGCTCCCATTCCGTGGTGGCGAGGAGGCCGCGACCCCGACATCACCGCGGCGGGTGAAGATCGGTGCCGGCAAGGTCAAGTACATCAAGATGAACCCGCCGGCCGGGATCACCTGGTACTCCGTGGTCGTCACGCCGGTCGAGGGATCAGGACCAATCCTCGTCGCGCACCGAGTGCGCGAATCCTCCCGATTCGGCGATCTGGTCACCGGCTACCCGTGGCGACCGCTGCGCACCGAGGTCGTCGTTCCGACTGCCGTCCAGGATCCGGCGGTCGCCAACGGCTGATGCATCGGCGCGCCGTCCGCCGCGTCGGCGCGCGCCGGACTAGCGTGCGAGTCGTGAGTCGCCGCCGTTGTTCCAAGCCGTCGTGCAACGGGGCCGCCGTCTCCACGCTGACGTACGTCTATGCGGACTCGACGGCAGTCCTCGGACCGCTGGCCACCTATGCCGAGCCGCACTGCTACGACCTGTGCGAGATGCACAGTGACCGGCTCACGGCACCGAAGGGCTGGGAGATCGTCCGCATCACGCCAGACCCTGATGCCCTCAAGCCGACCGGTGATGACCTCGAGGCGCTGGCAAATGCGGTCCGGGAGGCCGCGCGACCGCGGTACGAGCCCGACGCAGCCTCGCCGACGTATGTGCCATCCGGTTCAGTCGAGGTGGCGCGCAAGGGCCACCTGCGCATGCTGACCTCGGTCGACGAGGTGCAGCCGGACCTGTTCTCCGGCGACGACGAGTAGGCGCTGCCCGCGCACGACCGCCTGACCATCAGGCGACAGTACGGGCCACTGTTCCCGGCCTCCGGGAACCGTCGATAGCCTTCTCGCCGTGAGAGACCTCGACGCGATCATCAAGGCATACGACGTTCGGGGGACCTACCCGGATCAACTGGACGAGGACCTCGCGCATCAGGTGGGTGCCGCCTTCGTCCGCGCGATCGGGATCGCCGAGCGTCACGGTGGCCCCGGCGCGGTAGTCATCGCGCACGACATGCGCCCGTCCGGGCCGTCGCTGGTGGCGTCCTTCGCTGAAGGCGTGCGCGAGCAGGGCTGCGACGTGATCCTCATCGGCCTCGCGAGCACTGACGGGCTGTACTTCGCCTCCGGACACCTCGGGCTTCCCGGCGCGATGTTCACCGCCAGCCACAACCCGGCCCAGTACAACGGCATCAAGCTCTGCAAGGTCGGTGCTGCTCCGGTTGGCCAGGACACCGGACTGCGGGACATTCGGGCGATGATCGATGCGGGGATCCCGGCATACGACGGCCCGATGGGCAGCGTCAGCGAGATGGACATGCTGGCCGAGTACGCCGCCTTCCTCCGTCAACTCGTCGACGTGTCAGGCTCGCGACGCCTTCGCGTAGTTGTCGATGCCGGCAACGGCATGGGCGGATTCACGGTCCCGGCAGTGCTCGGCAGCGAGGCCGGCCTCGCGCCGCTGCCGCTCGACATCGACGCTCTGTACTTCGAACTCGACGGCACGTTCCCCAATCACGAGGCGAACCCGATCGACGCCGAGAACATGCGAGACCTCCAGGCACGCGTGCGGGAGACAGGCGCGGACCTGGGACTGGCCTTCGACGGTGACGCTGACCGCTGCTTCGTCGTCGACGAGCGGGGCGAGATCGTCAGTCCGTCGACGCTGACCGCACTGATCGCGGCACGTGAGCTTGCCAAGTACCCCGGCTCCACCGTGATCCACAACCTCATCACGTCGCGCGCGGTGCCCGAGGTGATCGCTGAGAACGGCGGCGTCGCCGTCCGGACGCGGGTCGGCCACTCGTTCATCAAGGCGACGATGGCCGAGACCGGTGCGGTCTTCGGGGGCGAGCACTCCGGGCACTTCTACTTCCGCGACTTCTGGCGCGCCGACTCCGGCATGCTGGCGGCGCTGCACACCCTCGCGGCACTGGGAGAGACGCCGGAGGGCACCACGCTGTCGAGCCTCCTGGCCCCGTATGACCGCTACGCCGCCAGCGGCGAGATCAACACCGAGGTCGCCGACCAGGCCGCGGCCACGCTGCGCATTAAGGATGCCTTCGCGTCACGGGTAGATCAGGTCGACGAGATGGACGGCCTGACCATGGGTGCCGACACCTGGTGGTTCAACGTCCGCCCGAGCAACACCGAACCCCTGCTTCGCCTGAATGTCGAGGCCGCCGACGAGGCGAGCATGGTCGAACTTCGCGATGAGGTCCTCGCCATCATGAGATCGGGAGCGTGACCATGAGCACCGCATCCGGACGACCGGCTCCGCTTGGCGTCTCCGCAGAGTTGTGGGACGTGCTCGCCTGCCCCTGCCCGCTGCACGCGCCCGTCACTCCGGACGAGAGCGCCGGCACGGCCGTGTGCACTCGCTGCCAGACGTCATTCGACGTGCGCGACGGCATCCCCGTCATGCTTCTCGACGAGGCGCATCCTGGACCTCGGGGCATCGGCGCTGACCTGGCTGCTGAGGCCTGACCTCGATGCTCATCGTCCGCGGCGCGGTCAAGGACTACGACTGGGGAATCATCGATGGACTCCAGGCGTGGTCCGGCCAGGCAACGGGCGGGCCGCAGGCCGAGCTGTGGTTCGGCGTGCACCCGGGCGGCCCGTCGCCGCTCGTCGACAGCAGCGGTGAGCCCACGGGCGAGCACCTGGCCGACCACTTCGACATCGAGGCGATCCCGCTGCTGGTGAAGATCCTGGCCGCCGCGCGACCGCTGTCCGTCCAGGTCCACCCGTCGAGGGCGGTCGCGGAGGCGGGCTGGCATGAGCAGGGCCTGGACCCGGTGATCCAGGTCTTCAGTGATCCGTTCGAGAAGACCGAGATGCTCGTGGCCCTGACGGACTTCGAGGCGTTCGCCGGCTGGCGCGATCGCCGGCAGGCGGCGGCGGTCCTGGACTCGGTTCCCGGAGCGGGGGAGGGCGCTGCGGCGTTGCGTTCAGGGGACGTGGCGGCGGCGATCCGGCACCTGCGGGACGCATCGAAGCCCGATGCCATCAGCACTCTCGCTGCCGCGGCGGCCACTGCGGGGCTGCCTGGTGCGGAGGTGGCCGCCTACGAGACGGTCGCTCAGATGTACCCAGAGGACCCGGGCGCACTCCTGTCGGCGATGCTGGGCTACCTCAGCCTCCGGGCCGGCCAGGCGGTCTACCTGCCTGCGGGAGTCCCGCACAGCTACATCCGAGGCACGGGCGTCGAGGTCATGACGTCGTCCGACAACGTCATCCGTCTCGGCCTGACGAGCAAGCCCGTCTTCGTCGAGCAGGCGATTGCCGCTCTGCGTATGGAACTCGCCCCGCAATTCCTGAACACCGAGCACGGCGACCTCATCTGGCCGGTCAACGCCCCGTTCGTGCTGCGCATGCTCTCCTCCGGACGCGAGCGCATCCCGTCGGGTGCATACCGCATCGTGCTGGTGATCGAGGGATCCGCGCGCGTGGTGTCCGACCTCGCCGACGCCACCGTGCGCCCCGGGATCGCCGCCGTCCTGTCGTCGGATGATCCCGACGCGCACGTCGAGGCGGACGGCCTCGTCGCCATCGTCCAGTCGACGGAACGGTAGGACGCCATGAGCACCGAAGGCGGGATGAAGGCAGTCGTCGCGGCACTGCTGGCCAACGTCGGCATCGCCATCAGCAAGTTCATCGCGTTCTTCTTCACCGGCTCGTCGTCCATGCTCTCGGAGGCGATCCACTCGGTCGCCGACTCCGGCAACCAGGTCCTGCTGCTGGTCGGCAACAAGCGGTCAGCGAAGCCCGCAGACGAGGCACATCCGTTCGGGTACGGCCGCCGCAGGTACGTCTACGGATTCATCGTCGCCATTGTGCTCTTCCTGGTCGGCGGGCTCTTCTCGCTCTACGAGGGCCTGCACAAGTGGCAGCACCCGGAGCCGCTGACCGACTGGTGGATCGCCGTCCTGGTGCTGTTCGTCGCCATCGGGCTGGAGGGGTTCTCCTTCCGCACGGCGATTCGGGAGGCAAACCACGCGCGAGGCGATCGGTCGATCCCAGCGTTCGTGAAGGCGGCTCGCCAGCCGGAGCTGCCGGTCATCCTCCTGGAGGATGCGGGAGCACTCGTGGGGCTGGTCTTCGCGCTGGTGGGCGTAGGGCTCTCGGTGATCACCGGTGACGGTCGTTTCGACGCCCTCGGGGCCATGGCCGTCGGAACCCTGCTCGTCGTCATCGCCATCTTCCTGGCGATCGAGATGACCGCGATGCTCGTCGGCGAGGGCGCCCTGCCCGAGGAGGTCGCGGCCATTCGCCACGCCCTCGAGTCCACCGACGGCGTTGAACGGGTCATCCACCTGCGCACCCTGCATGTCGGCCCGGACGAGCTGCTCGTCGCCGCGAAGATCGCCATCGCCCACAACGACACCGGCGCTGAGATCGCCGCAGACATCGATGAGGCGGAGAAGGCACTTCGAGCAGCCGTTCCCACGGCGAAGTACGTCTTCCTCGAACCCGACCTCGATCGGTCCACGAGGCAGTAGACGTGGCTCCGTCGAAGCGCCCGATCGTCGACCTGTACGACAGCACCTGGCTCGGCGACCCGGAGGGCCGCGACTTCCAGATCGAGATCGACGACGAGTTCATCGGCTTCCACCTGCCCAGCGGGTCAACGCGAATCCCCTGGGGGGACATCGCGTCGATGGAGGTCGACATCCCGGTGGCGTCCTGGAGCAGGGCCGTCGCCAGCTACCGCCTGCTGGCGACGATGGATGCCCTGCAGGTCGCGAACTCCGACGGAGTCGACTTCGCCTACCAGAACCGCCGCGGGCACTCCGACATCGAGGTGCGGCTGGTCCTGCGCGACGGGAGCGAGGTGAAGGGGTGGGCTAAGAAGCACCAGCCGCTTGGCTACCCGCGGCCGGAGGCCGAGGCCGCCACGTTCGTGCTCATGGCGCGAGTGGGGCAGTCTCCGACTGGTTGACCCGGTAGACCTCGATCCGGCTGCCGCCGTTCTTCTTCGCGAGGTAGAGCGCCGAGTCAGCGTGCCGTAGAAGGGTCTGCGGATCGTCGCCCGCAGCCGCCACCGCGATGCCGATGCTCACTCCGACGGGCACGGGGTAACCGTCGACGAGGAGCGGCGCCATGACGGCCTCCTTGACCTTCTCGGCCACCGACTGTGCCCCTTCCTCGTCCGCGACCGCCGGCAGGACCACGACGAACTCGTCGCCACCGATGCGTGCGGCGAGGTCGTCATCGCGCACCAGCGCGGCGATTCGCCGCGCGACTTCAATGATGAGCTCGTCACCCGCCGCATGGCCGAAGGTGTCGTTGACCGTCTTGAGGCCGTCAAGGTCGGCGAACAGCACCGCCAGCTTGCTGCCACCGCGTGGTGCGTGGCCGAGCACCTTGCTCATTCGCGCGAGCAGCTCGCGTCGGTTCAGCAACTGCGTAAGGGGGTCATGGGTCGCCATGAAGTGCAGCGCCTCGCGCGCCTCACGTGCCTCGGTGACGTTGACGAACTGCGAGACATAGGACTGGGGCACGCCGAACTCGTCGCGGAGCAGCCCCATCGCGTGTTGCGCCCAGACCATCACGCCGTCGGTCCGGATCAGCCGGATCTCGTGCGTGGCCGAGCTCGTCGCCCCGGACAGGAGCTCGTCTCGCATGCGCAGGTCGACGTCGTCGTCACTGGCATTGAGGATGTCGACCATGCGCCGGCCGATCAGGTGTGCGGCATCGCAGGACAGCATCCGGCACAGGGCGGGATTCACTTCGACGAAACGACGATCGAGGTCCATGAGGGCCATGCCCGTGGGGGCCGACTCCATCGCAAGCCGGAAGCGGCTCTCGCTGCGCTCCATGGCCTGCCACGCCTCGACCTCGGAGTGCACGTCGCGGCAGCTGCCGACGCGACCCACGACCACGCCGTCCTCGTCCACGACCGGCCGAGCGGTGACCTCGAGCCACCGGTAGGTGCCCGCCTTCGTCAGGTAGCGCGCCTCGAAGGTTGCGCGTTCGCCGCTGGTGACCTCCGATCCGGCGGCGACTACCTGATCGAGTTCCTCGGGGTGGACCAGGTCGGTGATGCGACGACCCACCATCTCGAACGGACGCCAGCCGAGCACGGCCTCCACGGACGGCGAGACCCACTCCAGCACGGCCTGCGCATCGGTCCGCCACACGACGTCGGACGCGTTCTCGGCGAGCAGCCGGTAGCGCTCCTCCGAAGCGGCGAGGCCGGCCTCCGCCTTCACCTTTGCGGTGACGTCGCGGGCGGCGGCGTAGATGACGACGCTTCCGTCGTCGAGCACCTGCTTGCGGGTGCGGTGGTGCGTCCACGTGATGTGCCGGTCGCGGCGGATCCAGCGCACCACGAACTCCTGGATCTCACCGGGCGGGGCCGCGAAGGCCTCCTGGATCTTGGCCCGATCACGAGGATCGGTCGACTCGATCGCGATGCTCGCGTCCTGGTAGTGCTCCTCGTCGCTGTATCCGCTCAGGTGCAGTACCGAGGGGGAGATGTACAGGAAGTGCGGCTCGGGGTTCAGCTGCAGCGCGTAGACGACGTCGCCCAGACGCTCGGAGAACTCGGCGCCCACCTCGACCGCCAGTTCGGCGGCCCGGGCGGACTGGAAGTCCTTCGTCGCCGAGCCGGTGCCCCGGCGCCCGGTGTCTGACACGTGCCTACCCCTTTGTCGGTCGTGACCGATTTCCCCGCTTGAGCAGTCATCGTAAGGCCGGAGCAGGGGGTGGGCGGCCGGGCCGCGGTTTTCTGGCAGAATGACCCCTGCCGACGATGGTCCGGAGCCCTGGTCCCCGTCTCGGCCATGCCCCTGGCGAACCATCGAAGCCTCGTGCCGTTCGCGCCACAATTCGCTGCTAGGAGTCCTGCATGTCCGTAACCAAGTCCGACGGCACCCCTGACTACAAGGTCGCCGACCTTTCGCTGGCCGAGTTCGGCCGCGACGAGATCCGCCTCGCCGAGCACGAGATGCCCGGCCTCATGGCGATGCGCGCCGAGTTCGGCCAGACCAAGCCGCTCAGCGGCGCCCGCATCACCGGCTCGCTCCACATGACCATCCAGACCGCCGTGCTGATCGAGACCCTCGTGGCCCTCGGCGCCGACGTCCGTTGGGTCTCCTGCAACATCTTCTCCACCCAGGACCACGCGGCGGCCGCCGTCGTCGTTGGTCCGAACGGCACCGTCGCTGACCCCCAGGGTGTTCCGGTCTACGCCTGGAAGGGCGAGACGCTTCCGGAGTACTGGTGGTGCACCGAGCAGGTGCTCATGTGGCCGGACGGCAAGGGCCCGAACATGATCCTCGACGACGGTGGCGACGCCACCCTGCTGGTCCACAAGGGCAAGGAGTTCGAGGCAGCCGGCGTCGTCCCCAGCCCCGATGAGTCCACCTCGGAGGAGTACGCGGTCATCCTCGAGACGCTGCGGCGCTCGCTCACCGAGGATCCGCAGCGCTGGACGAACATCGCCGCTGGCATCAAGGGCGTCACCGAGGAGACCACGACCGGTGTGCACCGTCTCTACGAGATGATGCGCGACGGCGCACTGCTCTTCCCGGCGATCAACGTCAACGACTCGGTCACCAAGAGCAAGTTCGACAACAAGTACGGCTGCCGCCACTCGCTCATCGACGGCATCAACCGCGCCACCGACACGATGATCGGCGGCAAGGTCGCGGTCGTCTGCGGCTTCGGCGACGTGGGCAAGGGCTCGGCTGACTCGCTGCGTGGCCAGGGTGCTCGCGTGATCATCACCGAGATCGACCCGATCTGCGCACTGCAGGCGGCGATGGACGGCTACCAGGTCGCCAAGCTCGACGACGTGATCGGCATCGCCGACATCTTCGTCACGGCCACCGGCTGCTACGACGTCATCACCGCCGAGCAGATGGGCAAGATGAAGCACCAGGCAATCGTCGGCAACATCGGCCACTTCGACAATGAGATCGACATCGCCGGCCTTGGCGCCGTCCCGGGCGTCGTCCGCAAGACGATCAAGCCGCAGGTCGATGAGTGGACGTTCCCTGACGGCCACTCGATCATCATGCTGTCGGAGGGTCGCCTGCTGAACCTGGGCAACGCGACGGGCCACCCGTCGTTCGTCATGTCGAACTCGTTCACCAACCAGGTGCTCGCGCAGATCGAGCTGTTCACCAAGCTCGATCAGTACCCGCTTGGCGTGTACGTGCTGCCCAAGCACCTCGACGAGAAGGTCGCCCGACTGCACCTCGATGCCCTCGGTGTCCGCCTCACGGAACTGAGCAAGAAGCAGGCCGAGTACCTCGGCGTCGACGTGGCCGGTCCCTACAAGGCCGACCACTACCGCTACTAGGAAGCTGAAGTGAAGGGCCGCTCCGGATTTCCGGAGCGGCCCTTCACTTTTCGACGCTATTCGGGCGGAGGCCAGCGGTTGTAGCCAATGGTCGGATCGTTCGACCGCAGTCGCTCGATCCACTCGACCAGCACGCGCATCACCTCGTCGTGGTCGGCGTCCGGCGATTCCCAGAGGATCTCCTTGCGCAGCGTGAAGTCATGCTGCTGCTCCGGTGGGAAGTCCGTGGCGAACGCCTCGTTGGCGATCGACTCGATGTAGGTGATCTGATCGAGAAGGTCCTGGTCGACGTAGATCTTCCCGTTCGGGTACGTGACCTTGTACACGTTCGGCACGCCATCAGCATGGCACCGGCGTTCCGTCGATGCTCGAGGTCTACGCGTCGCGTCGCAAGGCACCGGCGGTTTCATGCGGTGGTCGCAACACGGATTAGGTGTTCGACGTTAGCAGGAGGTCGTTGAGCGCCTCGCGGGGTTTGCGCCAGCCGAGGGTTTCGCGTGGGCGGCCGTTGAGCTGGTCGGCGACG
>Ga0194043_1001039_pt1 | contig 15667 bp, 15 predicted proteins | sample JunL4415m_MetaG_FD_161274 | JGI IMG/M metagenome (GOLD analysis project Ga0194043, IMG submission 161274) | Anoxic zone freshwater microbial communities from boreal shield lake in IISD Experimental Lakes Area, Ontario, Canada - Jun2016-L442-15m | ecosystem: Environmental > Aquatic > Freshwater >...
CTCCATATATCTATCTATAGAATATAAGGGCAATATGACATATTTCAAGGCTTTTACACCCTCTTTTTAAGCGAATTTACCCCTACTTTGACCTGGCTTGTTTACCTCCTTGAATGCGCTGATGGCACTTACTATGCCGGCATTACTAACCGCCTAGAACATCGTCTTGAAGCCCATAATTCGGGCCAAGGTGCGCGCTATACGAGATCTCGTAGACCAGTTGTCCTATTGGCAACTCAAGAGCACCCCGACCGATCAGAGGCCTCTAAAGCAGAGGCGAAATTAAAGGGGCTTCCTAGAAGCGAGAAATTAGGGTTTTTTAAATAAGTCGAAATACATGACTACTTTTGAGCTATATCAGGCTTTAGTGAATTGATATTTCAGTTGCATCAATAAAGTCCCCAGTAAAGCAATGACAAGAACAATAGCTCCTGCAGGTGCAGACTTAATTTCGTTAATTAGTAAAGAAATAAATAAGATCAAATTAATGACTACGCCGCACCACAGAAGATAAGCATTAGCACCTGTTTGATGGCGTATCAGAATATGCCCATAGCTAATCACACTAAAGAGCAATAGAAAGGCCATGCTGGCCATCTTGCCCACAATCTCTAGTGGAAATCCTAAGACTAAGGCAATAACGATCAGTGAAGAGATCAAGAGTTGCTTTGTTTGACTATGTCCTATTGTTTGGCTTAGCCATTGCATGTTTGAGTGCTCTGATACCACGACTCCCAGAACTCTAGTGGCAGTAAATATCGTAGCGTTAACAGCAGCCGCACATGCCAGTAAGGCGACAACACCTACAGCAATAAAGCCTGCTCTACCCATTAAAATATTTGCAGCAGATCCAATCACATTACTTGGATCTGCTTGTATCAAATCTAGTGGTGTAATTTGGATAATGACAAAGCTTACTAATACATAAAGAGAAATTATTAGTGAGACAGCGATATACATTGATTTCGGGATAATTTTTTTAGGTTCAGCCATTGAACTGGCTGCGCTGCTCACAACAGCAAAGCCCTGATAGTTAATATAGAGCATCCCTGTTGCAATCGCCATATCTTTGATGGGTCCTCCACTAAAACTTAAATTGGCTAAAGGAAGTTGTGAAAAGCCGTAACTACTCAGTCCAATCAGTGAAAAAAATACAATGCCAATTGCAATCAAACCAGCAAACCCAACAATACTTGCGCCCAGCAAATTCACTAAGGCCAAAATCAAGACCAAGGCACTGCCTATCAGTTTTAACTCTAATGAGGTGAAAAAATCACCAGTTAAAACAACAATAAACTCTGTAAATCCAGATGCATATAGTGCGGTTGATACTAGAAATCCAAGATATAAAAAAGTATTCATCCAACCAGAAATAAAACCATTGCCATATGTAGAGACAATGTATCCAGCAGGGCCTCCCCCAGCTGAAAAAGTAGCACTGAGCTTTGCGCAGGAGTAAACGGTAAACAGAACCGCAATTCCTGCAAGCAAAAAGGGGTATGGGAAGTGGGATTTAGCCGTCAAATTAGCAAATCCCAAAATCGTGAAGAGCCCTGAGCCCATCATCCCGCTCATGCTCATTGCTATAGCAGAATATAGACCTACATTTCCTGATTGACTGACTTGATTGTTTGACATTACCTACTATCTTGAAATGTTAGGACTAGTTTAACCCTTTACAACTACTGAGGACTAATGACTATTTTTTATTCCAACGCTCCATTGCAGCAGCATCTGTCACCCTGGAGTCAACCCAGCGGGCACCCTCAGGAGTATTTTCTTTCTTCCAGAATGGTGCTGCCGTCTTGAGATAGTCCATGATGAACTCGCAGGCTGCGAATGCTTCACCTCTGTGCGCACTAGTTACTACTACTAAAACAATTTGATCTTCAGGTAACAGTGGGCCAACTCTGTGGATGACCAAGGTTTGGTAAATATCCCAACGCGCCTTGGCTTGATCCAGAATGTCTTGTAATGCTTTTTCAGTCATGCCGGGGTAATGCTCTAAGGTCATACCCTTTACTTGACTACCGTCATTCATATCGCGCACAGTACCTAAGAAAGTCACTACTGCGCCAACTCTGGGATCGCCTTTACGTAGCGCTGCTATTTCAGTGCTGATATCAAAATCTTTTTCTTGAATTCGGATGGACATATCAACCCCCAGTCACCGGTGGAAAGAAAGCAACTTCAGCATTTTCTTGCAGGGGTGTACTAGCATCAACCATCACCTGATTCAGAGCACAGCGCAATACCTTACTTTCTGCTAATACTTCAGCCCAAGGATTACCACGCTCTATTAAATACGTTCTGAGATCAGCAATCGTTTTAACATCGCCTGGAATAGCGATCTCCTCTTGCGAAACACCAAGGGCTTCTCGCAGTGAGGCAAAGAATCGTAATTGGAGTTTCATGGGGAAATCGTAAACCGATTATCGAAGGAGCGCATCAAAAGGAATGTACTGCACAAGGTCACCAGCTTTAATGGGTTGATTTGGAGGGCAATCCACCAAACCATCGCCCCAAGATGCGCTGGTGAGTACTCCAGAGCTTTGATTCGGGAATAAATCCAAGCCGCCATTATTATTGAGTTTGACACGCAAGAACTCATTGCGGCGATCGGCTTTAAGCCAATTAAAGTCTGCGCGCATCAAGTAAGACTGGACTTGTTTTGCCTCGCGGCCCTGTAATTTCAGAATGAATGGTCTTACGAATAGCAAGAAGGTTATAAAGCTCGACACTGGATTTCCAGGCAAGCCAATGAACCAAGCTTCACCATCTTTGGGTTGATCTGATTTACGAACTGCACCGAATGCCAAGGGCTTACCAGGCTTAATCGCAATCTGCCATAAATCCAATCTTCCCTCAGCAGTTACTGCAGGCTTAATATGATCTTCCTCGCCAACGGATACGCCACCAGACGTAATGATGAGATCATGGTCTTTACTGGCTTTACGTAACGCCGCTTTCGTTGCGTCTAGTCGATCGGGAACAATTCCTAAGTCCGTTGTATCGCATCCTAATGATTTGAGGCAAGCTAATAAAGTATCGCGATTGGAGTTATAAATGCCGCCTGGTTTCAGCGGTTCACCGGGAAGAGATAGCTCATCACCAGTGAAGAATGCGGCAACTTTGACTCTGCGTTTAACGTTGAGGTGCGTTAAGCCAGCAGAGGCAGCTACACCCAGCTCCTGTGGGCGCAAGAAGGTTCCTGCAGCTAATGCTGTTTTACCTGTTGTTAAATCTTCACCCCTACGACGAATCCATTGACCTACTGCTGGCACTACATTGACCTGCACTTGATCCGTCGCCCCTGCAGGAATACTGCAATCTTCTTGCATTACAACCGCATCTGCACCTGGAGGGACTGGTGCGCCAGTAAAAATCCGGGCAACAGTTCCCACTTGAAGCTCTGTTCCCACTGAGCCTGCCGGAATACGTTGTGCAACCTTTAGGATGCTTCCAGGATTTTGAGTATCAGCAGTGCGAACTGCATAGCCATCCATCGAAGTGTTATCCAGTGGCGGTACATCGACTAGGCTATTGACGTTTTCAGCAAGAACGCGGCCTAAGCATGCTTGCATCGCAATACTTTCATGTTCAGCGACTGGCTTGGCATGAGACAGTAAATGGTCCAAGGCCTGCTGCGCAGTCAACATTGGAGGCTTAGTCATAGTGATGATTAATTGCTTCTGTTTTAACTAAGATGCGTGGTGATGAATGCTTTGATCTGATTGACGTCAGCATTAATATTCTCTACACGCTGAGGCTTAGATTTGATATCTTTAAATGCAGGCGGGCACTCAGCGGGGCGACCTAAAGCTTTCTGAATCGTTTCTTCAAACTTCACTGGGAGCGCAGTCTCGAGTACCAGCATTGGAATACCGGCTTGTAAATGCTCGCGCGCTACCTTCACACCATCAGCAGTATGCGTATCGATCATGACACCATATTGTTGATCAATATTACGAATAGTATCTAGGCGATTCTGGTGCGTGCTGCGGCCAGATTGAAAACCATATTGAGCAAGTTCTTTAAAGACTACATCTTTGGAAATATCAAAGCCGCCAGTCTCGTCGACTTGCTTAAACATTCTTACAGTGGCTTTACCGTCTTGACCCATGAAGTCAAATACAAAACGCTCAAAGTTACTTGCCTTGGAAATATCCATTGATGGGCTAGAGGTATGCAGTGTCTCAGCAGACTTACGTGCACGATATACGCCAGTGCGGAAGAATTCATCGAGCACATCATTCTCATTAGTGGCAACGACCAAATGTGCGATTGGTAAACCCATCATGCGTGCGATATGGCCAGCGCAGACATTGCCAAAATTACCAGATGGCACAGTAAATGACACTTTTTCATTGCTCGACTTAGTGGCGAGAAGATAACCTTGGAAGTAATACACCACCTGAGCAACTACCCTACCCCAGTTAATCGAGTTCACGGTACCGATTTGATTCTTAGCCTTGAAAGCATGATCATTACTCACTGCTTTCACAATATCCTGACAATCATCAAATACACCAGCCACTGCTAAGTTAAAAATATTCGGGTCTTGTAAGGAATACATCTGCGCAGATTGGAAAGCACTCATCTTGCCCCGTGGCGAGAGCATAAATACCTTTACACCCTCCTTGCCGCGCATCGCGTATTCAGCGGCACTACCCGTGTCACCAGATGTGGCGCCCAAGATATTGAGCTGCTGACCTTTTTTCTTGAGAGCATATTCAAAAAGATTGCCTAATAATTGCATGGCCATATCTTTGAAGGCTAAGGTTGGACCATTCGACAGACTTAAGAGCCCAATACGAGTCCCATGCTCTTCACCCAACCAATGTATCGGCGTAATGTCTTTGGCGTTGTCTTGGGGACGACCATTGCAATAAACCTGCTCGGTATAGGTTTTGCGTAAGATGGCACGCAAGTCTGCCTGTGGAATGTCATCGCAATACAGACTTAAGACTTCATAAGCAAGATCGGCATAAGAAAGGCTACGCCAAGAATCTAGTTGAGCTGCAGTTACTTTTGGATACTGGGCTGGCAGGTAAAGACCGCCATCGGGCGCTAATCCACCCAATAGAATTTCTAAGAAGGATTGTTGTGGACTATTGCCACGAGTAGATTGGTAATGCATGAATTTACTTAAGACAGATTTTCTAAGCGAATCTTCACTACTTCGCCATCTACAGTTTTGAGATTCTGGATCTCTTTGATGGCAGCAAGCATACTTTTCTCTTTAGTCTCGTGAGTTAAGGTCACTAAGTCTGTTTGGCTCTCGCCCTCTTCAGCCTCTTTTTGTAAAAGGGCATCAATAGAGATGCTATGTGAGGCCAAAATCTTTGTAATCTCAGCCAGCACACCGGCTTGGTCAGCCACACGCATGCGCAAATAATAGCCAGTCGTAATCTCACCAATCGGCAAGATGGGCGTGTTTTGCACTGCATCTGGCTGAAACGCCAAATACGGAACACGATGCTCAGGGTCAGCACTCAGAAGACGAGTAATGTCTACCAAATCCGCAATCACTGCCGATGCGGTTGGCTCAGAGCCAGCGCCCTTGCCGTAATACAGAGTAGTACCTACTGCATCACCGAATACTTGTACGGCATTCATAGCCCCTTCGACATTAGCAATCAAACGCTTTGTAGGGATTAAAGTAGGATGTACACGTAACTCAACACCCGTTGGCGTCTTCTTAGCGATACCCAATAATTTGATGCGGTAACCCAATTGCTCTGCATACCGAATATCGATTGCGGCTAACTTGGTAATACCTTCTACATAGGCTTTATCAAATTGCATTGGAATGCCAAATGCAATGGCGCTCATAATCGTTGCCTTATGGGCAGCATCAATACCTTCAATATCAAATGTAGGGTCTGCTTCAGCGTAACCCAAGCGTTGCGCTTCTTTGAGAACAGTTTCAAAGTCCAAACCTTTATCGCGCATCTCAGACAATATGAAGTTGGTTGTACCGTTGATGATGCCGGCAATCCATTCAATTCGATTGGCTGTCAAGCCTTCGCGCAAAGCTTTAATAATTGGAATACCACCAGCAACTGCGGCTTCAAATGCCACCATCACACCTTTAGCATGAGCTGCTTTAAAAATCTCGTTACCGTGAACGGCAATCAAGGCTTTATTGGCTGTAACCACATGCTTACCAGCAGCAATCGCCTCTAAAACTAAGTCTTTAGCAATGCCGTAGCCACCAATGAGCTCAACTACGATGTCAATCTCAGGGTTATTAATGACAGCACGAGCGTCGCTAACGATCTGCGCACGATCTTTAACGATTTCTTTAGCGCGTTCTACATTGAGATCGGCAACCGTATTAATCCGAATGCCGCGACCAGCGCGACGGGTGATTTCATCTTGGTTACGCTCGAGCACTGTGAACACACCACCACCAACAGTGCCAATACCTAAGAGACCTACTTGAATCGGTTTCATGATGCCTTTGCTGCGACCGCAGAAGTCTTAAGACTATGTTTATTACGGTAGCGTTCCAGGAAGCGCGCAAGACGGCCAATGGCCTCCTCGAGCACATCTTCGTGGGGTAAAAATACTACGCGGAAGTGATCAGGCTTGCCCCAGTTAAAACCAGAGCCTTGCACTAGCAATACTTTTTCTTCTTTTAAGAATTCAGCAACAAACTGTTGATCATCTTCAATGGGATACATCTCAGGATCTAGCTTTGGAAATAGATACAAAGCAGATTTTGGTTTGACGCAAGTAACGCCAGGAATATCAGTAATCAATTTCCAAGCGAGATCCCGTTGCTTTGCCAAGCGACCACCTTCAGCTACTAAGTCATTAATACTTTGATAACCACCAAGCGCGGTTTGAATTGCGTATTGCCCAGGTACGTTTGCACACAAGCGCATCGAGGAAAGCATATTTAGACCTTCAATGTAATCACGCACCATCTCTTTATCGCCTGAAACCACCATCCACCCGGCGCGATAGCCGCATGAGCGATAGTTCTTGGAGAGGCCATTAAAAGTGATCGTAACTACGTCAGTGGATAAGGCGGCGAGGGAGATATGTTTCTCCTCGTCATACAACATCTTGTCGTAGATCTCGTCAGAAAAGAGAATCAAATCATGCTCGCGCGCAATTTTTGTCATCTCGAGCAATACTTCTTTGGAATAAATAGCACCTGTTGGATTATTTGGATTAATCACCACAATCGCTTTAGTACGAGGTGTAATTTTTTTACGCAAATCGTTTAAGTCTGGCGCCCAATCTTTGGACTCATCGCAAAGATAGTGCACTGGAGTACCGCTAGATAAACTCACCGCAGCAGTCCAAAGCGGGTAGTCAGGTGCTGGCACCAATACTTCATCGCCATCATTGAGTAATGCGTTCATTGAAAGTACGATGAGTTCAGACACGCCGTTACCGGTATAAACATCATCTAAGGCCACCCCTTGTATGCCTTTTTCTTGGCAGTACTGCATGATGGCTTTGCGAGCAGCAAAGATGCCTTTGGAGTCAGAATAAGCTGAGGCATTACTTAAATTGCGAATCATGTCCAACTGAATTTCTTCAGGTGGATCAAAACCGAAAACCCCTACGTTTCCGATGTTTAATTTGATGATCTTGTGGCCTTCTTCCTCCATGCGCTGGGCGAGCTCGAGCACTGGCCCGCGTATGTCGTAGCAGACGTCATTGAGTTTTAAGGACTTTAGGATGGGTTTCACAATAAATTAAAGGGTAAGTTCTTGAAATCTTGGAAAAAACAGCTAGCTATAATCCACATAATTATGACAGAGAGTCCACTTGAAGCTTCAATCTGACCCCCATTCTGGAGCCAATACGATCACCGGCTATGGGGATGGCTATGTCGAGATCAACCAGACCCCATATGCCCATGCCGTCTTATTGAGCTCTGATGGGGCAATCTCTGCGTGGCCAGTAGAGTCATTCGATAGTCTAAAGGCGTCTGATTTTGACCCAATGATTACTCTCAAACCTGAATTAATCTTGATTGGTACAGGCAGTCGGCAGCGTTTTCCGAAGCCCGAACTCCTGAAATCGATTTTTTCAGCCAAAATTGGCTTTGAAATCATGGATTCCCAAGCGGCCTGTCGTACCTACAACATATTAGTGGGTGAAGGACGTCAAGTTCTGCTGGCCTTAATCGTGGAGCCAATCTAATGCAATTAGGACAAATTCGGCAATCGTCCGCTCTGCATCCCGGCAAAATTTTATTATTGTTCATCATTTATGGCTTGCTGTGGTTTGGCACATTGAACTACCGTCACCTCATTCCATCCGATGAGGGACGCTACGCAGAAATCGCTAGAGAGATGTTAGTCACGGGTGATTGGGTGACCCCGCGATATAACGGCTATAAGTATTTTGAGAAGCCACCACTACAAGCTTGGGCAACCGCAACAGCATTTCAAATATTTGGCATTGGTGATTGGCAAGCACGTCTATGGACTGCACTTACTGGCTTCTTAACCATTTTGTTCATTGGATTTACTGGAGCACGCATCTACAGCGCTCGAGCAGGATGGCTGGCCGCAGTTGTGCTCGCTTCAAGTCCAATGTGGGTCATTAGCGGCCATTTCAATTCTCTTGACATGGGCTTATCTGCATTTTTAGTTGAAGCCCTATGCAGTGTCTTACTAGCGCAAACATCGCATAACAAAAGCACACGTCGTAATTGGATGTGGACCTGTTGGGCCTTCATGGCGCTTGCAACACTTTCTAAAGGGCTGATTGGTGCCGCTATCCCAGTGATGGTTTTAATTGCTTACTCCATGAGTACTTGGGATTGGAAAATCTGGGCGCGCTTACGTTTGTTCAGCGGTACGATTTTGTTCTTAGCGATTACAGCCCCCTGGTTTGTATTGGTTGCGCAGCGTAATCCAGAATTTCTAGAGTTCTTCTTCATTCACGAGCACTTACAACGCTTTACTCAAGATGCTCATAGTAGAACAGGTCCAATTTATTACTTTGTGCCATTACTTTTAATTGGCTTACTGCCTTGGGCTTTACAAATCCCTGGCTCGATTGTGCAAGCATGGAGCGAACGTCGACGTGAGTTCTCCAGTGGCTGGTTATTGGTATGTTGGTTTGTAGTGATCTTTGCCTTCTTTAGCGTTTCTCGCTCCAAATTGCCTGGCTACATCATCCCAATATTCCCAGCGCTCGCATTATTAATTGGTAATCGTCTAGATCAACTATTGGCCCATACCAACTCTATGGAGCTCCCCTGGAAACTGCAAACTATCGGATTTGCAATCTTGGGATGCATTGGATTTTTCTTCCTATCGGATATTAGTCGGCAAGCGAGGCCCGATGAGATCGAAGCTTATGCCCAATACACTATTTGGGTCATTGGCGCATTAGCTACGCTCATTAGCTTTAGCTTATTTGCAGCATGGCAAAGTCAACGTAATGGCATTCAAAGTATTGTGAGTTTTGCTTGTGGATTTTTTCTCTGCGCAATTATTGCGGGGACTGGTCATGAAACTTTAGGTCGCGCAGTTTCAGGAATAGATCTTGTAAACCGAGTCAAAGCATCTATTCCCGAAAAAGTGAATTTCTATTCTGTCCGCCTCTTAGATCACACTTTGCCGTTTTATCTTGGCAGAACCATGATCATGGTCGAATCTCCTGATGAACTAGAGTTTGGTGTCAATCAAGAGCCTGAGCTTTGGATGCCTACCTTAGATGCTTTCATTGCGCGCTGGAAAGAAGATCCAACCGCCTATGCCTTAATGGTGCCAGAACAGTATGTAGCGCTACAAGAGATAAACTTGCCAATGCAAGTGGTGGGTCGTGATTCCCGCAGAGTGATCGTGAAACATCCAGATGCATCTAATGCGAAGTAATATAAGACATCATGTCAAACAACCCTTCATTCATCCCCTTCACGCGCCCCAGCTTTAATCAAGGAACGATTGATGCTGTTGCAGAAGTATTGCGCTCTGGCTGGGTAACCTCGGGCCCTAAATTAGCAGAATTTGAAGCTGCCTTAAGCGCCTATTTTGGAGGTCGTCCTGTGCGTTGTTTTGCCAATGGCACGGCAACGATGAAGATTGCATTACAAGTTGCTGGTATTGGCGCTGGCGATGAAGTCATTACTACGCCTATTTCTTGGGTTGCCACTTCTAATGTTATTTTAGGTGTTGGTGCTACACCTATTTTTGTTGATGTTGATCCCATTACACGCAATATTGATCTGAATAAAATTGCAGCCGCAATTACACGAAAAACACGAGCAATCATGCCGGTCTATCTTGCCGGTTTACCAGTGGATATGGATCAACTCTACTCACTGGCTAAGCAACACAATCTTCGCGTGATTGAAGATGCTGCGCAAGCTTTTGGCTCCCAGTGGCAGGGCAAGAAGATTGGGAGCTTTGGTGACTTAGTGAGCTTTAGCTTCCAAGCCAACAAGAATCTTAGTACTGTAGAAGGTGGTTGCTTAGTATTCAATAACGATGCGGAAGCCAAGCTTGCTGAAAAATTCCGCCTGCAAGGCTTAACTCGCCAAGGTATGGATGGGATGGATGTGGATGTGCTTGGTGGTAAGGATAATTTGACAGATGTGAATGCGGTGATTGGTTTGCAACAGATCAAACATTTACCTGCATATCAAGCGCGCCGCGTTGCGCTCGCACGCCAATACTTCGATACCATCCGTGCAGAACTGAAATCTGCAGGATTGGAGGCTCTCAAATTAGAGCTGCCAGTTGAAAATTTTACTGATAGTAATTGGCATATGTTTCAGGTACTGCTGCCACTTGAGCAATTGAATTGTAATCGCGCCCAGGTGATGACCGAGCTAAAAGATCTTGGTATTGGTACAGGAGTGCACTACCCTGCTATCACTGGATTTACTCTCTACAAAAATCAAGGTTACAAAACGAGTGACACACCAATCGCAGATCGCATTGGTCGCTCTATCCTGACCCTCCCACTTTTCCCCGGCATGGCAGATGAAGATATTGGCCGTATCGCTAGTGGATTGGCTGGAATCATGAAGAAACACTACAAAAACTAGCCTAATTGGGCTTAGCCCCAAGAATCAGGCAAAATTGCGGCATGACTGCAAATCTCGTTGCAAATCCAAAGCTTTCCATTGTTATTCCCGTATACAACGAGGAAGATGGTCTTCAAGCACTTTTTGATCGCCTCTATCTATCCTTAGATGCCCTAGCGAGCAAACGTAATATTTCCTATGAAGTCGTTTTTGTAAACGACGGTAGTAAAGATCGCTCAGCCGGCATTCTAGCTAAACAAGTGGAATTGCGCCCTGACGTTACACGTGCTGTTTTGTTCCACAGCAACTTTGGTCAACATATGGCCATCATGGCTGGCTTTGAATATGCCAAAGGTGAATACATCATCACCTTAGATGCGGACTTACAAAATCCTCCTGAAGAAATTGATGCCCTGACTGAGCAATTATTAAAGGGGCATGATTACGTAGGTACTATTCGCGCAGATCGTCGCGATAGTTTTTTTAGAAAAATAGCTTCACGCGCCATGAATCGTTTACGTGAAAACATTACCCGTATCACCATGACCGATCAGGGATGTATGTTACGGGGCTATAGCCGTCGCATCGTTGATTTGGTTCGTCAATGCGACGAAAGCAATACTTTTATCCCTGCATTGGCGTACACCTTCTCGGCTAACCCGATCGAGATTAGTGTGAAACATGAAGAGCGTTTTGCCGGTGAATCTAAATACAGTATTTACCAACTCATTCGTTTGAACTTTGATTTAGTAACGGGCTTCTCAGTAATGCCGCTCCAGATCTTCTCCATTCTGGGTATGCTACTATCACTCGCTGCAGGCAGCTTGTTTGCCTACTTGCTGGTTCGTCGCTTCTTATTGGGTGCTGAGGTTGAAGGAGTCTTCACCCTCTTTGCCTTAACCTTCTTCCTGATTGGCGTCATGCTCTTTGGTCTTGGTCTCTTAGGTGAGTACATTGGTCGCATCTATCAGCAAATTCGCAATCGTCCACGTTACGTTGTGCAAACTGTTTTAGAGAAAAAATAATTGCACGCAGTCGTCTTCGCTTATCACGATGTTGGTGTCAATTGCCTTAAAGCCTTGTTAGCGGCAGACATCAAAGTAGATCTAGTAGTTACCCATCAAGATGATCCTAATGAGAATATTTGGTTTGGCAGTGTTGCTAAACTCTGCACTGACCAAAATATTCCTTACATTACCCCCCATGCAAATGAATTAGTCAATTTAGTTCCAAAACTACAAGCCTTAGCACCAGACTATATTTTTTCTTTCTACTATCGCTATATGATTCCTGCGCAGATTTTAGCTTGCGCAAAGATTGCCGCATTGAATATGCATGGCTCACTACTGCCAAAGTATCGTGGCCGTGCTCCTGTGAACTGGGCAATTCTGCATGGGGAAACCCAAACTGGCGCAAGCTTGCACATGATGGAAACCAAACCCGATGCTGGTGATATTGTTGGTCAATCTGCGGTCAGTATTGGTCTCGATGAAAATGCTACTGATGTTTTTGGTAAGGTAAGCCAAGCGGCAGTAGTAGTCATTAAACAAGTTTTGCCTAGCCTGATTCAGGGTAAGGTACCCCGCCAAGCCAACGAGCTTCAAAAAGGCAGTTATTTTGGTGGCAGAAAGCCTGCGGATGGGCAAATTCATTGGAATCAGAAGGCCATTCAGGTCCATAACCTAGTCAGGGCCGTTGCACCCCCTTACCCAGGCGCCTTCACAGATCATCAGGGTAAGACCATGATTATTGCGCGTACCAGCCTCACAGGACCCTTTCCCACCACTCTGGATCTTGGTATTGAAGGTATCCAAGTGGTTGATAATCGGGTATTCGGTATTTGCGGTGACCGCCAGGCAGTTGAAATCTTGGAATGGTTCCCAGCTAACAAATAAATACGGTATTTAGCAATCCCAAATTAGATTAAAACGAGGCTGTAAAGATGAAAAAAGTACTCATTCTTGGTGTTAATGGTTTTATTGGTCATCACCTTTCCAAGCGTATCCTGGAGACAACCGATTGGGATGTCTATGGCATGGATATGCAGAATGACCGCTTGGGTGATTTGATCAATCATCCGCGTATGCACTTTTTTGAAGGTGATATCACCATCAATAAGGAGTGGGTTGAGTATCACATTCGCAAGTGCGACGTTATCCTGCCTTTGGTTGCGATCGCTACCCCAGCCACTTATGTGCAGCAGCCATTAAAAGTATTTGAGCTCGACTTTGAAGCCAATCTTCCAATCGTGCGTTCTGCTGTTAAATATAAAAAGCATTTAGTATTTCCTTCTACCTCTGAAGTCTATGGAATGTGTGAGGATGGTGAATTCGATCCCGCTAAATCCAATATGATCTACGGCCCAATCAATAAGCCACGCTGGATCTACGCTTGCTCCAAGCAGTTAATGGACCGCGTGATCTGGGGGTATGGCATGGAAGGCTTACGCTTTACTCTCTTCCGTCCATTTAACTGGATTGGCCCTGGTCTTGACAGTATCTACACAGCAAAAGAAGGTTCATCCCGTGTAGTGACACAGTTCTTAGGGCACATTGTTCGCGGTGAACCGATTAACTTAGTGGATGGTGGCGCTCAAAAACGTGCCTTTACTTATATTGATGATGGTATTGATGCGCTCATGAAGATCATCGATAACAAAGATGGTGTTGCTAACGGCAAGATCTACAACATCGGCAATCCAAAGAACAATCACTCTGTCCGTGAACTAGCTAATCAAATGTTAGAGATTGCCCGCAGCATTCCTGAATATGCAAAGACTGCAAATTCAGTCAAGATTGTTGAAACTACTTCCGGCGCTTATTATGGTGAAGGTTATCAAGACGTTCAAAACCGGGTACCAGCAATTGACAACACGATGAGCGAGTTGAGTTGGAAACCAACTACTACGATGGATGATGCTCTCAAGAATATTTTTGAGGCCTATCGTCAGGATGTAGAAAAAGCCCGTTCTTTAGTAGATAAAGAATAAGAAAAAAATCAAGGATTCATGGCTAAGATTGCTCTTAAGGTTGATGTCGATACCTTACGCGGGACTAAAGAAGGTGTACCTAACCTAGCTCATACGCTAGAGCGCTTTGGCCTCAAAGCTACTTTCTTATTTAGCCTTGGTCCAGACCATACTGGTTGGGCTTTGAAGCGCGTCTTTCGTCCGGGCTTTTTGAAGAAAGTCAGCCGCACCTCTGTCGTGGAACACTACGGTATTAAGACTTTGCTTTATGGAGTTCTTATTCCCGGTCCAGACATTGGCAAAAAAGCTGCTGACCAAATGCGTGCAATCGATAAAGCCGGTCATGAAACTGGCATTCATACTTGGGACCATGTCACTTGGCAAGATGCAGTACGTCATCAAGATTCACGATGGACTAAAGCGATGATGCAAAAAAGTTGGGATCGCTTTGTAGAAATCTTTGGCCATGCACCAGTCACTTATGGTGCTGCTGGCTGGCAAATGAATGAAGCTGCATTTGAGCAACTTGACCAATGGGGTATCGCCTATTCTTCTGATGGCAGAGCTGAACCTAATCTCCTGCCCTATCGCTTGGCGCTTCCTTCAGGCAAGGCGAAGCATGTGCAATATCCAACCACCCTACCAACCTTTGATGAACTCATTGGTATTGATGGTGCAGATGAATTCGGCGCAGTCAAAAAACTCTTAGAAATTACCCAAAGCAACCCTAATGATCAAGTCTTTACCCTGCATGCCGAGCTTGAGGGTCAAAAGCTATTACCAGCCTTTGAACAGCTTCTAGCTGGCTGGCTAAATCAAGGCCATGAGCTAGTTACCATGGGCGAACTGCATCATTCTTGGGAAATCACCAAACAACTCGATAAAATAGCTGTATTGCCATTAACGTGGGGTGAAATACCCAACCGCAGCGGTGAGCTGATTATTCAGAATACTTAATTAATACAATTTAGAGACAAATAACAAAGGATCATCATGACAGTAGCTATTGGTCAATCTATGCCTCAGTGCGCTATTCCTGCAACATCGGGCCTGACTTTTTCTCCATCCTCAGCTAAAGGCAAGAAACTGGTCCTCTACTTTTATCCAAAAGATATGACTCCTGGCTGCACAGCAGAGTCCGGTGAATTTCGTGACCACATTCATGCCTTCACCAAGGCCAATACCTTGGTCGTAGGAGTTTCCCGAGATAGCCTGAAATCGCACGATAACTTCCGCAGCAAATTAGGCCTCCCTTTTGAGCTTGTTGCCGATACCGAAGAAAAGCTGTGCCAAATCTTTGGCGTCATGAAGATGAAGAATATGTACGGCAAGCAGGTCCGCGGGGTTGAGCGCAGCACCTTCCTATTTGACTCCTCCGGTAAGCTTGTCAAAGAGTGGCGCGGTCTTAAAGTTCCAGGCCATGTGACAGAGGTATTACAGGCAGCCCAAGCCACTAAATAATTTTTACAATAATTTGTTCTGAGGTGCTTGCAAACCCCAAAATTTGGGGTAAAGTGATTTATATGCACCGCAAACGACGGGAAAGTCTGACAATCCGTTTGAATCAGCAACCTGAATATTTCAGAACAGGTTCGGGGAGCAACCCCCGCTATTTTTTAGATCTTACTTCAACTAGTTTCATCATCAGCCGCCATAGCAACTCGCTTGGCGGTTTTTTATTTTAGGAG
>Ga0194043_1001044_pt1 | contig 15652 bp, 20 predicted proteins | sample JunL4415m_MetaG_FD_161274 | JGI IMG/M metagenome (GOLD analysis project Ga0194043, IMG submission 161274) | Anoxic zone freshwater microbial communities from boreal shield lake in IISD Experimental Lakes Area, Ontario, Canada - Jun2016-L442-15m | ecosystem: Environmental > Aquatic > Freshwater >...
TTTTATTGCATAATAATAAAATCAAGATGTAAGTCGGGACAAATACTTAACCGAAAATCTGGTTAATGCCGAAGGAAACAGTGTAAAACACGTGACTTGTCTAGCAAACATTGCCGAAAGAAGATGAGTCGCCTAAGCGTAAGTCGCCATCAGAGTTGTTAAATAGAAAGTATGTATATTATACAAATACTTGTATAATATGTCAAAAAAAAATATTTTATACTAATGATGATATACAGGTGTAAATATCGCCATCTCTTGTAAGAACTGTTTGGTACTGACCTGATGATGATAATGATACACAATTAAAAAAACTTGAATTAGAATTTAATACTTGATTCGTTGATTTTACCCACGTATTACCATAATCAGAAGATGTGAAAACAAAATCACTACTTATAGCTGTTTGGTATTGACCAGATGCAGATAATGATATATTTACAAGATCATCTTCTCCTATGTCTACAATTATCCAATTATTGCCAAAATTATTAGAAACGTGAAGTATTGGGGAATCTGCTGAACTTGCGCAAGCTACAATCAACGAGATAGCAAAACAACCTACTTACCAGAAAAATAGCACAAGAAATATGCAAAACAATTTAATGATATCAAGTCTTACTCCTCTTGATTTATCTCAGGCTCGAGTTGACAGCATAATTGATGAAAAATATACCAAGAATGATTTCTATGAAGGTCAGAAAGGAGCAGCTCAAGTAATTCACAAGTATATTTCTACAGACTCAGATGGTAAGTCTCAGATCATTTGTACTGATACAGAACGTGGTACATTCCATCACATTGATGTTAACGGTGAACACGTTGTTGATTATAAAAATACTCATTTGATAGACAGAGTGCATTTACCTCTTAAAAGAAAAGCTAGTAAATTTGCATCAGAAGAATGTGTAAAAAATCCAACTGCTTATAAAGATATTGTTATGAATGAAAGTTCTATCAGAGAACTAGAAACAAAACCAGGTTTGTTCAATAGAACAATGGCAAAACTCACAGGAAAGAATTGTGCAAGACCACTTATTACATCATCTGATCAACTAAATGATTTATCAATCACAGAAGAGTGGTTGTTGGAAAATACAAAGTTCTTAACAATAGAACATATATTAAGAGGCCCAGAAGGATTTGCTGATTATGCGTTGTCTTATCCTTTAAACGATCGACTTATTGAAGAAAATTATTTAAATCATACATTTGTAAAGTATAAGGATATAAGAGGAAATATAATAACAGATTATGGTGGAAAGATGTTGACAAAGATGTTGACAAAGATGTTTTTTGATTCAGTAAAAGAAAGGACATATGAGTTATTAGAATCGAACAAAACTATAACATTTGAACATAGAAGTATAGAAGATTCTATTTTTCAGGATGAGCTTATAAGTATTCTGATTAGCAATATATAGACAAAAAAAATCATTCGATAATTTTTTTTGTGACCAAAAACTTTCTTTAGAACTAAAATTCTAAAAAAGTCGGAGGAGGAGCAAAATAAAAAAAGATAATCCAAAGGAAATTTTCTACGAATTTTTGAAATTATTTAGAAAACAAAAGAAAAAAGAAAAAGATTTTTTCCTCCTCCGCCGAACTTTTTCTTTTGAAATCCAAAATAATTTTTGCGCAAAATGATATTTTGAATATAAAAATTTTAGACTTTTTTCTGATAAAAATTGTTTCTTCCGAACTCCAAAAATGATTTTGCACAAAAATTAAAAAGGCGGAGGAGGAGAAAAAAAGTTTTTGAATTGAAACCAGCTCCTATAGGAGCTCCCAACTCTCTCACAATTTTTGTGTTTGGTGAGATGGATAGTATTAAAAATAAAGTTGATACTTTTTATCTGAAAGTTTGTACTTTTGTAAAAAAAAATCGGAAAGTTCAGAAATGTTCAGAAAAAATTCTGATTATTTAAAGATGTAAAAAACCTATATAAATGGAGTGTCAATACTGCAACCAGATTTTAAAAACACTAGGTGCTTTGAAAAAACATCAGAATACAGCAAAATATTGTTTGACCAAACAAAATAAAAATGCTCCGGTAGAACATGCTTGTTGTGCATGTGACAAAACATTTACTAGAAAATCTTCACTAGAAGATCATTTAAAAATATGTAAAGCTAATATTCCTTCAGTAAATGTTCTTCAAGAAATTATCGAAACGATTAAAAAAGATTTGGAAATATCTCTTCTTCAAATAGAAAATTTAAAAGTTCAAAACAAAAAAGATTTGGATGCAGCTCTTCTTCAAATAGAAAATTTAAAAGTTCAAAACAAAAAAGATTTGGATGCAGCTCTTCTTCAAATTTTAGAAAGAGATAGGCAGATAGATGATTATAAGGAAAAAATGTTTATTTTGGCTTCTAAACCTACGAATCATATTAATAATATTGGTAATAATAAGACAACTAACAAAACTCAGAATTTGATAGTATCTGATTGGAGATCAGAGATTATACAAGAAAAAGTAGAAGATAATTTTAAGCTTGAACATGTAAAGGATGGTCTTATAGGTGTTGCTAGGTTTACATCTCAATATATAACAAATGGAGATGGAGAAAACAAAAGTTATCACTGTACAGATAGAAACAGAGATGTTTTTATTTATAAAGACATTGATGGTGTTGTTCATAAAGATATACAAGCAAGAAAGTTAAAAAGTGCTATTAAAGATCCTATAATAAAGAAATCGTCTTTGTTGGTTTTAGAAGAACGTTCAAGACTTTCAGATATTATAGTGAAAGAAAAAGATATCGATATTGTTACTCTTAGTTCAAACACAATGAACAAGTTGACAGATAAATTTAGAGAAATCAAGAATATAGAAGATAATGATACTTTTACAAAAGAAATGGCAATTTTAAGTTTGTAATTATATGAATAAAATTTATCAATAAATTTTATAATAAATATAATAAATGGTAAATAAACTAGAAGAACATTCTGAATGTCCGATAGATACATACATATTTAAATTTATTGATACACACTTACATATTTTTTATAATCTTGGTTTCACTCCAAATATGGTTACGACTCTAAGCATTATTTTTGGGTTTCTTGCAGCATATCAAATTATGCAAAACAGGCTTTGGTTGGCTGCTATTTGTTGGCTTATTTCTTATTATCTTGATTGTGTTGACGGCAAACTTGCAAGAAAATACAATATGGTATCAAAATTTGGTGATATGTATGATCATATAGGAGATTTGTTAAAATTCATTGCTGTATTAGTTGCTCTTTTTATTAGCAATAAAGAAAGACCAAACGTTAAACAATGGTTGTATGTTACTATTATATTGTTGCTTGTATTATTACAAACAATTCATCTCGGACATCAAGAAAGCGTTTACAACAAAAAAGATGAATCACCCTATTTAAATATAGTCAGATTACTTTTTGTAAATGAAGAAAACGCTATAAAAAATATAAAATATACAAGACATTTTGGTTGTGGAACTTTTTTTGTGTGTTGCGCAATTTTAATTCTTTTTTGGAGATAAGTTATTAAAATTCTCAAGGTGTCTAAAGAGTCGGAACTACAAATGAGATTATAAAAAGGGTTAGAAGCTCGAAAGAGTTGGATTCATATGAATCTAGTAGCGTCATTGACTATTTATTTTTTTATAATTCTTTTATTCTGGTCAGTAGAATAAAAAAAATTATTGTTTTGTTAATCATTTTAAAATTGGATTTTAATCTATAATTACAAAAGAAACTAAAAAATGCAAAGTGTTGTAGATAAAATATCTAATTTACAAGATGAAAAATTTACCAATTATCTTTTAACGGAGGATCTTTCAATTCTTCATCAAATAAAGATATATGCGGACGACTTATATTATAATACAGGGAAATCTTCCGGTTTAGAAGATTGGAAGTATGATTCTATAAAAGAAATTTTAAGTATTCGAGATCCAAATTACGTAATTCCGACAGGAACTCGAATTAGAGAAAATGAAAATCGTGTTAATCTTCCTTTTTGGCTTGGGAGTATGAATAAATTTAAACCGGAAGATGAAAAAGCTATGATAAAATGGGTATCTTGTAATAAAGCAACAAACTATATTATTCAAGATAAGTTAGATGGAATCTCATGCCTTTTAGTTATAAAAAACAGTAATGTGAAATTATACACTAGAGGGGACGGTATTATTGGAGCTGATATTTCTTATTTAGCAAATTACATAAAAAATATTCCAAAGATGATAAAAGGTTCAGTTTCTGTCAGAGGAGAGCTTATAATGAAAGAGAAAGTATTTAAGGAAAATTACAAAGTTTTGTATGCAAATCCAAGAAATATGGTAGCTGGTTTGATTGGTTCAAAAACTATGAAAGAAGGTATTGAATCGGTTGAGTTTGTAGCATATGAGGTTGTTAGTAAAGAAAAATCTGTATGTTCATTAGAACAACTAGAATATCTTGACTCACTTGGTTTCACAACTGTTAACAGAAATGTTGTAACGGATTTCAATGTTGACAGTTTAATGGAGACATTGATTAATTCAAAAAATAAATCTAAATATGAGATAGATGGTATTATTGTTCAACCAAATGTAAGTTATGAACGAAATACTTCTGGTAATCCAAGTTATGCTTTTGCTTTTAAAATGCGATTTTCAGATAATTTGATTGACGCAAAAGTATTAGGTGTTGAATGGAATGTTAGCAAGTGGGGTGTTCTTAAACCTAGAGTTGAAATTATTCCTGTGCAGTTAGGAGGTGTAACAATTACATGGGCTACTGGTTTTAATGCTAAATATATAGTAGAAAAAAATATTGGACCTGGTGCGATAATTAAAATAACTCGTTCTGGAGATGTAATTCCTTATATAGTTAGCGTTATCAAAAAAGCAGAAGAACCTGATATGCCTGATATTCCGTATACTTGGAATGAATCAAACGTTGATATACAAACAGATGAATATTCAGATACTAGTTCTGTTAAAAGAATTGCGAGTTTTTTTGCAGACTTGGGTATTAAACACGTCGGTGAAAAAAATGTTCAAAAAATGTACGAGTCTGGTTTTGATACTTTGATTAAAATTATAAGTGCTACGGAAGATGATTTTGCAAAAGTTCCAGGTTTTGGAAAAAAAATGGCCGAACGTACATTTACTAATATACACGAAGGATTAAAAGATGTATCTCTTCCTTTGTTGTTAGGAGCGGCAGGAGTGTTTGGATCTGGAATGGGGACCAAAAAGATAACAACTCTTTTCAATGATTTTCCAGACCTCTTGGATACTATGGATATTGAATATATATATGATCGTGTTTTACGTGTTGAAGGATTTTCTCATAAGACAGTAAAAAAGATTGTAAATAATCTTGAAGAAGCAAAAAAGTTTATTAATGATATTAAAGAATTTATTACTTTCAAAAAAGATTCTGAGAAAATTGAAAAACAAAGTTTGGGGGGTATGAAAATAGTTTTATCTGGATTTCGTGATAAAAAATTAGAAGAATATATTGTGAATAGAGGAGGTAAGGTTTTAACTTCTGTTTCTAAACAAACTTCTATACTTGTTGTTTCTTCTAATTCGGGAGAGCCTTCTGGAAAAACAGCAAAAGCATTAGAATTAGGAGTTAAAATTTTAGAATTAAAGGAATTTACGGATCAATTTAATATTACAAAATAGAATATAAATTCTACTTCTGGTAAATCTATTTTTCGCATAATTTATACAAAATGATAAATTATGCACGCGACGAGATTCGAACTCGCGAGGATTTCTCCGGGTGAACTTGAGTCACCTGCCTTAGACCAACTCGGCCACACGTGCTTATTATATAATAAAACTATCTCTTTAGATTATTTTCTTTTATAAAATTACTTATATAAATATCCTTACCAATATGAACATTTTCATCACTTAAATATTTTCTTAAAAATCTATATAAATATTTAAATTTGTTTACCAAATATTTTGAGATGGTAAAAATTTGCGGATTCCCAGTCACCAGAATTATGTAGAGATATCAATTTAATTTTTATCATTTTTCTAAACTCACCTCCTCCACGAAGTAAATTCTTATTATGAGAAATAGTTTCAAAAATATTTCTAAAAATAGTAGATCTCTTGACTAGATCTCCAGTTGAGTCTGCATAAGCAAACATATTTTGACATCTTATTCTTAAAAAAGTTCTTCGTCCAAATCTGGTATCAGATCGTGTCACAACTTTTACATTTGCTATATTTCCACTACATTGTGGGCATTTAGCATATAGAGGAACAGTAATTAGTATTTGTTGTTCATAAATATAAGTAATTACATTTGTATAATTTTTCAAGTATTTACCCCAACAATGGTAGTGTGCATAACACTCGCAAGTAGTACATACCTTGTTCTTTGTACTGTTTAAACATACAAAACAATCACGGTACATTAGTTCTATTTACATTAAATCTTTCTTTTATAAATTATAAAAATTTCTTATGAAAGTCTTCGTAAGTGTTAGTTATGTTCTCTCTTTGCGTAATTCTTTTGAAATATTTTTAAAAAGATAAATTATAAAAATGACAAAATCAAATATGTTTTTGATTTGTTCAAAAAAATGGGATGAAAAATCTCAAAAATGGACTGAATCAGATGTGACAGATATGGCTAAATGTTGTACAAATGAGTGTTTAGAACCAGTAAATTTTTGTTATAGTTATTGTGAAAAGAATTACAAAGATAATTTGTCTGTGTTAAAATACAGATGCAAACAAATGTGCGAAGATCAAAGAGCTATGTGTTTAGATACATGCTCTTTAATTAGCCCATATGTTAGCAAAGAAGACAATAGTTATATTAAATGTGCAATTGATAATAAATGTGTATCTATAGGTTTAGAACCTGACATAAATTGTTTATTAAAACAAAAAGATAATATTTTTGAATGTTGTACTAAAAAGTCTATACCATCTTCTGAAGTAGATAATATCAAACATTGTAAGTATTTAGAGTCAATGTATTTAAACCCAGTTCCTACTTTAGTACATCCAAATAAATATACACGTATTTCATCATTATCTGAATTTAAAAAATCACGTTTTGGTTCAAAAAATAAAAAAACAAGTTTATCTATAAAATTATTTATAAGTATATCTCTTATCTATTTTGTAATTTTTGGACTTATTGTTTTCTTAATATCAAAGAATATCATAAATTTTGACTCTAAAAAGAATGACTGAATTAAATAAAGAGTTTGATAATTGTATGTGAAAATGATGGAATATATTCGACCAAAACTTTTTGTTTAACAAAAATTCTAAATTGAATTTTTTTATGCTTTTTGTAAACTAAATAAAAAATGACATCTATCATAAAAAAACGAGTATATTTAAATCCTAAATATTTAGATGAAAATATGATGGAACATTTGTTGACGAAAATCAGGGAGTTATATGTTGGTGAATGCAGCAAAGAATACGGTCATATTCTTTCAGTTAATGAAATAAAGAAAGTTCTTGATAACGAAGACACGATTTTTACAGTATTGTTTGAAGCAGAAACATTGATGCCAAGTGTTGGGACTATTCTTGAAGGAACTGTTTGTATGTTGTACAAAGATGGTATTTTTACTCAAGTTTCGGAAAAACAAAAAATGTTGATTCCAAATCTTTCAGTAAAGGGATATACATATGACGAAGCATTGCACATTTATTCAAACGGTAAAAAGAAAATTAAAGAAGGTGACAAAATACAAGCGGTTGTAACAGCATCTCAATATAATAAAAAAAATTTTAGTTGCATTGGATGTCTTGTTTAAAGATTAAGAGAATATTAAAAAATGTCCGAAATTGAGGTGTTAACAGAGTTTAAAACACAACTAATACTTTTTTTTGACGAATTAATAAGTCAATTTCCTGGAGAAGGAGATTTAGTAGTTATTAGATTGTTTTTTTCAAATCAAATACCTATACAAAATATTATCAATATTTTTAATCACAAAATAAACACAAATGATCAAGAGTTAAGAAAAATGGTAAAAGATCGAAATGAGTCTTTTTTTTTAGAACATAATATTTTTGATAGTTTAGGAAAAGATAAAGTAATTCATTTCAAAAAACTATGGCGTTCAGAAAGATTAGATAAGGAAGATAAAGAAGTAATATGGAAGTGGATTGATGCTTTCATTTATTTAGGTGATAAGCATGCTAAAATTGTTATGAGCAAGTAAAATTTTTATATAAATTTATAAGATGTATGAAATATTCCTTAATTTAAAAGTAATTTATTAGTGATATTAAATATGTCAAATCATAAAAGACCAGAAAAAATTGAAGGATATGTACATCCTTCTGAAGTTGGTACTTATTCAAGAGAAGGTGTTTATAAAACATTTACAGAAGGTGAAAAAAAACACGATAATTCTGGAAATACTTCTTTTATAAAACAATATGCTACTTATGGAGATTGGGAAGATGAAAAATGTCCAGAATGCAATGAACTACCTATTAAGATTTGTCCTTGTGCCTATAGCGACAAAGAATGTAATAAAGGACACAAATGGTATACAGATCGAGATGGAAAACTTAAAAAAGGAACTCCGCATTAACATTTTCAAGTCATCTGCTACTTAAAGATTTCTATTTACAATGTAAAATAGAAACTAAAATGACAACTGCCGGACTGAAAAACGATCAGTTGCCAAATAATAGACTTCAAGTCTTTAAATCAAATACTAATCTACCAGTTTTTAAACCAGAAAATTCCAAATTAATACTGGTAGCTTCTGAAATGATATCAAAAGGTCTTGTGAAAACTTCTTTAGAGTTTGCGGAAAAATTTATGTTCACTTTTGACTCGAAAGAACAGTTTCCTATCAATATCGAAGTTTTAATCGAAATGAAAGTATATGACAGAAAAGACCATTGTAAAACCAAGCTAAATAAAAATTTTATTTTGAATACTGATTTTAAGGTTCAAAACCTTGCTTCCGAAAATTCGGGAGCAAGGAATTCAAAGGCTATGCAGGCTGGAAAAAACAAGGAAAATATTATGCTGACAGTTGACTGTTTCAAGTCAATGTGTATGCTAGCAAATAGTGAAATAAGTCAAAAATTACTATCTTGATCTGGAAAAAATATTCAAAGAATATATACTTAGAGATATACAATCTCTCCAACAAACAATAGAGACTGTTGTAAACAAAAATTTGAAAATCAAGACTAAAGAATAAATTAGAACCTATTTCATTTTAGACAGCTTTAAATCTGTGTAAAGCATCAATATAGTGTTGTCCTCCTATAAATTGATTTTTAGGAGGTAAAAGTTTTAGTTCTTCTAAACATGAATTAAATTTTTGTTTATTAATTTTTTCTACAATCCATGGCCATTCTGTTGGATAACTTTTAATTTTTTTTAGAATTAAATATTCTGCGTAATCAAAGGCGGGAACATCAGGAAAATATCCGGCTTCTAATTCTTCACATTGATCTTGAACAACTTTGTCAAGAACTTTTTGCATATTACAATAGTCAAATAAAAATTTCATTTGACACATTCTTTCAACTACTTCATCAATAGTCATATTAATTTTGCCTTTTTCTATATATTTTTGACATAATTTACTGTCTGAACGTAAAACTAAATCATATTCCTTCAATTTTTTAATTAGTAATATTCGGCGTGTAATTTTACTTGTCATTTATTTACATTATTTTATAATGTAACCTATTATTTCATTTTTATTTACAGATAACTCCAAATGAAAAAACTACCATATGGACAGGATACTGATTTCAAGGTTCAAAAACTTGCTCCTGAACTTTCAGAAGCAAGGAATTTAAAGGCTGGAAAAAACAAAGAAAATAATATTTTTTACAACTACTACTTAAACATTTCTATTTACAATGTAAAATAGAAACTAAAATGACAAGAACTGCCTCTACCAAAGTCGTATCCTTGTCAAATACTACAAGTCAAAACTTTAAATCTGAATTATCAAATACTAAGACAAACCGGAAAACTGATCTAATCAAAACATCTGACGGATTGTTTAACTGTTCTTTGAAGTTACCTAATGGCTCTAGTATGATTATCCCAATGAGAGAAGACGGTATGATAAATGCAACTATGTTATGCAAAGCTCATGGTAAAAAATTATTAGCAAATTACAACCAAAATAAACAAACGAAAGAATATTTACAAGCATTATCTCTCAATATAGGAATTCCTATATTGGAATTATTTGTGACAACTGTAGGTGGAAATCACAGTGGTACTTGGGTTCATCGAAAAGTAGCTATACATTTGGCTCAATGGTTATCACCAAGTTTTGCAGTACAAGTATCAAATTGGCTTGATGAACTGACACTACGTCTTGAAGAAAAAAACAAGGTTCTTGAAACCAAAGATAAAGAGATCAAATCATTGATTGAAGAAACCAAACAATTTCAAGATTCTCTAACTACTAAACAACAAAATGAAACAAATTTTGAACAATCAACAGATATAATAGAATTAAAACTTATATTACAAAATAATAGTGAAATAAACATACCAGTAAGCAAAGATGGTTATGTTAACTGTACTAAATTATGTCAAGCAGGTAATAAACGAATAGATAATTGGAATCGTTTAAAACAGAGTAAAGAGTTGATAGAAGCTTATTCTAAACTACCTCACTTTAGAGGTAGTTTAATTTTAAGGGCTGTTGAGGGTAAAAATGGTGGTTCATATTATCCTATGGATATTGCTATACAAATAGCTCAATGGATTGATCCATATTTTGCTTTACAAGTATCTCGTTGGACAAGAGAGTTACTACTTTTTGGTAAAGTTGAGTTAGGTCAAGAGAAAAGTAACAAGGAACTTGAAGAAAAATTTAACGAAAAGATACAATCTATGCAAAAAACAATAGAGACTGTTGTAAACGAGAATTTGAAAATCAAATCAACTTATTCTCATCTCGCCGAACTACACGATCAAATCCGAATGAAGAGAAATTATCATAAATTCTCTATATCGTCAATTATCAACTACAATCTAAAGATTTCTATTTACAATGTAAAATAGAAACTAAAATGACAACTGCCCACCTGAAAAACGATCAGTTGCCAAATAATAGACTTCAAGTCTTTAAATCAAATACTCAAGAGCAACAAACTGTTCTTAGTAAATCATCTGATGGATTGATTATTTGCTCACTAAAGCTACCAGATGGATCTTCTATTATGATTCCAATGAGAGAAGATGGATATGTTAACGCAACATTATTATGCAAGGCTGCCGGAAAAAGAATAGATAATTGGATGAGGTTAACAGGAACTAAAAAAATTATTAAAGAATTATACCGTTCACTCAAAATTAACTTGTAAGAAAACAACACCAACAAGGTGTTGTTTTGTGTTCTATTGTAGTTGTCATCATCTTTTGTTTCACATCTAGACATACTTTACATACACGTTTTTTGTATTACAAACTGTCTCTATTATTTCTTTTCTTGAGGCGTCTTCTGGAGTGTCAAACAAATAAATCCATTGCTCTTTGACTGGGTAATAATACCCATATGCTTGTACTTGACCCAACGCGTGCTTCCAATTACAAAAGGTCTTGACTTCTATTATTTTGGTATTGGTCAAGACGTCGATGAAACCAGCAAGTGTTTCTACCTCAACGATTCCATCCTCGTCACATGCAACTTGATCTCTGATCACTGTTTCAGAAAGAACATACTCGTTCATCATAATTCCTTTTTTGAGTGCTTCTCCAATTTCTTTGTGAAAGCGTATATCATTTTCAGGCGACAAGAGTCGCCATTCTTTTATAAATCTAGCTGTTCTGATTAACACAATAGGCGACACCCAAGAAGCCAAGTCCAAGAGAAGATCGGGGTTAAAATATGTCCCCCGCAACTCGTTGTTAACAGTTGTTTGGATAGAGAGGACGACCGGTCCGATACCTGACCAACCTTCTTTTGTATATTCTGCAATCAGATTCTTGTACCTGTCTGATCTAAGGTAATTATCGAATCTCTTTTTTCCACCGCTCGCAGCCGAGCAAAACTTGGTAGCGTTGATGTATCCAGTTTGTGTGTCCATTACACACTCCAAGTCCAAATACTTAGCCTTGGAATATCTTTCGTCGATCTTCTCATATGCAAGCTTGATAATATCCATATTGGATGGTCCTGTCATGATTTCTGATCTTTCTTTACAAAGTTGTTCTAAAATCAATTTTATTTTAGATACTGATTTCAAGGTGAAATCAAGCAAATGAAAACAATCATTATGGTCGAAGATTATATTGGTCCATGTATCCCCCAAAACTGCTTTCTTGGTGCATTGATGCGAGCGCCATCTCTACCGATTCCTTGCGGGAGGCGGCTGCAGCAGCCTCCGCAGCCTCCGCAGCCTTAGCAGCGTCGACCGCTCGCTGCGTGCAAAAAGCGTCGAGCGCCGCGACCGTTGCGTCCACACCGAGAATGCGCATATTGACCGCTCGCAGTTTGCAAGTCGTGTCGAGCACTGTGGCGATAGCACACTGAGTAAACGAGTCCATTTTGTTTCTGTCTTTTCTCTACAGAGTTGTCCTAAAAAATCAAGTTTTTTTTCACTAAAAAGGCTAGAGCTATAGGTTGGTGTTGGGAGCCTGAGTAAGAAACGACACCTTGTGGGTGTCGTTCTCGTAAAGTCTTCTTGTGTCGATTACCTGCACAGATCAAAAGTTAGTCTTGCTACCTGTCAAATCACAACTACTCTTCTACTTTACAAGTCACAACTCTTTCTACTCTGCTTCTGCTGAGTCACTCCACTCCTTTTGTTCGTCTTTTGTTAGCTCTTTCCACAGACGAGCCAACTCACGAGTGATATCCTGTCCTTTCATCTTTGGGTTTTCAACTCCTGAAAGTTCAGGAGCAAGTAATTCAAAGTCTATGCAGAGTATAAAACCAAGAGTCGGTTTTTAAACCATATGATTAAATTTCATAATATCCAAAAAGATCTGAAAGATGATGGAAAGACTTGTCCGATATGTAAGAAAGTTTTTAGAGATCGTGGTAAGAGAAATAGACATGTACGTAGTGTACATGAAAAATCTAGCATAGTAAAATGTACAAAATGTGATACTAATTATAGTTCTAATGATGCTCTTATGAATCATATTCGTAATATACACAAAAAGGTTACACAGTCTAAGTGTGATCAGTGTGGAAAGATATGTTCAACTGTAGGTAATCTTAAAAAACATATTGAGCAGATGCATAATAAAACGACTTCTGTATCTTGTGATATATGTCATAATATATTTACGAGCCAATGCAACTTGACACAGCATATACTTAAAGTACATCAACGTCAAGAGAAATGTAATTGTCAACTATGTGGCAAAGAATTATTGTCTGTGACTGGATTGGAATATCATATGAGAAATATTCATAAAATATAAATAAAAAACCAACGTGTCAAGTTATCTTATACTATTTTTTAGTATAAGATATGTAATATTCTGACATTTATTTACTTAGGAATAACACGCTTTACTTTGCGAACAACAGGTGCCTTTTTTGGTGAAGGCACCTTTTTAGCAACTTGAGAATCTTCATCTCCAGAACCAACAATGCTTCCTTCATTACCTCCATCATCATCTGGCTCATTAACACCATCGTCATCATCAAGAGCGGATGCTGCTGAACGATTTTCATTTTGAGAAGCTAGAACCTTAGATCGAGCTTTAGGACGAGCCAAAAGACGCTTCATACCCATCTTGCTTGGCTCTACAACTGCTTCATAAAGTTTTACTTGAAGAGAGATTTTTGCACCAATAAAAATAGATTCAATTTTAACAGCACCAGTTGAATAGCAGTGCTTTCCCATTAGTTGACGTGCTTCAAGAATATTGTCATCCTTATCAAAGAATTGAGTAAGGAACTTATCTTGCTTCTTTGAATAAATTAGCTTTGCATATAGTGTTGGCCCACGACCAGGAACATTTCTAAGAACTGTCTTTCCCTTATCATCAGTATATTTCTCCTTCTTAAAATATAGGGGATTCAGGCCGCCCTTTGCCTTAGTTAGATCTCCACGTGTCAGCTCGAACAAATCAATTTCTTCTCGATTTTCGAGAAGATGATCGATACATGCTTCAACAATCTCATTAAAAGTATCACACCAAGTCTTTTCAGCTGGTGTTACACCATCACGATTCCACAAACAAAGAGGAAATGTGAAGCCAGTAACATTACCAGTTTCTTGACTAGTATTTTCAGAAACACCAAATGAATATAGACGTTCTGTTGGAATAATTAATTCTCCAATTGTTCCATCTTCATTTCGAGTAGAAATATTAATTCGTTTAAATTCAATCTTAACCTTGCTATCTGGAATACTACCAACAATAGGTTCAGAAAAAATCATACGCTGTTTAGGATTATAACCCTCGGCGGGCGTCAATTGCGTGTTTTCGTTATCGGACATTTGTTTGTTTTCTTTTATTCTGCTATTTCCTTAAACTTATATTAATTTTTTTCAATTTTATTTTTGCGGATTATTTTTAAATGTCAACATCTACAATAGAAATAAAAGATATTCTTCAAAAATGGGCAGATGCTAAAACAGAAATTGCAGAATTAGAAAAAAATATAGAAAAATATAAACGAGTTGTTAACCGTATTATGGATCAAAAAGGTAATAATACAATCACAAGTTCAAAATTTACTCTTCGGCGTAAAGAAATGTCTCGTTCTACTATGTCAAAAAAAAATGTTCCAACAGAAATATGGAATAAATACTCACGTCCGTGTACATACAAGGCCTATTATATAAGTAAAATAAAGTAAGATAAATTTATTTTAATATTTTTAAAGTATTAAAATTTAGTCTTTTGGAAAATGATTTTGATTCTTCAAATAAGTTTGAATTCCGTAGTAATACAAAGGCTTTTCTGCTTTTTCCGGATTAAATCCAAGAAGTTTTTGAAGTTTAGAATCTGGCCAAATTTGTCGTTTATCCTCTGGATTTTGTAACTTATTAGTCGCAATATAATCACATATATATTTCGTAACGTCAACACGAGACCGAAGTTCGTTTTCAGACCATCCACCAAATTTAGCAAGTTCACTTGAAAGTTTTACAGGTTTTTGAAATCCAGAATTATTATTTTGACGAACAGTTGTATTTTTTTGTTTTAATACACGAACACATTGTAATTGAAGAGATTTAATGTTTTTATTCACCAACCGAAGAAATTTAACATTTGTTGTTTTAGAAGAACTTTCACGACTATTTTGAATTTCTAAATTGATCATATTAATAATTAAATCAAACTCGTCCAAAATATTTTTTCTACTGGCAAGATCTTTTTCTTTTTTTGAAACACTTGTATCAGTAAGATTAGGAATAGGACTAGATAATTCCTGATCTTTAGAAAGAGTTTCGATCTGATTTGCCTTTTTTTTCTCAGATATAATATTTTCTACTTTTTTTGGCATTTAATTTAGTATCCTAATATCTTTAAGTCAATTTGTTTTTATTTTAAACTAAATGTAAACTAAAACTCAAAATTACATATACATACCAATTGGAGGTGAATCTATCTTATTTTTTTTTTTCGTTTTTTGAACCATTATTAAACCTTTTTCTAAATCTTCTACTGTTAAAATAAACTTATGTTCTTTATCTAATGCGATAACACGTCGTGCGTGTGCCA